>ERZ1090867.689-NODE-691-length-13277-cov-27.355241_pt1 | contig 13277 bp, 23 predicted proteins | sample MGYA00478476_ERZ1090867 | MGnify/ENA primary metagenome ERZ1090867 (study PRJEB33644, sample SAMEA5815742) | chicken gut metagenome | biome: Chicken; feature: Gastrointestinal Tract; material: Caecum | place: Ireland | collected 2019-01-01 | study: A study of the... | reverse complement strand
GATAGCGAACCGCCCCGACATACGGCCCGCTACCGTAACGTTTCTTCGCCGCCGAGTTGTCAGGCCAGCGGCGGGATTATTATAGCATATCGACTCAGCAATTGAAACAAGCAAAATATAACAAAAACAATTCCCTGCGCTGACTAAGCAACGCAGGGAACTTTTTGACTTACTGACCCCTTTGAATAACGCAGCCTACCACACCCGGCATACATATCAAAAGTTCGGATAAGTCTAAATTTGGTACACCGGAGCACCCGAAATCCGAACATGTCTCCGGCGGCAGAACGTCTAACATATCAACGAAAGATACCTGCTTGCCCCCCTGGACGTTGAAAAAGAACACAATTTTGTCATCAAACACATAAATGGAGTTAATCAGCACGTCAATAATTTGTTTACGGAACTCGTAGTCCGCCGAGTCCCCTTTGCAGAAGGACCGTAACCACCGGATCACATCATCTTCCGTAATAGCAACAGAGCTGGCGATTTTTAGGCCCGCTATTTCATCGGAAATCGCAGCCTTCCTGGCCTCCAGCGCTGCCAGTTTATCGTTGATCAATTTGATTGCAGTAGGACTGGACGTCTTGATGAGAGATTCCACAAGTCCCTCAATATCCCGGTCTACGCCTCTAAGCTCTGACTCTAAAGCGGGGATACCGGACGCGTTAAATTCCTTCTGATATTCCTGCACAACGCGTTCGGCGATCATATCAATTCGGCGCGGATCCAAAATGTATTCTACAGCCTGGTCGACAGCATAACCCTCAAGGAAGTGTTTTTTCTCGTTGTGCTTATGGCAGGTATGGGACTTTTTTCGATTTGCGCACGTGTAGTAGTGATAGGTTATCCCGCCTTTCCCGCGTCCACTCTCCCCGATCATCGGGGCTCCGCAGTAACCGCAAAACACCTTCCCCGCCAGGAGATACTCCTCTTGCGCCTTTGCTCTTGCCGGAGCGCGCCTGGTTCGCGCTGCCACATCCTGGGCTTTCGCAAAGGTGGCCTTGTCTACAATTGCAGGGCAGCCACCCTCTACCTCAATCTCCCCTGCATAGGTATATACACCGGAGTATTTTTGATTCCGGAGAATTGTTGTGAGCGAGCTGATCGTAAAAGGCTTTTGGAACCTGGTACGCCAGCCCTTGGCATTGATATCGGAGACAATATCTTTTTTGCCCACGCCTGCCGCATATCGTTCGAAAATATAGCGCACAATTTGCGCTTCCGACTCCACTACAGCCAACTTTTTCCCGTTAGGCCTATAACCAAGCGGCACCGTCCCGCCGACCGTGTTAGCCTGACGTGCGGCCTCCCGCATACCCCTGGAGACGTTCTGGCTAATCTGGCGGGAGTACTCCTCTGCCATAGCTTCCAATATGGCCTCCATGATCGCGCTTTCAGATCCGCCGTCAATGCCCTCTGTGACGGACAGCACGCGGACGCCGGATTTTTTGAGTTTGTTTTTGTAAATGACAGAATCATACCGGTTTCGCGCAAACCGGTCCAGTTTCCACACTAATACAAACTGGAATTGTTTTTTTCCGGCATCCTGGATCATTCGCTGGAATTCTGGCCGGGTTTCTGCCTTGGTACCGGACAGCGCCCGATCAATATACTCACCGACAACACGAATCCCCCTGGACGCTGCGTATTGGTAACAGTACCGCAACTGCCCATCTATGCTCTGCTCCTGCTGCGCAGCGCTGGAATATCTAGCGTAAATAACAGCGTTGCCATTCCCCTCGAATGCCTGATCCAACAAATCCGGAATATCAGGGGCACGTTTTGGAGACATTATCGCACCTCCATCTTCTATTAGCCGCTCTTGTTTTGCTCAAGGGCAGCTTGTCATATTTTTATAGAATTTTTATTATTTATTGCAGCACTTAGCGCGATTCTAATAGCTCTGTTAAAATACTCGGCCTGCGCAATCTCCATCGTATACGATTTCGATCCACTCTGAATCATAATTAGCACTCCAGGAACAATTGCAGATATCGACGATAGTTTCACTTCAAATCCGCTTCGCTCGGCAATAAAGATAAGACGAAGATTTGTCAAAACTATCTGTCCGTTAAACTTGTCCGTGACATCGCCATATATAGTTTGCCCGGCAGTTTTGCCGGTACGTATCGATACACCCTTTGCAACACGAAAATTAATCCCGCCGTGCCCTCCTGTGCGTCCAACAGCCTTTGTCTTTGTTATGTACCGGCATGCCGGCGCAAAATAGTGAGCCATCTCTCCTACTCCAAGAACAACTGGTACGTCAGAAATTTCCGGGAGCGTGCCATTCTGTATTTCCTGAAGCTCTTTTTCCGTCATGTACGACAAATCCGCACATTTTACTTTTCCTGGTGCGTTCTTCTTCGGTTTCACCGCGCTGAAAATCAGCCAAAAGGAAAAAATCGCCAAAACTATCGCAGTGTACATTATGTCATTATATGCCCCCGGCGCTTCTTCTGACATAATAAAAAACCCAATAATAAGAAATGCAGCAAAAATAAGTGCAACGCACGCAACAATTATCTTTATTATATCTCTAACCTTCACTTTATTTTCTCCCCCATTTTATTTTCACCCAGCGCCCTTGGCGTTGAGTGGTTACGCATAAACCTGCCGGCATCCGTAAAATCGCACTTGACTTCCGACCGTTTGTTTGTTATTATATTGCTGTTCAAACAAGCGTTCAATAACTGAGAGACTTCCGCCTCGAGCGATTGTTATTTATAAAGTTTGTGTTCATACGAATTTCCTGGGTTCATAATTTTTTGTACATGCTGCACAATTAGGGTGGCTTAAATTTGTGCATAGTAAACGAAAATAAAAAATATGCCTTCTGTTACACACATGTAACGCATTTTGTGCTATAATATGGATAATCCGATTCACACCCGCGCAAGATACTATACGGGGGTGGGGCAACTGATATATCTGCAACAACTTCGGGAAAAGAGGGGCTATTCGATACGAATACTAGCAAAGCTGTCCGGCGTGTCGACCGCAACAATTTCTCGCATCGAAAATGGCGCTGTGGATCCCAAAGCAAGCGTAATCCGCAAACTGGCGACGGCGCTGGAAGTGAGTATGGACGAATTAGTCCCGGAGGAAAACAAAAACAATTAAAGCTATCCCGCTACAGCGGGATACATAGACTAAAAGGAGGGGCAATTATGGTAGAGAACAAGAAGATAAGCAGAACGGAAATGTTGAGAGAAATAGAACGGTTGCTTAAGACTCTCAGCTTGCGCGACCTAACACTAATATACACGGAACTGAAATGTTTAACGAAAACAAACACAACAGATCCATAGAATTACATATGTCAAGGTGAGGGCGGAACTGAGAAGTTCTGTCCTCATTTTTTTGCGCTTTCGGCAACCTCAAGCACGATTTTTTCGATCAATGCCCATTCGGTTTCGTCTAATTTTGCCAGTGCTGCTACAAAACGGCGACGGAAATCAGGTTTTTCTCCGCGCAATACGTCACCAAAAAAAGCTGCGATTTCCAGGTCTCTTTCCACTGGCACAAACATTTCTCCCTCGCCTGTTCGCAGCCAAGTTTCAGATACGCCAAATTCACGGCATATGTCCGCTATTGTACGGTTGCTGGGCAGCGCACTCCCCTTCGTAAGCTGGGATATAAACGCCTGGGATACGTTCAGTTTTGTAGCAAAATCTGTTTTTTTAATTCCTAGCGCTTCGATACAAGCCGCTATCCGGGTATTGATTCCGTCCATACAGACCACCTCTGTACTCATTAAATCACATCCCCGGCAGGATGTCAACAGAAAAATTAAGCTAGTTAAAAAAACAGGCTTGACATATTAGGCCATTTATGTTATCGTTTAAATAGCTTAAATGTCGAGGGGGGGGTGAAACGCATGTCGGAAGCAGAAAACAAAATTGGCGAGACTATTACCAAAGCGTGGCCGGAAATCCCAGACGAAAAGAAAAGTTATTTGCTTGGCTTTGTAGAAGGGGTTGCCGCCATGGTTAGGCCGCGAGATGAACCTAGGCAAGAAGATCAGAGGGAGTGAACACTATGCCGAAAATAGAAGCTTACATCGCCCAGCGCAAGCCTGACGGCACCTTCTCCCCTCTCCGGCCCATTGTGCCCACGCAGGAGGCCCCTCCTGAGCCGGTCCAAGCCAGCGACATATTCCCTGCCCTGGCGAAAGCCATCGCCGCTGCGTACCGGCGCGATGAGGAGCGGCGAAGGCTTGCGCAGGAAGTGCCGTGACGCTATTTTGGTTGACACTGCTGGAACAGGATGTCATCCATGTAGTTATGTAGCATGCACAGGAAATCGCCGGTAGTAGGCGGCTGGGTAATCGGGCGCTGAGCAAGCTCGGTGAACAACGCCGGATTGGCCTCCCAGGCCCTTGCGACGCAGTACCGAATGTTGCGTTCTACGGCGCCAGGCGTGCTTTCGCAGATGGCGGATACTACGGGATAAAGCCATTTGGTGAGACAGCCCAGCAGCTCGAAGTTTTCCAGGATTAACTCTACAGCCACAAGTAAAGGTTCGTATCCCTCTTGTGTCTTGTAGATCCCAAACCGGTACAACGCCGCAGTATTTGTCTTGGGTTATCCGAGGTCAAAACATCACCGGCGAAACGCAAGAATCTTGGAGAGCAAAATTCCACGCAGCACTCGAATCGCTTGACGCCGAACAAAATGAAAGGAGTAAAACACTATGCCACACATCTACGTAGGTCATATGACCATCCACGATGCCTGTAAGGCATTCCGCGCAGCAGGCATACCCGTATCTACCAAATCCATGGCTGATGGGATCGCATCCGGGCGCTACTCATTTGGGCGCGTCGTAAGCGTCGGCCCGAACGGCAACCGGAAGTTCGAGATCTTCCCACGCGACCTTTACGATTGGCTTGCCGGCAAGGCCGCCCCCAACTTAGACCAGTCCATAGACCCGGAAAAATCGGACGAAGAAGAGAAAGGCAGTGAGATCCAATGGATAACATAGAAAAAGTAATGCGGGCAAGGGTACTGCGGCGGTGCCGTCGTCCTGCGCTGGCATCCATGGAGTACAGCATGATCTGCGACGAACTGTATGAAATTTCGTCGGCCTGTACGGACATCCACTATTTTGTCGATGGAGACCGAACTCTGCTGGACGCCCTGGACGGCGACGAGGAGGCCGAATATGAGTTCCAAATGGCCTTTTCTGCCCTGGACGAAAAGGTCAACGCCCTGATGGAGGCGCTGGGTCAGGAGGGATGGGCGGAACCGTACGATGATGATTACGACCCGGAGGCGGACTTTAACTCTTGCCTAGTGGCGCTCGTAGGGGATTTCTATCGGAGCTGCGGGGACAGCATCTGGGGCTATGATTCGGGGTACGGGGATTACTACAACCTCTGTGATTGGGACGCAGCGTACGCCGTCACAGAGGCGGGTAAGCGGCTGTGTCGTAAAACAAAGACACAAATGCTAAAATCCGTCCAGATTACCCTGCGAATATTCCTGGCCATGATCGATATCCGCGAAGAATTTGATTATATAAAAAACGCCTTCGATATCATAAAGGATGAGAATATGGCGCTGATAAAAACCATTAAGGATATTGAACAGGCTTATGTCACGGCAGAAGAAAAAAGCGACGGATTCCGGTACCGCTACTGCCCGGAAGTGAGGGAGTTTGATAGATTGATCACTACCCTACCGGATCGCTGCTTTTTAGAATAGTTAAAACAGGAGGTAACAAACGCATGATTATATCAGACGCAGAATTGTCCGCTGCCATGCAGGCGGCTGTGGACGCCAATCACCGGCGCGCCAAGCGGCGCGCACAGCAAACCCGGCAACCGGCGCGGCGGGACATGCCCACCTGGGCTTGTATCGCCTGGACCATCCTGCTGGGGGCTGCTGTGGCGGCATGCCTGGTCTACACAATGGCATAACAAGGAGGGGTATCAATGCAAACGAAAGAGGAAAAAGAGATTGCCCGGAACGCAAGTTATGTGAGAATAGCCTGCCGGGCAGCCCAAGATGCATCTGCCTTGGCGGCCGCAATCCTGGAATCCACGAATCCAGGCGACCTGAAGAAGGATCGCAAGGATGCAAATGCCATATTGGCTGCGTGTGGGCATCTGATGGCATCGATCAACGCCCTGCTGATAAAGGGCGATGACTTTGACGATCTTAGGCGCATTAACGCCGCCCGCGAAAAACATGCCCGGCAGTGGCTTGGGCGGATGGGCGTAGATTGGCGGTGATCATGATCGCAATCGTGGCAACAAAAAAAGCCGCCCCCGGGAGTACCAGTCCCGTGAGCGGCAAGAGAAAAGATCATAACCCCATTATAGCAGCAGGAGGAGCGTGAGTCAATGGAAAATCCAGATCTGTTTTGGTTCCGGGACCGGCAGCAGGACCCGGTGTATGGATTCTGCCCGGTTTGCGGGAGAGAAATTTACAACCCCGACTCTGAATTTTGCTGGGGCTGCGAACACGGAAAGGAGTAATTACCATGATTGTAAAGCCTGAAAATCTGAACTTCTCAGACAAAAAAGTCCGCATGCTGATTGCCGGTTATCCAGGAATCGGCAAGACCACTCTGGCTCTCAGTGCCCCGAAACCTCTCTACATCGACGTGGACCTTTCAGCAGAACGTATCAACAGAGAAATCTTGAATCTCGCGGCCGGCGTGACCCAGCCGAAAGATTACAGTGAGCTTCGAAAGGACCTTGGCATCGGTTGTTCTGAGATGGAACTGTCTATCGTCAAAAACACCTTGAGTGATATTCAGACCATTGTAGTGGACACAGGAGGCAAACTGCTGACCATCATGGGGCAGTACGGAAAGAACATTGAACCGAAGTACGGACAGCGTGATGGTTCCCTGTCTTTGAAAGGCTATGGCTGGCTCGGCAAGGAATTCCAGCGATTCCTTGACCACATTATCTACCAGCTTGACAAGAACATTGTCATCGTATTCCACACCGTCGAGGAAAAGGATGGTGACGACACGAAACTTCGCATCAAAGCGGAAGGATCTTCTAAGAACTCCGTCTGGGAGGTTATGGACCTGGGCGGCTTCATGGAAATGCGGGGGAATCAGCGTACCATCGGTTTTTCCAACTGCGAGCGGTACTTCGCCAAGGGCACCCGTGGCATTCACGGCATTTATCCTATTCCCAATTTGGCGCCTACTGAGCCGAATGATTTCCTGACCAAGCTGTTCCGCGATTACAACGCCACATCTGCAAAAGAGACGGAGCAAGCAGCGGCGGATAAAAAGGCGTATGAGGCTGCCATGGCACAGGGGCGGGCTATCATCGACAGTATTTCCGATGCCGATACCGCAAACGCCGCGATGCCACAATACCAAGCTATCAAGCACGCCCTGACTTCTAGCAAAGAGCTGAGCGTACTCTGGAACAAAAAGGTCAAGGGGCTCGGCCTGTTTTTTGACAAGGTTCTGAAAGAATATACCGAGGCGAAAGGGGCGGAATAAATGGAAGGCCGCTATCTGATGACCCATTCCTTGCTGGCCTCGTGGATCTATGCCATGCGGGACAACCCTTACGAGGACTTGACCTCCGAAGGCGATCCTATGGGCGAATTCATGCTGACCTTGCGCCGGGAGCCGACACCAACCAGCGAAGCTATGCAGAACGGAATTGACTTTGAAAATTTGGTGACGGATATCATCCATGGGCACAGAGATCCCGAAAACAAGTGGTTCGAAGCTGCCGATCGAGTAGCGCGGTCCTGCACCGGGGGCATCCTCCAGTATACGGCCAGGAAACGTATTGTAGTTGACGGCGTAAACCTACTGCTGTATGGCCGCCTTGACTGCTTGAGAGCCGGACGGATCATTGATATCAAATTCACCAAAAACTACGACCCCGGCAAGTATTTTGACAGCACACAGCACCCAGTCTATTTTGAGTTGATCCCAGAAGCGCAAGAATTTACTTACCTTGCCAGTAACGGTAGCTCCGTATGGCTGGAAACCTACCGGCGCGAGGAAACCCGCAGCATCTACCCTATTATCTCAAATTTCCTCGAATGGTTGCGGAGCATGAGCCTGCTTACTACCTACCAGGAGAAATGGAAAGCCCTATGAACGGGAAACTGAAGGACTGGACCTTTTCCCGCAATGGCGAGAACGTACTGACGCTCACCACTCGGGAGAGCTGCAAGCGCCTTTGGGAATCACTTGGGGATCATGAAGTTACGTTTACTATCAAAAAGCGTACCGTCCCACGTAGCCTAAACGCCAATAACTACGCCTGGGCATTGATAGAGAAACTGGCCGAGGCGATAAGCGCAGACAAAGACTCCGTTTATGAGGAGTTGCTCCGACGCTACGGGACCGGAGAAACTTACCTGGATGAGGCCGGGAGCGAATGCAAAGTAATTTTCTCTCTGCGAGAAGGTATCCCGCCTAACATGGTAGCCCGGCATTACGCTGAGATTGGACAAGGCTATGTAAATGGGAAGAAGTTTATTCATTACCGGGCAATTAAGGGTACAAGCGAATACACCACAAAGGAAATGAACGCGTTTCTGGACGGCGTGATTTCCGAATGCCGAGAGGTCGGCATTGAAACCGATACCCCGGAGCAGCTGGCTCGGTACAAGGATGCCTAGAATATAGTATAAAAAAGGAGAACGCTATGAGCGAACTTTCTAATTATGAAGCACAGGTTAAGAAGATGACGGACCTATGCTATGAGCATGACCTAACCTTCCGATTAGTGAAGGATAAGTATCCGATCACCTTTACTGTCAGGTCTATACAAAGTCCAGATGCACAAATGACCATGCTGGAAAACGTAGAGGGTGTGGGCTATCGCAGCCCGGAAGCATCCATGACATGGATCTTCGAAGGCAGTACTTTGGAGACCAAGGTCCAAGGAGGTACCTTTACTATCAGTAAAACCTTGAGGAGCAAGATCGAAAACATTCTGAGTAAGATGATTACCTTCTGGCAGCAATACTTTTTCAGGGATGTGATGGAGAGAGGCGCTCTGCGTACCGGCATGATGCCTGCGATTGAGCATGACAACCCATTGGACGAGCCTGGCGAAGATGCCGCTGACGAGGCGGGTTTTGAAGAGTTCTTCCAGGACGAAGATGCTGCAGTAGACGATGAGGAGTAACCACACAGCAGGAGGCGGGCGTCGGCCCGCCTCCATTGGAAGGGAGTGAGGGATATGGCTTGGCTGGAGGTACACCAAGAACTGCGGGAACATCGGAAACTGTATGCGTGCGCTGATGATTTGGGCGTGGAACCGGTTACGATGCTGGGCATGTTGGTGTCCCTGTGGCTCTGGGCGCTGGACAATGTGCAGGACGGTAATCTGGCCGGTATATCAAATCGCAGCGTTGCCCGGGCCGCTAAATGGCCTGAAAAGAAGGCAGACAAGCTTATGGCCGCCCTGATTTCTAACGGGTGGATTGATCAAGACGGCGAAACGCTGTCGATCCATGATTGGGCTGAATACACGGGGCGGCTCATGGATCGGCGCAAAGGCGACGCAGAGCGAAAGCGCAAAAAGCGGGAGGAAAGGAAGCAGAAAGAAAGCGGAACGAGCGCGGAACAAACTGGGACGTCCGCAGGATGTCCGCCGGACGTCCAACGGACATCCGCAGCATGTCCGGACAAAATCCGCTGCTACAGTAACAGTAACAGTACCATATCCCCTAACGGGGATATAACAGTACCTACCACCCCTAACCCCTCCGCGCCTCCTGGCGGCAGCGCTACGGATAATAACGGGCCTGACGGCCCGGCGGCACCGGCTGTTGATTATAAGGCCATCCAGGACATGTATAACACCACCTGTATATCACTCCCCCGGTGCAGGACCTTGTCGGATGCCCGGAAAAAGGCAATCCACGCCAGGCTAAGGGCCGGATATACGCCGGATGACTTCCAGGCCCTATTCGCAAAGGCCGAAGCCAGCGCTTTTCTGAAGGGGTCCAACAAGCGCAATTGGTCGGCAGATTTTGACTGGCTGATTGCCGACGCAAATATGGCCAAAGTCCTGGACGGCAAGTACGACAGCCAAACCCAGGGTCACCAGGAACAGCCGCAGACCAATAACCCGTTTTTGCGGATGTTGCAGGAGGAGGGCGAACTTTGAACAAGGTTGAAACGAAAAAGATCATGGCAATCCTGTGGGCGGCGTATCCAGGATTTTATGCCAAGGCTGGCGATATGGACAAAGATGCGGCGGTTAAGTTATGGCAGGAATGCTTCGAGGAGGAGCCCTATGATCTGGTCAGTGCGGCTGTATATGCGCTGATTAAGACCCGGCCCAACTCTTTTCCGCCTACCATCGGAGAGGTTACAGCCCAGATCCAGCGGCTCACCAAACCTGATGAGATGACGGAGCTGGAGGCGTGGAATCTTGTGGCTAAAGCCCTTCGCAACAGCTTCTACGGTGCGGCTGAGGAATTTGCAAAACTCCCGCCTATAGTGCAGCGGCTTGTTGGTGCTCCGGCCCAGCTTAAGGAGTGGGCTGCGATGGACACAAAAACGGTGCAATCCGTGGTGGCATCTAACTTCCAACGGTCGTACCAGACGCGGGTCAAGAGCGATAAGGAGTTCCAAGCGCTGCCGCCGGCCATTAGGGAGTTTGTAACAAGCTTGACAAGCGGAGATAATCCCGCAATCAAAAGGCTGGAGGGCTGACATATGGCAGAGATCAAGTACGTAATTCCGGGCGACCCCCGGACCAAGAAAAATCACCAAATGATTGCCGGAAGCGGAAAAAGGTGCCCGGTTTGCAAGAAATTTGCGAATCAATTTATCCGGCAGGGCAAGGCGCAGGATAAATATGCGGAGGCTGCAGCCTGGTACCTGCGGCCGATCCCGCCCAGGCCCATAGACTGCCCGGTAAATGTCCGGATCATGTCCTACATGGCGACAAGGCGGATCGTGGATGGGCTCAATTTGCAGGCAATGATTGATGATCTACTGGTGGCCAACAGGATCCTGCGTGATGATAATAGCAGGATCGTCGTTGGCCACGATGGGAGCCGAGTACTACTGGATCCGCAGAACCCGCGCACGGAGATCTACATCACCAAGATCCCTTGCGACGAGCAGATGCAGATTGGATCTGCTTTATGATGCCGAGAGAGGAGGGGTGATCAATGACAAGAGAAGAATATGATGCAAAAATGGTGGCCCTTGAACCACTGACGGAAGAGCAGCGCAAAAGTGTTACTTGTTCGCTTCTCGTCCACAGCCATATCACCGAAGGCTGCTTGGGTGAAATCTTCTGCGCCAGGTGCGGCGAACAGGTGGGCGATTATTTTCTCAGGGGCTACTACGATCCCCTGGAGATAAATAGCATTCAATCGCTAACACGAGAGGAAGATCCAGCATGGAAGCTAAACACAATAAAGAACTGGAATACCAAAACGCATACATCTGCGGAGATTGTCTCGATGTTTTGCGTGGTGTTCCCGATAACAGCATAGATTTGATAATGACATCACCTCCCTATGCTGACCAGATTAAAGATTATGGTGATGTCGTTAAGAAAATTAAACCAGATGATTATATTGAATGGTTTTTACAGAGAGCACAGGAATTCCTTCGTGTGTTAAAACCAGAGGGCAGTTTTGTGCTCAATATTAGTGATAAAGTTGTGGACAACTATCAGCATTTGTATGTTTTTGAGCTTTTGCTGAAACTGTGTAAGGATGTTGGATTTCATCTTGTTCGCGATTATATTTGGCATAATCCTGCAACACCTCCGAACGTGTTCTCTCGCGGGACTATGGGTAGAACGAAAAAATCCCACGAATACTGTTTCTGGTTTAGCAAGTCGGAGCAGTGGACGTTCAACATGGATCCAATTCGTAAGCCATACAGCAAAAGCATGATGGATATTATTGATGGAAAAGCCGTTGAGCGTGGAGGTCGAGAAAAAAACTCTCGTCCAAGCAGACATAATTTTGATCTAAGCCATCCGTGGGATAATAAAGGAGGCGCAGACCCCGGCAGCGTAATTTCAGTAAGCAATACTGCCAGCAACGGTTTTGTGCAGAAGCTTTGTAAAGAGATGGGTATTAAGCATCCTGCTCGTTATCCAGAAAAGCTGGCTGAGTTTTTCATCCTTTCTGGCAGCAACCCCGGAGATATAGTACTGGACCCGTTTGCTGGTTCTGGTACGACGGGTGTTGTTGCACATAAGCATGGACGACAGTATTTTTGCATCGATGTTAACCCTGAATATCAAAAGCTCGGACAGGCATGGATCGCCTCCATATCAGAGGAGGAATGACAGTGATTATATTCGACGATAAAAGTTATCGACTCCTTTGCTGTGACGGCGCAGCCGGTCTAAAGGAGATAGAAAAAGGAACTGTTAAGCTCATTTATGGATCGCCTCCATACCCAAACGCAGAGAGAAATTATGGCGTTTGGAAAGAAAAAGATTATATAGAGCTTATCTCGCCATTCATCGATGGTGCACAGCATGCGCTGTCGGATGATGGGTTTTTGGTAATAAACGTAAAGGCCAACCGGAGCAAAAAAACTGCGTCGAAAGCATCAAAGAGATCGCTGGTTGTTGAAAAACTCGCAGTTCTGCTTGAAGAACAGTGGGGCTTTTCGTGCGTTGACATTGAGATATGGGTCAAGGGCAACCCTGCACCAACGGGCCTTCGAGTTGCGTGTCAGGATGCATACGAGCAGATTCTGTGGTTTTCCAAGTCGCCAAAATGGGAAATTAACATAGATGCAATACGAAGACCGTATTCAGATCATAGTCTGGATTTGTACAAAGACTATGAATATAAAGCGCGAGAAAACGGGCTTACTTATGTAAGAAAAAACAAGAGCATTACACCGAATCCACTCGGAGCACTGCCCCAGAATGTTATTACGTGCGGAGTGATGCCGAATAAAACAACACACCAAGCCGTTCAGCCTCTGGCTCTCCCTGAGAAATATATTAAAGCATGTACAGCTATCGGAGATATTGTTGTTGACCCGTGGCTTGGGTCAGGCACGACAGGAGAAGCAGCTGTCGCACTGGATGTGAGAGTGGGCCACAATTGCCCGATTTGCCGGGCGAACTACAAGAAGCTGGACTGGAAGAGTAAGGTACTCACACCTAATCCATTTGTGTAGGAGTAGCGAACATGGAGAGATATAGTGACGAAGCCATCCGCATTTGCAATGAACTGCATACCGAAAGGCTGGATTATAACAGTGAATATTTGCCCCTAATTGATGCTGTCCAGCGCCTCGCCACCTACGAGGACACCGGCCTGGAGCCGGAG
>ERZ1090867.686-NODE-688-length-13319-cov-16.851478_pt1 | contig 13319 bp, 8 predicted proteins | sample MGYA00478476_ERZ1090867 | MGnify/ENA primary metagenome ERZ1090867 (study PRJEB33644, sample SAMEA5815742) | chicken gut metagenome | biome: Chicken; feature: Gastrointestinal Tract; material: Caecum | place: Ireland | collected 2019-01-01 | study: A study of the... | reverse complement strand
CCCCCGTTCCGACGGAGGCTCCCACCCCGACGCCGGCCAAGGATCCCACGGCGGATTGGCCCAGCACGATCGAGGCCAGCAAACTGGCTGAATACAATTTTGCAGTAACCAGCACCGAGAAGATCGAGTATGTTTACACGGGCTGGCAGCAGATCGACGGCGTTACATATTATTATGATCCCGTCACCCATGAACCTGTGACCGGCAATCAGGTCATTCAAGGGGATGTGTACACCTTTGGTGCCGACGGTGCACTCAATCGCACGGCCCGCGGCATCGACGTTTCCAAGTTCCAGGGAACCATCGACTGGAATGCCGTTAAGGCGGACGGTATCACGTTCGCCATCATCCGCTGCGGTTACCGCGGTTACGGTACGGGTGCTCTGGTAGAAGACTCCACCTATCGCCAGAACATTCAGGGCGCCATCAATGCGGGCCTGAAAGTCGGTGTTTATTTCTACAGCCAGGCCATCAACGAGGCGGAAGCCGTAGAGGAAGCCAGCATGGTTCTGAGCCTTGTCAGCGGTTATTCGCTGCCGCTCGGCGTCTATTATGACACCGAATCTGTGGCTGGCGGCCGTGCCAATGCCATCAGCGCCGCCCAGCGCACTGCTTGCGCGGTTGCCTTCTGCGAAACGATCCGCAATGCCGGCTATAAAGCGGGTGTTTACTCCTATGCAAGCTGGTTCTACAATGCGCTGAACTTTGCAAACATCAGCAAGTACAACATCTGGATCGCGCAGTACCGCGATACCCTGAGCTTTAACTATAAGTACAACATCTGGCAGTATACCGGTTCGGGCCGTGTCAACGGCATCTCGACCGCAGTCGATATGAACATCGGCTGATTTCCCAAAAGTAAAGCAGCGGCCCGGAACCTTCCGGACCGCTGCTTTTGTACTCTATAAAAATCCCGCAGGGGTATAACGAGCCCTGCGGGATTTTTTCTTTAGTTTTGGGAGTTCTGGGCAATATCAGTGGCAAGGCGTCTGCAGCATCGAAGCCGCACCGCCGCGGGTCTGGCCGCTGCCATGAATGATGTACTTGTAGGTGCACAGTTCAGCCAGCCCCATGGGACCACGGGCATGCAGCTTCTGGGTACTGATCCCCATTTCACAGCCCAGGCCAAATTCACCACCATCGGTAAAGCGGGTGCTGGCGTTGATATACACGGCAGCGCTGTCCACACAGGAAGCAAAGCGCTGGGCGGCAAGCGTGTCTGCCGTCACGATTGCCTCGCTGTGATGGGTCGAGTGTCTGGCAATGTGGGCGATAGCCTGTTCCAAAGAATCGACAACCGCCACGCTGAGTTTGTAGTCAAGATATTCTGTGTCGAAGTCTTCGGCGGCTGCGGGTACGCCCTCAATGATAGCAGCAGCGCCCGGGTCCAGATGCAGTTCCACCGGGGGCAAACCGGCGGCCGCCCGGTCATCCACCAGGCACTTTTTCAGCATCGGCAGGAAGGTACCGGCAACATCGCGATGTACCAGCAATGCTTCTTCTGCGTTGCAAACGCTGGGCCGGCTGGTTTTGGCGTTTTCTACGATGCGCAGCGCCATGTCCAGATCAGCGGCAGCATCCACATACACATGGCAGATGCCGGTACCGGTCTGAATGCAGGGAACCGTGGCATTTTCCACACAGGCACGGATCAGACCGGCGCCGCCGCGGGGAATCAGCAGATCCACCAGACCGTTGGCGGTCATCAGCTCGTTGGCACTGGCATGGCTGGTATCCTCGATCAGGCTGACCGCACATTCCGGCAAGTGGACCTTGCGCAGCCCGGCGCGCAGCGCCTGCACAATGGCATTGCAGCTGCTCCAGGCGTCGCGTCCGCAGCGCAATACACAGGCGTTGCCAGCCTTCAGGGCCAAAGCGGCGGCATCACTGGTAACATTGGGGCGGCTTTCGTAGATGATGGCGATCACGCCCATGGGAACAGCGGTCTTTTCGATAACCAGACCGTTGGGACGTACGATTTTGCGCAGAACGGCTCCCACCGGATCGGGCAGAGCCGCCACTTCCCGCATCCCTTTGGCCATGTCGGTCAGGCGGCCCGGGGTCAGGGCCAACCGGTCCAGCATCACATCACTGACCCGGCTGCGCGCAGCATCCAGGTCCCGTTTGTTGGCCGCCAAAATCTCGTCCTGGGCGGCTACCAAGGCTACAGCCATGGCTTCCAGCGCCTCATTTTTTACATGGGTGTCGGCCAGCGCCAACGGCATCCGGGCGCCTTGCGCCAACTCCAAAATTTCCCGGGTGGTCATTGAAAGCCCTCCTTTTTCCCGATAAAGCGGGTGCCAACAGGTTTTCCGTCCAGAATGTCGTACAGTACATCGGCGTTGGCACCGTTGGCAATGATCATATCCACACCTGCGTGGGTGGCGCGCTTGGCTGCCACCACCTTGGTCAGCATACCGCCGGTCCCCAGCGAAGAACCGGCACCGCCCGCCAACCGCTCGATCTCGGGGGTGATTTCCTCCACCACCGGAATCAGCCGGGCATTGGGGTCACTGTGCGGATCGGCGGTGTACAGGCCGTCAATATCCGACAGCAGCACCACCAGGTCCGCATGAATACACTGGGCCACCAGAGCCGCCAGCGTATCGTTATCGCCCAGGGAATATTCCTCAATGGCGATGGGGTCGTTTTCGTTGATGATAGGAATGGCCCCCAACTGCAGCAGACGCTCCAGCGTGGTGCACAGGTTGCGCAGCCGGTTTTCGTGGTCGAAGTCTTCCCAGGTCAGCAGCATCTGCGCCACCGTATGATTATACTGGCTGAACAGCCGGTCATAGGTGTACATCAGTTCACACTGACCCACCGCGGCGGCAGCCTGTTTGGTGGTAATATCTTTGGGCTTCTGGATCTGCAGTTTGCCCACGCCCAGACCGGTGGCGGCCGAGGAAACCACGATCAGTTCGTGGCCGGCATTTTTGATGTCGCTCCAAACCTTGACGAGGGCTTCGGTATGGCGGATATTCAGCCGTCCGCCCGGATGAGCCAGGGTGCTGGTGCCGACCTTTACAACGATTCGCATGATTTACTTCCCCAATTCCTTTGTCTTTTCATAAGCAGCCAGTACGGCGTCCGTCACGGCACCGCGGAAGGCGCGCTGCTCCAGCAGGCGCACGCCCTGAATGGTGGAACCGCCCGGGCTGCATACGGCGTCTTTCAAGGCGCCGGGGTGCTGGCCGCTTTCCAGCACCATGCGGGCGCTGCCCAGTACTGTCTGGGCGGCATATTCCTGGGCCTTGGCACGGGGCAGACCGGCAGCTACGCCGCCATCGGCCAACGCTTCGATAAACTGATACACCCAGGCAGGGCCACAGCCGGATACAGCACTGGCCGCGTCGATGAGATGCTCCGGTACCTCATCCAGCTGTCCGGCCGGTGCCATGGCGCACAGCCATTCCTGAAGCTGTTCCGGCTCCACGTCGTCGTAGCAATATTGGATCATGCCGGACCCCAGGGCCACAGGTGTGTTGGGCATCATCCGGATGATGGGATAGCCGCTGCCCGCCATCTGGCGGATCTGATGCATCGACAGCCCGGCGGCCATCGTTACCAGCACAAAGGGACGGCTTTCGGCGCGGGATTCCAGTACCGGTGCCAGCTCATCCAGCATATCTTCCATCATCTGGGGTTTTACGCCCAGGAAAATAAAATCACAGATACTGGCTACCTGTTCATTGGTACCGCAGGCACAGCCCAATTCTTCGGCCAGCGCCTGGGCTTTGGCCGGGGTGCGGTTGGCCAGCAGAACATCTGCGGCACCGGCGCCCTTACAGACGGCACGCGCAACGGCGCCGCCCATGTTTCCGCAGCCAATAAAACCGTATTTCATAACCGTTTTCCTCCATTATGATCTGGCATTTCCATTGTCTTTATGATTTTTGCGTTCCCTTCGGTTGCATAGAAAATGTATACCTATATAAAGTATACCTGTAATGGTATCGCACCCGGTTGCTTTTGTCAATCAAAAGGTGGGCAGGGGACTGGAAATTCGTGCAGAATTTGCTATAATACAAACAGAGCATAAAAACAGCAAAAAGAGGCGAACTGTATGCAATATGTAGAACTGGGCCGGACTGGCCTGAAGATTTCCCGCCTTGGATTCGGGGGCATTCCCATCCAGCGCATTGATCAGCCCGGCACACGGGAACTGCTCAAGGCCGCACACGAGATGGGGGTCAATTACATTGATACCGCCCGGGCTTACACTGTGAGCGAGGAGTGGATCGGCCAGTCCCTGGAGGAATTGGGGCTGCGGGATGCATTTGTGCTGGCTACCAAGTGCCGTGCACTGACCAAGGCCGATATGGAAGCCGAACTGGCCCAAAGCCTGAAAAACCTGCGCACCGATCACATTGAACTCTATCAGTTCCATAACCCGAGTATGGAGGATCTGAAAAAGATCCTGGCGCCCGGCGGTTCCATGGAGGCATTGCTGGAGGCCAAGGCCCGGGGCGTGGTAGGGCATATCGGTCTGACAGCCCATCTGGCGGCGGTGTTTGAGGCGGCGCTGGAAGTCCCCGAGATCGAAACCATCATGTTCCCGTACAACATTGTTGAACAGCAGGGGGCCGAGCTCATTGAGCGCTGCGCCAAAGCCGGCAAGGGTTTTATCGATATGAAGCCGCTGGCGGGCGGTGCCATTGAGGATGGCCGTCTGGCACTGCGCTATGTGTTGTCCAACCCCAACGTGACGGTGGCCATCCCCGGCATGGCGGCCATCGAAGAACTGGAGGGGAACGTCAAGGGGGCAGAGAACATCGACCCGCTGACCGAAGAAGAGGAGGCTGCCTGCCAGAAGGTGCGGGACGCACTGGGCACCCAGTTCTGCCGCCGCTGCAACTATTGCGCTCCCTGCACGGTGGGAATTTCCATTCCCAATGTGTTCCTGTTCCAGGGCTATCTCAACCGGTACGGCCTGGAAAATTGGGGCCGTGAGCGTTATGCCACGCTTTCTGTCAAGGCCGGTGCCTGCGTGCAGTGCGGTGCGTGCGAAACCCGCTGCCCCTACAACCTGCCCATCCGCAACATGATGAAAAAAGCGGCTGAAGATTTCGGCGAATAAGCGTATCTGCTCACCGCGGCACACCTTAAGGCTGTGCCGCGGTTTTTCTGTGCCAAAAACCGGAAAAATTTTTGTGCAGGCTGTTGTTTTTCAGGCTTCGGGCGTGTATAATTTATCCTGTATAATTTTGTGCAAAAATGTGAGGAATCAGTATGCTTTCCGACCCCCAGCTTCATTATCTGGACAATGCCGCAACCACCCGCATCGACCCGGCGGTGACCGAGGTCATCCACGATGCGCTGGTGGAATTGTGGGCCAATCCCAGCAGCCTGTACGACCCGGCGGTGGCTGCACAGGACGGCATCGAAAACGCCCGGACCCGTATCGCAAAAACTTTGCACTGCCGCAGCGATGAGATCTATTTCACCGGCTGCGGTACCGAGGGCAACAATATGGCGGTATGGGGCGCGGCCATGCCCCGGCGGCATTGGGGCAACAAGGTCGTGGTATCCGGATTTGAGCATCCCAGCGTGCAGCTTGCGGCCCGCGCGCTGAAAAACGAAGGCTTCCAGGTGGTGGAGATTCCGCCGGAAGCGGACGGCCATCTGGACGTGAACAAATTCCTGGCGGCGGTGGACAAAAACACTGTGCTGGCCTCCTGCATGGCGGTCAACAATGAAACCGGCGCCGTGCAGGATATTGCGGCGCTGGCGGCAGGCATCAAGGCCCGCAACAGCCGTACCCATTTCCATGTGGATGCGGTGCAGGCATGGCTGCGGATCCCCATTGATCTGCAGAAATGGGCCGGAGTGGACACGCTGGCGGTATCAGGCCATAAGATCCATGCGCCCAAAGGCATCGGTGCGCTGTTCATCCGGGACAGCCAGCGCCAGACCCTGCGCCCGCCCTACTGCGGCGGCCATCAGGAACGCGGCCTGCGCCCCGGTACCGAGAATACGCCTTATATCGTCGGTTTGGGCCTGGCGGCAGCCAAAGGTTACCAGTCCATGCGTACCCGTTCCCAGCAAATGGAAGCCTTGAATCACCGTCTGCGGGAGGGGCTGGCCGCGCTGCCGGGTATCCACATCAATTCCCCGGCGGATGCGGTGCCGGAGGTCGTGAACTTCTCCACCGGCTGTATCAACAGTCAGACCTTTATCAATTATCTCAACACCCGTGGCGTTCTGGTATCGGGCGGCAGCGCCTGCGACAAGGGGGAACCCAGCCATACGCTGGAAGCCATGGGCTGTGATGAGCGTACCATCCACACAGCGCTGCGTGTCAGCTTCTGCGCTGATAACACCGACGCGGATGTGGACGCCCTGCTGGACGGCCTGAGAAACGGCCTGCAGAGTCTGCAGCATATCTGAACCAATTCCCAAAGGAAAGGCAATTCCCATGAAAGAAATCATCCTGGCCTATCAGGGCGAAATGACCCTCAAGGGCCTGAACCGCGGCAAGTTTGAAGCACGTCTTGCCAAGATCATCCGCTGGCGGCTGGAGCCGCTGGGCAAATTCAAAGTGTACCAGGCCCAGAGCACGGTTTTTATCGAACCGTTGGAGGAAAACCTGGATATGGACGAGGCATTCCGCCGTGTGTCCCGTGTGTTCGGCATCGTAAAGATGAGCCGCGCCGTGGAATGTGACAAGGAGTTTTCCGCCATCTGCGAAACGGCGGAAGCCTACCTTGGCCAGACGCTGCGCGGTCTGCGCACTTTTAAGGTGGAGGCCAAACGGGCTGATAAGTCCTACCCGATGAAGAGCCCGGAAATCTGCCGGGAACTGGGTGCCTATCTGCTGGATAAACACCATCACCTGCGGGTGGATGTCCACCATCCCCAGTTGGAGATCATGGTGGAGATTCGTGACCATGCCGCCTATGTCCACGGCCCCAAGGTGGAAGCGGCCGGCGGTTTGCCGGTGGGCACCAGCGGCCGGGCCCTGAACCTGCTTTCGGGCGGTATCGACAGCCCCGTGGCAGCCTGGTGTATGGCGCGCCGCGGTCTGGCGCTGCATCACATCCATTTTGCCAGCCCGCCCTATACCAGCCTGCGCGCAAAACTCAAGGTACAGAAACTGGCCAAGGAACTGGTGGAATACACCGGCAACTGCACGCTGTTCGTGGTACCTTACACCAAACCCCAGGAATATATCCGCGATCATGCGCCCGATGTGCTGTTCACGGTGCTCATGCGCCGCAGTATGCTGCGCATCGCAAAGCAGGTAGCCGATAAACTGGAACTGCAGGCCCTCATTACCGGTGAAAGCCTGGCTCAGGTGGCCAGCCAGACCATGGCGGCCCTGGCCTGCACCGATGAAGCCCAGGACCTGCCGGTGCTGCGGCCCTGCATCGGCATGGATAAGACGGAAATCATCTCGATTTCCCGCAAGATCGGCACCTTTGAAACCTCCATCGAACCTTACGAGGACTGCTGCACGATCTTTACGCCGCCTCATCCCAAGACCAACCCCACGCTGGCTGAGATTCTGGCGGCCGAGGAAGGTATGCCGGAACTGAAGGCCCTGGAAACCGAAGCTGCCGAACAGGTGGAGAAAATCGCCATCCGGATGGGAGAGGATGATCTGCTGTGACTGCAGAAATCATTTGTGTGGGTACGGAATTGCTGCTGGGGGACATCGTCAACACCAACGCCCAGTTCCTGAGCCGGGAATTGGCGGAACTGGGCATCAGCGTCCTGCATCAGCATGTGATCGGGGATAATCCCGAACGGCTGCGGGAACTGGTGAGCCAGGCCCGCCGCCGCAGCGATTTGCTGGTGTTTTCGGGCGGGCTGGGGCCTACCGAGGATGACCTGACGAAGGAAACAGTAGCCGAGGCATTCGGGGATACCTTGCACTTTGATGAGGAAGAATGGGACAAGATCGTTTCCTTTTTCGCCCGCACCAACCGCAATCCTACCCCCAATAACCGCAAACAGGCTATGGTCCCCACCCGGGGGCATAAGATCATCAACGATCACGGCACCGCCCCCGGTGCCTGGTTTGAGGATGCACAGGGCCATTGCGCCGTGCTGATGCCCGGTGTTCCCCGGGAAATGAAAGCCATGTGGACCGAGCAGGTCCGCCCGGCGCTGCAGAAGCGCCAGAATTGCACGATTCACTCCCGCACCCTGCGGGTATTGGGCGGAGAAAGCAGCATTGCCAGCAAAGTGGCACCGCTGTTTGAAAACGCCAACCCCACCGCGGCGATTTACTGCAAAACGGGGGAGAGCGAGATCCGTGTTACCGCACGGGAAGCCACCCCCGAAGCGGCGGAGCGCGCCTGCAATGAATATCTGCAAAAATTCCGTGACATCCTGGGCGACGCTGCTTACGATGTGGACGTGCCCGCCCTGGAATACACGGTAGTGCGCGTTTTGCGGCAAAAAGGTCTGCACGCGGCCACGGCGGAAAGCTGTACCGGCGGCATGGTCGCCCAGCGGCTGACCAACGTGCCCGGCGCCAGTGAAGTGTTCGGCTTCGGTTTTGTCACCTATGCGGAGGCTGCCAAGCAGAAACTGCTGGGGGTGGATTCTGCGCTGATCGAGCGGTACAATGTGGTGTCCGGGCCGGTGGCTGTTGCCATGGCTTTTGGCGCTGCGAAGGCATCGGGCGCCGAACTGGCTGTGGGGATTACCGGGATTGCCGGTCCCGGCGGAGCACTGCCCGGCAAACCGGTGGGCACCGTCTATCTGGCCGGTGCCGATACCCGTACCGGCACCGGCTGGCTGATGCGGCTGACGTTGGGCGGTTATCATGACCGGGGAATCATCCGCACCCGTGCAGCGCTGTATGCGCTGGACCTGCTGCGCCGTATGGCGCTGGGGCTTCCGGTCCCCGACGGCCTTGCCGTTACGCAGGATACACCACCGGAACAGAGTGATATCTGATTACGCAAAGAAAGGCACATCATGGTCAACACACAACTCAAAATTTTACGCGTATTCGGCCCGACGTCGGCCGAAGTGTCGGCTGTGCTGCGGCAGACCCGCGACGATGGCTGTCCGGGGCTGCGTCTGCTGGAACGGGACGGTGAGTTTGCCGTCTGCGTGCAGGTCAGCGCGCCCAACCGGGCGATGGCTGAACAATATTGTGATAAATGGGTGCAGAAGCTCAGCGCCAAATTCGGCGACGATGTTTTTGCCACTGGCGAAACCAGCCTGGCCCAGGCAACTTTGGATCTGCTGCTGAAGAAACGTAAACTGCTGGTGGCTGTGGATGAAACCACCGGTCGGCTGCTGGGGAATCTTTTGCAGCCGCTGGCCCACAGCGAAGCAGTGTTCGACTTCGGTACCGAGAGTTATGCCAACCCGCAGCGGGAGCGCCAGATCAAAGTGCCGCCCCAGCTGCTCAAAAAGTTCCCCGGTGATGTGGTGCAGGCGGCGGCCGGTCATGCGCTGTCAGCCCTGCAGGTTACGGGGGCCGATTTTGCAGCAGCCTATATGCCCGCTACCGTGGGGCAGTGTCCCTTTGTGCTGATCTGTGACCGGCACGGCGCCGCTGCCTGCGCACTGCCGCCGGATCTCACCGATGCAGCCATCGGCAATCAGATTCTGGATCTGCTGCGCCGCCGCCTGCAGGGGCTTCGCCTGACGGATTCCTGTATCACCTTCCGCCCGGGGCGGGAGCATCCTCTGCTGCTGGTTTCTGAAGCCGGACGGGAAAAAAGCAACACCGTGCGTTTTTCGCTGCGCCGCAGAACTCCCGCCACCCAGGATATCGACCACACGGCGGACTTTGAGCCGATGATGGACTTTAACACGGCTGAGCCGGAAATGCCGCCGCGCTACAATGCCCCGGCACAAAATGTCCGGGAAACTTCCCGGCAGCCGTCCGGCGGTGCAGCTCCGGTGGGAACCATCCAGTTTGAAACGGATTTCGATGAGGCGCAAGACGTCAACACCGATCCCATGAACATTGAAACAGCTGGTCCGCAGGCGGCCAGTGCCGCCCGCCGTCGCCGCACATCCGTTTCGGATGAGTATGCCACACCGCTGTATACCGAGGAACGCAGCGCCCCGGCACCGTCCCTTCTGGATGATGAGATCCCGGATTTTTCGGCCCAGATCGACCCTGAAGCACTGGCAGCCGCCCAGGCGGCGGATGACGCTGACGCTGCGGCCGGCCGTACTACCACTGCCGAAGAATTCAGTAAAGCAGCCACGCGGCTGTTTACCGAGGAGGACGAAGCCGAACTGGCGGTGGCGCAGAACCGCCGTCGCAGGGCAGAACCGGAAAGAAACAGCCGCCCGCAGGCAAAATCCCCGGCTGCCTCCAACAGCATCCGCAACCGCAGTCTTGCCATGATCGAGCGCACCGAGCGCCGCCGCAAACGTACAGTTACAGCGGTGCTGGTGATTCTTGTATTGCTGCTCCTTGCCGGTGCAGCAGGCCTGTGGTGGTTCTTCCGCAATGATCTCGGTACCCGCCCCGCGGCCAAAAATTACGGCACCACCGTGTATGATGAAACGGCGGAAGCCTATCTGACCAACGCGCTGGAAAAACGTCCCGGTGCGGTCGGATTCCTGGGCTGGCCGGGTCTGGACGGTGCGCTGGTATATGCGGCAGGGACGGAACCGGAAACCCGGGAAAGCAGCAGTCCGGCTGTGATCACGCGATTTGCCACGGCCAGCTCGCTGAATTCCGCAACGCCCGGCAACACCGTGCTGGAATGCACGGGGGATACCTACGCCGCCCTGGCGCAGGAGGATGTTGTCAAACAGAACAGTGGCTTTACGCTGTATCTGCAGGATGGCACCTATCGTTTCAAAATGGTAGCCGTCTATTACCTTGACCCCACCGAGGAAGGGGAGGGGGCCTTCGACCTTTACGGTACCACCGACCTTTCCAACTACTACGATTACCTTTCCTTCGTAGCCGGTATTCAGGCGCGCAGCCTGTGGCAGACCAATGTAGAGATCGGTGACGACTCCCACTTCCTCACGCTGACCAGCACGACCAGCGAAGAAGGCGTTCTCCTTTGCGTAACGGGACGCCTGATCGAAGGGGAAGAAGCTGCGGCGCTGGATGGTGCTTCCATCACGGCGGCGGAAGAACCGCTTCTGACAGCCCTGCAGTACCAAAGCAAAAATCAGCCGATGCCCACCGTCAGCAGCCTGCTGAGTGCCAGCGTTGACCGGTATGCCCAGCAAAGCGCAGCCAGCGCGGCCAACCGGAACAGCGCCCAGTCCCAGGAGGAAGAAGAGGGCAGCAACCTGGATGATCAGATCGCAGATATGCAAGCCCAGACGGATGCCATTCTTGCCAGTACCGATAAGCTGCTGGCCGGCCTGACCGATGTGGCAGGTTCCGGCAACGAGGCGGAATCCGACCTGAATCAGGGCGCCGAGGGCGGCCTGCCGGAGCAGGTTGTCACCGTAGATCAGGTGGCTGCCACTCCCACACCGGCTCCCACAGAGGCACCCTCGTCCAGCGAATCCGTATCCGGTGATTCTTCTTCCGGCGATGGCGGAAGCAGCAGTTCCTCCACGGATTCCGGCAGTGGCTCTTCCGGCGGAGAAACCATCAACGTTACGATGAACGGCACCGCGCAGACGATGGATCTTGTGCAATGCCTGGCCATGGTCGCCCAGAATGAGCTGGGTCCCAACGCACCGGCGGAAGCCTATAAAGCACAGTGCGTGGCCACTCATTGCTGGATTCTCAGTCAGTCCGGTTACCCGTCGGTAGTGGGCACGACGCCCGGCGCCACAGCGCTCGCGGCGGCCCAGGAAGTTGCCCGGGTGCTGGTTACTTATAACGGGCAGGTCTGCTTTACGCCGTATTTTGCATCGGCCAGTACCGGTACTGCCTCTGCGGCTGATGTCTGGGGCAACGATCGCCCCTGGCTGCAGGCGGTGGACAGCCCGTACGATCAGTCGGTGGCCACCAACTGGCACACCAACGGCAGCACCAGCGGCACGGCGCGCTTCTCCCGCCAGACGCTGCAGGACCGCATCAAATCGGAACTGGGTATCGACCTTTCCGGCGTAGACCCCAACAACTGGTTCAAGATCCTTTCCACCAACCAGTATGGCTGGGTAGCCAAGATCCAGGTCGGTCCCGATGGCAACAGCGAAACCGTCAGCGGCCGCTGGTTCCGTGAAAATCTGCTGGCCCGGCAGAGCGTTGACGGACGCAGCTTGCGCAGCCAGTGCTTTACCGTCAGCTATGACGCCAGCCTGGACTGCTTCATCTTTGATGTGTACGGCTACGGCCACGGCTGCGGTATGAGCCAGTGGGGTGCTATCGGATACGCCCAGAACGGCTGGGGATACCAGGACATCCTGTTGCACTATTATCCCGGCACCACCATCACAACCTATTGATCAAATGACCCGTCCGGGATTTCCCGGGCGGGTTTCCTGTGTACAATTGCAGCAGGATATGGTACTATACAGTTCAGTGGCGGCCCGGCGCGAGAAAATAACCGGGAAAACAAAAGGAAGTAATCAGTCATGAAAAAGATTTTGATGCTGGCCACCGGCGGCACCATTGCAACCCTGAAAACTGAAGAAGGAAAAGTGCCACAGCTGACCTCCCAGGAACTGCTGCGCACCGTGCCGGAAATCCGGGAAATCTGCCAGGTAGAAACAAGACAGTTGTTCCAGCTGGACAGCACCAACGTGCATCCCGAACATTGGAAAACGATCGCCCGGGCCATTCGCGAGCAGTATGATGCTTTTGACGGTTTTGTGGTCACCCACGGCACCGATACCATGGCCTATACGGCAGCCGCTCTAAGTTATATGCTGCCGGATTCACGCAAACCCATTGTGCTGACGGGCGCCCAGAACTCCATCGGCGAACGGGAAACCGATGGTCGGCGCAATTTGCTGGATGCCTTTCTGTATGCCTCCTCGGGCTGCGCCTGGGGAGTAACCATTGTGTTTGACGGCCAGGTGATGCTGGGAACCCGCGCCAAAAAGCTGCGCACCAAAAGCTACCATGCGTTTTCCAGCATCGGTTACCCGGAGGTGGCCCGTATCCGGGACCGAAAGGTGTACCCGGTGCTGCCCAGACCGCAGGGGCTGGGACGTCCGGCGGTCAGCCTGGAACTGGACCCGGCGGTATTTGTACTCAAACTGATTCCCGGTATTCAGCCGGATGTGCTGCGCCTGTTGCGGCCGGCCTATCACGCGCTTATCGTGGAGGGATTCGGCGTCGGTGGTGTACCATACTACGCCACGGCAGATTTTGCCCGGGAAGTCGGTGCCTGGATCGAAGCCGGCAAGGTTGTCATCATGACGACCCAGGTCATCTACGAGGGCAGCGATATGAGTGTTTACCAGGTAGGGCA
>ERZ1090867.685-NODE-687-length-13321-cov-5.793155_pt1 | contig 13321 bp, 19 predicted proteins | sample MGYA00478476_ERZ1090867 | MGnify/ENA primary metagenome ERZ1090867 (study PRJEB33644, sample SAMEA5815742) | chicken gut metagenome | biome: Chicken; feature: Gastrointestinal Tract; material: Caecum | place: Ireland | collected 2019-01-01 | study: A study of the... | reverse complement strand
TCGTTGAGAGGTGCGAGCGCTCTAATCCTTATTTGATATACGTATCGCCGTCATAATAGGCCGCTACCCAACCGGAGGGGATCTGGAGCCAGGTATCGCCGCTGACGGTCTTGACTGCCTTGGCGGTAACTTTTGTGCCCTTTTTCAGCACAGCGCCGCCGCTCTTTGCAGTGGCGTTTTTCTTTCCGTCCGCTGTGAGCTGTGATACAGTTTTCTGAGAATAATTTGTGCCGGCACCGGTTCTGACTTTCACGTTGGTCTGGAGCGTGTACGTATTGCCTACCTTGTATGCAGGCGCGCCGCTGATCTTGCTCTGGTCTTTCGGTCTCAGCACGCCGTAAACGTTATCATAACCGTGCTTCACCTTGTGCATTGCTTTGCCGTTCCAGTTCTGATCGTAGGAATAGAATTCAGACGTGTCGCCCTCGCCGGTGCAGATCGCTACGTGCCCGCAGCCGTTGCCCTGATTGCCATCCCACACCATAATATCGCCTTTCTGCGGCACGAATGACGGTGTGTTCTCTATCTTGGTGAAGTTCTTAGTCAGCTCGGAATGCTTGCTGAAATTCAGCCAGTAATATTTAGCATTGCCCCAAGAACCCGGTTTGATGCCGAACACCTTGTTCAGGTACGCTTTGATCAGATCTACGCACTGCGCGCCGTATGCGCCGTCATAGTCCGTTGCTTTGCCGTTATAGGCTTTTACAAATTCATCATAGGTCATCAAGCCGCCCTTTTCCTCATCCTCTTTCGGGCTGTCATATGTAAGCGCCTGCTGGCTGTCTGATACGCCCTTAGTTGTGGGGTCAGTTGTAATGCCTATTGCTGCAGGGATCATAAGAACAAGCATAGCTACATTCATTATTTCATCCGCCGTGACCGAGGTTTCCACCTTAAAAATTTTAAGAATGGCGAAAACTGCCACAACTACGGCGGATATAATGCCCATCCACCAAGAGCCGCTTTGTAACCTTACTTTCCAGTTGATGTTTTTCATCGTTATTTCTCCTTTTCGTTATTTTTCTCAAGAGCATAAATTCTGTTCTCGTGATTAATTAGTTTTTTCTGATGTTCGCCAAGCGTATCAAAAATGAGCCTATGTTTATCAGCAGACTTGCTTTTGAAATCGCTAAGTTCGTCCTCATCCTTGTCCATTCTGTAAACAAGATGATTGATTTTTTCGCTGAGCTGCGTCATTGCCTTTGTATTTTTTGAGAGCGGCACGGCTACCGTGCCCACAAGCCCTAGAATGGCAATTATTACAGTTACGACTGTCCATTCACTCATTCAAATCACACTCCATCTGTAACCGCCTCCGCTTCTATTTCTTTAACCCGCCAATCGCAAACAATCTGTGCGTCTGTCTCTGTATATTTCGGTACAAGGAACTGCGTTTCCGGATCATAGTCCGGGGCAGGGTTTTCTATATAGTACTTGTAGCCCGCATAATCCTTTAACAGTTGTTCCGGCGGGTTTGTAAAGGTGATCTTGTCCGGCGGCGTTATAAGCACACCGTCTGTTAACTTTGCTATCATTTACGCGCCTCCTTAAATTTATAGCGTTTTTGTCATATTCATAATTTGATTTGACTTCCTGATCCGCCAGCGATTTGGAACAATATCGAAGAGTGGCATACGAAGATACCGCGAAAATCCAAGCAAACTGCGTCTTCTAAACATCTTGACCTACAATCAATGGTTCTGAATCAACAGCGCTATATAAGGCTTTACGGCTCACAAGATCGAAAAGGCAAGCGTTATTTTGCGAATCGATACATGGGATTAAGTCCTGCCTCATGACCCCTTGATTTATAACTTGAAAAGAAAAGATTTCTATAGGCGAAGCATAATTCAGATCTCCGTTTCGATTTTTTCCACCAAGAAAAATCGGTATGCTTAATTCAATATTCGGTGTATCGTTCCTATAGATATGATTATCAACAGCGCATTCATTTCTTGATAACTGAATTTTAAAACGGTGACCAATGACGGATGCGTTCGTCATGTTTGAAATTCTTTCAACTGGGTTTTGGCCAAAATAAAAGTCAAGCACTGAGGGTGTACCATTTCCATCGGGGAGCCAACTTGCGCCTATTCCTGTAGCGTATGCTTTTTCTGATCCGAAAATTCCGTACGTGTCTTTTGGGGATGAAGTCCTTTTAGTATATATAGTGAAATCAATGAATACTACATCTGTGTTAATTGGAATCATTTTACTGTTTACATAATTTTCTCCGTTCGTTTTCACAGATAATATTCTTTTGAAACCGTATGGAAGTTCAGAAATCAACAAACTTCTTCTCCTGTTCATCAGAACGCCCCCACTCTTGCTATGATTCGATTAAAACCAAGGTTTTTGATGTTGATCTCGTATCCTGTGTTTGCAATTGGGATAAAGTCTCCCTCAGCATCGCAGTCGTCACCGATGAATTTAACAACGTCAGCCGGATAAGAAAGCACGGTTGCGGTTTCTCCGCTTTCAAAAATCAAAGAACATTCGTAATCATCATTTATCGAAGTGGGTAATGTTAAATTGATAGTTTCAGCAACCTGCATTCTATATTCGGTGTTATCGTTGAGTGTAATATTAGAACTATCCTGTGTAATAACCGCTGATTTCTTTCTGTATTCATCGGTTGGGGCAAGTTGAAAGATACGATGTGAATTATCATAACTTCCAACCTTAATAACTTTATCGACAGCATTCGCGCCTTCATCAAAAACAGGCTGAAAAATGTTTACATAAGCCATAAGGCTTAAAATAATTTCTTCAAGTGAATAATTAAAAGGTTCCTTACTACTTCCACTTGTAGCGGGATATACACTTGCCTTAATGTCATCACCAACAGTTATGATGTAAATAAATGCAGACTCAACATTCACGTATTTATTTGACAACCCGAAAACTATCAACGTATTGGTGCCGCAGTAAAACGGTTTATAAAACTCTAATTCAGATATAGTGGATATATCTTGACCTTGAGTTCCTACTTGTACCCAGCCCACTCCGGTAGTGCAATAGTAACCGTATTTCTGAATTATATACGGTTCTTCTTGAGTTCCAGGTTTAATGCTTGTGAACGCACTGTCTCCTTTTTCTCCTTTCGGAATCAGGAAATCCAGCACGGCGGCATTAGGAGTACCGCTGTTGCTTACGGCGGCGGAAGTTCCCGGCTGGGCAGTGGTTACAGAGCCGACAGTTATAGTTGCTGCCTTGCCATCTTCGCCTGCCGGGCCTTGAGGTCCCGTGTCTCCCTTAGGGCCTTGAGGACCTTGTTCACCCTGTGGGCCTTGTTCGCCGTTAAACTCCCCGCTATCAGCCTGCTGCTTGATGTCAGCCGCTGTCTGTTCGGCGCTTTTAGCTGCATTTTGCGCTGCTGCGGCAGCTGCCATAACCTGTTCATACTGAGACTGTGTTGGGTCTGAAGGTTTGCCACCGTTAATAGTTGGCCTATTGAAAAACTGAACTACACTTGAAGTGATTCGATAGTCTTCTTTTTCGCCAGCTACTGAAAACTTAACATATCCTTCATCGGTTAAAGCTTCGTGTGGAATCAAACAATGGTCGTTACTCAATATTTGAGAAGTGATAACACCCGTGGTAGGATTTTGGAAATAAGCCGTCTTAACAGTGCTGTCCCAATCATCAGAAAGAAATTCAAAAACGCACTCGATATAGCCTTTGGTGCAAGAGACCGAGCTATTTAAGTCAGAAATAACATTTTCAATATTTTTGATTTTCATTTCTTGATTGGCTATTTCTAAATTGATAATCATATCAAATCCCCCAAACAGCAACAAGCTTCATTCTAGTGTTATCATACTGAATTCCGCCACCAGTTCCGCTTTTCGTGTTGTAGTTATCGCCAGTGATTAACGTATCACTGGAAATAAGAATGCGCTTACGGCAGTTAGTGTTAAAGACTATCGTGCCATCATCTATAATGAATGAGGAAAATAACTTCACCGCTTCCTTCAAAATAAGTTTTCCAACGCAGTCGCCATATGTTGATGGATCATCGCCGTTATTTAATCCAAATATAAGATAGATTCCTAAACGTTGCTTACTTATCGGTTCTGAAAGATTAACTCGAGCACTCGCGCCCATCATGTCATTTCCTTGCCACAGTAGTTTTGCTGAAGAAAGTAAGGTCGCTAACGGTGATATAGTCTCCACAACAGGCTCAACAGAAATGATGTTTACACCGTTAAGTGTAACAACGTACACGGCAGCTTCAGCTACTGAATCAAGCTTCTGCAGATCTCCGTTATTATTTTTAATTGTTGGAACTGTAGGATTATTGCTTTTTGGTGTTCCCTGAATATAACCCCACTCGCCTTTTTCGGTCTGGGCTGTTCCGTCATATGTATATTTGATAGTGATGAGATCTTTTCGCTGCATTCCCTGTGAACCATTCGGCACCGTGATCGTATCATAAGTAGACGGTGCAACCGCAAATTCACAGCCCTGAAAGAGCAGCGCGCCATCATTAATATGAATCTCATTGTTTGAGGCAATCTCCGCTTTCAGATTCTGCCCGGTGTTTAATATGTAAACACCTTTTCCGGCAATGCCCTGATTGAGCGCTCTGTCCTGCACGCTGGTAATATGCGGGCTGCCGGTTCGCCCTGTTACGATTTCCATATCATTCCTCCAAATTATATTGAACGGATTTTACTCCGTCCTCATAGGTAATTATTTTGCTTTTCAGCGCTTTCTTAACCGACATGTCGGCTATATAGTCACGCCCGCCGATCAGATCCCCAATATCCACATCGATTCCAAGGCTTTCAACATCCATAGACAGCGAAGTGCCTTTCAGGAGTTCCTGAAACTTCTTTTCACCGTCTGTTCTCAGGTCTTCGGAATTGGCATTGTCATAGGTTTCGGCAATCTCCTCAATCCCTGTATAAAATTGCGCGGTGCCTATATTCCCGTTCGCATCCAGATAAAGATCCAGCACTTCTCTGTTTTTCAATTCGCCTGATCCAAGACAGATTAAATGGTTTACGCTGCCTTTGTTGATCTCAATCGTGAAATTTAACCGGTCATCCTGTGATAATTCGATCCGACTTGAAAAATCTGAGATCGGGGCAGCGGAGACTTCCACATGCCCCGACACACCCGCCTCACCTTGAATGTAACGAAAATTCAATCGATACCCAACCGATTTTAGCATTTTACTTAAGCCGTCCAAAACAGGCGTGTACCGGTCAAATTGATAGTTGCTTACAGTGATTCCGGAGGTGTCGCTACATGCGGAAATCAAACTGTTAAACATGGGATTCACGATTTGACCAATACACTCGTTCAAGTCTCCGCTGACCGTTCTGTAATCCGCGCCTGCCGGTGGAACAATGATTCTCTTGCTTAAACAGCCGCGCCATGTAAGCCCTTTAATCCGAATCAAATTTTCAGAAGTGCTTGTTTCAACAGCGGAAATAATCCCGCCGCATTCGGAATCCGGCTCATAAACAAGATAGCCGAACTCAATTTCCGGCTGCCACTGTTCTACAGGAATTTCAATTTCAAAGTCATTTTCACCGCCAAGATCAAAATCGCATTTGGAATAGTCAAGCGCTTTGATATCCTTTCCGGCGGCATTCGCAAGGATCAGATCCATAAGGGCTCGCTCCTTTCCAAGAACACAGTCAATTCAAAACCGAAAGTGCCGTCCCAGCTTACTTGGCTGTATCCGGGCGGTATCTTTTCAAAAACAGTGTTGACCTTGCCCCGAAGATCGTAAACGCTTTCCTGCGTACCGTTTGAAAGATGTTTCATGACGGTGTTATAACGCGAATCGATTACAAGATAGTCACCTTTTTGCAGTGAAGTAAACACCTCATAAGGATGACCGGCAATCAATATCCGCGGATTGTTACACGGGCCGAATATCGTAAGTTTAAAATCAGACGTTTCCAGATGACTTATGTTTAATGATCCGCGCCCCGTTTGCTGTGGCGTGTATTCAAAATCATAGTCAAACGCATAATCCAGAAATTCCGCCGCGGAATGCTCACTCTCAGAAACTGCAGGATAAAAAGAAAAATCCTGCTCCGAGATCCATGCATTCTTTCCGCTCACAGCCGTCAGATCATGAAACATATACGCTGTTGGCTTTTCCCAGTCTGATTTATCCGACACTAAAATACGGCACGGAAAATAGGAGCCGGTATCCGTTTCAATCCTGCCGTCCGTGTTATTTATCACGTCATACTCAATAACATTAAACAGGTGTTCGGCGGCCTTTTTCAGGGCGGCTCTCTTTTCAGCATACGGCAATGTCCAGTCGGGAATAAGACCGACTTTGAACGGCCTTTCCCCGGTTTCTCGACGGACATTTGTGATGCGGTTGTTAGTCGAATCATATTTCCACGAATAGTTCACCAGATCGCCGCTTTGGAAAAGATAAGGAAACTCCGAAAAGTCAAGGATCTCTCCCCGGCTGTTGACATATCTGAAATTCATCGTTTTCTTACCCCCTTGTGAAGCCGAGATCGGATATAAATCTGCCTGCCTCTCGGTTATTGACCGTCATGCGCATATTGGAAATACCCTTTCCGATCTCCTGCGCGTAGAGCCTTGAAGTATCGACTACCGCGGCGATTATATAATCGCCGAGATTATCATCACTGTTGGCATATCGTGAAACATTCGTTGCCGTATTCATTTCAAATTGTGTTGAGTTATACTCCGGCAACAATGGCAATTGATTAAGGGTTTTTTCAATAAGCGGCTGCGCCTTTTTCAAGCCAATTGCATAGCCTTCATCGGTATAAACACCATATTGCATAAACACCTTGGACGGAGAGTGAATTCCAAGCAGATCTTTGAACGTATCGCTGATTCCGCTTGCTATGTTGCCAAGAGTTGACCGCAGGCTTGAAAGCATGGATTTTAACCCTTTAATCAAGCCGTTAATGATATCGCGTCCGAGTTTTCCCCAGTCCACCTCTGAAAATGCGCCGATTATGGCAGCAAATACTTCAGGCAAAGCAGATATGATAGTATCGATTTGCGAAGTGAGACTGGTAGCCAGCGTTACCATGATCTGCAAGCCTATAGGAATCAACTGAGGCAATAAGGATATTAATCCGCTCACCACACCTTTGATAATTCTCGGCAGAACGCCCACCAAACTCGGCAGCGCGCCGACAAGCGCTTGTGCCAGAGTTAAAATTAGGTTTAAGCCTGCACTGATTATGCCTGCTAAATTTGCCGGATCAACTAAAGTATCCACAATAGTTAACAAGGCGCTGACTATAGTCGGGATCAGAGTCGGGATTTCCTGTGTCAGACCGTTCACCAGACTTATGATAAGGGTGATACCCATCTGAAGCAGATAAGGCGCCATAGTTAAAATGCTGGACAACATAGAATTCAGCCCTGACAGAAGCTGAGGAATAAGGGTCGGTAACATCGTATTAAGACTTACCATCACACCATTTAACAATACAACAAGGCTTGAAACGATCTCCGGCAGTTGCGTACTAAAAAAATCGCCCAATCCACTAAATAAGGATGACATGATTGTGGGCAATTGATTTTTCAAACCCTGAAACAGGTTAGACAACAGACTGCTCGTAGTAGAGAGCAGCATTGGAAGTTGCTGCGTTATAGACGCGACCAACCCCGCTATCATCTGCCCGCCGATCTGCCCCAACGCGCCCGTGTTTCCCGCTTTCAACTGTTCCGTGATTTGAGAAAGTCCGTCATTCAGTGTTGGCAAAATATTTCCTGCGATCGCATCCGATGAGGACTGCGCAAAAGCGCCGAGTGCCTGAGACGCGTTATCTTTTAAAGTCGAAAACTGCCCGGAAAGTGTTTCAGATTGCTTTTGCATCGACTGAAAATATCTTCCGCCTACAGCAGTAGAACGTTCCATGGATGCAGTAATCTCATCAACGGACAATGCTCCATCGCTGATGCGTTGGTAAAGGCTTGCCATGCTTTCACCTGTGCTTTCTGATATTTCCTGAAGAGGATTAAAACCTGCTTCTATCATCTGCTTAACATCTTCCAGTTGCACTTTACCTGCAGATGACATCTGCCCATATGCCATAGCAATACGCTGCATTTTATCTGCGCTGCCCTGTGCAATATCACCAAGCATGGTCATCTTCTCGACCGCATCGTCAGCAACGAATCCATAATTCATTAGAAGTTGGGTTGCATTCGCTAAATCGGACGTTTCAAAAGGTGTTTTAGCGCCAAGATCAACAAGTTTATCCATGGTTTCTGCAGCCTTGTCTGCTGATCCGGTCATAACTTCAAATGAAGTTTGATATTGTTCGATTTCCGCGTTATATTTAACGCCTGCTACCAAAGCCGCAGACAATCCGGTCGCTACAGCGCCTATAGCGGCTCCGGCGACCTTAGCACTGGTAGCCAGTCCACTCTTTAAACCTGAACTTAAACCGCTTACCGTTTTATTGAATTGCTCGGTTTTTTTGGTAGAATTATCAAGACTCTTGTTATAATTGGAGGCATCGGCTGTAATTTTAACGCTTAATTTCCCATTAGCCATTTCTATTCCTCCTCATTAATTCCGCCGCCCAGTTCTTGCCTTCCTTCTGCTGAACTTCATATGCGATGTTTCTGTTTTCTTCAAACTCCTCATCAGATATTGTTCTGGGCGCTTTTTTCCACAACTTGCGAAACGCTTTTCCTTTCTTTCTGATTGCATTATTAATTGCGTTAAAGACGGCGTCACGCAGCAGCGTACTTTCATTGACCGTTTTCGTTTCGTAGGCTTTCAGTATAAAAGCGCGTTCCCGCGGTGTCAGAGCGTTGTAATCAGACTTGGAATAGCCGAAATGAACGGCAAAAAAGGCAAAATCCATATCCTCGCGATACGGTTTTGCCTCTTCATCTTCTACTCTTCCGGTTCGGAAGTATTCGAAACGGATGAGGTGTTCGGGAATAAAAAAGGGCAGTCCTCATTCAACTGCCTTGCGATCTCGTTATTGACGTTTAAATAACCGTTTTCTGTTTTTAACGCCGCTTGAAAGATTTCACTTGCCTGTTTGTTGGAGCAAAACGTGTCTGCTCCATCTTCTTTCAAGCATATTCTGAAAATGGTTTCCATTTCGGAAATGGAAAACGCGCCGGAATGCTCGGTATAGATCGTTATGATCGGACGTTTCAGCGCGTTTTCAACAAGTTTAAGACGTCCAAGATTGAACTTAAGGTGATACTGCCTGCCATTTACTTCAATCATTAATCAGCACCTCCAACACCTTCCGGCATAGTATCGCTCTCTAACGGTTCCGCTATCAGATCGTGCAGTTTTCCTGTGCCTGTGAAAGAAAACGAAGTAGTTACGCTGTCATCAGTCGGCGCTTCAAAACTTATGCCTGTGATATAAGCAAATCCTGCATATATGCCTTTTTTCTGCTTCTTATCAATCCACTTCAGGCAGATCGGCTGGCTTTCCCTGAAAGCCGTGTTGAGCGCCTGCTGCGCTTCGTCAGAGGTCAATCTGATTCCGCTGCATTCGCCGCTCCAGCTCTTCATTCCCGCAACTGAAACCTGCCAATCGCCGTCCGCAGTCTTACTTTTCGTTGAAATCTCTGACGTTTCCGCTTCCTGGTCAACGTTGCTGTCCTGTTGACCGCCTACTGCTAACAATTTAGCCCCGGCGCTGTCCCATACGCACATCAGCACGTCCTTGCCGGACATTGAACTGACAGAGGGCGGCGTTAATCCGTCAAACGCTGCGAACATCTGAATGTCATACTTTTTCATTTGAAGTCTCCTTTACTTGATTTTATAGCCGTATGCCACCTTAAAGCGAAGCGGCAATACGGCGTGTTTTTCTTTCGTTTCTGGTTCCTCATATATAGCCTCAACACCGTCTGAGATCTGATATACAAGGGAAAAGCCCTCCGGAAGCGTTATATCTTCCGTAAGGGCTTCTTCAATTTCGTTAATTAATTTGTATATGGCAGTATTGCCTTTATACGGATCGGCTACCGCATGGATATTTACCTTGTAGACCTCGCAGAACATGGCTTTCGTGTCATTCGGCTCCTTACCTGCCGCCTCCATATAAATAAGCGGTGAAGGCTCATTCTCCGGAACGAAATCATAGACCTTTGCGGTCGTATTTTTCTTAAGCAAAGCAATGACCGCCGCGATCAGGTCAACAAACGAAAGTTTTTTAAGCATTCATAGCCCTCTCAATCTCCTTGTCAAGGTCTTCTTTAAAAATCGGCGCCTGCGCCTGCACATTGCTGCGCAGATAATACTGACCGGGTACAAAGCCGCCCCCACCTCGTGTTCGGTGGCCGTATTCCACATGCGGGGCATATTCTTTCGTGTAGCCGAATTCATCTTTTTTCTGATATCGGCTTTCCATCAGTTCGCCGGTGTCATACGGCGTACCGCCGCCGTTTGCGCCGTTTTTTGCGGCACGCTGGTACATCTGGGTAACCTGTTTTTTTACAACGGCGTCAAAACGAATCGAGTTCATCGCTTTCAGTTTCTTCATCAGTTCCGGATATCCTAAAACATAATTGCTCATTTCGCGCCCTCCAAAATCACCAGCGTAAAACGCCCCAAAGCCTGTATTTTAGGCTTGCGGTATGTTTTTTCCTGAAATTCTATAAAATCGAATCTCGGCAGCGATGAATACATACAACGCAGCAAAATATTTCTTGTGCGCACGGTGATCTCCCTGCCGTCAAGATCCTGCTCCTTTAGAATATACGGCGTAAAGCGGGCAGGTATCTCTGCCGCCTGCTTGGGGGATGTTATTGCGTTTCCGAGTTCATCGGTACCCGTCTGTTCGTTTACAAACAGTTTCGCCGGCAACCACTTCATAGGAACTTCACCACCACACTGCCAGTACCGCTCTTTGCTTTGTAAGCGCTGATCTCGCTTGCATATTTATTGAGGATGTCCTCAACGAATGAAACGGAAAGCCCGCCGTCATTTTCTGTGGAGATCCCCTCATAGGAATATCTGCGGAAGAGTTCAATACACGCCTCAACAGCAATATGTTCGAACGCAAGCGGCAGTTCACTTGTGCCGAGCCGGAGATTCAGGCGGCTTTCAACCGTACAGCACCAGTGATAGATACGTTCATCGCTGATCGTGCTGTCCTCCTCCGTTATCAGTTTTTTTACCAAATCAAACAACATAAAGCCGCCTCCGTTTCCTTACTCGCCTCCAGGTGTGATCGTACCGACAATTACGCCGTCAAGCCTTTCCGGATAGAAGAGAACGCCGCTGAGCAGCAAGGTCTCCACCGTTGCATTTTCCGTTTTGCTCTGGTGCGTCATGCCGACAAAGCCGGTCTCATCACTGGTAAGGGAGAACGCTCTGGAAAGTGCGCTTGAATTTGCCGGAATATATGCACCGTTTAAATTTTCTTTTGCTGTGGCAACAACTTTGCCCGCTGTGATCCGCGGAGAAACGATCATCGTGCCAAGTCCGAGAAAGTCCTGCACATAGGTAAGCCCCATCGCATTTTGCGTTGAAATGTTTGCATTGCCGAGATAGGTTGCCGCATCTGTTGCAGAAATAAAATAAACCGCGTTCACGTCTTCATCTTCAAACGACGTTTGCAGTTTGCCCCAGCAATCCGCCAGCGTTTTCTGAAGATCCGTGCCTGTGGCAGTGCCCGTTCCGGTTTCAATCAGGGTGAAGAAATCCGATTTAATGCCTTTCTGCACATTCTGCACCAGTTTTTCATCCGTGATATTGATTGCGTTTTCATAACCGTTGGTTGTTATGGATTCGGCAGACGCCGCTTTTCGGAATTTCTTAAGCGTAAGCGTTTCCGTTCTGGCGAGTTTCCGCGTTACCTTGGTAAGCGGGATTGTTTCTCCCTCGCCAACCTGAGACGGTGTGTTTTCAACGTTTGCTTTATAGATCTTGATCTGCGTGCCCTCCGGCATAGCGACCATATTGGTGATACCGAGCACCTCACGCAGCGCGTTGATATTGGATGTGATGCGGCTTACAAAATCAATTGAAATGGCGGGCTCGATATCCGCCTTCATGGTCAGGTTGCTTTCCGCCGCGAAAAGCTGAAGATCATAAATTTTCACAGTTTAATTTCCTCCTGTTTGAAATAGTTCAATATTTTCGGCAATCGCCTTCTGCCTGGCAGCAGTGTCCTTGATCGCCATAATATCGTCTTTGGTTATGGTTTTTGATTTGCCCGTTTTCGGCTCTTTGTGTGTGATCTTTTGTTCAACCGCCTGCGAAACGGCAGACGTAAAGGCTTTGGCAAAAGCCTTGACATTTGCTGAAGTCGTGTCGGCATCAGTCGTTACAAGCACAGAAACAAGTTCATCCGGTATGTTGATATTCTGCTCAGAAAGAATTGAGCGCGCCGTCTTTGCCATTTCGGAAAGGGTTTCGCGGTTTTTGTACTCATCCAATTCTTTTTGCAGTTTATCGAGCTTGTACTCGGCTTTCTGTTGCTCGTTCATTTCGGCAAGTTTTTGCGCCTCGTTGATTTCCTTATCTTTTTTCGCCTGCCATTCCGCAAACTTGCGGTTGATCAGTTTATCCACATCCTCATTGGTATAGAGTTTCTTCTGCGCTTCTCCCGCCTTTTCTTCATTACTTTCCTGCGTGCCGTCAGATTTGCTCTTTGCCTTTGGTTCTGTGGAATCGTTCGCCGGCTCAGTCTGTGGTTCATCGGCGAATAACTGAAGACTGTAGATTGTTTTACGTTTCATGTTTTCCTCCATAGTTTTAAGTCACAATGCTTGACTGTAGATTCCGTAGATTTTAACGAGTGCCACGCCTGCTCTTTTCCTCAGTTTTTAACGTGTCCCGAGCCTGCACGGTTATATATTCGGGGTAGTTTTCGGCAAGCGCCTTTACTCCCTCAATATAAGCGTTGATCAGCAGCAGCCCCTCAGGGCTTACCTGCTGCCACTGTGCTGTCATTTCGCCGTTTTCAAGGACTATTTCGATATTATCATCGGTAAACTTCTCAACGGCGATCTCCAGCGTTAGGGAAAGCACAGAAAAAGCGGCGCACACGATGTCCTGCCCTTTCGGCGCATAACCTGCGTGCCCGCTTGCCGTTATTTTCTCTTGTTTTATTGTTACGTTTATCATTGCTAAACCTCAAAATGGGTACAAGAAAAGCACCGTGCCTTTGCATGGTGCTTAACAAAAAATATCAATTTAAAAGGAAAGGCTACTATGATTTATTATCAAAGTAGCCTTAATTTGGTTGTTTGGCAGGCGTACAATTCTCCTGCGTCTCTCAGGCTGTGCCTTGTCAGTACCATCGGCGTGTGGACTGTACGAATTCCTCCACCTCAAACAACCCTATTTATCCTATGCTTATTCT
>ERZ1090867.681-NODE-683-length-13367-cov-15.061148_pt1 | contig 13367 bp, 14 predicted proteins | sample MGYA00478476_ERZ1090867 | MGnify/ENA primary metagenome ERZ1090867 (study PRJEB33644, sample SAMEA5815742) | chicken gut metagenome | biome: Chicken; feature: Gastrointestinal Tract; material: Caecum | place: Ireland | collected 2019-01-01 | study: A study of the... | reverse complement strand
GGGGCGTAGGGGGCAGGATAACCGGTACGCTGCCGGGCTGCTTTCTCTACCCGGTCTATGCCGGGGGCACGGGTGTTTGTTTCTGAGAGCAGCCGCTGGTAGATGTCCGCAAACCGTTCCAGAAATTCATCGTCGTCCGGCAAAATCCCGTAGGCGGTACCGCCCAGGCGGCCGAACAGGCGCATGGTATCCAGATACCCCAGGGCAATGTTGCGCGCCGCCCGGGCCGGATCAAAGTCCAGGGTGGGCCCCAGGTTCCAATGGCTGCGCACAATGCGGGTGGGCAGTCCGGTGTTGTTCTGCCGCACAATGCCAATGCCGTCAATGTCCACACCCAGCAGCTCGGTGGCACCCATGTTGGCCGCCAGCTGCAGCGGCATATTGTCCCGCCAGCCGCCATCGATGTATTTCACCCCGTCGATCTCCCGGGGGCGCAGCGCCGGGAAGCAGGCGCTGGAAGCCAGCAGATATTCTTTCAACTTCCCTTGGGGGATGTCCTCAATAGGGCACTGGATGCTGCGCATGGTGGACATTTCTGTCATCACCAGACCGAAATGAATGGGGGAACGGCGCACGGCCTCCTCATCGACCAGAGAATCGATGCGTTCCGCCAGCGGTTCCACGTTCAGTCCGCCGCTGCGGATGACATCCAGGAAAAAGTTGTTGAGTTCCTCGGGATTGCGGGTGGCCGGCACGTCCAGCACGTCGTGGATCTCCAGCGAACGCCACAGGGCTTCGGCTTCCTTGATTTTGCCGATGGCGAACATACAGCCGTTCAGGGTACCGACGCTGGCACCGGTGATAATGGACGGGTGCCAGTCCAGCTCCTGCAGGGCGTGCCAGACCCCCACCTGGTAACTGCCCTTGGCACCGCCGCCGGCCAGTACCAGCGCACGTACAGCCCCTGCTGTTTGCATGGGATCACCCCTCCTTGCAGAGAAAATGGATATTTATGAACATTATACCATTCTCTGTACACGAATGCTACCAAGAATTGCGTAACATTTTCGTGATTTTGTCCGCTTTGGGGCGCGGGACTTGCAAGAAAGCGGGGGAGCGTGTATCATAAAGACAGTGGATAACACCCGGTACGAACGGGAGGTGCCGTCCAACAAGACCGCGGCACCCGTCAACGTACTGGATCGAGGAAGGAGCTTATTTCTTATGGCGAAAAAACCGATCCTGGTGGTTATGGCAGCCGGTATGGGCAGCCGTTACGGTGGACTGAAGCAGATCGATCCGGTTGGACCGTCCGGGGAAGCCATCATTGATTACAGCCTGTACGATGCCCGTCGTGCCGGATTTGAAACCGTTGTGTTCATCATCAAGCATGAAATCGAGGAGGCCTTCAAGGAGGCAGTGGGTGCCCGGGCAGAGCGTGCCGGATTTGTGGTGCGTTACGCCTACCAGCAGCTGGAAAAACTGCCCGAAGGTTTCACGGTGCCCGAAGGCCGTGTCAAGCCCTGGGGCACTGCCCACGCCATCCTCGTGGCCGAGGAAGCCATCGGGGATGCGCCGTTTGCCGTCATCAATGCCGATGACTACTACGGCCCCCAGGGCTTCCAGCTGATTTACGATTATCTCAGCACCCATGAGGACGGCGACCGCTATGCCTGGTCGATGGTCGGCTTCCTGCTGGGCAACACCGTCAGCGCCAATGGCAGCGTCAGCCGCGGCGTCTGCGTCATCGACGAAAAAGGCGACCTGGTCAGCGTAACCGAACGTACCTGCATCGAGCCGTACGAAGGCGGCATCCATTATACCGAGGATGGCGGCGCCACCTGGACCGACCTGGCGGCGGATACGGTGGTTTCCATGAACCTGTGGGGCTTCACCCCCGGCTACATTGCCGAAGCCAAGGCCGGGTTTGCAGCATTCCTCAAAGAAAATCTGCCGGTCAATCCGCTGAAGTGCGAATACTACCTGCCTTCCGTTGTGACGGCTTCGCTGCAGCGCGGTGAGGCGGGAGTCCACGTGCTGACCAGTGCCGACAAGTGGTACGGCATCACCTACCGGGAAGACAAACCGGACCTGGTTGCCGCCCTGCAGAAGATGAGCGCCGACGGCCTGTACCCGGCGGATAAATTGTTCTGAGCCCATGCAGTATACAGTGGGGCAGATGGCCAAGCGGCTGGGGGTGGCACCCTCAACGCTGCGCTATTACGATAAAGAAGGGCTGCTGCCGTATGTGGAACGCTCGGACGGCGGCATCCGTATGTTCAAGGAAAGCGACTACGAATGGCTGAGCATCATCGAATGCCTGAAGCAATCGGGGCTTTCCATCAAGGAGATCCGGCGCTATATTGATTTGTGCCGGGAGGGGGATGCCACCATCTCTGAGCGGCTACAGCTGTTTGTGAACCGGCGCCGCGCGGTACAGCAGCAGATGGCCCAGCTACAAAAAACGCTGGATATGCTGGATTACAAACTCTGGTTCTACCAGACGTCAGAAGCCGCCGGCACCACGTCCATCCATGACGGACAGACGGTGGAGGACGTTCCCGAAGAATACCGGGAAGCCTTCCGCCATGCCAGAGGTCACGGCGAAAACTGAATATGCCAAAAGCCCCCTGCCATGCGGCAGGGGGCTTGTCTTTGAAATTGGCAATCCGGCAGGCACCGGCAGGGCCGGTCCGCCATAGTATGGGTTACTCCAGGTTGCCGGTCAGCAGCATAGCCGCAGTCAAGGCGGCCAGGGGGGCGGTTTCACAGCGCAGGATGCGCGGGCCCAGCCCCACCGTCACGGCACCGGCCTGGGCGGCGGCCTCGGCTTCCTCGGCGGAAAAACCGCCTTCGCTGCCGGTGATCAGCGCCAGTCGCTGCACACTGCCGGGAGCGAGGACTTCCCGCAGCGATGTGCCGCCGCCTTCATAGAAAAAGAGCGCCTTGTCATAGTCCCCCAGCGCCCGGCAAACCGCAGAAAAATTCTCCAGCGGCATGGCCACATGGGGGATCACGGCCCGTCCGGCCTGCTTGGCGGCTTCGGCAGCAATGCGGTTGTACCGCTCGTTTTTGGCCTCCTCTTTTTTGGGGGTGGCCACGCAGTAGCGGCTGAAAAAGGGGATGATCTCCTGTACGCCCAACTCTACGCTGTGACGGATGATCTCATCCAGCTTGCCCTGCTTGGGATAGCCTACAAACAGGGTGGCGGCTACGGCGGGTTCCGCTTTGCTGGGAGCCCCCTCGTTTACGGAAAATTCCACCCGGCCCGGCAAAATTGCCGTCACGGTACCGGTGTATTCCAAACCGTCCGGCCCGCACAGGACCACTTCTTCCCCAAGGCGGGCGCGCATGACGTTGGCCAGGTGGTGGGCATCGCTGCCGGTCAGGGCGGCTTGCCCGCCGGACAATTCTCTGGTAAAATAGCGGTGCGGCATCTTATGCCTCTTTCTTTTCGCAGATAATGCAGACCCAGCCGCGCTTTTCTTTCACTTCCACCGGCTGCAGCCCGGCGGCTTCCAGGCCATCCAGCACTTCCTGCTTGCGCTCGTCGATGATGCCGCTGGCGATGAACCGGGCACCCGGCGCCATCAGGGCGGGCACGTGGGGCGCCAGCGACAGAATGGCAGAAGCCACGATGTTGGCAGTGATGATGTTGTACTGGCCGCTGGCCTTGTCCGAAAGGTCGCCCACCAGCACGGTGAAGCGGTCGGCCACGCCGTTGCGCTCAGCATTTTCCCCGGCGGTGCGCACGCACATGGGGTCGATGTCCACACCTTCGGCCTCGTTGGCACCCAGCTTCAGTGCTGCAATGGCCAGAATACCGGAACCGGTGCCGATGTCCAGAACCCGCTCGCCGCCTTTTACAATGGCATCCAGCGTTTCCAGGCACAGGCTGGTGGTTTCGTGGGTGCCGGTGCCGAAAGCCATGCCGGGGTCCATGGTGATCACGATGCGGTCGGTGTCATATTCCTCCCAGCCGGGCACGATGGCCAGCCGGTCGCCGATGTCCATGGCGTGGTAGTACTTCTTCCAGGCGTTCTGCCAGTCCTCCTGCTCCACACCGGTGGTGTTCAGCTGGTAGTCGATGCCGCTGTTCTTCAGCCGCTCCTCAAACAGGGGCAGGATCTCGGCAGGGTTCTCGTCGGGAGCCAGGTACATATGTACAATAACCACATCCCGGGGTTTGTCCAGCAGTTCCTGCTCGATCAGGTCCACGTGGGCAATCTCCCAGGCCTGCTGTTCCAGGTCGCTGTAATCTTCAATATAAATGCCGCCGTTGGCCACCATCGTGGCAATGGCTTCGGCGGTATCTGCGTCGCGCTTGGCGACGGTGATGCTGATATCGGTCCATTCCATACACGAAACCTCCGTTTCAAAGTACCTGTATTATACAAGAAATGAAACGGTAATTCAATGTAGAAAGGAGAAATCCCCATGCAAATCCGTTTGCTGGACTGCGCTGCGGCGCAGCAGATCTATGAAACCCGAATGGTACAGGATTTTCCTGCTGCCGAACTCAAACCCTTCAGCGCTGTGCGCGAGATGATGCAGGCGGGCATCTATGAACCGCTGGTCCTGGAGGACGAAGCAGGCCATCTGCAGGCCTATGCCTGGCAGGTGATGCTGCCGGGGCACCGCAGTGCACTGCTGGACTATTTCGCCGTGCGCAAGGACCTGCGGGGCAGCGGGATCGGCACCCAGGCGCTGCACGCCCTGGCGGAATATTATAAGGAACGTCTGGACGACCTGATCCTCGAGTGCGAGCACCCGGAGGAAGCCCCCGACCAGGCGATCGCCCGGCGCCGCATCGCCTTTTATCTGCGGGCGGGCGCTTGTGCCACCCGCCTGGAAAGCCGTGTGTTCGGGGTGCGTTACCAGATCCTGACCCTGCCCTGCGGCGGCCATGCCGAGGATTCTGTGGTCGGTCAGGAACTCAAGGAACTCTACCGCATGATGGTGCCGGAACCCTATTATCGCGGCAATGTGATATTTTACGGCCCCTGAGGGTATACTACCCCTCAAGGGGGCGTAGTAACAATGAAATTAAACCCGAAAGACTATGCTCACATGGTATCTCGCGCGTCGCCGCCTTCGCCCGTCGCGAAAGATTGCCTGTGGGCATTTTTTGTTGGCGGCGGCATCTGCCTGCTGGGGGAAATACTGCGGCAGTTTTTCCTGATCTGGTACGATGCTTCTCTGGCTGGCACGCTGACGAGCATCGCTCTGATTTTTTTGTCGGCGGTGTGTACGGTGGCGGGCTGGTACCAGAAACTGGCCGCCAAAGCCGGGGCCGGTACGCTGGTACCCATCACGGGATTCGCCAACTCTGTGGTCAGCCCGGCCATTGAGTTCAAGGCCGAGGGCTGGGTCAGCGGCGTAGGCGCCCGCATCTTTGGCATTGCGGGGCCGGTCATTGCTTACGGCACGGCGGCGTCGGCTGTGTGGGGATTGCTCTACTGGCTGCTGGGAAAGGTCGGGTGAAGTATGGCGATCCGCAGAAAAGATACCGTACTGTTTGAAAAGCCGCCGGTCATTGCAGCGTGGGCTGCGGCGGGCGGCAAAAAGGAGGGGGAAGGCCCGCTGGCATCGGGGTTTGACTTCCTCACCCGGGATGCGGCTTTCCCGGAGGAAGCGTGCGCCAACTGGGAACAGGCCGAAAGTCTGCTGCAGCAAAAGGCGGCGGAAGCCTGTCTGCGCAAGGCAGGTATCAGCCGCAAAGAGGTGGATCTGGCCCTGGCAGGGGATTTGCAGGCCCAGTGCACGGCCAGCAACTATACCATGCGCGCGATGGAAATTCCCTTCGCCGGTATCTACGGGGCCTGCTCCACCATGGCCGAAACACTGGCCCTGGCGGCATCCCTGGCAGCGGGCGGCGCCGTGCAGCAGGTGCTTGCAATGACCAGCAGCCATTTCTGTGCGGCGGAACGGCAGTTCCGCACGCCGCTGGACTACGGCGCCAAACGGACTCCCACGGCCCAGTGGACAGCCACGGCGGCGGGGGCTTGTCTGCTGCGCGCCCCGGGCCAAAACGGGGTGCCGGTGCTGTCGGTCACATTCGGCCGGGTGCAGGATTATGAAGTGCATGACATCAACAATATGGGGGCGGCCATGATGCCCGCTGCGGCTTCGACCCTGCTGCGCTACTTTGCCGCCACCGGTGCCGCACCTGCGGATTTTGATGTGATTTTTACCGGTGACCTGGGGGAGGTGGGCAGTGCGCTGCTGCGCCAGCAGATGGAACAGGAGGGCGTGCCGCTGCCCAACCATCAGGACTGCGGCTGCCTGCTGTACGATGTGTCCACGCAGAATGTACAAGCCGGCGGCAGCGGCCCGGGGTGCAGCGCGGCGGTGCTCTGTGCCCATATTTTGCCCCGGCTGCAGGCGGGGGAATATCGCCGGGTGCTGTTTATGGCCACCGGTGCCCTGATGAGCCAGACAACTTTCCTGCAAGGGGAGAGTATTCCCGGTATTGCGCACTGTGTGGAACTGGCAGGGGAGGGAACGGTATGAATTATCTGTGGGCCTTTGTGATCGGCGGTGCCATCTGTGTGGTAGGCCAGCTGCTGATTGACTATACCAGCCTGACCCCGGCGCGCATCCTGACAGGATACGTAGTCAGCGGTGTGATCCTCAGCGCAGTGGGGCTGTACAAGCCGCTGGTGGACCTGGCGGGGGCCGGGGCCAGTGTGCCGCTGCTGGGGTTCGGGCACCTGCTGGCCCAGGGCGTCAAACAGGCAGTGGACCAGTGCGGGCTGCCCGGTATTTTTACCGGCGGGCTTACAGCAGCGGCCGGGGGCATTGCGGCCAGCATTTTGTTTGGGCTGCTGGCAGCGTTGATCGGCAAAAGCCGGGATCAGAATTAAGGCAAATGAAAATGCCCGTCGGGGAAAATCCCCGGCGGGCATTGTTCATGCGATCAATTACTGAGCAGCAGCCTTGTTGGCGCGCTTAGCCATGCGGCTGACCTTGCGGGCAGCGGTGTTCTTATGGATGACACCCTTGCTCTTAGCAGAGTCGATGGCAGAGACGGCGGCTTTCATGACGGCGTCTTTGTCAGCAGCATTGCTGTCGATGGCAGCGTCTGCCTTTTTGATCACTGTTTTCAGGTTGGACTTGATGACCTTGTTGTGCATAGCCTCTTTCTTGGCCTGGACAACACGGTCCTTCTGAGATTTGATGTTAGGCATTCGTTCCACCTCCTTGGTTCCCCATAACAGTACAAGTTATCCTACCACATTTTTTCAGCCCTTGCAAGTCTTTTTTCAAAAAAATATTCATGAAAGGCACAAAAACCACATAAATTGTGAGGGAATGGAGGTGGAGTCTATGGCCTTGGTGCGCCGCTGCCTGGCTGTACTGCTGTGCACGGTGATGCTGGCGGGCGGCACGGCACTGACGCTGGCGGCGGTGGCCTGCCTGCCGGGGCGGGCCTGGCTGGTGCGGGGGGCGATGCTCTGCCAGGACCCGGCGGCAGCTGTTTCGCTGGACTGGCCGGTGCCGGTGGAAAAACCGCGCCCCGCCACACCGCAGCCTTCCGCTGCCGCCCCCGCCGCGGTACCGGAACCTTCGGCGGCATCGGAACCGCAGTCTGATACCGCCCAGCCATCGGCCACACCGGCGCCCAGTGCCACACCTTTGCCCAGTGCTGCGCCCGACATCGAAAATCCCGGGCGCATCCGCGCCGAACAATACGGTCAGGGCAGCGGAACAGGTTATATTACGCTGGGGGCGGGCAGCGTCCACAACCTGACCCAAAACAGTGACGCCGATCTGCGCGCCGCGGTCACAACGCCGTCGCTGCCCTTTGATGTGGAGATCAACAGCAGCGAACCCCAGGTGCTCATCCTGCACACCCACGCCACCGAAACCTACCAGACCTGGCCGGACCTTGTCTATGACCCGGCCTTTACGGCCCGCACACTGAACACCGAACTGAATATGTGCGCGGTGGGGGAGAAGATGGCGCAAGTGCTCAACGCGGCGGGCATCAACACCCTGCACGATACCACCCTCCACGATTCCCCCAGCTATACCGAGAGCTACGATCGCAGCTATGCCACCACGCAGGCGTATCTGGAAAAATACCCCTCCATCAAAGTGGTGCTGGATGTTCACCGGGACGCCATAGAGGATGCTGACGGTACCCGGGTAAAACCGCTGTGCACGGTGAACGGGGAAGATACCGCCCAGGTCATGATCATTGCCGGGTGTGATAACGGTTCCAGCATTTCACTGCCCAACTGGCGGCTCAACCTGCGGTTTGCGGCGGCCTGGGAACAGGCCATGGAAAGCCGCACACCGGGCCTTACCCGCCCGGTGATGTGCGCCTACCGGTACTACAACCAGGACCTGACCACCGGCAGCCTGCTCATCGAGATCGGCGGCCACGCCAATACCGTGACCGAAGCGGTGCGCGGGGGGCAGTACGCGGCCGAAGCATTGGCCGTACTGCTGGGCGGTCACGTGGATTGAACCTGCAGCGGCAAAAAAATGCTGTACAATTTGGTCCGAACCCGCTATAATAAAAACAATCATTGTTTTTAATAAGAGGAGTGGACCACCCATGCAGAGAACCGAACTTGTATCGCTGTACACGGCCACCCCCGCCGACGGCACCAAAGTTACCGTCTGCGGCTGGGCAAAAACGGTGCGCGATTCTAAAAATATCGGCTTTATCTCGCTGTCGGACGGCAGCTGCTATAAGCCTGTGCAGATCGTTTTCCAGGCGGATAAACTGTCCAATTATGCCGAGATCGCCAAGTGCGGCCTGTACACCAGCTTTGAGGTCACCGGCACCCTGGTGCTGACCCCCAACGCCAAACAGCCCTTCGAGATCAACGCCGACACCATCACGGTGCTGGGCACCTGCGGACCTGAGTATCCGCTGCAGAAGAAGAAGATGGGCATGGACTATCTGCGTACCATGACCCACCTGCGCCCGCGTACCAACACCTTCAATGCGGCATTCCGCGTTCGCGGCCAGGCGGCTTTTGCCATTCACCAGTTCTTCCATGAGCGGGGTTTCACCTATGTGCACACGCCCATCTTCACCGGTTCCGACTGTGAGGGCGCGGGCGAGATGTTCCAGGTCACGACGATGGATCTGAACGATATTCCCCGCACCGAGGACGGCGCCATCGACTACACCAAGGACTTCTTCAAACGCCCGGTGAACCTGACGGTTTCCGGTCAGCTGGAAGCGGAAGCCATGGCAATGGCCCTGGGCAATGTCTACACCTTCGGCCCCACCTTCCGTGCCGAGAAGAGCTACGACACCCGCCATGCCGCGGAGTTCTGGATGATCGAGCCCGAAATGGCTTTTGCGGACCTGAACACCTACATGGATACTGCCGAGGCTATGACCAAATACATCATCCGCTTCCTGCTGGACAACTGCCCCGATGAACTGGCTTTCTTCAACCAGTTCTTTGACAAGGGCCTGATCGAGCGCCTGGAGCTGGTGGCTAACTCGGACTTTGCCCGGGTCAGCTACACCGATGCCATCGAGCTGCTCAAGCAGAACGACGCCAATTTCCAGTACAAGGTGTCCTGGGGTATGGATCTGCAGACCGAGCACGAGCGCTATCTCACCGAGCAGATCTTCAAAAAGCCGGTGTTCGTCACCGATTACCCCAAGGAGATCAAGGCTTTCTATATGCGCCAGAACGAGGACGGCAAGACCGTCGCCGCGGCCGATATGCTGGTGCCCGGCATTGGCGAGCTGATCGGCGGCTCCCAGCGTGAGGAGCGTCTGGACGTGCTGCTGGCCCGTCTGGATGAGCTGGGTCTGCGCCGGGAGGACTACGACTGGTACCTCGACCTGCGCCGTTTCGGCAGCGTGAAGCACGCGGGCTACGGCCTGGGCTTCGAGCGCCTGCTGATGTATGTGACCGGCATCCCCAACATCCGGGACGTGATTCCGTTCCCGCGCACCTGCGGAGGTTTCTGATGCTGCGGCCCATTGCGCCGCCGCTGCTGCAATGGTTTCAGGCAAACAAAAGGCTCCTGCCTTTCCGGCAGGAGCCTTCTGCCTATCATATCTGGGTCAGCGAGATCATGCTTCAGCAGACCCGTGTGGCCGCGGCGATCCCTTACTACAATCGTTTTATTGCAGCCCTGCCCGACCCGGCGGCCCTGGCGGCCTGTGAGCCGGACGCCCTGCGCAAACTGTGGCAGGGGCTGGGCTACTACAACCGTGTCAACAATATGCAAAAGGCCGCCCGCATCGTCTGCGAACAGTACGGCGGCGACCTGCCGGCGGATTATGACGCTTTGCGTTCGTTGCCGGGCATCGGCGATTATACAGCCGGTGCCATTGCCAGCATTGCCTTCGGCATCCCGGCCCCTGCGGTGGACGGCAACGTGCTGCGGGTGTTCGCCCGCATCTATAATGACGATGCCGATGTGATGCAGCCTGCCACCAAGCGGCTGTTTACGGAGCGGGTGCTGGACCAGATGCCCAAGGAAACTCCCGGTCCCTACAATGAAGCGCTGATGGAACTGGGTGCGCTTATCTGCGTTCCGGGCACGCCCCATTGTGAGGCGTGCCCGCTGGCGGACCGCTGCCAGGGGTATGCGGCAGGGCGGCAGGGGGAACTGCCGGTCAAACCGGCCCCCAAGGCCAAAACGCCGGTGGCTGTCACGGTGGCGTTGGTGGAAAGCCCGGCGGGCCTTCTTCTGCAGCGTCGCCCGTCCAAGGGTCTGTTGGCGGGACTCTGGCAGCCCGCCGCCTGGGAAGGCGCCCTGACGCAGCCGGAACTGGCGGAGAAACTGGCCAAAATCGGCGTACAGGTCGCCTGGGGCGAGGCGCTGCCTGCGGCCCGTCACGTCTTTACCCACAAGATATGGAATCTGGGCGGCTGGCACGCAACGGCGCCTGTCTGTGACCTGCCGGAAGGCTGGGTCTGGGCGGCACCGGAAGAACTCAAACAGGTGTATGCGGTGCCCAACGCTTATGCAACGTACCTGAAAAAATAGAAACGGAATCCGCCAAATTTTTACATGTGCAGTGTTGTATTCCGGCGTGGGGTCGGGTATAATAAAAAGGACCCGGTGCGGGGGAAAACCACCCTCGCACAGCGGGACGTTCACAACCGCAAGGCCGCGGAAATACGGCCCCGATCCCGGAAAGGAGAATGCCCCATGATGAAAAAGTCTACGTTTGGCGCCGTGCTGGCGTTTCTGTTTGCCGCGGCCGGTGCGCTGACCGCAGCGGCCATCTACCTCTATCGCCGTGAGAAGGAACTGGACGAATACGAGCGTCTGCTCTTCAACGATGAATATGAGGATGAGGCGGACGACGACTTCGACGGGGAACCTGTATATGAAAAGATTCAGGACGAACCCGTCGATGCCGATATGGACGATGCCGCTGAGGCCAACGAGGATCAGTTCTGATTCCGCGTATCAAAAATCAATAAGCCGCCGGGCGCAAACCTGACCGCGCCCGGCTTTTTAGTCACCGCAAAGCGATGGCTCGCTTTGCGGTACCGCCGCAAGCTGCCCGGAACACGGCACTCTTTCCCTGGCCCGCAGGGTGGCTTGGTAAGGAGATGTTATGCGCAAACTGCTGCTTTGGCTTGCCATGGTCATTGGCATGGTCGCGCTGATTCTGGGCGGCACAGCGGCTTTTTTGTACAGCCGCACCGGGGAGGATTCTCTCCCGCAGGAAGCTGTGACGTTCGGTGAAACGGCGCTGGAACCCAACGGTTGGGACTGGGTCGTCCCGGTGTTGGGGGACTCTGTCAACAAGACCTATCAGAGCCTGACCAACCTGACTGTACAAAAACTGGGCACCTTTACCGATACGGTGCCCCAGCTCGTGCTGCCTTCGTGGGTCACGCGGGCGGAGGTCACCATCACCGCGCCGGACGGCAGCACCTGGTCGGCGGGGGTGGAGGACTGCAATACCTATACCTACACACAAAACGGTGAGTATGATATTACGGTAACAGCCTACCATCAGGAAAACGAGCCGCCGGCCGATCCGCAGGGGTGGTATGCCTATCATGCGGCGTACACCATGCAGCTGACGCCCACCGTTACGCTGAGCAGCGACCGCGCAGCCCAGGGCAGCGTGGTTGCCATCATGCTCTCTGGTATTCTGGACGGGGAACCGTCCCTGGAAACCGACCTTGGTTCGGTGTGGTTCCGCAAAACGGCCAGCGGATATATGGGGTATATCCCCGTCACCTATAATGCCGAGAGCGGCGACCATGTGATGACGCTGACCTGTGGCAGCCTGACCCAGGAAGTCACGCTGTCAGTCAGCAAGACCGAGTACGGCAATGCATCGGTCCCGGCGGAGGAAGAATCCGGCGGCGCCGAGGAATTCCGCAATGCGATCTGGCCGCTGTATACCACCGGTGAAAGCGAAAAGCTGTGGTCCGGTGCTTTCCAGCGTCCCAGCACAGGCTCTGTCACGCTCTCTTACGGTGTGGTACAGATGGTGGACGGACAGCGCAGTGGGCAGGCCACCGGCCTGACTTACGCCGCCGAACCGGGCGAAACCATCACGGCACCCCAGGCGGGCAAGGTGGTCTTTGCCGGTACGCTGACCCTGACCGGCGGCACCGTGGTCATCGACCATGGCTGCGGCGTCAAGAGTTACCTGTACGGCCTGCAGACGGTTACGGCCCAACAGGGGCAGACGGTCAGCACCGGTGACGCTGTGGGCACCGCCGGGGAGGAGCATGATCTGATTTATGAATTGCGGATCGGCAACAAATCGGTCGATCCCGACAAAGCGATTTTGGGAAGCAGCGGCCTGCAGTACCGGGAATCGGAATAAGCGGCTGTGCTTTTGACTATAGATACACTGCGGGACAACGCGGTTGTCCCTGTGTTTGCGCCATGAGGGGAACAGGAGAGTGGCATACACCATGCAAGAAGAGAAGAACAGCACCACGCCTGGGAAAACTACGGAGGGAAAGCATCGCCGCCGCAGAAAGAAGTCTGCTGCGGTGAAGCCGCAACCCGCCGTACAGGAAACAGCCGTGGCAGCGCTGGCAGAGGAAACGGCGCCGAAAGAAACGGATGCCCAGGCTGCGGCCAAGGCGGTTCCGGACAAACAGGAGGAGCCTTCTTCGGCCGTGGCGGCTGAGGAGAAAAAGGCGGATTCGGAAGGGGCGCCTGTGGAGGAAAAGTCCTCCGAAATGGCCCCGGCAGAACCGGAAACGTCGGAACCGACGACCCCGGAAGAAGAACAAACGGAAACCCCGGAACCGTCCGAACCTGCAGAATCTGCGGAACCGGCTGTGGAGGAAACCCATACCGAGAAGGAGCCCCCGGCGGAACCGGAAGAAGCGCCTTCTGAGCCGGAAGCGCCCGAAGCAAATGCGGAATCCGCCGCGGCGGAACCTGACCCTGCTGAAGAAACAGAAAAGGCAGACCAGGAACCGGAAGAAAACCGGGACGTTTCGGAA
>ERZ1090867.676-NODE-678-length-13431-cov-16.696397_pt1 | contig 13431 bp, 6 predicted proteins | sample MGYA00478476_ERZ1090867 | MGnify/ENA primary metagenome ERZ1090867 (study PRJEB33644, sample SAMEA5815742) | chicken gut metagenome | biome: Chicken; feature: Gastrointestinal Tract; material: Caecum | place: Ireland | collected 2019-01-01 | study: A study of the... | reverse complement strand
ACCCCGGCGGCAACGGTGGAACCCACGCCAACGCCCACAGCGGCACCTACCCCGACACCGGACCCAAGCGCCGGACTGGACTACGAGATGCTGACGCTGCCTACCACGCCCCAGCCGCCCCATGTGTATGACGGCCAGTTTATGCCCAATAACGCCGCCGGCCACGACAACGGCCTTGCCTTTGTGGAGGCTTTGCACACAAACGATACCGAAAAACTGCGGAGCGTTCTGTCCGATTCCTTGCTGGACAGCGGCCTGCCGCTGCCCGACCTGACAGGACTGGTCATCACCGATGTGTCTGTGGGCGGCGGCCTGTATGAAGTCCCCTATGCGACGCTGACCATCGCGGACCCGGGTGCTACCGGGCTGCCTGCGGGGAATCATGAGTTCCGATTCTCCTTTGATGCGGAAGGTAAGGTAGAGGAATTTTACCTGCAGGACGGCGACCTGGAGGACGCTGTGGCCCGGGGGATGGGGCTGGAACCCGGTGCCTGGATACAGCTGGGAAGCCTGGATGTGAAGGATACCTTGGAGGACGATGCCCATCTGACGGCCGCCACCCGGGTGGTGGGGCGCAAACAGGACGCTCTGGGCTGGACGGTGGGGGAGGTACGGGCCTTTGCCATCACCGAACGCAAAGTATACGATGGGCACAGCAATCTAACAGAATATGCCATGACCTCCTGCCAGGAACTGCCGGGAAACTGGCCAGTGCTGCGGAACCGGACCGACTGGTACACGCAGCCCCCGGAGGGCAACTGTCTGAGCGATGAACAGCTTCAGTCTGTCAGTGACCAGCTGAACGATTTGTTTGCTCGGCTGCTTGACGGCACCTATACCGGGGAATGGGTGGATGACCCTGTCCGGGCGGCACTGTCGGTCTGGGATGCGGCCCGCCCGGTGCCGGTGGCGGTGACGCCGGAAGTGCTGCGCAGCGACGTACTGCAATACCCCAATCCGGATATTGCGCCTCAAACGCGTGTCTGGATACCGCTGCCCGACAGCTGCTGGGCGGTGTGTTCCCTTACAGAGGAGGGCTCTCTGAACCCGAATTTCAGTTTCAGCTTTGCCCTGGCGGAACCTGCTGCCGATTGAAGAAAACGCTTGAAATCCAAAGCGACCGTGCGGCTTTTTGCCGTACGGTTGCTTTTTTATGGGAATTCGTGGTACACTGAATGGTAAGCACTATCCCCACCAAAAAGGAGCGACCCCTATATGCAAACCACTTTTGCCGTGAAAGGCAATCTGATCCATACGCCTGTGTGCGGGGAGCTGGACCTGCACCCGCAGTCCTACCTTGTGTGTGAAAACGGCACCGTCGCGGGCATTTTTACGACCCTGCCCGAACGCTACCAGGGCATCCCGGTGGAGGACTACGGCGACAAGCTGATTCTGCCGGGCCTGGTGGACCTGCACGTGCACGCGGGGCAGTACGCCTACCGCGGGCTTGGCATGGACATGGAGCTGCTGGACTGGCTGGAGCAAAACGCCTTCCCGGAGGAAAGCCGTTTTGCCGACGAAGCCTATGCCGAAGCGGCCTACCGTATCTTTGTGGAAGCGCTGCTGCACAGCACCACCACCCGGGCCAGCATCTTTGCCACGCTGCACCGCCCGGCGACCCTGCGGCTGATGCAGATGCTGGAGAAGGCCGGACTGCCCTGCTATGTGGGCAAGGTCAACATGGACCGCAACAGCCCCGACTACCTGCGGGAAACCACCACGGAATCCCTGGCCGAAACCCGCCGCTGGCTGGAGGAAAGCGCGGATTTCAAGCAGGTGCGCCCCATTCTGACACCACGGTTTACCCCCAGCTGCACCGATGAATTGATGAAAGGTTTAGGACAGCTGCACCGGGAGTTCGGCACACCCATGCAGTCCCACCTTTCGGAAAATCTCTCCGAGATCGCCTGGGTGCAGGAACTCTGCCCCGGTACCCGGTTCTACGGTGAATCCTACGCCCGGGCGGGCCTGTTCGGTGGGGATTGTCCCACCATCATGGCCCATTGTGTCTGGAGCGGCGAGGAAGAGCGCGCGCTGATGAAGGAAAGGGGAGTCTTTATCGCCCATTGCCCCCAGTCCAACATGAACGTGTCCTCCGGCATTGCCCCCGTCAAGCAGTATCTGCGGGACGGTCAGAAAGTGGGCCTTGGCAGCGATGTGGCCGGCGGTGCCCATCTGTCGATTTTCCGCGCCATGACCGATGCCATCCAGTGCTCCAAACTGCGGTGGCGGCTGGTGGATCAGGATACCCCGGCTCTGACGATGCCCGAGGCACTGTATATGGCCACCAAGGGCGGCGGCGCGTTCTTCGGCAAGGTGGGCAGCTTTGAGCCGGGCTACGAGTTCGACGCCGTGGTGCTGGATGACAGCACCCTGCCCACCACCCGCGACTGCACGCTGGCCGAACGGCTGGAGCGCACGGTTTACCTTTCAAACGGGCAGCCCTGTGCCAAGTATGCGGCAGGCCGCAAACTGTTCTGACTTCCTGCAACGCAAAATGCCCCCGGACCGTAGCTGTCCGGGGGCACTGCTGTTATGGCGGTAACAATCAGTCAGCCAGCACCAGGTAGCTGAAGGCGCGGCGATATACTTCGGCGGCCTGCATCAGCTTGATGATGGAGATGCGCTCGTTGGGCTGATGTTCGCTGGTGGGGCTGTGGGGCATATTGGCACCGAAGGCCACGCAGTTGTCGAAGGCGCGGGCAAAGGTGGCGCCGGCCGAAATGTACGGTTCGGTCTTGACGTCGCCGGTCACTTCGCGGTAAGACTGCAGCAGTTTGGTCACCAGCGGGCCGTCCTGCGGTACGTGGATGGCTCTCAGCCAGTCGAATTCCTCCACCGTCATGTTGCATTCGGCGGCTTTTTTCTGCACCAGGGAGAGAATCTCTTCCTTTTCGCGGGTCACGGGCAGGCGCAGGTCCAGCCCCAGCACGGCACCGTGTTCGTCCAGCGTGAACTGTCCCAGATTGACGGTGACCGGCCCGGAAAAGTCCGAGAGGTCCTGGTCGGTGAAGCCCTCAAACCGGAACTTGCCGTCCAGGGCGTCGCAGGCAAAGGTGATGGCGTCATGCCCATAACCGGCCTTGCGCAGGGCACGCAGCAGGTTCAGGTTGGCGTTCACGCCTTTCCAGGGGTTCTTGGCGTGGGCGGTCAGGCCCTCGGTGCAGACGGCATCCCCGGTCACGTGGAAGGGCAGCTCCAGCTCCCGCAGGGCGCGTTCCAGGGCGGCATCCCGCACACATTCGGCATGAGCCGATACCGCATTCATGCTGTCGCCGCCGCGGCAGGGCAGGGTAAAGGGCTTGTCCGACCGCACCTGTACCTGCAAAAGCCCCTTTTCGGCATAGGTCAGCGGGAAGGTGGAATCCGGCACAAAACCGCTGACGGGCAACTCCTCCCGGTCGCAGTAAGCGTGGATGGACTTCCACATGGTTTCCTCGTCAATGCCAAAGATGAACCGTACCCGTTTGTTCAGCTTGCGGCCCTCGTCCAGCAGGGATTTCAGGGCATAGATAGCGGCAACACTGGGACCTTTGTCGTCCTGGGTGCCGCGGCCGCAGAGCCAGTCCCCCTGCACCATCGGGCGGAACGGGTCATGCTCCCAGCCGTCCTCCTGGCGGGCCGGAACCACGTCCAGGTGGCACAGCACACCGAACAGCTCTCCCTCACCGGTTTCGGCATAGCCGTACATACCGTCGGGGGCTTTGAAGGTGCGAAACCCCAGATCTTTCATCATGGCAAGGGTGACATCCAGGCAGTGGTCCACCTGGGGACCGAAGGGATAGTCGCTGCTTTCGGCAAAGACCGAGGGGATCTCCACCAGACGGCTGATGGCGGCGATCATCTCGGCCCGGTAATTGTTCATCATCATGATACAGGCTCCTGTGGTTGAAACTTGTACGAAAACGCACATACAGTATAATTATACCGAAAACCCTGCATATTTGCAAATAAATTTGGGATTTTGCATTGCATTTTTTTACAGCATACGCTACTATAGGAAAGCGCGTGGCGCGGCGCAGCGTACAATTGATGTATGCGGCGCTGAATTATATGCAGGAAGTGATAGGAATCGTGGAAAAACAAAAGAAAAAGACCATTCAGATGCCGCATACCTACGTCATCATTTTTGCGGTGGTGGTCCTCTGCGCGGTGCTGACCTACCTGATCCCGGTGGGCAGCTTCCAGACGCAGGAAGTCAGCTACATGGTGGGCGATACCGAAAAGACCCGTACCGTCATTGTAGCGGACAGCTTCGCCTATGAGCTGGACGAAGCCGGCAACCGGGTACGCAGCGGTGTGCCGATCTTCGGCACCGAGGATTTCGGCGGCCAGGGTATGCTCAACTATGTGTTCGAGGGTCTGACCTCCGGTGACAAGACCGGCAGTGCCGTGGGCATTGTGGCCTTTATCCTGGTCATCGGCGGTGCCTTTGGCATCGTTATGCGCACCGGCGCGGTAGATGCGGGCATCCACGCCATGATCCGCAAGACCAAAGGGCGGGAAATCATCCTTATTCCGGTGCTGTTCACGCTGTTCTCTCTGGGCGGCGCGGTTTTTGGCATGGGCGAGGAGGCCATTCCTTTTGCCATGGTCATTGTGCCGCTGACCATCGCCATGGGCTACGATGCGGTGGTGGCGGTCTGCGTTACCTACGTGGCGACCCAGATCGGCTTCGCTACCAGCTGGATGAATCCCTTCGGCCTGGCTATTGCCCAGGGCATCGCGGGGGTGCCGGTGCTGTCGGGTGCCGGGTTCCGTATCGTTATGTGGATCGTCTTTACGGCGGCGGGCGTGATTTTTACCATGCTCTATGCCCGCAAGATCAAGCGGGACCCCACCTCCTCGGTGGCCTATGAGAGCGACGCCTACTACCGCGGCCAGATGGCCCAGAGCGACGCGGCCTCCGCGCCCTTTACGCTGGGCCAGGGCCTGGTGCTGCTGACCATTCTGGTCACCATCATCTGGACGGTCTGGGGCGTTGTGGTCGAAGGGTACTACATCCCTGAAATCGCCTCCCAGTTCTTCGTCATGGGCCTGGCAGCCGGTATCATCGGCTGCATCTTCCACCTCAACGGTATGCGCGCTTCGGATATAGCTTCCTCCTTCCAGAGCGGTGCCGCCGACCTGGTGGGCGCAGCGCTGGTGGTGGGTATGGCCCAGGGCATCGTCATCGTGCTGGGCGGCACCGACCCCACCACCCCCAGTGTCATGAACACCATCCTGTACACCCTGGGCAATCTGCTCAGCGGCGTGCCCGGTGTGCTGGCAGCCTGGCTCATGTATGTGTTCCAGAGTCTGTTCAACTTCGTGGTTGTTTCCGGCTCCGGTCAGGCGGCCCTCACCATGCCCATCATGGCGCCCCTGGCGGACCTGGCCGGTATCACCCGCCAGGTGGCCGTACTGGCTTACCAGCTGGGCGACGGTCTTACCAACCTCATTGTGCCCACCTCCGGCTGCCTGCTGGGCGTACTGGGCGTGGCCCGTCTGGAATGGGGCAAGTGGGCCAAGTTCCAGATCAAGATGCAGGGGATGCTCTTTGTGCTGTCCACGATCTTTGTGGTTGTGGCGGTCATGATCGGTTTTGCCTGATCTTACAGAAAATGATAGCTCCCCGCTGCTTCGGGAAGGCAGCAGGGAACGCAAAAGAGCGTGTTCCACCCACAGGGCGGAGCACGTTCTTTTTTGTTACATACCGCCAAAGTAAAAAGAATGTAAAAAAAGATGAAATTTTAAAATGACGAAATAACGATATAAAATAAAAATAAACCCATGTCAAAAAATTATTTTATAACAAAATCTCGAAAAGGCTTGATTTCCTAGTTTTTTATAGTAAAATGTGCGCTGGCCAAGAGAACGAAAACCCAAACACGGAGCCGGATGTTTCTCCGCTTTCAGGAAAAATCACCCGGTCCAACCCAAAAGAAAGGATGTAATGAAGTGAAAAGAGCCATCGCCACCTTGCTGAGCACCTGCATGATGTTCAGCATCCTGGCCCAGGGCACGGCCGCCTTTGCGGAAGAATACGCCGAATCTGCGGTGCAGGCCGCAGTGACGGAAACGGATGAAGCACAGCCCCTGGAAATTGCTTCCTCCGAAACGGCGTCCCCCGACGCCGAGGAAAGTCTGCCTGAAGTACCGGCAGCGGAAGAGGAACTTCCGCCCATTGAACTTATGGCAGAGGAATCCCACGAAGACGAAGCCGCGGCAGAGAGTGCCCCACAGGATACGGCGGAGGTTTCTGTCACGCTGCTGGCGGGTCTGCCGCTGCAGGGGAATGTGGAGTTCACCGTCAGCCTGACGGGCCCGTCCACCCGCTCCGGAGAGATCACGCTGCAGGCAACCGGCGGTACGGTGCCTGCTCAGCAGGAGATCCGCTTCCGGGACCTGCCCCGGGGCAGCTACACGCTGACGGTCAGCGGCAGCGGCTTTGCGGATTACACCCAGACCATTGAGGTAGAAAATCTGCTGTATTCGGTACAGCTGTACACCGGCTTCCTGGCCGGATATACCTACACCGCGGATGATCTCCATCCCGGTGCGCTGCGCATCGGTGACGTGGATGGCGACGGCTCCCTCAGCGAGGGGGATACCACCGCACTGATCGATGCCCTTGAAGGGGAAAGCACCGACGCCAGCTACACCGTGGACCTGGACGGCAGCGGTACCGTGGACCTGGTGGACCTGCAGATGCTGGCCGCCAGCCTGGAAGAAACCCGGGACGGCGCCGCCTCGGTGCTGATCCGTGTGCCCGAAAGCCTGATGGAACTGGAAACGGAAGAAACCACCCAAGTCGTCAACGGCAGCCTGGACGATCTGCTCAGCGGTGCGGCGGCGGTGGAACTGAAACCCACCTCGGAGGAAGCCATCTCGGAGGATAACCCCGTCACCGTCAGCTTTGACTTTGAGAAAGCAGCCAAGGAACCCCTGCCCATGGCGGGCCTGGTGCTGCAGACCCCGCCCGCCGGTGATACCGCTGTCAACGGCGCCACCGTCACGGTGGAATACGAGGAATACGGCGAGACCAAAACCATGAACATCCCCGTCAGCAACGGGATGCTGGCCCGCTTTATGGGGGCAGCCACGGTGCAGCCCGACGGCTCCATCGAGGTCAACTTCGGCGCACAGATCGCCGTCAAGAAGGTCACCATCAAGATCACTTCGGTGTCTGGCGGCGGCAACCTGGCGGAGATCTCCAAGGTGGAATTCCTCAACGATATGGAATCCCGTATCCCGCCCCCGACGATGGACATTCCCACCAGACTGAAGGCTGTGCCCGAAAGCCAGGCCTTCACCCTGACCTGGGACCCGGCGGTAAACGTCACCGGGTACGAAGTTTCCATCACCTTCGGCGATGAAACCGAAACCGTGCGCACCGCCTCCAACACCCTGGCGGTGAGCAGCTTCCGCGGTGAAAAACTGCAGAACAGCAAGACCTACACCGTCAAGGTGCAGTCGCTCAACGGCGAATGGCGCAGCGGCTACGGCGAGGCCATCACGGTGATCCCCAAAGCCGACAAACTGCCCGCCGCCCCCGACGCCCTGACACTGACCGGGCGCTTCCAGCGTATTGAAGCGTCCTGGAAGGACATGAAGGATACCGAAACCTATAACGTCTACTATCGCAAACAGGGCGAAGGGGACTTCATCAAGGTCGAAGGGATTGCCAAGAACAGCTACACCATTCAGGGCCTGGAAAACAACACCCGCTATGAGGTGTATGTCACCGGCGTCAACGAGCTGGGCGAAGGCCCCGCCTCGCTGACCTCCACGGCATCCACGGCCAACGTGAACCCGGTCAAGATGCCGGCCTACAAGCTGCTGAACACGCCGGGTGCCGCCGGCGAGGTCACAGCCCATATCCTGTCCATCACCCATAAGAACGGTTATATGAAGGACAGCCCGCTGGATTCCGGCAACACCGCCTGGGGTGCCGTGGATAACGATTTCGCCTCCTGGTATGGTGTGGATGACTGGGACGACGGTGCCAGCTACAACCTCAACGACGGTCTGCGCGTCACCTTTGACGCCCGCTACCATATCGGCAGCATCTCGCTGACCCAGGCCGAGGACCGCAGCGGTTACGGCAAGGTCCGCCTGTTTGCTCGCGATGAGCAGGGCCGTGAATACCAGGTGCCGGGTGTGACCATCGTCCGGCATAACGACGGCAGCCGCAACTACTTTACCATCAAGATCCCCGGTGGTGTCACCACCGATTATCTGCGCGTCTGCGTGGGGTATACCTACTGGGACAGCCCGGTTTCCATCTCCGAGATGCGGTTCTACGAGTACGACAGCCTGGAAGATGACATTCTGGCGCTGTATGCCGACGACCTCCACGTAACGCTGCAGGAGGAAGTGGACGAGGGCACCCTCGACGACCTGCAGACCCGGCTGGACACCCCCGATGAGACCAGCGGCGAACTGCACCCCGAATATGTGGCGCTCCAGCGCGAACTGGATAACGCCCGCGGTCTGCTGGAAACCACCCTCAACGATGTGGTGGAGGTACATACCACCATCACGGCCAAGAAGGACGGCCACCTGGGCTTCACCGGCCTGAATGCCTGGCAGCCCCTGGGTGTGACGGCCGCCGCCGGCGACGAGATCGTCGTCTACGTAGGCAGCAACAATGTGGCCACCGGTTCCAATGCCTGGCTGCAGCTGGTTGCCACCCAGTACAACTCCGAATCGGGACAGGTGGTTTCCAGACCGATCCAGCTCAAGGTCGGCCGCAACGAGATCAGCATTCCCGAACTGGTTACCTTTGATGCCGAGCACGGCGGCGCCCTGTACGTGCAGTTCACCGGTGACGGTGCCAATGACCGTTACTCGGTGCGCGTCAGCGGCGGCGAAAAGATCCCCGTGCTGGATCTCTACGGCATTGACGATCCCGCCGAGCGCAAAGCCCGTGTCACGGCCTATGTGGAAGCGATGGAAGCCTACGCCGCGGAACTGGAATCCCGGCATGGCGAGCTCCACGGCGACCACGGCGCCTACGACGCACAGACCTGCATCCTCAACACCACCGATGTGATGCTGGACCAGATGATGTACTCGGTACCGGTCAGCCAGCTGCTGGCGGGCCTGGGCGGCGGTTCCACGGCTGACAAAGCCGAGCGCCTGCTCAACTCCGTGGACGCTATGGACCAGATGATGACGCTGTTCTACCAGCATAAGGGCCTGACCAATCTGGCGGGCGCCGGGGATAAGAACCGTCTGCCCTCCCAGCACCTGAACATCCGCTATATGCGTATGTTTGCCGGCGCGTTCATGTACGCGGCGGGCAACCACATCGGCATCGGCTGGGGTTCTGTACCCGGCCTGGCTGAAGGCAACCCCGTCGTTGTGAAGGAGGACGGCAGCTACCAGAGCGGCAACTTCTTCGGCTGGGGCATCGCCCATGAGATCGGCCACAACATCAACCAGGGCAGCTATGCCGTGGCGGAAGTTACCAACAACTATTTCTCCCAGATTTCCCAGGCCAGCGAGGGCGTGCGCTTCGGCTACAACGCCATCTACAGCAAGGTAACCAGCGGCACCACCGGTCATTCCGGCGATGTGTTCACGCAGCTGGGACTCTACTGGCAGCTGCACCTTGCCTATGACCAGGGATACGAATACGAAATCTACGATAACTATACCGACCTTTTTGCAAACCGTTTCTATGCGCGGGTGGATACCTACGCCCGCAATCCCTCCCAGGCGCCGGCCCCGCAGGGCATCAAGCTGACGCTGAACGGCGATGCCGACCAGAACTTCATGCGTCTGGCCTCGGCGGCGGCCCAGAAGGACCTGACGGACTTCTTTGTGCGCTGGGGCATGGTTCCCGACGGAACCACGGCGGCCTATCTGGCACAGTTTGAGCCCGAGACCCGTGCGCTGTATTACGGCAACGATGCCGCGCGCAACTACCGGTTTACCCATGATGACGGCACGAGCTTTGCGGGGCAGGCAGTCCTCACCGACGGCAACACCGCCGTGGTGGATGACCGTACCCCCAACCAGGTCAATCTGACGCTGGCCTCCAATGCCGACAGCGGCCTGCTGCTGGGTTACGAGATCGCCCGCGTGACCTACGAGAACGGCCGTGCCAACACCGAAGTTGTGGGCTTCACCACCAACAGCACCTACACCGACACGGTCACCACCGTCAACAACCGCACGGTGGCCTATCAGATCACGGCCATCGACCAGTTCCTCAACCGTTCCGAAACGCTGCAGCTGCCTGCGGTCAAGATCAGCCATGACGGCAGCTATGACAAGAGCCAGTGGACGGTGACCACCAACATGACCTCGGCGGAGGATACGACCCCCGGCGCCGACGACCACGACCCCTGCGAACCCGAACCGGTTTCGGCCATTACCAAGGTCATCGACAACAACAAGGGCACTACCTATACCGGCAAGACTGCCAGCGGCGATGCCGTCATTACGCTGAACTTCGGCAAATCTCTGGCGGCGACGGGCTTCAAGTACACCGTCACCTCCGGTACCCCCATCGAACAGTACGAGATCCAGATCGCCACGCCTGATGGCAGCTGGAAGACGCTGGAATCCGGTACCTTTGCCGGCGGCGAAATCAGCACCGTCTACTTCCGCAACGAGAACAACGACCCCTGGGTCTGCACCTATGACGCGACGCAGCTGCGCCTGATCGTCAAGGCCCCGGCGGGTGTGGAAATCTCCATCAGCGAACTGGATGTGCTGGGCCCCACCGGTGACAACGTGGAACTGATGGAAAACGGCATCGGAACGCTGACCAAAGACTTTGTCTATGAGGAAAGCTCCGGCCAGGCCATTCCGGAAGGCTCGCTGGTGTTCACCGGCAGCTACAAGGGCAACCCCGCGTACAACGTGGTGCTGCTCTACGACCAGGATGGCAACATTGTGGGCGGTGTGAACGCCGACGGCGACATTGTGGCCCACCAGATCATTCTGGCCCCCGATCCGGCCGAAGGCCAGCTGGGTGAAGTCAGCGAAGGCTACTGGGTCTACTGGATCGAACCTGCCGACCTGGAAGGCATGACCATGCCCGAGAGCGTGCGGGTGGAGCTGTACCGTGTGGACAACGCCACCACCAACGAAGGCCAGCGCCTGACCGGCGATACGCTGGCGGTAACGCTGCCCGAATCGCTGCCCCCGATCACGCTGGGCAGCCAGGCAGACTGAGCAAAACAAGGAGACTACCATGAAGAAACTACTGGCCACCCTGCTGCTGGGCATGGCCCTGACCGTGGCGGCGCTGCCCGCTGCGGCCCAGGAGTCCGGCAACACGGTGACAATGACGGCCAACGCCAACGGCGCGGCCGTAAGCCTGGCGCTGCCTAAAGAAACAGCCCAGGGCGTCAAGGCGCTGCGCCTGAGCTTTGCGGTGGAAAGCACCGAGCCCATTGATGCGCAGTTTGACTTTGACAGTGCGCTGCCCGGCAGCGTGCAGCAGTGCCGCTACAATCCGGCCACCGGGCAGATGAATGTCTATGTGGCGGGCGGTACCGACCTGTTCACGGATGGTACAGCCTCTTTGGGCAACATCCGTCTGGATGTCCCCGCGGGCAGCACGGCCACCGTGCGCCTGGTGGAGGACTCGCTGGAACTGGTCAACGGTGCCTTCGGCAAGACCCAGGCGCCCTCTACCGGTGCGGTATCGGTGGATGTGACGGTGGACGGTAACACGCCGGCCCCCACTCCGGAAGCCACCCAGTCCCCGTCCGGAGGTTCCTCCGGTTCTCAGAATCAGAATTCTGCGGCGCAGAGCCATCAGAATACCCCCACGCCCACCCCGGCCGTGACTACCACGCCGGTGTCCACGGCTGCCCCGTCTGAAACGGTGCAGCAGACCACCGCGCAGGGCGGCACCGGCGGCAAAAAGCCTGCGGGCAGCAGCCAGTCGGGTGCTGCCTCCCAGGCAACTCCCGAGCCTTCGGAAGAACCCCAGGCCAGCGCGACGCCGGCCCCCACCGAAGCCCCCCAGGAGCCGACCGCTACTGCCACGCCCGAACAGTCACAGGCGGAATCCACCCCGGCGATGAACCCGCTGCTGGTGGTGCTGATCGTGGTGGCCTGCCTGGCGGCGGCCGTCCTCATCGGCGTTGCCGTGCTCCGCTTCCGCAGCCGGTAATTTCCTGAGCGCTGTCGCTCCCCACGGCAGCATCCCCCTATAACAAAACACACCGCCCTCCCGTTGCAAGCCGGGAGGGCGGTGTGCTTTTTGTTGGGAAGGGCTCAAAGCAGATCGGTCAGGCCATAGTCCGCCACGCAGCGGCGGATGCCTTCCCGTGTTGTATCAAAGACCAGTCCGCCGGCCTGCGCTTTGCGGGTGTCCATCCGCAGGCTGCGGGACCAGTCCGCTTGTTCCAGCGGCGGGTCGATACCCAGCACGGTGCAGAATTGCCGGGCGGTGGTGTACATATCGGTATCGTTTTCACTGCCGAAGTTGTACACGCCGCCGGGCAGTTCCAGGGCGGGCAGCAGATTTTCCACGGCCTGGCGCACATAGGTCACGCCACGGTAATCCCGGCAGGAAAAACGCATCGCCTGGCCGGTGTGGGCCGCCCGCCACAGGTTCAGCGGCAGATTGCCCCGGATGGGCAGCCCGTACCCCGGCAGATCGTACAGCCAGGTGGCGCGCAGCAGCACGGCGTCGGGCAACTGGTCCAGCACCCGCAGTTCAGCTTCCCGTTTGTGGCGGCCATAGACGTTAGCGGGGGAGAGCGGTACGTTTTCATCAAAGGACCCATCTCCGGGCAGTCCGGCATAGACCTGGTCGGAACTGAAGGCTACCAGTCTGGCGCCGGTATTCCGGGCGGCTTCCGCCAGCCAGAGGGGCACTTCCACGTTGGCCCGGTAGGACTCCTCGGGGTGCGCCTCACAGTATCCGGTGTCGGAAAGCGCCGCGGTGTGCAGGATGGCATCAGGATGCAGCTGCTGTACCGCTGTCTGCAATTCCTCCGGCTCGGCGCGGGCCATCAGACCCCGGGGCAGCGCCAGCAATTCCAGCCGCCCGCTCAGCTGCTGCATCACCCGGGCCCCCACAAAGCCCCCGGCACCGGTAACCAGAACGCGTTTCATGGTATATCCTCCTTTTGGGGTAAAATGTTGCTGACATAGGGCTGCTCGCCCGCCAGCACCGCATCGTAAAAGGTTTGTTTGCGGTCCACATAAGCCACCGCCTCTTCCAGCTGGCCGATCCGCTCCAGAAGTTCCACCCGTTTTTGGGCCAGGATGGTCTTGCGCTGGGGAATGGATGCTTCACCCTGCAGGCAGAGCTGCACGTAATGCCGCATTTCCTGGATGCTCAGCCCGCAGCGCTTCAGGCAGCCAAGACTTTCGATCCAGGCGATGTCCCGCTCGTCAAACACCCGCCGGTTGGCGCTATCCCGCTTGACGTTGGGTACAAGCCCCTGGTTGCAGTAAAATTTCAGTGCCTCA
>ERZ1090867.671-NODE-673-length-13490-cov-6.162635_pt1 | contig 13490 bp, 10 predicted proteins | sample MGYA00478476_ERZ1090867 | MGnify/ENA primary metagenome ERZ1090867 (study PRJEB33644, sample SAMEA5815742) | chicken gut metagenome | biome: Chicken; feature: Gastrointestinal Tract; material: Caecum | place: Ireland | collected 2019-01-01 | study: A study of the... | reverse complement strand
GATAATATACAAGTAATTACCCCATTCATTAATGATTTTAAAACAGCCATTGAAACTTTGATAAATAAATAAAATGCTCTGATATTCATCTTCTCAACTATGAACTCCAGATAATTTTGTCAATACAAATAATGACACTATCCAAAATTTTGGACAGTATCGTATCAAATATTTCCCTTCAATGTCAACACATTATCTATGTGTAGCTGGTTCTTTTCATCTATACCAAACAATTCATAAAGTTGGGTATTCACATCTCTATTATAATCAATAATCCCATTTTCATCAGAATAATCTAATAGGTCCGGGACTTTCTTCGCTAATGAGGTAAGCGATTCGTCTGTAAGGAGAAATGCAAAACGAATAACCTCACTTGTTGCATATTTGAAAAAATTCTGAGCTTCTTTTTCTGTCGCAAATGTTTTTAATGCCACACGTGAACGTCCAAATGCGCTATGATTATCAACAATAGCTATTTGGTTGCTACGCTTTTGTCCTCCAGCATTAGCACTGGAAACAATTACTTTCCATTTATTCAAATATTCACTTCCAGATGTTATAACATTTTTATTAGCAATATACCAACGAGCTCTTCCGCTTTTACCGGCTTTGTCATTAGTAAAAAGTTTTATCTCTGTTTGGGGATTATAATAATCGCCATCGTTGTATTCTTTTACAAGAGAAGGGTTTTTCTCGACAAAATCACTTTCAATAGAGAATAAATTACGAGGGAGTATGGAATCATGTAAACATCCGAATGATTTTATTGCCTTATCCAATTTCTTAATAATTTCATTATCTTGGGGATTAAGAGAAAACATATCATTTCCTGGATTGTTTGCTTGGATAGTAATCGTTTTATCATCTACAGAATATTTATATGTAAATCCACATTCCTTCTTTTCCATGTTTTTTAGTACAATGGAAAGTCCATCAGCAATAGCTACATCTTTAAATATATCTTTAGAACAAGGGAAAAATTCAAGTAGAGCTAAATGAGGATCATTCATTTGGGCCAAACCAAATTTTTCAAGTCCTTTTCCTGAACGATGAATCCACCGAGAGCCTGGATATATTAAGGCTGTATATTTCCCTATCTTTTCACTGATAGTTTGGAAATATTGAAAGATACTTATGCTTACCTTTTGTCCGTTTGTACTTTCTTTTTGATCAACAACCTCTTGATATGGTGGATTTCCCACTATAGCATTAAACTTCATATTGTCATTATCTATGGCTTTCCAGTAAGAACTACCTTTGGCAACTTTGGCTATAAAGTTTTCTGGCTTGTTCTTAATCTGGTTGATTAAATCTTCAAAATATCTTGTATTTACTTTAGCTTTACGAAACCCGACAAGTGTACGTTTGGTAATACTCTTCGCCATTGGAGTCTTACAGATGACAAAGATGTTTTCTGCTATGACCTTATCCCATATAGCCTGCTGCTCTTCTACTGTTTCTACAGCGAAAAGAGAAGCCTTTGCCCTTGCCCGGTAAATGCCGTATGCCATATAGAGCGGATAAAGTCCGGATTTGGAATTGATTTCCAGAATACGGGATTCAGGGGAGAAAACTTCTGCGGTAACTTCTCCTTTGTCTATAAATCGTGGTTCAGAAATCATATTCTGATACTCCATGTCATAGAAGTTATAGCCTCCCAGACAGTCACCGAGGTGCATGTTTACCACGCGCCACGGAGTAAGCACCGTTTCCTTGTCTGGATTACGGAAAGTACTGAAGATGTCCGTAATTCGTTCGATTCGTTCCTCAATACTCAGTTTGTCCGCAACACGGGCCATCGCGCGGATTCGTTTTCCAGCGGCACAGAATATTTCCGAATCATAGTATTTTTTGAAGTTGTTGAATTTCTGCTTGGTCACTCCCTTGGGCATGAACTCTTCCCATGACTGCGGGTCAATGAGTGAGGAGAAATTATCAATCGTGATTTCCATATCCTCATCACTCAGTTCCGCACCATAAATCAACAGGGGCATACGGATGGAGATGCCACGGAGTATGGAAATGGCCGCTTCCTGGTTCTTGGTCTTCTTTTTCAGTTCTTCCAGCCGTTTCCGATCTTCCTCCGTAAGCTCCTTCTTGGGTTTCTTTTCCAGCTTCTCCTTTTCCTCGTATTCCTCATTATTCAGTCCCTGACTGTTGATGTCCACCTGGTTGGTCTTGGGCATGGCCTTGGTCTGGCCGATAATCTTTTTCAGGTCATCGAATTCCTGTAGTTCCAGATCATCCAGTTTCATCAGCTCATCGTTATACAGGTTGTTGTCCTCAAACCCGTTACGGACAACACGTTCCACATATACCCGTTTCAGCTGTTCCAGCATGTGGGGTACGTCGAAACGGCTCATCTGAGAACCTTCGACGGATATGATGGGACAGAAATTGATAAACTCTCCCATAGCCTTGCGATCACTTTGTGAAGTCTTTCCGGCCTTGGCCGATATTTTAGCAGTTTCGGCTATCACTTTCAAGGTACGGTCCGGAGCAAAATCAAAAACGTAGCATTGCTCCTTCATCCGTCCGTTGATGGTGGCCGGTGTCTGTACGCGGAAGATAGTCTGCATATAACTGGATGCGGCTGTATTATAGGAACCGGACAACATGAATACGGCAGTCCATGCCTTTACACTTACTCCGGTCGTCAGCCGTCCGCAAGAAAGAGTAATGGTCCGTGTGGAATCCGGATCTTTTCCGATAGCCTGTTCCACGGCTTCCAGGGCATCACGGCTTTCCTCATCCTGATCACCGTCACCGGCTACATTGACCACCTTGAAATGCTGGAACACCGGATGTGTCTGGAGCATGGTACTCAGTGCCCGTGCTTCCTTCACGCCGGGCACCATCCAGAGTGTATGGCGGAAAATATTCCGATATTCCTCGTTGGCATATGGATAAAGGCTGTCCTTGTCCTCCTTGGTAAGAAGGTTCAGAAAAGCCCGTACATCTTTTTCATGACAGAAACCGCCAGCCTCATTGACTCGGAAAAATTCCCTGAAATTAAAGGCGACATCCTCATCTACAAAGTCATGAAGCAGCCGTCCCAAATCGTAGGTATAGATATTGAGTGTAGGCAGTGAAGCATACGGATTGGGGTCACCAAAATGGAGCTCATCCCAGTTTATCTTGACCCGTTGTTCCATCACATAGTCCCATGTATAGATTTCATCCTCCTTGAAATCATCCAGCAGGTTGAATGGAGTACCTGACAGGCGCAATACTTTGGTCTGTTCCTTGACCAGCTCTCCCATAACCGCTTTACCCAGTTCGGTTTGGGTGCCTTCGTGCGCTTCATCAACGATAATCAGGGCCCAATCGGTAGCAAACACTTCGTTGTTTTTGTCGAAGTTGCCACCCACAAGTTCAGAACCACGCAAATCCTGCATGGATGCAAAATAGACATAATGCAATCCGTGGCTTTCTGCCCGCCGTTCAAGACTGCCAAAACTTTCCCCGTTGTTCTTGGAACCGTATGCAAAATCCTTGCGGTCGTAAAATATCTTACCGAAATCCTCAAACCATCCGGCATCCACCACAGGACGATGAGTCAGAATCAGAGTACGCTGAAATTCCATGTCCTTAACAACCTGCAGGGCAGAAAGGGTCTTTCCAAAACGCATCTTTGCGTTCCAGAGCATCTGGTTACCTTTCTTAAACTGCTTCTTGGTCTTGCTGATGGCTTCCTGCTGTTCCGGCCGGAATACAATTGGAGAATATTCACGGGTAACTTCCGCTGATGAAAGGGAGCTCCGCCCTTCCTTGACAGCCGCAATGGCACGCTTGACTGTTTCCAGATCAGTGATGAACCATTCATTGGCTTTGTTGACTGTATCGAAGACTTTCTTTTTGATACCGGAGCGTTCCAAGACATTGTGTACCTCCTTGTCGTTGAATGAACGGAGTCCGCCACGGTTGTAAACGGTCAGTTCCGTATATAGCAGATCGTATGCGATGCCTGCCGTCTGTGTGTATTGGTTGATACGCTTTCTTGCCGCTTCATTGAGTGCCTTACTGTTAGGAGACAGACCGAACACGTTTTCATTCTCACAGGTTGCCTCGCCAATCTTCAGGCATCCACGGTGCACCGTATCATTGATACGGAATACATAGATCAGTTTTAGTTTCAGGGACGATGTGAATCTCATGCTTCTTCATTTATGAGGTCGATAAATCGGATTCGTTTCCCCTTTTTGCCTGTTGCCTTGTCTGTAGTCCGCCAGTCTTTGATGATGCAATAAATTCCGTTATGCTTGGTCAGGTCATTTTTCAGACAGCCCTCGCACGGTTCCCGTCTTTCAATCGTACCGAACAGACTTGGTTCCGTCCGCACACGTTCTCCGCAACTGTCAGGAACAACACCTTTCAGTCCGTCCATCTGCCATACATTCCAGGAGATGATATAGGCTATATGGTTGATGGATTTAATTTGCGGATCTTTACCGAACTTGTCCCGGTAATATTCGATGAAGGATAAGAGAAGGGCTTCACGGGCAAGAAGAAGACTGTCGCCCTGCCATTCATAGGCATAGATGCTTCTGTAAGCATCCTTGGCTGCCTCCAGCCATTCACGCGTTGTCGTGGTATTCTCACTGACAATACGGAGCTTACGGTCAAGCAGGCCGATACGCTTCTCCACGGGAATGAATGTTCCGGTAGTCGTATCATACCTGCTTACTAGATAAGGAGCTTCTCCACAGGTGATTTCCAACCGGTTTTCCCGTACATAGTCTTTCCATGTCCTGCCTTCAGGAAAAGCAATCTTATCAAGATTGATTTCCCATGAATGTGTACCGTCTTTAGATGTCACTTCACGGTTGAATACATCCTTTCTGCCAAACCAGGCTTCATCGATAAGGTTGTTCTGGGCATTACATATCCAGGACGGAGTAAATACCTCCGCCATTTCCCGGGAACGTGTGCTTTGGGTATCCCTGTGTTTCAGGACACGGGGCATGACCACATGCCCGTTCTCTCCGGTTATCAACTCTGGGAAAATCTGTGACCCGTATTCATAACCTTTGCCGAGCTGTTCATAATCGGAAGTAGCCCAGAATATATTACACTGTTTTCCTTCCTTACTCGTTGTATGATCTTTGAGCAAGGTATTCAGCAAGTCGGGTGAAAGTTCTTTCAGCTTGTTCTCCTGTATATCAACTTCTCCGGTCGTTTTCTCCATCTTCTTTCTGTGCGTAAAGGGGATGAGAAAGTCCCGGTGTCTGCGTCTTTCTTAGACAGAGGGAGATTTCAGGCTATAAGGCTGATTTGCTGATGAAATATATGTAGGATTGCTAAACAACAGTTGAAATTCAATGATTTCCGGATGAAAATCCAACGGCCGAAATTGCAGGGTTTTCAATAAAATGTATAACTTTGCGCAAGAGTGAGTCCCTCTGTCTAAGAAATGAATGCTTTTGCTAAACGTTCTCCAATCCTACAGACTTTTCAGAATTTGTGCGTTGGCTTTGTCCACTACGGAATTGTCCAATGAGGCCAGATAAATTTGTGTGGTCGCCTCGGAATCATGTCCCATCCCTTCACTGATAACCGAAATCGGAATGTTCTTGCCTTTGGCTGCGCTTGCCCATGAATGACGGGCACAGTACATGCTCAGGGGAACGGATATATCGGCCAGTCTGGCTATTTTTTTCAGGCTCCGGTTTATTCCGGACATGACATTCCTGTAATGCTTGTGCGTATCCTTAAAAGGATATTTCAATACCGGCAAAAGATAAGGACTGAGACTGTCTTCCGGGTATTTGCCGACAATCTCCTGCATACATTTTTCCCACCTGATAACCAACTGTTGCCCGGTCTTTCGTCTGCGATATGATAAGAATCCGTTCTGAAGATCTCTCTTTTTCAGGTGAGCCATATCTATGAACGACATGCCACGGGTATAGAAACTGAACAGGAACATGTCCCTTGCAAATTCCAGATTGGGCTGTAAGGACAGATCCAGATTCTTCATACGCTTGATGGCGGATAAGGGAACGGCACGCTTGACGGTCTTGTCCACTCCCGTATAGACATGCCTGAAAGGATTGCGCTGTTCCATCAGTTCTTTTTCCAATGCACGGTTATATACTGCCCGAAGGATACGCATATAGAATGAACTGGTATTCCGCACGGCACCTTTCCTATGAAGGTAAGCTTCATAAAGCTGCATCAAGTCCGAATCAATTTCGGACAGCAGGACGTCCCTGTCCCCTCTGAACTGCATGAAACTTTTCAGAGTGCAGGAATAATTTTCAGCCGTGCGTATCTTGCCCATCTGTTTGAGACGGGCTATGATGCCCTGCATGAAGTTGAAAAGCGACTGTCCCTCTGCATTGCTTTGAAAATAAGCGACAATATCATCTGCTGTATATGTCCCTTTCCGATTTTCTAATTGGTGGACAATCATGTCCAGCCGTTTCAGGTCCCACTCCATGCGTTCCTGCAAGGAAAGGAGCCGATTGCTTCGCTCCGAACTACCGACAATGATATAGTTTCCAGCTTCGTTCCATTCGTTCGTAAATATCCGATAATCCGTCTTTAACTGACGGATTACACGGTTTTGTATTATCTGATAATAGATGGTACCTTCCTTTCCCTCTATGGTGGAAGGTCTGAATTTCACTTTGATACTGGCCATAGGCTTACTTTTTATATTTGTCCGTAATAGACTTGTCCTTGATGGATTTCGCCTTGCTGTCCAGTTCTCTCGCGGCCTGTTCTTTCAGTCGTGCCTGCTCAGTCAGAGTAGCTTGTCTCTGTACCGCTTCCTCGTAGACTTCCACGTCCTCACGCATCTGTTCTATCCGTTCGTTGTTCCGGTTCGGCCCGAAGAGGTTCTCAAGTTCCACAAGTTGCTCGGGGGTAGCCTCTCCTTTCATCTTGACATAACGATATTTCAGATCATTATCGGCCTGAACGTTATCTGTCCTCGCCGAAAAATAGAGAGCCACGGACAGAATCACGATTGTCACGAACATCACGAAAAAACTCCAGAGAGTGTACGGGGATTCTATACTCAGGCTGAAATGATGGTTGATGTTGCTTGTCTTGACGGCATTCTTTCTGATTGTATCATTGGTCTCACAAAACAGGGCTTCCACTTTCTCCTGATTCTTACGCTGTTCATTTCGCATTTCCGACAAGACCTGTCCAAGTCTTTCCTGTGACGAGTTTTTCCTGTCCATGGAAACCATATCGTTCTTTATGGCGGCAAGACCTTCGTACACGCGAGCCAACAATTTGCGAAATGTCTCATGACCTTTCAGGACTTCATTCAGCACGGACTCATCCTTTTCATTGTTAACTGTCGGGCTATTACCATCCGGCAAGGGAACGGACAGCCCGTTGATTTTGTTTTCGATTCTTTCCAAGCACCCGAAGATGCTCTCGATATATTCTTCCAGTTTCATATTCCTGCAATTTTAATGTTCATGAATAATTTGAATGGGAAAGGACGGACTACAATCCGAATCCTTTCCTCCTTTTCTTTTTCCTGCGTCTGTGCAAAAGTTCTTCATGAGGCAACGGCTCTTCAGGAGCGGTACCGTTTGTCGGACTGAACAGTCCCGATCCCGTACTTTCGAAAAGATGGCCTCCATCCGGTATCCTTTGTTGCACCTTATGTTCGGATTCCTGTTGGGCCTCCGAAGTCTTCCAGCTCAACCGGGCATTCAACCTGGCAAAGCTGAACTCCCTGCTGATTTGCGAAGCCTTGAAGGTCTGCCCGTCCTTGGTGAACCGGATTCCCTGTATATCCTCCGGCCTTTTTATCTCCCTGGTACGTTTTACAAATTCCAACCTGATGCCCCGGCGAAGCAGGTAATCATTGAACTCTTTCCATGTTTTGGAATGCTTCAAAGCTGCCTTGACGGCATTGAAGATTTCGTATTTCACACGCTCCGAAGCATGGAGTTTCTCCACGTTGGTCTTGCCCTTGCCCTCGGCGTATGTCAGCCCGTACTTATCCTTAAGCAATTTTGTGGCGATTTCATTACGCTTGTAATCGCTTTGGGAAGAGATTACCTTGCCGTCATATCCGATGCGGTTATAGACCAGGTGGCAGTGCGGATTGTCCGTGTTATGGTGTCTTACCAGAATAAACTGAGTGTTTTTTATCCCCATCAGCTCCATGTATTCCTGGGCTATTTTAGCCATAAATTCATCCGTCAGCAATGCCTTATCCTCAGGCTTGAAGCTCAATGCAATGTGTCCGACAGGCTGTTTGATCTTCGGATTAAGCTCACGCTGGTAGTTGAAACTATCCGTTATTTCCCGGATATTTCCCAACAATACACCGTCTGAGTCGATGATTTCCGCGTTGTCCTTGCCCATCACGTAGCGGATACAGCCGCCGAAGGATATCCCTTTCTTGATCTTACCAATCATGATCGCCTCCTTTCTCCGTTCCTGTACCGGACAATAATCTCCTTGAGCTTCAGCAGGAGTTCCGTCACTGTCTTTTGGGTACGGTGGAATCCGGCCTGATGGGACAACCGGGTCAGCTGGTTCAGGTTGTTCGCCATACCCGTGAGGCTACGTATGACGGCAGTTTCCTCGGCAGAATGCCTGGCCGTTATCGTCGTCTCAAAGGCTGATACGCGGAGAAATTCCGCCAGCGTGAGGTTGGCCTGCCTGCTGCGTCGGTATAGCCGCTCATAGTCTATCTTGGAGAATTTCACTGTAACGGCTTTGCTGAGTTTGCATACTCCGCTTACACGAGGACGTCCCCTCGGTCTGTTTTTCTTTTTGTCATTCATATTTTCTCTGTTTGATTTTTGATTATTCTTTTTTCCACAATCTGCGACCATCGGGAGCGGATTGCCTCCACTCCCAAAGAGTGGAGCGAGGTTTTCGGGATGCCCGAAAGATAACCTCGCTAACTCCCAAAACTGAAGTTTTGTCCGTTGCCCCGTCTAGACGGTTGTTGGCAGTTTGAATACTGTAATGACTGGAGTCAGTAAGCAAGTCAGTCATTCTGGAAAATGTCACAACTTTCTCCACTGTTCGAAGTCTTTCGAGTAGATTTCAAGATGCTGCCGGGCGATATTTTCAAGCAGTCCTGAAACGCTCATTTTACGTCCTCCCAACCTGCGGACAAACTCGTCCAACCTGTCACGTACCTCGCCGCTAACAAACACAGGCTTGCGGTCTTCGATTCTCGGGACCTGAAGAAAGGCTTTCCGGTATTCGTCCAAGGAAAGTTTCCTTTGCCTGCTGCTTATACGACGTTGAGATGAGAGAAGTGCTTCCTCTTTTCCTGTTGGCGGTTGCCGGGGCTCGGATGGGTTTTCGGTTTGTACTACCGTTTCTTCTAACTTCTCTTTTCCGGTATCATTCAAGGATGATTCATGTGCAGTCTCAATGCTGCCATCTGACGGAAGTATGAGTGACATATCCGTACCTGTCATAGCCTCCCACTCTTCTTTGGTCAAGTTCTTTTTTGTTGCCATACATTTTTGATTTTAATCGGTTTACTCACTGGTCTCGGTGCGCACTTCGACTCATTGTTGTGAGCAAAGGAAGTGTGTATAGTAAACAGAATCAAGCAAATGGAGATACCGTGGCAATTATGTTACCCTATGCACAATACCGATTGGACAGTCAGTGCTGCCTGCTGCGATTTGCCTGAGTGATTTCTACATACCGGTTTGTTCAAGCGGATTCCGTTTATAAAGAAGGCTCATTGTATGCAGTTGATATGTAACATGATGTCATTCCGGGCAACGCATCGTCACCGGTCTGAAAATCTATTGCAGTGTGATTTCTACTGCTTTTATTTGCAGTGGGAACAGAGAAAACGGTCACGTTCCTGCCGAGAATAGGACGATGAGACATGATGGAATATCAGCTGTAAAAGAACTGTTCTGTTCCAGATTTTTGAATATATGTTTAACTGAAAATAAAGAAGACAATGGAAATCATCAGCTTTGAAAAAAGGACTTTCGAGGAGATTGCCGCCAAGCTGGATCGCTTCGTGCAGCGGGTGGAAAGTCTGTGCCGTGAACACGGTGGGAAGGAAACAGGTGAATGGATGGACAACCACGAGGTCTGCCGCAGGTTGCGTATCAGTCCTAGAACCTTGCAGACTCTGAGGGATAACGGAACGTTGGGCTTTACAAAAATCGGAAACCGGACTTATTACCGTCCTGACGATGTAGAGCGTGTGGTCGGAAATGTGGAGGAGAAACGTAAGGAAGCCCGTTGGAAAGGCAAGACCATTTGAACGAGTTTCAAGAATAATGTATAACCCAATATCAAACGCGTATGAGTAATGAAATCAGAGAAAAGGACCACGAGTGGGTAAAGGCATTCCACTCGAATTTCGACAGGATGTTGGCCCTGCTCGAAAAGTTGTTGGAAAAACGGCAACCGTCTGCTTATAGCGATGAACTGCTGACGGACAAGGAAGTGGCATACCTGCTGAAAGTAAGCCGAAGAACCTTGCAGGACTACCGAAACAACGGTATTCTGCCCTATACCCAAGTGGGCGGCAAGATTCTCTACCGGGCTTCCGACATAGAAAAGACACTGATGAAAGGGTACAAGGAAGCGTACCGACTTAATGAATAAAAACGGTATCACTCTATTGGAATCTGTATCACTTATCAAACATGTGGGTGATGCAGATTCTATTTGTTTTATTGAAATAAGTAGGGAGAAAAGCAAATAAAGTGGGGAGAAAATAATGAGAAGTAGGGAGATAAAATATATATTTGTGAAAAATAGAAGATAATATGCAAACCGAACTTGAGAAATTGATTTCCCTTTATCGGGAATTGGAAATAGACAAGCAGATAGATTATGACAAGTTCTATTTGTATTCACTAATTACTCATTCCACGGCCATCGAGGGATCGACTATAACAGAGCTTGAAAATCAAATCATGTTCGACCAGGGAATCAGCCTAAAAGGGAAAAGTATCACGGAGCAGAACATGAATCTTGATCTTAAAAACGCTTATGAGACTGCTATAAAACTAGCTCATGCAAATACTGATATCACTATTGATTTATTGAAAAGTCTCTCTGCTCTTGTCATGAAAAATACCGGACAGGAGTATAAGACTGCATTGGGGGATTTCTCATCTGCAAAGGGAGACTTACGCCTATTGAATGTTACGGCAGGAGTTGGAGGCAAATCGTATATGAATTACAGTAAAGTCCCGGTAAAACTCGCGGAATTTTGCAATTGGTTGAATCAAGAACGAAAAAATTATGCAAGCAAAAGTGTTGCACAATTATACGAGCTCAGTTTTGATACCCATTATCATTTGGTGACTATACATCCGTGGGCTGATGGTAACGGCAGAATGGCACGTCTTGTAATGAATATGCTTCAATTTGAGTTTGGATTGATTCCGACCAAAATCCTTAAGGATGATAAGGAGGAATACATCAAAGCATTGGTGGAAACCCGGGAAAATGAAGATTTAAGTATATTCCGGAATTTTATGACTGCCACTATGGTGAAGAATCTTGCTTATGACATTGAAACTTATCGTAAATCCATTGAAGATATTCCGGAGAGTGGGGAGAAACTGACAGAAAGTAGGAAGAAAAAGGTGAAAAGTAGGGAGAAAATTATTGCTCTGCTATCTCAAGACAATTCACTAAGTGCAGCTGCTCTTGCCGAGCGGATAGGCATAACCCCTAAAGCTGTGGAAAAGCATATTGCCAAGATGAAGGCAGAAGGAATACTCAAGCGTATCGGACCGGATAAAGGCGGACACTGGCAGATCGTAGAAAAAACGGATTGATTTTTCTGGAGGGAGCGCAGTTTGCCGTCTGCCCATTTTATTGTATTTCTAAAAAATATCCTTCTTTAGGTGGTGAGAACAGCATATAGAATCGGACGTGATTTTAATTTCCATCTATATGCTGTTTGATTTTTTATTTTCTGACTTTTCCGTCAGTCGCTTGTTTCCGCTGCCGTCGGCATTCATTGTACAGACGTGAAAGGGAAAAGGTTTTCGGGCTGAATACGCTCTGAAAGAGGAAGATTCTGCCCGAAACGGCATAGCCGCCAGACCTTTTCGCTTTCAAGAGAGTCTGTACTAACTTCTATGGACGGCGAGGAAATAGGCGACTGATGGGTATTTCTCTTGTTTTATTTGGTAATTTGAATAATTGTAGTTTACTGTCTTTACTGATTTCTCTTTGTTAGAGAAAATTATTCATATGCATCAGCTAATCCAGACTCTACATCTTCTCTAGACCAACCATCATAATATGCCCGTTCGTCTCCGTATGGGTCACTCCAACTGTCTGAATTTATTGCGCTTTCTTCTTCATACTCCCAAAAAGTTGTATTAGAAAGTTGTTGTTTTTGTGTAGATGATTTTTCCTTTTGTCTTTTATAAATACTTTTTTCAAAGTTTGTTTTTCCCGTATCTTCTTTTTCATGTAGAAGCAAAAAGAGAGAACCGACACTATTGACAACTACTGATATAACTGGCGAGATTGGTTTCCATTTTAATGCAACATATCCAGTGTGGCAGCCGTAAGAGAAAAATAGTTCCTCTGTCTTTGGATCTACCTTCACATCTATACGAGTACAATTAAAAATAGCTTTGAAATCTTCTATCGTATATGTTGCTATATACTTTAAACCGCTAAAAACAACACGTTTAGGAAATACACAAAGATTTATAAGAACCTCTTCATTTTCAATGAAAGCTTTAACCGAATGTAGATAGTTTTCACTAAGAGACCATATCTTATCATATTTTATAGGTACAATGATATTACCATCTGTATCTATAATTCCCCATTCGTCTTTCCTGCTTATTGTATTGTAGCGTACAACCCGCGCATATCCACAAACGAATTGTGGGTCACACCAAGAATATAAATCAAACGGCACTATGAGTTTATTATCCTTATTTATATAACCATATTGGAATTTATTGTTTCTAACAAGAGCCAAGCCACAACTGAATGGATGCATTTCCTTATATTGGGGAGAAATAATGACATTGTCATTACAATCTTTCAGGCCGTAAAGTTCATTTTCTTGATATATTATTAAATCAGAATTAGCTGTCATATAACTACATGTTTATATACATCACAGGATTTTGTCTGTTACGTACGATTTTTGATATATCTTGATTCTGGTAAGGAGAATCAAATATTTGTTCTCCTTCAAACTCCCATCTTCCTTTGTATTTCTCACATTGGGTAGGAAACCAATGATGCGGCTTGAAGATCCCAACGATATAACCACTACAAATTGCAAAAACTAAATCTGCTTTCTTGGCTCGTTGACCATTTAATCTCCAATATTTGCGGGTACATTCATATAAATTCGGACGTTCACAACCCAAATATGTTTTGCTTACATTGAAACAGACAATTCGTTCATCTTTCTGATGCACAAAATCTCCATAATCTCTGAACGGTTCAATCATATCTTTTCTTTTGTATTTATTTTCAAAGATAAGGATTTGCCACGTAAAGATAATATAAGACTTGTCTAAAAG
>ERZ1090867.657-NODE-659-length-13584-cov-13.167270_pt1 | contig 13584 bp, 24 predicted proteins | sample MGYA00478476_ERZ1090867 | MGnify/ENA primary metagenome ERZ1090867 (study PRJEB33644, sample SAMEA5815742) | chicken gut metagenome | biome: Chicken; feature: Gastrointestinal Tract; material: Caecum | place: Ireland | collected 2019-01-01 | study: A study of the... | reverse complement strand
AAGGGAGTGGTCCGGCGGGGACCAAATCGGCGGTACACGACCTGAAAAAGCACAATCTGAAAGGCGTTGTGATGTTCTATCCGACACCGACCACGGGAGCCGGCTTGTGCGGCGGGACGGGGAACTACCAGCAATTGAAGCGTCTGGAGGAATCCGGGCAAATCACGCCGGAGGAACGGCGGAGCATGGCGGCGGGGAACAGCGGACAGCTCAACCCGGATTGGGTGGAGTGGCTGATGGGCTTTCCCGTTGGCTGGACAGAGGTATGAGCATCCCCGGACACTGGATGGACGAGCCGGATATTCCGAGGATTACTGAAAAAAAGGAACACCGCACCGACCGGCTGAAGTGTCTGGGGAACGCCGTTGTGCCACAGCAGTTTTACCCGATCTTCCAGGCCATAGCGGACATAGAGAGGGGGATTGTACATGAATGACATCAAATCGGCCCTGATTGGTGATAAAGAGGCGGCGAAGCGGCTGACGGAGAAGGGGGTGCTGCTGCCGTGTCCGGGGTGCGGAGGTGAGAACGCAAAACATAGGGCTGTGATGGCATGTGTAATGATTGAATGCCCATGCGGTTTTATGGCGGCTGGGTACGACCTGGAAGAAGCACGGCGGATATGGAACACCCGCGCACCGATTCTGAGCACGGAGGAGATGGAGATGCTGGATGCCAAAGATTGAACTATATCACGATAATTTTCAGAACTTCAAGCGGTACAATATCCCAAAGGCACAACTTGTGATTGCAGATATTCCGTATAACATCGGAGCAGATGCCTATGCCAGCAATCCAATGTGGTATCAGGGCGGGGACAACAAAAATGGGGAGAGCAAACTGGCAAAGCGGAGTTTCTTCCACACGGACGGCAGTTTCAAGATTGCTGAATACATGCACTTCTGCAACCGACTTCTGAAGAAGGAGCCAAAGGAAAAGGGACAGGCCCCGGCTATGATTGTGTTCTGTGCTTTTGAGCAGATGCAGACAGTGATCGACTACGGGGAGCGGTATGGGTTCAAAAAGCATTATCCCCTGTTTTTCATAAAGGGGTACAGTGCTCAGGTGCTCAAGGCCAACATGCGGATTGTGGGGGCTACAGAGTTCGCGGTGGTGCTTTATCGGGACAAGCTGCCGAAGTTCCGCAACGATGGCCGGATGATCTTTAATTGGTTCTATTGGGAGCGAGATGGAAAAGGAATCCCAAAAATCCATCCAACTCAGAAGCCAGTGAAGCTGCTCAAGGAGCTGATCTCCATTTTCACGGACCCAGGAGATATAGTAATTGACCCCTGTGCCGGGAGTGGGTCCACTCTGAGGGCCGCTTATGAGCTTGGGCGCAGTGCCTATGGCTTTGAAGTGGACCGCAGGTTCTATGAGGCGGCGCAAAAAGAAATGCTCTCATTTGCCCGTCCAGAGGCGCAGAGCGAGCAGATGACGTTTTGGGAGGCTGGAGCATGACTGAGGAGAAAAGGGCCCTCTTGGGCGATCACGAGGCGGCGAAGCGGCTGACGGATGCGGGGGGGGGTGAAATTACGGAACTTTCTAAATTGAAGCAGAAAATATGGGATATTTTCGCTGTACAAGATGATGATTTGTTAAGCGCCATTATGCCTGCGGCGACAAACGAAACTGCCCTATCTGAATATTACGAATTGGTGAGCGGAGATTTATCAACAGATGAATTACAAAAGATTTTCCAGTATTACTACGCAGATCGAAAAGAAAAAATGCAGGACTATACACCGGCCACCCTCGCAAAACTTTGCGCTGTTGTGACCGAAACAGACGGGAACACCGTATATGATCTGTGCGCTGGTAGCGGAGCGCTGACCATCCAAAAATGGACAGAAAGCCCAAACAAGATGTTCATCTGCGAGGAATTGGACGAAAGGGTTATCCCCTTGCTGCTGTTCAACATGGCCGTTCGAAACATGACTGGATGGGTTATTAACCGGAACGCCTTAACACTGGAAACGAAATTGGTTTACCGGCTTGAAAACGGGGAACGTTTTTCCACAATCAGAAAAGAAGATATGGCGCCGGAGATTGCAGCAGACGAAATTATTTCAAATCCGCCCTATAACATCAAATGGGACGCTCCGGAGCCTTTGATGGCAGATAACCGGTTTTCTGGAAAGCCAATTCCACCAAGCGCAAACGCGAATTTTGCATTTGTATTGACCGCGCTTTCCAGAATGAAAGAAACAGGTCGGTGTGCCTTTATCCTTCCGTGCGGGTGCCTCTCATCCGATGTGGAAAGCGAAGTTAGGGAATATCTTGTATCAGGCGGGCTTGTCGAGAGGGTTATTTTGATGCCTGATAAGATGTTTGAAAGCACATCTATCCCAACCTGCGTTATGGTATTTAGCCACGGAAATAAGACGGTAAAATTTTATGATTGCAGGAATAGGGCGGAACAAGAACAGCGAGACCAAAACGGGCAATTTGGAGGGGCGAGCCACGAAAACCGAACATACCACAAAACAGTAAATGTTTTGCCGGACGCGCTGATTGATGAATTGTGCGGGGAATGCCTGGATATTGCGGGATTTTCGAAAGAAGTTCCTGTGTCAGAAATTTTAGAACAAGAATATATTCTTGTTCCGTCTCGATATATCAAATTAGAAGAAAAAAAAGAGACGCACCGGCCTTATGCGGACATTATGGACGATATTAACCGGGTTGCCAGAGAACGGGCCGTGATTAAGATTACCTGCAACGAAACGCTGGCGAAGCAATTAGGGCTTTACGAAGTGGCGCAGATTGAGGCCGAAAAGTTAGATGATGGGTTAAACAAGACATTTGAATTGTTAGGCGGTAAGTATGATGGGAAACGGTACATTACGCTGTCAAAAAACAAAAATGAGTTTAAGGTTGAAAACCAAGACAAAGAGATCTTGTCTAGTTTGGTGAACTTTTTCTTGCCAATGTGGAAACAACATATATTTTACTTGAACCAAGAAGAAAACCGCCTGCTTGCGGAATTGCGAGATGCTATGTTGCCAGAGTTAATGAGCGGGAAATTGGATGTGGAAAAGGAGGCCCACCCATGAGCATGACGCGGGAAGAAGCGATTGGCGCGCTTGTAGCGGCCAGACTAGTTTTAGATTTTAACGGAGTTGATGCTCCGGAATATACCGAGGCAATGAATATGGCAATTTCCGCCCTCCGCCCCGTCACCAGAGAGCAGGTGGAGAAGGTGTGGAGGGGTGGGTGGGAACCAGGAAATCTAATTTGCCCGATTTGTGGTAAAGACAAGTTTGACGGGTTGGATGCTGACATATGGGCAGACTGGATGCCAAACTTTTGTCCTCACTGCGGCGCGCCGATGACAGACGAGGCCGTGGAGATGGTGATGAAGAGATTGGAGGCGCTGCATGGCGAAACAGAAACCGATTGAGATGATGCACTATTCGTTTGGAGCATCAGCCGGGAACCAATGTGGATCGTGCTGCAATCTGAGAGAGTATCAATATAATTCCAAGCGGGTGCGTAAGTGTACTGCCTACGGTGGATTACACAGTAGCAAGGCAGACTGGGCGAAGCGTTGGCCTGCGTGCGGGCTATATGGTACACCAGTATCATATCAAGTAGTCTCCGACATAGCAAAGCGGACGTTTGCAAGAATCGGTATTTGCAAAGATGAAAGCGGGCCTATAGAGGGCCAGATTGAATTGGAGGCGTTGAAAGATGGCATGTGAAAAAGGCGCAACTTATCTGGATAAACTCTGCCACAAATTTTACGACGAGCCAAAAGGCCGCGGGGAAAAGACGGACTATGTTTGCCGCATCTGCGGCGGTCCTCTGGAAGCATATTATTGCGAGGAACGGTTGTACTTAGTGAGATGCGTCGATTGCGGAACATTGGCGCTTGTCAAAACCGCGAATCCCAGGGACTCAGCGAGAGTAACGCTGGCAAGGCCCACCCTCACCCCGCCGAACGAGTTGATGGAAGCGTTGGAGGCAATCAATAATGCGGCTGTTGCGTACATAGAGGGCGGCCCGTATGAGAATGACCTGCCCGGAATGGAGTTTGCGCTAAAAATTGACAGATTATCACGGGATTTTGTGCGCCCGCCGGAGGGAGAAGCATGAAACGATATTCGGAATCTCTTGAACAATGGGAACAAGAAGCCTATCACGATGGATATGGTGCAGATTGGCTTGCGGACGTTGGGGAGGGCGTAAAGTATTACGCTATGGATTGCGAGACAAAGGGAAGGCGGCCTACTTTTGCTGGCTTAATACGCTACATTGACCGCAAACGGTGCCGCCCGCCGGAGGGAGAGGAGGACATCTGATGGACATTTCTGGAACGGGTTGGAAGCATATCACCATATTTGACCGCCAGTATTCGCCGGAAAAACAGGCGGAGGGGCTGGCAATCTCACAGGCCATTGTATATGGTCATTGTGATAAGTGCGGTTTTCTTCCTCAGTGCTCTACGCAGGGTGAGGCGTTTCAATTTCCTGTGTTTGCATGGTGTATGCGGCGCAAGGCAGAGATCCTTGCGGATATGAAAAAGGGGGCGAACTGATGGACATTGAGAAGCTGATTGAGCAGCTGAAAAAGTCCGCAGATTTTGAAGATTATCCCGTTGTGGCCAGTTTTGCGGCAATCATCGAGAAGAAATACTTGCGAGACGCCGCTACTGCCCTCTCCACGCTCCAGGCCGAAAACGAGAAGCTGCGGGAGGCAGTGGACAAATATGCAACAGCCGCCAGAGTGATAGCTTTACATCTCAAACCATTCTGCGATGAAAGTCTTCCGTATGATGAAATGATCGCAGATGCAGCGAGAAAAGCGTCTGACGAGCTGGAGCAGGTGAAGAGGGAAAATAGACAATTAAAGGAGAAGCTGCATGGAATGGAGAAAAATTGAAGGATTTGAGCGGTATTCTGTGAGTTCAGATGGACAAATAAGGAACGATAAAACCGGGAGATTTCTTAAAGCTCATAAAGACCGATATGGGTACCTTCAACTGAATTTGTGCCCAGGAAGGAAAAAGGTAAAGATACACAGATTGGTTGCGACTGCATTTTTGAGAAATCCATACAAAAAGCCCCAAGTAAACCACAAGGATGGCGTAAAAACAAATAACAAAGTTGAAAACCTTGAATGGTGTGATAATAGCGAGAATATGGTTCATTTATACCGAGTTCTTGGAGCCAAAACCAATAGCGATAATGCTCACAAGGCTTGTATGAAGCCGATTATGTGCTTGGAAAATGGAACAATATTCAATAGCATTGCATTAGCCGCACAAGCAATTGGAGTCCATCCTCATAGTATTGGAGATTGTGTTAGAGGAAAGCAGAAAACTTCTGGAGGGTTTCACTGGGCATATATTCCGCAGAAGGAGGAATGAGCGTGGAACGGTTGACAATTAGAACAAATGAAGCCAGTATATCTTTCGAGTGCGAAAGTGTTGGTGACATTGTACGCCGCCTCGCAGCCATCGAGGACATCCTGGGCGACGAGTACGACCTGGATAGGCTTAAAGAAGCAGTTAAATTGATTGACAAATTAGAAAGAAAGTGATATAATTTTTGTGTCGGTTAGGGATGCCACTCTGACCAACAGAACCGAATACTTAACCGACATAAACGCTTTGTAATTTGGTGCGGCATCACCATTTTGCAAGGCGTTTTTAATTAAAAAAGAGGCAATAGAAACAAAAAGGAGAGCGCCGAGGCTTCGCTGAAAGGAGAGCAGGATGGCTGAGTACATTGACCGAAACTATATTGTAAAAGCATACATAGACTTATGCAAAGCGTTGAACCAGAAATCAAAGATTTGTCCCGGAGCAGACGAACCGACCGTGAAGAATGTCTTTGCGATAGTTATGCACGCACCCGCCGCCGACGTTGCCCCGGTGAGGCACGGGAGATGGATTGAGGACGAACGTACATACCCCGGTCCTGGATTGAAAAATAATCTGTGCAGTGTATGCGGTGAGATAGCGGGAGCATGGAAGGAAGGACTTGAACTGGGACGGAAGTGGGCCTACTGCCCCAACTGCGGCGCTCTGATGAGGGAGATAAAAAATGGCGAGAAATAAATATGGCGGAGTAAACGATATGCCGAGCAGGTGGCTGGCGAACAAAGAAAATAAAAGAGTATATGTGCTTTGGTTTGATATGTTGCGCCGGTGCTATGATGAAGAACAGCTTAAAAGAGTGCAAGGAAGTACATATAGGGATTGTTCCGTTTGTGATAGATGGTTTTATCTGTCAAACTTCTATGAAGACATTCAAAAATTACCCGGATATTTAGAGTGGGTAAATAATAGAAAAATGTCTATAGATAAAGATTTGTTTTCTCATGGGTCAAAAGAATATAGCCCACAAAACTGCTGCTTTGTTCCAATGGCAGTAAATATCTCTGAAGCGGGAAGAAGAAACATTGATAACATTCGGAAGTTGCATAAAACCAACAGAGTGAGATATGTGTTCTCGAAAGGAAACGAGAAAATTGTATTTAATTCTGAAAAGGAAGCCTGTGAGGCGATGGGAGTTCGTCAGTGTTCTGTAGCATCTTGTTACCGTAGGGGCAGAAGATGTAAGGGATATACCATCGCTCGAATGGGAAAGGAGGACGAGCATGAGACTGATTGATGCTGATGTAGCAGATAAATGGATGCAACAGAACAATGCCTTTATAGATTCCGCTATCCTAAAAGCGATTCCCACCATCGACGCTGTGCCTGTGGTCAGGAAGCCGGTTCCGGGATATGAGGGCTACTACGAAGTTGACAATCTCGGAAGAGTATTTAGCGTTGATAGAATTATCCGGGTGAACGACAACGGAAGAATTTATGATAAGCCTGTACATGGAGTGTTATTAAAACAAACAAACCACTCTCAAGGATACAAAACAGTTGCGTTGACAAAAAATGGAAAGACAAAGCAGGAGTATGTTCATCGTATTGTTGCCTCCACCTTCATTCCAAACCCAGACAATCTTCCGGTAGTAAACCACAAAGATGAAGACAAAACAAACAATTTTGTTGATAATTTGGAGTGAAGAAATATAACGGCGGTCTGTAATGGGAAAAGAAAGAGTGCATACGGTTATGTTTGGCGTTGGGGCCGGCGAAAGATTGAAACTATACTTCCAAAAAGTGATGCGAAAGATGAAAGTTTGGAGGCAGACCATGACTAAATGCTGCGCAACCTGCGCCTGGTACGAGGACTATCAGGGCGTGTGCTTCAACGGGGACAGCGAGCATAGGGCAGACTTCACGGAGCCGGAGGACAGCTGCGAGTGCTGGGAAGGGATAGATGAAGATGAAGTGGCGCGATAAAAGCACTGGGCAAATATTTGAATCGTTGCACGCTGTTTTGAATGAACTCAAATGTCCAAACGTTAAAGATTGTCGGGAATGCATATTGAGTAATAGATTTTGTGCTACCAGGAAAATGATAGAAGAAAAGCCGGAAGAGTTTGCTGCCCTGATGGGCTATGAGGTGGTGGAGGAGGACGGTCACTTTACCAAGGACGAGCGCAAAGCCTACCAGGATATGCTCAATCGGGCCGGGAAGTCTACGGGAGTTAAAATTGAGGATTTGATGCAAGATTTCGACCAGTCTCAAAAAAGTCGCAATTCAGTCGCAAAAAAGAAGGAGGCCAACATGGACAAGCCGTTGAAGGACTGGACGCTTGGGGAAGCAAAAGAATACTGCCCAGAGAAAGAAATTCTTGCCCAACTGGCCGAAGAAGCGGCGGAACTTGCCCAGGCGGCCTTGAAGCTGCGCCGGGTGATTGATGGGACGAACCCGACGCCGGTGTCAGAGGAGGAAGCTAAGGCAGCAATCATTGAAGAATTAAGCGATGTTGCACTGTGTTGTAAGCTGTTGAACATCCGCCCAAGCCGTTATACCATGCAAAAAAAACTAAATCGTTGGAGAAAGAGATTGGAGGTGAGAAACTGTGGGCAGAAAGATTTTGTTTAGAGGCTTCCACCCATGCGATGGACCGGACACCATGTTTGATTAAGGAGGAGAACAAAGCGATACTAACTGAAAAAGACTATGATCTGCTACGGGCACGTTTATTCAAGATTGACAAGACGCCTTTTGAGCGCTATATAAACAACGAATATCTCTCAATTTATGTCCAAGAAGCAAGCAAAGCGTGGCCTGTCATGGCGATTATATCGTTGGAATATAGAAAACCGGGTGTTTATGTTAGAAAGCATTGTGCGAGTATTGAGGAATTAAGAGAAGCAATCGATTGTTTGTGGGGAGGCGAGTAATTGAGTGAATTTTCTGATAGATTAAGAAAATTAAGAGAGAGTACAAAGCCTATCCGAAGTATGACTGTTACATCTCAATTGATGGGGCTAAGCCCAGATGCATTGCGCAAATATGAACGTGGAGAAGTTGAACCGAAAATGAGCGCTTTGAAATTGATTGCAGCATATTATCACATTAGCTTGGATGAATTATGCCAAATGGAAATAGAAGAAGATGATTAAAATTTTATAATCTCATAAAAAATTTTGGTATATTCATAAAGTTTTATGAGACTGCGAAAACAATAGTGCGACAATAGGAGTGTAGAGGTATAAAAGCCCCTACACTCCTCTCTTCATCTTCAGTTCCCCCTCCTTATTTAGCCGCCCGGCACCGTGGCGGTAATAACGGGCACATCTCTATATGCCAGCTAATAGACCGCGCCGGTGCAAATCCGGAAGCTGGACAATCGGGAAAGACCGGAGAATCACCAGGTATGAACCGGCGGCAAGTGGGACAGCCGTAAACCCACATCATACCCGGGAAGACCGGGTACATGCCACCAACCGGCGCATGAGCCGGAAGATGGCACCAGAATTTTTGATTGAGTAGGTGGTGATATGCCGAATGAACAGAACCTTATTCCGTTCGATGAACGAACAGAGGAAGAACAGAGAGAGATCCGCGCATCTGGAGGCCGAGCATCCGGCGAATCCCGCCGAAGAAAGAAAAGCCTGAGAGAAGCGGCGGAATTGTACCTTTCTCTGCCGGTATCTGATAAGAGAGCTTGGAACAAATTGGCCAAAGACGGCGTGGCTCCGGAGGACGTGGACAATCAGATGGCAATCATCGCCGGGTTGTCCATCAAAGCCGCCAAGGGAGACGCCAAGGCGGCAAAGGTGCTGTTTGACCTGCTGGGAGAACAGCCAAAGGACGAACCCAAGAACGACCGACAGGCATTGGCCGACCTTCTACTCCACCCAGCGGAGAACAGAGACATAAAGGACTTTGAAGAATGAACCTTCCTGCGCCGTTCACGAAAAATCAAAACGCGTTCTTCCACAGGTGCTTTGACTGCTGGTTCAACGTGGCCGAAGGTGGAAAAAGAGGAGGAAAAAACGTCCTCATCACTATGGCCTACTGCACGATCTTGGAGAAGCACCCAAGCCGTATCCACTTGATTGCTGGGGTCTCCACGGCGACGGCGCGACTGAATATCCTGGACTGCGACGGGTTCGGGCTTCTCAACTTCTTTGAGGGGCATTGCAGGACCGGGCAATACCAAAACCGGGACTGCCTGTACATCGACACGCCGACCGGGGAAAAAGTCGTGCTGATCTCCGGCGGCGGGAAGGCGGGAGACGAAAAACTCATCAAGGGGAATACCTACGGCACCGCCTATATCACAGAGGCTAACGAATGCAGTGAGGCATTTATTCAGGAGGTCTTTGACCGAACCATTTCTAGCCCCGACCGGAAGGTGTTCCACGACCTGAACCCCAAGGCGGAAGGACACTGGTACTACAAGGATATTCTGAACTTCCATGAGATGCGCCAGAAGCAGAACCCGGACTACGGGTACAACTACGGGCATTTCACCATAGCGGACAACATGAGCCTGTCAGGGGACCAGCTGAAAGCCGTGCTGTCCACCTACGACAAGAAATCCCTGTGGTACGCGCGGGACATTCTGGGACTGAGACGGTCAGCGGACGGACTGGTTTACGACATGTTCAGCCTGGATGAGAACACATACACAGAGGAGATCCCAGGCCTCCGATACGGAACACAGCGGACCATTGCCTGTGACTACGGCACCACGAACGACTGCGTTTTTCTGGATGTGTATGACGACGGCGATACCATCCGGGTTGACCGGGAATACCGGTGGGCCAGCCGCCAGGAACATCGGCAAAAAACAGATAAGGAGTACGCTGACGACCTGATCGAGTTCATGGGAGAACCGGAATGCACCGTGCTGGTGGACCCCTCCGCCGCCTCCTTCATTGCGGAGCTTCGGAGCCGGGGCGTGTACGTCCGGGATGCTGAAAACGATGTTCTGAACGGAATCCGGCGGGTGTCGCAGTTGTTCCACATGAGGAAACTGCTGGTCAACCGGCGGTGTACCGGCCTGATAGACGAACTTGGCGTATATTCCTGGGATGATAAGGCGGCGGCCAGGGGCGAAGAAAAGCCAGTGAAAGAGCGAGATCACGGAGCCGACGCGCTTCGATATTTCTGCAATCATCTACCCGATTGGAGGTTTGAAGGTGTCCAGACGGCATAAAACCCGCCCGGCGGGGAATCAACCGAATACAGAGGCGGTCAGCGTCCAGGACGCATTTTCCAACCCCCTGTTCCGTTTGGGTTTGGGCAGTCAGTCCCCCTTGGAGGCCACAGAGTATCCCCTGACCCGTATGACCGACAACTATGCCCTGCTCAACTCCCTGTATCGGGACAACTGGGTCGTCCAGAACGTCGTCGGCCTCATGGTGGACGACATGCTGCGGGAGTGGTACACGCTGAAAGGCGATGTGACACCGGAGATGCAGAGCGCGATCGTAAAGCTGGAACAGGAAACTGGCCTGCGAGACCGAATGAACGCTGGCCTGCGCTGGGGCAGACTGTACGGCGGCGCTGCGGGCCTCATTATGGTCAAGGGGCAGGATGATCTTGAAAAGCCCCTTGACGTTGATCTTGTCTTCCCCGGCGCGTTCGAGGGGTTGTATGTGCTTGACAGGTGGATGGGCATCACCACCACGAACGGACTTGTCATGGAGGCCGGGGAACCGGTGCCCGAATACTATTCTATCACCGACGCGCAGGGCCATACAGCGGCAAGGGTGCATCATTCCCGCGTTATTCGCTTTACCGGCAGAGAATTGCCGGAAATCGAGCGCATGGCTGAAATGTATTGGGGAGAATCCGAGGTGGAGGCCCTTTACAAAGAAGTGGTGGCCCACGACAATGTGAGCGCCAACATGGCCGCTCTGACGTTCCAGGCGAATATCAACACTATGGAGGTCAAGGGACTGGAACAGCTCTTTTCCATTGGCTCCACCCAGGCGCAGCGGCGTTTCTGGCAGGTCATGCAGGCCCAGAGTGTCCTTCGGTCGAATTTCGGCACGCAGCTCGTTGAAGAAGGAACGAAGCTGACGAATCAGCAGTACACTTTCACTGGTTTGCAGGACGTCTATGAAAGCATGGCCCTGAACCTGTGCGGCGCGTCCCACTACCCCATGACGAAGCTGTTTGGCCGATCTCCGGCTGGAATGAACGCCACGGGCGAGAGCGATTTGAAAAACTACTATGACTATGTGGACAGCCAGCGTGAAACGAAGCTGCGGCCAGCTCTGAGAAAGCTCCTTCCGGTGCTGGCAATGAGCGCATGGGGATACGTGCCGGACGATCTCGATTTCAGTTTCCCACCCCTGTGGACGCCTACGGCCACGGAGACCGCAGAAATTGCCTTGAAAAAGGCGCAGGCCATCCGGGACACCTTCCAGGCCGGTCTATTCCAGGCGGATACCGCCATGAAGGAGCTGAAGAAGCTGGAAGAGGAAACCGGGATGTTCGGCAGCTTGTCAGACGAAGAAATTGCCGCCGCTGCTGGGAAGTCGTACACAGATGTTACAGCTTTGCGGGACCCCTTGATGGGGCTGGGATATGGTGATTTGAATGCCAACACTGAACCGAGTGCCGAATGAGCGGGAACAGCAGAAACTCATCGAGATTTTCCTGAAAGCTGAGACCGACATCATCAATGAGATCGGGCGGCTCCGCAGTCAAGGCTTGACCGATTATTCGGTCGTGGCGGCACTGGAGAGAGTGCAGGCCATTCTCCGGCAGATGGAGAATGATTCATGGGAGTGGGCACCCAAAGCCATTGAAAAGATGTTCTATGTCCGCGTGCCGGAAGCCCGAAAAATCGCCGAAACGCCTATAAAGCATCTGCGTGGCTATCAGAACGCATTGCAAATCAGCGGAGACCTGACAGCGGAACAGCATGCCGTGATAGATGCGCTTGTGGCAAACCTCATGGGCGAGATCACAGATGCGTCTATGATGGTTATGGCAACACTGCAAAGCGCCATGATTGGCCGGATTGAACCGGACGTATACAGGCGCGTGGGACTTGAACGTGTGGCATACAATCAGGCCAGAGGGGCCGGGACTTATAAGATGCTCCCCGGCTTTGTGGAAGCCCTGCGGCGCGAAGGCGTGACGGCCTTTATAGACAAAGCCGGTCGGCACTGGTCTCTGCATACCTACGGCGCTATGGTGTCCCGTACCACATCCAGGCAGGCTGAGGTGCTGGCCGTGCTGACGGCAGACCCGGAGCAAGACCTGTACAGGATTTCAGTCAATGGGACAACGTGTAAAATCTGCGCCCCTTATGAGGGCCGGGTGTATTCCAAGAGCGGGACGAATCCGGATTATCCGAAATTGGCAGACGCTTTCGGGAAAATAGACCCAGACGGGCCGGACAGCCTGACGAATACATGGCTGAATCTCCACCCGAACTGCCAGCATGCTATCCTTCCGTATACCACAGCAGGCCGAAGCGAGGAAGAAATTCAGAAAATCAAGGACTTCTCCAGCCCGAAAAAGAACCCCTTCACCCGGGACCCCCGGACGGAGAAGCAGATCAAGGCGTACAGGGCCAAAGAAGCTGCCCGGCGGCGCTGGCTCCAAACTTACCGCCAGTGGGAAGATTACCGCATGACCCTGGGCGACAAGGTGCCCAAGACCTACCAGACCTTTGAAAAGCACAAGAAAGCCAACGATGAGAAATACAAGACTTGGCAGAAGCTGTACAGGGAGGCGAACCGGAGTGAGCAATGATGAGCTAATTTACTATGCGTTTATCACTCTTGGTTTTCCGATTAAAGAAGCGCGAAAAATGATTGCGAATCGCAAAGAGCAGATAGAGCAAGAACTTGCGTTGCACTTTGCATTAAGGGAGGCGAACAGGAGTGAGTGAAAAACAAAGGTTTTGGAAAAGTGCTCAAGAACCGCACGAAAAAAACGAACTCTGCCTCATTTCCTGGAAAAGCAAATTTAATGATGAATACATGGTTGACTTTGCTTGGTGGTATGACGGGAAATGGGAAGGAGAAGCAGAATTTGACCCCCCTGATTTTTGGGCCCCCATTCCGAACCCAAGGGAGGAAAACCGTGAAACCTGAGACAATCAAGGCTATTGAGGCCATCCTATCCAAAGGGGACCGGGCAGAGGTGATCCCAACCAAAGAGGGGCCGAAGGTGGTCAGAATCACGCGAAGCCCGGTAATGAGTGGAGGCGTGAAAACGCCGCCGTCAACACCAAATCCAAATCCGAACT
>ERZ1090867.649-NODE-651-length-13681-cov-6.096800_pt1 | contig 13681 bp, 13 predicted proteins | sample MGYA00478476_ERZ1090867 | MGnify/ENA primary metagenome ERZ1090867 (study PRJEB33644, sample SAMEA5815742) | chicken gut metagenome | biome: Chicken; feature: Gastrointestinal Tract; material: Caecum | place: Ireland | collected 2019-01-01 | study: A study of the... | reverse complement strand
ACACCTATTAAGTCGTCGGCAGCGTCAGATGTGTATAAGAGACAGCCTTATATATTATGTTTACAAATCGTTTTCGTTATGGGGTATATTGACCTCGGGCGGCTCTTATGAAAGAATCCGTGCATACTATTATTCGGATTCTTATTTCAAAAATACGATAGAGTATCTGGTGGTTACTTACCTGTTTGACCCGATGGTTACGCTCGGTGAGGTGGTGTTTGCCATCAATGTGTTCCAGCGTAAACGCGGAAAGTTTACACTTTGCGTCGTGGCTGTCAACGCCGTTCTTCGTTCTGTTATCAGCGGTGGCAGAATGATTATCTTTGAATTTGCCGCTTTGATATTGGTTTGCTTTTTATACTTGTATAAGGGATATATTCGGCGCAATAGAAAGAACAAACGAAAAGTTGCTTTATTGCTGGTATTTGCATTTTTTATTGCGACGATTATTACTTTGGGGCGTTTCGACACGGAAAAAACTTTGCTGAAAGCAGGTGTCGGGAGCCTTGTCAGCAATTTCACCGGTTCATTCTCTTATTTTTCCATATTGGATAAATACGGCTTGTATTTACCAGCACAACACGGCAAAGTCATCTTCGGCGGTATTGTAGATTTGTTCCTGTTGTTTGCCAAAACGTTTGGCTTAACGAATATGCCGTATATCAGCAACGAACTCGGCAATATCACGAGCGAGTTTTATTTAATCGGTGATTATTCCTTCAATGCCATGCCGACCATGTATTATTTCTTTATGACGGATTTCGGCAAAGCGGGAATTGTATTGGGCTGCACGCTTTTGGCGCTCTACTGTGTTTACGCATACCGGCGCTGCGAACGTATTTTGACTTACAAGGCGCTTGCGATGTACCTTTTGATGATGCTGGTTGTGATTGAAAGTTCGATGACTTGGTTACCCTTTAAGTCGTCTTTCATTATGACGATATTGTATGCCGCTTTGTTTATGAGCAATCAGTCTTTACCATCGAAAAAATAAAAATCCATCGGGAAGGAGAATGCGCGGGCGTGGCGTTAAACGTATCCGCCCGTTCAAGAAAAGTCTTTATGCGTTTATCCGTTATTATTCCGAACTATAACAATGAAAAGTATATAGCAAAATGTTTAGACAGTGTTCTTGAACAAACCCTCCGGCCCGACGAGATTTTGGTGGTGGATGACGCTTCTACCGATTCTTCTGTGGACATTATTCGGCAGTATGCGGAAAAACATGCCAATGTTATTGGCATTTACCTGTCGGAAAACGGCGGCGTTTCGCATGCGCGCAATACCGGAATCAAGGCGGCAACGGGGGACTGTATTACTACATTAGATGCCGATGACTTTTACTACAATCCCGAAAAATTGGAAAATGAAATGCGGCTGTTGGAGCAAAAAGGCGGCAATGTGCTGACCTACTCGAAAATTGTATACTGCGATGAAACAGACGAGATTATTCGGTATTTGGATTATCCCAACCGCACCTATTTTCAGGGAAATGTCTTGTCTGCTTTGTTGATGGAACGCATCACAAAAACGCTGATGCGCGATTGTTGCTATCCGCGGCAAGCCGCGTTGGATGCGGGATTGTATGACGAAACTTCCTGTCTTTTCGAGGATTATGATTTTTTAATTCGGCTTGCAAAACGGTTGCCGTTTTACTGTACTTTTGCGTACGGTACGGCGTATCGGCAAAAAGAGGGCGGGTTGTCCGCACGCCCACCGGAAGAGTGTCGAGCGGCCAAAAACGCCGTTATAGAAAAAAATTGTGCACAGCTTGCACCGTGGAAACGGATGTATTGCAGTACGTACCGCAAGCTGAAAAATATGGCTGTACGGTTGTTGAAATAAAGGAGAGAGAACGAATGAAGCAAATCGGAACCAGCAGAGTTTCGCATTTTTCAAAACGAAATCAAAATACAGTTTTAGAGGGACACAATTATGTCGGTCGTTGGTCCTCTGTCCGAAACACAACGCTCGGTTTTGCCAGTTATATCGGCGCGCATTCCTTTTTAAATAATGCCAGCATCGGAAGATTTTGCTCTATTGGTTCTAAAGTGTCGATTTTGGACGGAACGCATCCAACAGATACGTTTGTTTCGACCCATCCGGCGTTTTATGCAAAGCAAAATGCATCTGCGCTTTCTTATATTTCAGAAAATAAGTTTCAGGAGTTTCTGACTGCCGATGCGCAAAATCACACGGTTGTTATCGGCAATGATGTTTGGATTGGCAATGATGTGTGCCTGCTTGGCGGTGTGACCATAGGTGACGGCGCTGTTGTCGGGGCGTGTGCATTGGTGACGCATGATGTCGCACCGTACAGCATCGTGGGCGGTGTGCCGGCAAAAGTGATAAAAATGCGTTTTTCGGAAGATATTATAAACAGGCTTTTAAAAACGGCTTGGTGGAAGCGTGATGAAGAGTGGATTTCTGCACATGCAGAGGATTTTGACAATATTGAAAAATTGCTTGCTGCGCTTGAAAACGAGTAAAGGTGAACTGATATGTCTAGATTAAGCAATTCCGTTCGGAATGTTAAATATACTGCGCTGGCACAGGCAGTGAATTTTTTGATAGCCTTTCTCTCTCGTCGCGTGTTTGTGCATATATTGTCTTCTGAGTATTTAGGACTGAACGGGGTCTTTTCCAACATACTTTCCATGCTCTCTTTGGCAGAATTGGGGCTTGGCAGTGCGATTTGCTTTTGCCTTTATAAGCCGCTGTTTGCGCAGGACCACAAAACAATCAACTCCATTATGCGGTTTTACAAAAAAGCATATACCTTAATCGGTTTGTTTGTTCTGGTTGCGGGGCTTGCTGTTACGCCCTTTTTGAGCTTTATCGTAGAAGAACTGCCGGATATTCCGCATATTCGGCTGATTTATATCCTGTTTGTGCTCAACAGCGCGCTTTCCTATTTTTTCGTTTACAAGAAAACTTTGCTGATTGCCGACCAAAAACAATACATCACCAATGTTGTGCATCAAACGTTCGTTTTTATAATGAATGTTTTGCAAATCGTTTTTTTGCTGTTGACGCACAATTATTTCAGCTATCTGCTGATTATGATTGCGTGCACCGTGGCGCAAAATCTGTTTGTTTCTCGGCTTGTGGATAAAAAATACGCATATCTGGACTTGAAACGTGCTGAACCGCTTGACAAAGCCATGCAAAAAGAAGTCTTAAAAAACATCTTTGCCATGACGGCGCACCGTGTCGGCGGGGTCGTCGTAAACGGAACAGATAATTTGATTATGGCTAAGTGCGTGAGCGTTGTGTCGGTCGGCTTATATTCCAATTACTATTTGATTAAAAACACCTTGATTTCCGTTATTACGCTCATGTTTCAGTCGGTCACCTCCAGCATCGGAAATCTGGGGGCCGAAACCGAGGATACCGTCCGAAAGGAAAATGTTTTTAATGTCCTGAATTTTATCGGCGCGTGGATTTTTGGGTTTTGCTCGATTTGCCTTTATATTCTGTATAATCCGTTTGTTACCCTTTGGCTTGGCGAAGCATATTTGTTCGATATGAAAATTGTCGCGATTATCGTGGTGAATTTTTATATGTTGGGCATGCGCCAGCCGGTCCTGACCGAACGCGATGCTTTGGGTATCTTTTGGTATGACCGTTATAAGCCGATTTTTGAATCTGTTATCAATTTGGGCTTCTCCATACCGTTGGCACTGAAATTCGGCATTGCCGGTGTGCTTTTGGGTACGCTGATCAGTACCGTCACAACCTCGCTTTGGGTGGAACCGTATGTGTTGTTCAAATATGGATTCCATAAAAACTGTGCAGTCTATTTTGCAAAATATTTCGGTTATACGGCTGTGACGCTTGCAGCAGGCGGCGTTTGCTATTTCTTGTCCAATCAAGTACATATTTCCGCCCCTGTTTTGAGGTTCGCCGTAAAAGCCTTGATTTGTGCCGTGGTTCCCAATATAATATTCCTGTTGGTATATAGCAGAACATCGGCTTTTCAAGCAGTATGGGACATCATTAAAAAGAAAATTTTTATAAGGAAAGTGAAATAAATGTTTGCAAACAAAACTTTATTGATTACCGGCGGCACCGGGTCGTTCGGCAACGCGGTGCTCAACCGGTTCCTCACCTCGGATATCGGGGAAATTCGTATTTTTTCGCGTGATGAGAAAAAACAGGACGATATGCGCCACGAATTTCAGGCGAAGATGCCTGAAGTCAGCGACAAAATTAAATTTTATATCGGTGATGTGCGCGATTTGCAAAGCGTGAAAAACGCGATGCACGGTGTGGACTATATTTTCCATGCAGCGGCTCTTAAACAGGTGCCGTCCTGCGAGTTCTTCCCGATCGAAGCGGTCAAAACCAACGTTTTGGGAACGGAAAATGTCTTAACAGCCGCGATTGAAGCCGGCGTTAAGAGTGTGATTTGCCTTTCAACCGATAAGGCCGCCTACCCGGTCAACGCAATGGGCACCTCTAAGGCGATGATGGAAAAAGTCATTGTGGCGAAATCGCGCACCGTTTCGCCGGAGCACACAAAGATTTGCTGCACACGCTACGGCAATGTGCTTTGTTCGCGCGGCAGCGTTGTGCCGCTTTGGATTGAACAAATCAAAGCCGGCAATCCGATTACCGTTACCGAGCCTTCAATGACGCGCTTTATTATGAGTTTGGAAGAAGCGGTTGATTTGGTTCTGTTTGCTTTCCAAAACGGCAAAAGCGGCGATATTTTGGTTCAGAAAGCGCCGGCGTGCACCATCGAAGTGCTTGCCGAAGCGGTCAAAGAATTATTCTGCCCGGATGAGGAAATCAAAATCATCGGGATTCGTCACGGTGAAAAGATGTTTGAAACGCTTCTTACCAATGAAGAGTGCGCCAACGCCGTGGATATGGGGGCGTTTTTCCGCGTGCCTTGTGACAAGCGCGACTTAAACTATGACAAATATTTCAAAGACGGCGATGTAAAGCGCAACCCCTTAACAGAATTCAATTCCAACAATACCGAGCTTTTGACCGTGGAACAGGTCAAGGAAAAGCTGCTTTCTCTTCCCGAAATCCGTGAAGAGCTTGAAAACTGGGAGCAGGCATAATGAAAATTCTGGTAACCGGCGCAAAAGGGTTTATCGGCAAAAACCTGATTGCGACACTCCAAAACATTCGCGACGGCAAGGATAAAACCACCGCGCTGTCGCCTGACCTTACGATATACGCTTGCGATGTGGACACACCTGCGGCGGAACTGAACCGCTTTTGCCAAGACTGTGACTTTGTATTTAATCTTGCGGGCGTCAACCGTCCGAAAGAGGAAGTCGAGTTCATGCAAGGTAACTTCGGCTTCGCTTCCCGTTTGCTTGACACTTTAAAAAGGTACAAGAATACCTGCCCCGTAATGCTTTCTTCCTCGACGCAGGCATCTCTTCAGAACCCCTACGGCGAAAGTAAAAAAGCAGGGGAGGATTTGTTCTTTTGCTATGCAAAAGAAACCGGTGCCAAGGTGCTCGTCTACCGTTTTCCCAACGTGTTCGGCAAATGGTGCCGCCCGAATTATAACAGCGCCGTGGCGACATTCTGCTATAACATCGCCCGTGACCTGCCGATAACCGTCAACGACCGCAGCCATGAAATGACACTTGTTTATATTGACGACGTGGTGGCGGAGCTTGTGCGCGCGGCAAGCGGTACGGAAACACGCGACGGGGCATTTTGCCGCGTGCCGGTGGAGCATCACGCCACGCTCGGTGAAATTGTCGACTTGCTGTATGGCTTCAAAGAAAGCCGTAAAACGCTCGCCGTGCCGGATATGACAAATGATTCGTTTTCCAAGAAACTGTATTCGACCTATCTTTCCTATTTGCCGGAGGACGCGTTCTCTTACCCGTTGACCATGCACGAAGACGCGCGCGGTTCGTTTACCGAGATTTTAAGAACGGGGAACTGCGGGCAGTTTTCGGTGAATATTTCAAAACCCGGTATTACGAAAGGCAACCACTGGCACCACACCAAAAATGAGAAGTTTTTGGTCGTACAGGGAGAAGCCGTAATTCGTTTCCGCAAAATTGACGAAGATAAGGTTTACAGCTATTCTGTAAGCGGTGACAAGCTGGAAGTCGTGGACATCCCCACCGGCTATACCCACAGCATTGAAAACACGGGCGAGGGTGACCTTGTCACCTTTATGTGGTGCAACGAATGTTTTGACCCTGCGCGCCCCGACACTTATGCATTGGATGTTATCGTATGAAGCGTAAAATTTCTATCGCTGTTTGTTTGCTGCTGATTGCTGCAACCGTTGGCTTTGTATTTAACAATTCCGCAAAACCCACGGCAGAGTCGCAGCAGGCTTCGGCGGCAGTAGCGGATAAAATTGAACAAATTGTGCAAAAGACCGAAAGTGGGGAAACCAAAAGTGAACTGGTGTCCGTGAACTATTTGCGCAAAGCGGCACATGCCGTTGAATTTTTCGCGCTGGGGCTGGAACTTGCGGTATTCTCCCTGCTCGTCGGGCGCCGGAAATACAACTTCCAAAAACTTTGGAACGTGCTTTCTGTGTCGCTTTTGGTGGCGGTGGCGGACGAGTCGATTCAGATTCTCTCCGGCCGCGGGCCGAAAGTGCGTGATGTGCTGATAGACTTTTGCGGCGCGGCGGTCGGTATCGCGCTTGTATTGGCTTTACATTACATTTGGATTTCTTGCAGGAAAGGAAAAAGAAGATATGGCAAAAATTAAGCTTATGACCATTGTCGGCACGCGCCCGGAAATTATCCGGCTTGCGGCGGTTATCAAAAAATGCGACCGCTATTTTGACCAGATTTTGGTGCATACCGGCCAAAACTACGACTATGAACTTAACCAGGTCTTTTTTGAGGATTTGGGACTTCGCGCGCCGGATTATTATTTGGACGCGGTCGGCGGCAACCTCGGCGAGACCATAGGCAATATTATCGCCAAATCCTATACGCTGATGACCGAGGTAAAGCCCGACGCATTGCTTATTTTGGGCGATACAAACTCCTGCCTGTCTGCGATTTCCGCGAAGCGTCTGCATATTCCGATTTTTCACATGGAAGCGGGCAACCGCTGCTTTGATGAGTGCCTGCCCGAGGAAACCAACCGCCGGATTGTGGACCATATTTCTGACGTAAATATGTGTTATTCCGAACACGCCCGCCGTTACTTAAATGCCGAGGGTACCGCGCGTGAGCGCACCTTTGTGGTCGGCTCGCCGATGGCGGAGGTTCTCCACGCGAATCTCGACAAAATCAAAGCGTCTGACATTCTCTCCCGCCTGGGGCTCGAAAAGGGGAAATATATGCTCCTTTCGGCGCACCGCGAGGAAAATATTGACACCGAAGAAAACTTCTTTAGCTTAATGAAAGCGGTCAATGCGTTAGCCAAACAATACAATATGCCGATTTTGTATTCCTGCCACCCGAGAAGTGCAAAATACATTGAAAACCGCGGCTTCGTGTTCGACCCGCTTGTCCGTCAGCACAAACCGCTCGGCTTCCACGATTACAACCACCTGCAAATGAACGCCTTTGCCGTCGTGTCCGACAGCGGCACGCTCCCTGAGGAATCTTCCTATTTCCTTTCGGTCGGCAACCCGTTCCCCGCGGTTTGTATCCGCACTTCGACCGAACGCCCCGAAGCGCTTGATAAAGGCAATTTCGTGCTCGCGGGCATTACCACCGACCAGGTGCTCTCCGCGGTGGAAACCGCCGTCAAAATGCAGGAGAACGGCGATTTCGGCATCCCCGTTCCGGATTACACCGACGAAAATGTTTCCGACAAGGTCGTCAAGATTATCCAGTCTTATGTCGGCATTGTCAACCGCATGGTTTGGCGCAAAAAATAAAAACAAGCACAAAAAATGCCGCCCGTTTGGGCGGCTGTTTTTTTTATTACAGTCCTGATTTCTTGAAAATCTTTTGCATCACATCGGCGCTTTTTTTGTCGGCGTTCAGTAACGCCTCTTTTTTACGCATAAGCGCCTTGTCTTTGGTGAACGCATATCCCAAAAGCCGCCAAATCCAAAAAAACGGCAGAAGAAAAGGTAGCTTTTTCAAAATCGGGTATTTGGTTTTCATGTGCTTGCATTTCGGAAACGCCGCAGAAAACAGACGGCGCGCTTTGGATTGTTTTCCAAGCTTTTCGTCCGCCGCAACCGTCGCGTTTTGAACCGGAGGCCCGAGCGTGACATAGTTTTCCATCAAGTTGAGGGTGTCGTCTTTCGGTGCGTTTTCAAACATGCAGCGCCCGAGTTTCCGGATGTTTTCCGCAAATTCGGCAATGCCGAGCGCCTCGAACTGCGCGCGGATATAGTCAAAATCCAGCTTGCCTTGCAGCTTTTTCTCCATTAAATATAAATCCATCACCGGCCGGAAACATGAACCCGCGGTCTCGTAGTGTTCGGTAAGGTGGGCGAGGGTATAGACATATAAATCGTTGTCGGTCATTTTGTATTCGTGATTGCCGACCAATTTCGCGCGCTCCCAAACAGAGAGAAAATACGGATACATTCTGTATTCTTCCGGAAACAGCGTTCGGTGCAGTTCCACGGTCAAAAACGGTTTTTTGAGAAAGACAATATCTTTGCCGTTGTCAAAATCCAGGGTGAACCCGTTGGCAAGCAAAATATCTTTGGCCCGCGGCTGGTCATGTTCGCGCACCAAAATGTCCATGTCCACCATGAACCGCAGTTCCGGTGCGGGGTAAAGCGCTTTTAAGTGCGCGCCTTTCAAAAGCAGAAAGTCAATGTCCGCGTCGTTTAACTGTTCGCGCAAAATCGAAAGCATCTGCGTCTGCGCCGCGTCGCGCAAAACGCCGGCCTGAAACGATTTTTTGAGCCGTGCAAACAGCGCTTCGGGCAAAGCTCCGGGGTTTTCTGCGAAGGCCGAAAAAACAATCCCCTGCACGGCATTCGTAAACGCCAGCCGGACAAATTGCGTGACGTCCACGTCCTGCGGCAAGTCGGGAATTTCTTTCCCGCTTAAAACCGCCGACACCACCGCGAGCAAATATTCTTTTGTCGCCATTGTGCTGTTTGCCATACTTGCTCCTTAATTAAGCTTTGCTTCCGGTCAGCGTGAGGCTGACGGACAGCGGGAAATGGTCACTCGGGTAAACGCCGTCATAGGTATTTTGCACCACGGCGTAGGAATTAACGGTAAATCCGGTTTTAGAAATCATCAGGTAATCGATGCAGTCGTCGTCAAGCGACGCGCCCCAGTTTTGATAGGTGGCACCTGTCATCGTGTTTTCCGTGAGATACTTCACGTCGTCGAAGTTTTCGGTTGCGCTTTTATACGTTTCGGAATCCTCCGTCGCGTTAAAGTCGCCCATAATCATCGACGGGTAGCCGCCGAATTGCTGAATTTTGTCAAGCACAACCGCAATCCCGTTGATGCGCGCTTCGTCGCTGACGTGGTCTAAATGCGTGTTAAAAACCACAAAGGTCTCTTTCGTCTCTTTTTCTTCCAAAATGACATAACTGCAAATGCGGTAACAGGCGGCGTCCCAGTCCTTGCTCATTTGGTCGGGCGTTTCGGAAAGCCAGAACGAGCCTTTGTCTTTCAGGTTATAAAGGTCTTTGCGGTAAAATACCGGGCAGCCCTCTGAGTTTACCGCGTTGTCGCGGTAGGTAATCACGGAATCATATTCCGGCAAGGTGTCGCAAAGATAAGCGTATTGCCACTTGGTCGCTTCCTGAAAGCCGATAATCGTCGGGGCTTCGCTTTCAATATTTTTCAAAATTAAGTCCGCGCGGTAAAACCAGCTTTTTTTGCCGAGGTCATTCGGGTTTAAACAGCGCAGGTTACAGCTCATCACGCGCACTTCGCCGGGCTGCAAATTCGCTTCGCTTACGGAAATCGGCGCTTTCATTTTACGGTAATGCGGGTAATAAGCAAACATAATACCGCCCCACACGAGCACGACTGCCAGCAAAAGACAAAACACGGAAAGCAAAATTCGTTTTACAATTTTCATTTCATCACCCCGTTTTTCTCATTGTAGCATAGGAAAAGGGCAATGTCTATGCATTTTTGCAAAGACGCAATACAGCTTTATTCTTTATCAAGCACCATTTGCAAATACGGCAAAAACCGAAATCCGAGCCGCTCATAAAGACGAATAGCGCGGGTATTTTCGGCTTCGACTTCTAACCGAATACGCCGCACGCCCGCGGGCGGATTTTGACAAAGCGCCGCTAAAAAATCACTGCCGATGCGGTGTGCGCGAAAGGCGGGGCGAATGTAAATTTCCTCCACCCAAAGCACAGGCCCGCCCGCTTCCGGGGAATAGGATTTGGAAAGAAGCGCATAGCCAGCCGCGTTTTCGCCCCACTCCAAAATATAGCAAAGCAGATATTCATCCGAACGAAAACACTCTTTCAGCGTGTTTTCAAAATAAGAATCCGGCACGGGCTTTAACACCGCGTCGCTGTGGTAAAATTCACGCGCCATTTCTAAAAAAGTATCCCGGTCGGCTTCTTGTAGCTTGTGAAATTCCATAATATCTCCTTTCAAAAAAACAAGCCCGCGTTCACGGCAAAACCGTTCGCGCGGGCAGTTTAATTCCAAAAAGGCTTATTCGTAATCCTCTTCGTTTTCCCAGTTGTGGTAGACTTCCTGAATGTCATCGCTTTCGTCGAACATTTCAAGCATTCTGCCCATATTCTGAATGTCATCGGGGTTTGTAAGCTTCGTATAGGTCGAGGGGATATACGCAACTTCGGCGGAAATGTATTTGTAGCCTTTTGCTTCCAAATCGTCGCGCACAAGGCCCATGTCGTTGGGCTCGGTGCGGATTTCATAGACATCGCCGTCGGTTAAGAAGTCCGAAGCGCCGGCTTCCAGCGCGTCCTCCATCAACTTGTCTTCGTCAATGTCTTCTTTTTCAATCAAAATCACGCCCTGCCGGCTGAACATAAAGGAAACACAGCCCGTGGTGCCCATGTTGCCGCCGAATTTGTCGAATGCGTGGCGCACGTCAGCGGCGGTGCGGTTGCGGTTGTCGGTCAGCGCTTCAATAATCACGGCGATACCCGACGGGCCGTAGCCTTCATACACAATATTTTCATAGTTGTCGGCGTTGCCTTCGCCGGCGGCTTTTTTGATGATACGTTCAATGTTGTCGTTCGGCACGTTGGCGGCCTTTGCTTTTGCAATAACGTCTTTCAGTTTGGAGTTTGCCGCGGGGTCAGGGCCGCCCGCTTTTACGGCGACGGAAATTTCACGCCCGATTTTCGTGAACACCTTGGCACGCGCGTTGTCGGTCTTTTCTTTTTTGCGCTTAATGGTGCTCCATTTGGAATGTCCTGACATAGTTTCACCTTCTTATAAAATTACGCACAATAGTTTACCATAGTATTTTGTTTTGCGCAAGATGCTTTCCGAAATCCGGCGCGCAAACTGCCTTGCTTTCGCCGAAAAAATGCGCTTTTTTGGGTTCCGCATTCTTGCATAAGCGAAAAAATGTGGTACAATAAACCTGTATTTTCGTTTCTTAGGAGGACGACCTATGAAGAAGTTTATGGATAAAGATTTTTTGCTGACCACCAAAACCGCCAAGGAGATTTTCCGCCGTGGTGCGGAAAAAGCGCCGATTTTTGACTGGCATTGTCATCTGTCCCCGAAAGAAATTTACGAAAACAAACAGCCCGCCGACATTGCAGAACTTTGGCTTTCCGCCGACCACTACAAATGGCGCGTGATGCGCTCCTGCGGCGTTTCGGAAGACTATATCACCGGGCAGAAAAGCGGCTATGAAAAATTCAAGGCGTTCGCGTCCTGCCTGCCGTACTGCATCGGCAACCCCATGTATCACTGGACCCACCTCGAATTACAGCGGTATTTCGGCGTGGAAACCCCGCTTTCGGAAAAAACCGCCGACGAGATTTATCAGAAATGCAACGAGAAAATCAAGGCGGGCGGCTTTACCCCGCGCGAACTGATTGAAAAATCCAACGTCGCGTGCGTCTGCACAACCGACGACCCGGCGGACAGCCTCGAATACCACGGGCTTTTGCGAAAAGAAAAGGATTTCAAGTGCCGTGTGCTCCCGGCGTTTCGCCCGGACAAAGCGCTTGGCATTGAACTGCCGACGTTTATCCCGTGGATTACCGCCATGGAAAAAGCCCTGCGCCGCGAAATCCACACATTCTCGGAACTGAAAGCCGCGCTTTTGGAACGCATGGACTTGTTCCAGAAAAACGGCTGCTGTGCAAGTGACCACGCGTTTACCTATGTGCCGTATGCCCCCGCGACGGATTCCGAAATTGAAAAGATTTTCAAAAAAGGGCTTATCGGCGGCACGCTTTCGAATGCAGAACTCGATAAATACCGCACCGCGCTGATGCTGTTTTTGGGCGCGGAATACGCCCGCCGCGGCTGGGTGATGGAGCTTCACATCGGCCCCATGCGCAACAACAACCGCAAAATGTTTGCGCGTTTGGGTCCCGACGCCGGTTTTGATTCCATTGACGACCGCGAAATCGCGCAAGGGCTTTCGGGCTTTATGGACGCGCTGGAGGTCAAAGGAAACCTCCCCAAAACCGTGCTGTTTTGCTTGAACCCCAAAGACAATTACGTCCTCGGCACAATGCTCGGCAATTTCCAAAGCAGCGAAGTGCCCTCCAAAATTCAGTTCGGCTCGGCCTGGTGGTTTAACGACAATTACGACGGGATGCGCGAACAGATGAAAGCGCTCGCAAATCTCGGCGTGCTCGGGAAATTCGTCGGCATGGTCACAGATTCGAGAAGCTTCCTTTCCTATCCGCGCCACGAATATTTCCGCCGCATTTTGTGCGAGCTTATCGGCGACCTTGTCGAAGAGGGGAAATACCCTTGCGACATCGAATTTTTATCGCAGGTGGTTTCGGATATTTCCTATAACAACGCGGCGCGCTACTTCGGTTTGGAAAAATAAAAAAATACAACAAAAAAACAGCGGGAAAAGCAACGCTTTTTCCGCTGTTTTTGTTTGTGCGTATGTTACTTAACAAGGTCAATCAGTGTCATTACAGCACCGGGGTCGCCGTCTACGGAAACCTTGCCGGTGGTGTAGGCAATGACCGGATTGAGTTTGCCGTCGAGAATCTTCAAAAGATTGGTCGGCGCAACGGTAACGACCGCTTTGTTGTCGTGGTAATCATAGGGCTCAACGTTGACCTTGCCGTCTTTGGCTTCGATGTAGAAAATACCCTCTACATTTTTCCCGACCAGATTCACCTGAATGGCGAGTGTGCCGCCCACAGAGGAAGCGTCAACATTTTCATATTTTGCCTTTACCTTGGCAACAACCTGTTCGTATGTCATTGGAAACAACCTCCTTTACACTTTTATTTTAGCATACGAAGCTTTATCCTGCAACGCTTTTTCATCGTGAAAAAGCCGTTTTTTTCGACCTTGTTTTCCTCGTTTTTAGACAGATTGACTTAGAAAAAGCAAAAATGTTTTCTCAAGGTTTTTATGCGCAAGAAAATGGGTGACAAAGCGGGGAATTTATAGTATAATACATTCTGTATGAATAGATTTACCGGGAATCGGTTTTCGGAGGTATTCAAATGGCGATTGTAAGAACAGAAGCGTATTTCAATTCTTCCACCGGGCACAACAAAATTTACACCCGAATTTGGCAGGAGGACACCCCTGTCTCTTATACACATCTCCGAGCCCACGAGACTCGACGTCATCTC
>ERZ1090867.645-NODE-647-length-13762-cov-7.957540_pt1 | contig 13762 bp, 27 predicted proteins | sample MGYA00478476_ERZ1090867 | MGnify/ENA primary metagenome ERZ1090867 (study PRJEB33644, sample SAMEA5815742) | chicken gut metagenome | biome: Chicken; feature: Gastrointestinal Tract; material: Caecum | place: Ireland | collected 2019-01-01 | study: A study of the... | reverse complement strand
TCTTACCCTTAATCCATGCAAGAAAAGTTTGCGCTTCTGCTTTTGCCTGTTCAACCGTCTTTGCGTAGCTGTAATGGTACGCACCTACCGGGATGCCAGCCGCCTTTGCGCCCGCATAATTGGCTTCGAACTGTTCGTCTTTTTGATTGTCATAACGACCGTATCCAGCTCGCAACATTGCGAACTGTACGCCGGCGGATTTCACCTTCTGCCAGTCGATTTTCCCTTGATGTTTTGATACATCGATTCCTTTATATGTTGCCATTGCTTATTCCTCCATTGATTCCGTATATGTAAACGCCTGCGCTATGTTTCCATATACTACTTCCCAATCTTCTGCCAGCATGTCCGTCTGACTTGCCAACCAACCTACAACGACCGAGCCGTCCGCCGCCACCATGTCGATGTGCGGATTGATACACGCTGCATCCGCTCTTGTCGTTTCTTTCGTAACAAATCTCTTTGCATTTCCGCGCAGATCTTGAAAATCAACAATCGATCCTTCTGTAAGGTACAGGAACATATTTTTCCCATTCCAACCTTTGCGGGCTACCGCATATCCTTGTTTTAAGCATTCAATTGCTGCTCCGAAATTCACCTTTCAATCCTCCTTCGGTTCCGTGTATGTAAGCGCCTGTTTGCTGTCAGACAGTCCGGCGGTGGTCGGGTCTGTCACAACGCCGAGAATGGTCAAGACAGCGAATACAGCGTTTACAACCGCCAGCAGTCGGTCACCGAGCACGCCGAGGTCAAGCTCAAATCCAAACACAGCGGCAACAACCTGCACGAGCAGCAGAAGCGCCGGAATCATCGCCAGCCAAAAGGTTTTGCTTTTCAGTCTTACTTTCCAGTTGATGTTCATTTTCATGCTCCTTTTTCTGATGTTTTAATCGGTAAATCTTTGACTTCTTCAAGAAGATGTGTAACCATACCATTGCCGCCAAGGGCATGATATGCATTATACATTTCAATGAAGTTTTCGAGTCCGTGTTTGCTTATGTACCCGCGTTGCGTCCATTTTTCGTGATAATCAATCAGCTGGACGCGAAGCAAAAGCATTGTGCCTTGACTGTTGGCATCACGGTCTTTTTTCTGCTTTTTCAAAAGCAAAACGATATAGCCAAGTAGTACCGGCAGTGCTATTTTGTAGGTTTCCCAAAGAAACTCATTCAACGGTATCACCCCCTTGTCCGAGCAATTCTTCGCGCTCGGCATCGGTCAGATAAACCGCGGCGAGTGCTTTGATTTTTTCAAGCCCGATGGATTTGCCGCCGGCGTGGTAAAGTTCGAGCTGAATTTTTAAAAACTCACGCATTTTTTCACCCTCTTTTTGGTTTTATAAGTTGTAAATTAAAAAAACGGCTATATTTTAATTTAGCCGTTTTCCTGCACGGACATTAAGGCAAGGTCGGCAACAGCCGCTTCGAGCGCGGCGAGGCGTTCCTCTGCGGTCGGTTCAGGTCTTGGCGCTTCTACATCGCCGCCGAATTGCGCTTCATACTCTTCCGGCGTAAATTCTTTATATACACCGTCAACGAAAACCTTAATCATCATCCTGCACCCCCCAAACTAAAATTCGACTTCCAGCTTTTAGCTTAAATTCGCCACTACTTGTACCTCCAAAAATCCACGAGGTAGCCGTGTTCTGCGTACCTGGATTTGTAACATTGCTTTTGAAGTAAATCGTGCTTTCCAAGCTCTTGCTATGCTGAACGAGCCCTTGCATTGAAATATTATCCGGCGTTCCATCGTTTGTTAAGAAGTCAGAAGGATAGTATGACACATATAGAGCGTCTTTCAATTTTTCCGAATCGACCCAAAACACAACTTTGTTTTTATCTCCTGTCACGGATTTCCACAACTGAAATATCACGCCAGAGTTATATCTTAATGTAATAGGTCCGTTCCCTGATGTGCTTCCTGCAAATAAAATAAACAGTCGCTTTATTTTCAAGGGGGCTCCACTGTCGGTTTTTGACATGGTAACGCTTGTTGCATCTTCCGCAAGCGTGATGTCGTTCCACAACTCGAATTTGTCGAAGTCCGGCATGGTAATGCCGCCCCCAACCGCTTCGCCGTTTGCGGTCAACTGCAAAAGCCGGTCGGACAGCTTCAAGTCGTTTGGTACGACGCCAACAACCGCTTTTCTTGACGCCTGTTTGGTCTCGCCGTCCTGCACCAAAGGGATTACATCGGTATCGTTTACCGCCGTTGCCTTTGGAAGTTCACTGATTTTCATAGATTTTCCTCCTTTAGTTTGGGAAATAAAAAAGCACCGGTAAAACCGATGCTTGATTTTTAATATCTGATTTCTTTTCTATCCATCTAATTCAAAGCACTTTTGTCGGTGTTGACTGTTGTAGTTTCCTGAAATTCCGAAAATTCCCACATAATCCCTCTTTTATATGAAAAATTACACAAATGTACAAATTTCAGAAAAACAGTTGCGTTTTCGCACATTCTGTGCTACGATTAAAAAAATACAGAAGGGGGAAAAATATCATGGAAAATCCTACACCAAATACAACACAAACCAAATTCTGCAAATATTGCGGAGCGCAGATCCCGGTTCAGGCAGTAATTTGCCCGTCATGCGGCGGTCAGGTTGAGGAATTTAAACAAGCACAGGCACCGCAGCAAGCGCCAATCATCATTACGAATACCAACACAAATACTAACACAAATGTCGGGATTCCAACGAAGAAACCAAAGAATAAATGGGTTGCATTTTTTCTTTGCCTATTTCTCGGTGAATTTGGCGCGCACAAATTCTATGAAGGAAAAATCGGCATGGGCATTCTGTATCTGTTTACGGGCGGGTTATTCCTTGTCGGTTGGGTAATTGACCTGTTCCGCCATCTGTTTAAACCCAATCCGTATTATGTTTAATTCTACATACTGAAACTGCACCCGCTTTTCGCGGGTGCTTTTTTATGCCTCCAATGCAGCAAGGCGCGCTTCTAATTCATCGATTTTTTGCGCTTGTTCCTCGACTTGTTCGGTCAATTCCTGCACAGCTTTTGCCGTAAGGTTGATGTATTCATACAGTTTGATTGCTTTTCCGTCATTTGCTCGGATCTCTTCCGGCGCTTCGGGTGCCATGATGCCAATCGGGCAATGACGTTCTGCTTCATCTGTTTTTTTGAAATCAAAAGAATAGAACAGGATTTTTTTGATTTTTGATAGTGCCGAAAAATCGGATTCAGATACCTTTTTTATATTTTCTTTTAAGGCAGGGTCGGATGCTGTTACGAAACCAGAAGCATATAATGCAGCATATCCACCGCTTGTTCCATTTCCGAACCGATAGGAATCTGGCGCTATCCCTTCTTGCAGCGGATTCCAGTTGAACCAAACATACGGAAACCTATTGTTCGAAATGCAAATGGTGTCATTAAGCGTTGAAATCCAAACCTGTTTGGAGTGAACATATAGTTCTGAACTTAATCGAACCTCTGCACTTCCGTTGTTCTGATATTTCATCATCAAATAATTTGGGTGAAAATCTATTCTGCTTTGCATTTCCGACCAATTTCCAAGACTTGCGCAAGGAGAATACATACGAGCCCCGTATACTCCACCATCCGTGTCATGAAAAGTTGTGAATGCAAAAACATCCGGATCATCGTACTCATTTTCTTTAATGCTCTCATCGGAAATCATAAACCGTGTATTTTCATTCGGATGAATATCCGAGATCCAGATATAAAAAGGGCTGTCATTCCCCGGTGGTTTCATTCTTCCATGGAAAGAAAGCCAGCCCTCTTCATCCATTCCAAGCATACCCAGAAGCTCTTTGTTTTCTCCTTCTATCGCAAGTCGAAACGTGCCATCGTCTAAATTGATCCAAGATATTCCATTTTGGGATTGCAAAAGCCCGGTTTTGATAACATCCGCCGTGAGGGTATAGGCGTAAATCGCGTTAAGAATGGCGTTACCGTCACGGCTGAATCCGGTTTCCCAAACTGGGTTTCCGTCGTTCCAGCCTTTTGTCGTCCAAGCAAAGCCCGATGCCCCGAACGTATAGATGGTTTGGCTTTGCTCGAGTTCCTTTTCGTCATGCATATAAAGGACGACAGAGCCATCCTCCTGCGTTTTATAGGTCGTGTAAAGTCCCATTGAGCCAGCGATCGTTTCGTTGAACAGTAAAAGCGCTTGCTGGCGGTCGTCCATTTCGGCGGTCAGGTCGCTTTTCGTCTCCGTGATCCGCTTCGCAAGCTGTGAAAGGCGCTTGGACACCGTCATGCCTTTATCGGTGTTCAAGTCCTTTTCTGCGTTTCCGGCAGAGGTATACACATCGGAAAATCCGCCGCAGTTAAAAGTCCAGCTCTGCGCGGAAAGATACAGCGGATATCTGTCGTATTCTTCCGTCTTTGCCTCATCGAACGCCGTTTTATTGTCTACGACGGTTACGATATCGCCGACCTGCAAAGACGGGTCCCCACCGATGCGTGTCCACTTACAGGGAATATACTGCGTGTCGGACAGCCGCTCTAAAACAAATCGCGCCACCTCTTCCGGATGCGCTGCCGCAATCGGGTTTTCATTGATGGTCAGCAAATATTCATCTGTCCCGGCGTGCGCCAGTTCCGTATCCTCTCCGACAATGCGCACCCCGGTCACTTTCACCACATTGCCGTCCAGTGAAAAAGTGTTCCCGTTCAGTTCGAGCGGCGCCTTTGCCATATCCGCGTGCAATTCGATGCCTGTATCAGAAAACCACTTAAAGCGCAAAGCGCCGTCCTGGTCAAAAGCTGCAAAGCTCCCGCTCGCTTCGGCAATCAGCTCCAGCACCTGCCGCTTGGAATAGCCTTGAAAGATTGTATCATCCACGACCATCTGCAAAGCCGGTACTTGCGCGGGCGTATCCGGACAGGGTGCCAAAACAGACAGAGCAATGCTCTTTGCCACTTCCAACAGAGAGTTTTGCGTGTTCTGCGGCGTATATGGCTTTTCCAGTAAACTCATTTTGTCATAACAGGCGAGGCGCAAATCACTGTCTTGTATGGTGATTTTATCCACATAAAACACACCCAGCGGAACAGTATCTACTGCTTCGCCCGTTTCTGAATCATACAGGGTTACTTTCGGACGGATTTCCGCCGTGGCAAGCGCATTGTTTTTATACTTGCCGTCTTTGTTGAAAATGCGCACCCAAAACTCCGCACGGACAGACGACCCCACGCAAAATGTGCTTAAAAAGACATTTTCAGAAAATCCCGCCTCGAAAATATCTTCGGGCGGGATGCTTGTTTTTTCTGCCGGAATGAAATACTCCAATGTCTCACCCTGCTCTGTTTCCAAAGCTTCTCCGGTTTCGCAAAGCAACGGATAGAGGATATATTCTGTTTCGGCGTCATATATGACCTCCACTTCCATGCGATAGTTTTGCGGAAGGTTTGCAACTTTTTGCTTATAGGCAGCATTGGTGTGATACATAACAGACTCCTTTATTTTTCCACGATATTCAGCGCAAAAGTTTCATACAGCATTTCGCCGTTTTGATAAATGACAGACGGAACCGGCGCAAAATCCCCGGGGTAGAATCTTCCCGATTTTTGCACCCCGGTCAGTAAATCCTCATAAGTCACAAGCGCATTAAACCCGGAAAGCTCCGACATAATCCGCCGCGCTGTGCTGACGGGTATGTATTTCCATTCCAACTCAAACTTCATTTTTACCGACAGGATTTTTTTAATCTGCAAATTTCCGACAGAATCTGTTTCGCTGTCCACCTGCGTGATGCGCGTCGGCGTGCATTTCGTCGGAGAGGGCGGCGTCCAGCCGTTAATCGTTTTTAACAATGTCTGCACTTAAATGCCCTCCAATATCATTTTTAGTTCTTGCGGATATTTCCGAAACAACTGAACCAAGACCGTTGCAACGGTCTGTCCGTCCAAATTGAGCACCATTCTGCCGTCTCCTTAGTATTCTGTCGTAATCTCCCTGCGTCATTATTCTTTTTGTGAATTCCTCTAAAAACACCTCTCTGCAGGATGTGCACACAAACTCTCGGCACTGTGCTTTTCGGTCGTCCCGGAAGAACAGATACGGCAAAAAGCAGTCTTTGTTGATTTTCGCTTCGTCGTCCGGCGTCAGCTCCGGGGCGTGGCGCATAATTGTTTCCATGGTTTTATACACCCGCATTTCCCCGCCCCCTTAAAACAAATCGTCAAGCGACAGAGAAATCACCTTGCCCGTGTGTCTTTCCGGCGACAGATTACCGCAAAGGTTGATGTGCATGGTCATTTCAATATCCGCTGTGGAGAAATAGAACTGAACGGCGCGCTTATATACTTCGATGTCCGAAACGGCGTTTCCGGTCTTCTCCATGATTTTTTTGCAGCAGTCCGAAAGCGTTTTGTCGTTCTCAACAATCGCCTGCGCAAACTCGTCATCCTGCCGGCAGAACATTTCAAGTGTTTCCGCCACCGGCTTTGATACGGCTTTTTCTTTCGGTCCGCCCGAAAAGCCTTTCAGCTCATTCTTCAGTTTTTCTATGGCTTGTTCCTGGTACATTGTTCAAACTCCTTTCAAATCATCGCGGCGCCGGCGAAGAACATAACGACGCCGACAATCAGTTTCATTCCTGCCAGTAAAATCGCGCTGTATATCAGCACGCCCAAAGTTACGGACAGCAGCGAGATTATAAATTCTTTCATTCTTTTTTCTCCCCCGATTTCAAATACGCTTCAATCACGGTCTTCGCGGCTTCCCAGCCGTAGCAAACAGCGGTCTTGTAGCCCTGCGCTTCGAGCGCTTCGAGCCACGCCAGCTGATTGGCGGTCGGCTTGTTTTTCCCGGCTTTCAGTTCTATGTAAAGTCCGTGATAGCCGCTTCGCGCGACCGGCAGGCAAAGGTCCGGTACGCCCGATTTCAACCCTTCGGAGCGCATCCGCGCGCCGGTCCACTGGCTTCGTTTTCCCTCGTTCGGAATGTGAAAAAGCAAATTCAGCGCCGGGTATTTTCCGGTGGCAATCGTCGCCCAAACGAAGAGGCTGCGCTGCTCCTCGCTTTCGGTCACGGTTGGCGTCGTTGCCCCTGCGATAATCATTTCGCATCCTCCATTCTGATTTGCTCGTCCGCTTTGGCTTTTTCCGCTTCGAGCCTTTTTTCTTCCAGTTCCATGGCGGTTTTGCACATCTCGTACATTTCGCCGAGTTTATCTATGAATTTAAAACTGATACCTTTTGCCGGCATGACAATCGCATAAAGCAGCATGCCGACCTTTACGGCAAAATACGGCTTCCCGTCTTTCGTATATCGCAAATAGACTTCTCGCGCCTCCATTTCATCCCGAAGCGGTTCGAGATAACTGCCGACAAGACAAAGCACGCCTGCTTCCGTTTTATATGGACGCAAAATATCCCCTTCCTGCCAAAAGTTAATGCCCATCGGCTCGCACAGGCTTTCTGACGGTTCGATGTCCTGCATATTGAATCCGCTCATATCCAGGTTGGTAAAAATGATTTTTTCCTTTTCCTTCTCATCAATCCCGAACGCAAGCGCAATGCCGTCGCAGTCCATGTTCGTCATTCATACACGCCCCAGTCTTCGAGTGCCCACGGCGGCGGGTCGCTGTCCGTTCGGTACATGATGACTGACAGATACCAGTGCCCGTTGAATGGATTCTTCCTTGCGAAACACCGCACAAAGCGGTAGCCCTTATACCGCCGTTCCCAAAAGGCAGCGTCGTCGATGCGCTCTTTTGCCCAGTGCTCGAGCTGCCTGTTCGATGTCCGTCCGTCCCGCTTCGACGGGTCCGGCACGCGCGGCGGCGTCATATTCCGCGAGCAGATATATTTCCGCTGTCCTGCCTGCGGAATGGATTTAAGCATATATTTGGCGGCCGCTTCGGGACCGAACCGCTCCGGCTGGAAGTTATCTGCATTGACACGCACGCCCTTATCCCACATGCGTTCCATTGTGCGGTCATCCAGCCCGCCGGTGATGAACAGATGATAGTGCCAATTCGAGCGCCCTTTGCGTTCCCCGGTCTTATAGGTCACCTGCTCTATTGTGTAGGCGTACTTCATCGGCCGCTTTAGCGCTTTGATTTTCTCTTTGAGCTGGTGTCGCTGTTCTTTGAGCGCGTCCCGCTTCGGCATGGCGGCGAGTGCTTGCTCTGCCTTTTTCAGTTCCGATTCCCTTCGTCGCCTAACTCGCGCAAGGTAATTCGAGAGTATCCGCTTCGCTTCGTCCCGGTCTTGCGGCGCAAGCGCCGGGATAAATGTCGGGTGCATGAAATAATCTCGCTCGTCAAAGTTGGCGTTTGCCTTTCGCACAAATTCCCGGACAGCCTTGTTGTGATTGTATTTCTCTTGTTCTTCTGTTGACCGCTTCGTCTTCGGCGCTTTGGACGGTATCCGTCTGCCGTCTGAAAACACCGGGTAAAAATCCACGTCCAGCAGCTTTCCCGAGTAGGTGCGCTTCTCCCGATTCATATCTCCCCGCCCCCGGTCGCGGCAAAGATATTTGCCCCCGCGTTGTTCAGTTCAAATACGGCGTTATAAAGCGCTGTCCGCAAATACATCTTTGGGCTTCGAATCGGATACGGGATTTCGTTATAAGTTTCAATGACATGCATGATATGCTCGTTTTCCAGCTTCGCATATACCGCCTGCACATCAGCCGCCGGATGCATCACGCCGTCGACGCGAAGCTTGTCCTCCGGCCGAAGCCGAAGTACCTCCGCGATAATGGCGGCAAGCTCTTCCGCCTGCAGAAGCGTTGCGAGCGGCACACAGTCTATGGAAATCTGCTCTTTCACTTTTTCGAGCACGTCATCAAACGACGGACGGACTGACGGATTTTCACAGCATAAAGCATTTGTCTTTTCCATTTTGTCAATTCCTTTCATTTTCAGTGGTTGTCGGTCATAAACGCTTGAGTTGTTACTATACAGTACGAGGCCTTCAAGCGCCCGACCGGACGCGTAAAATTGGGTAAGAATTTGACAAATGCCGAATATGTGCTATACTATATATAGTGTTTTTATTTAACTCGGCACTTGTTGTTGAGCGACCGCCTCGCGTTCCAGCGCGGGGCGGTTATTTTTTTGTCAAAGCATTCATTTTAAAATCTTTGTCACCCCTTTACTAATCTCCTTAAATGTGTTATTTTTTATTAAAGGAGGGTTTTATGGAAGATTTATATTTTGATACTCAACTTACTTCTGAAGACGTTGCAATAATCTGTGCTGCATATTCTCTGTATATTGAAGAAGTCGAGCGAGAACATAAACGGCATTTTAATGCACCGCCAGACAAAAAGCGCAATTTATTTAAAAACATAAACATTGCCAAAAACGGCATGGATGCTTTTATAAATCAACAGCCTATCACTGCTGCGCAAATGCTCATTCTATATCCGTCGTTACAGTATCTAAAAGAAATTATTGTTTCAGATAGACGCAGTTCTTCCGATAAAGAAGAAATTTCCGAACTACGCAATATGCGCGATCAAATCAATACTGTCTTAACTAAGTTGAAACCGTTATATGATTCTGTAAACGATGAAGACTTATCAGACAGCTATTTGTAAGATATGTTCAGTTTCAATTTTTTTGCCTTTTGGAAGTTTTGAATAACCGCTCTCTTAAAGGCGATTTCCGCTGCACTTAGCTTTATCTTTTTTCGCTTTTGCTTCATAGCATCTGTCCCCTTATAATCAATTCCTTTCCGCCTCGCGTTCCAGCGCGGGGCGGTTATTTTTTTATCTTTTCTTCCGGCAGCCAAACGAGTTCTTTCGGCACACCGTAAAGCCGCGCGAGCAAATCCAGCGGCAGCTTTTCCCTAACTTGCCGCGGAAGCGTGACCGGCGGCGCCTTTTCGTGGAATCGGCTTTCAAGGTAAGGAATGACTTGAACCTCGAATTCAAGCCGTTCTTCATCCGATGCCGGGCACCACGACGGCAACCCCAACTTCTTTCGATAACGCCGCCACAGCTCTGCGGCGACGGGGTTTCGGATGTTTACCCGGTATCCGTATTTGCCGTCTTCACTAAAAGGCGGCGCCGGTTCGTTGATTTGTGAAAAGCGTTCAAGAATCATGGCTTCGGCTCCTTTTTCAAAACGACGGCATCCAGCATTTTTTTCAACACACTCCTGCGCATCGGAAAGCAGAATTTTCAGCTTCGCATTTTCTTGAAGCAGGTGCGCAATCTCGGCGTTTTGGCGCGCGATGATGCCAATTAAAGCGGCGATGTCCTTATCTTCAGTTACCATGGCAAAGCCTCCTTTTTCCGCTTCTTATATGTAGCGCAGCGCTCGTCCGTCGCGTTCTTGTCTCGCGGCGTGCCACTGTCTGCCATGCAAGTACACATTGTGCCCGAAGTGGACTTGAAAAAGTACGCGCAGGTTTTGCAGACTTTCAGCGGTCCGGTCGGTTTCGGTGGACGCTTCGGAGCCGCTTCGCCGCCGTCCCGGTGGTGCACCGGCGACCTGCTTCGCCGCCCGTTCGGTGTCATTGGCATTGCTCGGTCACCCCACTCATCCGCGCCCCACAATTCGGGCAAAACCTGTATGCATCCTTAAATAATCCAAAAAGTTCTTGACTTGATTTTCCTCTTTCGTCAACGATAAACATCTCACCACACTCCGAGCATTCTGCGAATTTGAAGTCGTTGAAACATTTTAACCATTTTCCGTGGTAACGAACAGGCAACACATCAGCGGGCGGTTCATCTTGGATTGTCTGAATTGTTAAAAGCTTTGACAGTCTTTTTTGTCGTTCTATCCACTTTATAAGGCTTTCTTTTTCAATGTATTCTTTCATTTCCTCGCCTCCTGTCGCACCAATTTGAACATGTCGCGCGCGGTGATGCCCTGCCGTTTGCAGGCGCGGCGGATGGCACGGCACTCGCGTTCAAACCGGATGAATTTATCCTCGTGATATAGTGCCACAATCAGCGCCGCGACGATGAGCACATCAAACACGGTTTTAACAAACACGGTCCGTCACCTCCCCCGAGAAATAGGCGCGCACGCTGTCCCGGTCGATTCGCCACGCCGACCCCAGCTTGTTGCCTTTAAAATGCCCCGCCTTGATGTGCCGCACAACGGTCACTTCGGAGCATTGCAGTAAGCAACACACGGTTCCGATGTCAAGCAGCACCGGGAGCTTGTCCCATGATGTGATTTTCTGTGTAAAGATTTTGACTGCCATTTTTATCCTCCTTTATTCAAGCCCGGCGGCCGGGTTGTTTATACCGTTTCGGACAAGGATTTTATTTAACTCCCAAAACTGTTCTTTCGTTATTGCCAACAGTTTTCGCGCCATCTTTACTTGTCCGTATGTTTCATGCGTAAGTGCCAACGATTTGCTTTTAATCGCATATTCGGCTCGACCCATCAAGTAGTCGAAAATATCCTCTTTCATGTATTCCTCCTTTGCGGTTGACCGCAATATTACATGGTCTCTGTTTGCTCCAACGCCAAATCGGCGAGCAGCTCGTCTTGTTGGTTTTCGTTCATTTGTTTCACCTCCAAGTTTTTCAATTTCCCATTGTGTGCTATAATTACACAAAAGGAGTGATTATATGGAATTAACAAAAGACGCAGATAAAATGATTTGCTGCATATACAAATCTTATCTGCAAAGAAGAAAAGACGGTTTATCTAAAGCTGTTTCTCGTAGATTTGAGGATAGTTTCTTTTCAAGTGAAGAACATCTATCCACTTGGGTTCATGAAGATATAACTGAAACTCGCCTTGAATTGGGGCGTAGCGGCCTTATAAAGAACTATATCGGTGGAGATTTCATGCTAACCGATTCCGGCATAATTTATATGGAATCTCGATTTAAAAACAATCTTATTGCCGTAACAGATTTCATATCGAAATTATTGCCTTGGTGATTTTCCCGCTTCACACGGAAGAAAAAAAGCGCTCCGTGGTTATTTGCAACGACCACTCGCCGTTCTCAAATTCCAGTTTCAGGTATGAAGCATCACGAGAAACATCCACGCCGTTTACAATACAGATACCCTTCTGTGTGTTAATCGAAATCGTTATTAATTCTTCAACTGAGTTCATGTGTTATCCCTCTTTGTGTTTACATTTTGTGTACTTTTTAGCTAAAAAAAACACTTTCAACTGTTTTTCTGTAATACTGCGCCAAAGCGACCTTGACTTCGTCTCGAGGAATTCTTTGCCCGGATTCATACATACTAAGTGCTGAAACACTTATGTTTAAATCTTCTGCAACTTCTTTAAGCGTTTTTCTTCCTCTTAACTCTTTCAAACGCGCTCCAATTTCTTCTTTGTTTAACATATGTTCGCCTCCTTTTTGTTTACATTTCGTGTACTTTCATTATACACATAAAATTATTTTTGTCAACACATTTTGTGAATTTATATTTGACTTTTTTCACATTCCGTGATATTATTCAAGCGAGGTGATCGTATGCCAATTCGGTTTTCCGAAATTTTGAAAGAATTACGCAAGCGCGATGATTTGACCCAAGAACAGCTTGCAAAAAATTGTGGCATTTCTAAAAGTGCTATTTCTATGTACGAAAATGGTAATAGAACCCCTGATTTTGAAACTCTCGAGGTTTTCGCTGATTATTTTAATGTTAATCTTTCTTATTTGATTGGTGAAGGTCAAAAATTAAAAGCTCCGCAAATTACTTCCGACATCGTCACTTTCCCGGTGGTCGGCTCTATCGCCGCCGGGTATGACGAAATTGCCGTGGAAGATTGGAGCGGCGAGACAATAGACATTCCTGCGTCCTATTTACGCGGCCACAAAAAGGAAGAATTCTTTGTTTTGTCCGTCCATGGTGACAGTATGTACCCTATCTATATGGACGGCGACAAGGTTCTTGTATTGCGACAATCCACTTTGAACCGCAGCGGTGAAATCGGTGCCGTGTTGTATGAGGGGGAAAATGCGACGCTTAAAAAGGTCGAGTATGTCAAAGGCGAAAATTGGATGCGGCTTGTGCCTATCAACCCGGAATTCAAGCCGAAAACGATCGAGGGCGCCGCGCTCGAGCAGTGCCGCGTCCTCGGCGTTCCGCGTCTGCTTGTGCGCGATATAAAATAAAAAAGCCCACGCCTTTCTGCGGGCTTAAAATTAAAAATGTTATAATTTATAACATTTTATTTTGATTTTTTGCAAAATAAAAATCCCGCCTTTCGGCGGGTTTAAAAATTAAAAATGTTATAATTTATAACATTTTATGTGCAATGCATTATTCGGGTTGCAAAATACTATTAGGGGTGTTTTATGGATTTCGATTTTCTTTTCGGCTTGTTATTCTTAACCGGCTTTTTACTTTCTGCTGTAAAAGTAAACTATATATCCAAAGCATCAAAAATGTGAAAACTATTGTTCAAATATTAGTTAACTTCAAAAAAATTAACAAAATGGGTTGACATTTTGCTACAGATGCGCATAATATATATTGTAACTTAAATGTTACAAATGTGATTTTGCCCATAGCAAGTAGTTCTCCCACCATACGGGATGTAACGAAGCTATGGGTTTTTTTATTTTGAAAGGGTGTTCAAAAATGTCATTAGGTTCTCAAAATAAACATATAGCAAAATTCGAGGTTAGAACCGCTATTTTGGTTGACGGTGCTTTTTACCGTAAAAGAGCAGAGTATCTTGCAGGAGATAAGACTCCAAAAGAAAGGGCAGATGAATTAGAACGCTATTGTTTAGATCATCTTCACGACAAATATGAAAACAGATATTTATATCTGTCTCTTATACACATCTGACGCTGCCGACGACTTAATACGTGTAGATCTC
>ERZ1090867.644-NODE-646-length-13782-cov-14.239746_pt1 | contig 13782 bp, 35 predicted proteins | sample MGYA00478476_ERZ1090867 | MGnify/ENA primary metagenome ERZ1090867 (study PRJEB33644, sample SAMEA5815742) | chicken gut metagenome | biome: Chicken; feature: Gastrointestinal Tract; material: Caecum | place: Ireland | collected 2019-01-01 | study: A study of the... | reverse complement strand
GATTGCTAAAATCGTAAGAACCTATGTAAAGGAAAAATATCCTACTTGTAAATTTAGCGTGCGCACGTCCTACGCTTCGGCGTGAAGGATTAAATGAGACGGTAGAAACGAAATCATGGCGCACAGGAGAGCCCTATACCTATCAGAGATATAAAGAAGAGATCTCCGACATGGAAAGAAAGTTACGCCACAATCATATGTTTGAGCTGGATTCCTGGACTGATGAGGACTTGATTCAGGCATACGAAAAAGCGGTTGAAAAAAGTAATTTCTACGCTATCAAAACAGAATATTTTGATTCTGTATTAAAAGATGTCGATGCCTTTGTAAATTCCTACAATTACGACGACAGCGACGGCAGAATTGATTATTTTGATGTCAATTTTTACTATTTTGGATGCGACTGGCGGGAATGCAAACTTGTTCCGAAAACGGCACGAATTAAGAATAAAGCGACACGGCCAGCAAGAAAAGCGGAAAATAAGACAGAGGCAGACAAGACAGAGCAGACCGCTACAACGGAATTTGAACAGAGAACCACTTACACCTATGAAGTAAACAAGGGAGAAGATACACGGGATGGATCGGAATTGTGGGTTGTAAGAATCAAGGAAACATTGGATAAAGCGGCCTATATAGCTGAAAATAAAGCAATGAAGGAACGCGGGGGATATTATAGCAAGTTCAAGCATGGTTTTATTTTCCGTTTCGATCCATCAGAAATTTTGGGAATCGCATAGAAAGGAAAAGCTATGAAAAAAGGAGCTAAATTGATATATGGATATCACGACAAGAAAAATGCGATCCCGTGTATGTGCACGGGATTGCATAAAATATCAACCAATGGCGATATCATTATCACGGCAAAATGTGATGATGGCGGTTTGATTATGGCGGATATCAATCTTTTTAAAATAGTAAAGTGAGGAGGCGGAAACCATGACATTTACTATCAAAAAATCAAAAATAGAAGCATGGGGATATGAAATTATCGGAAAGAATTTTCATAATATCGCACCAACGATTGAAGCGGCTATCATGTATTTACAGGATAGATACGGATGCAACGTAAAATACAGAGTAAAAGTGTAATAAACAGAGGGAGGAAACGCCATGGAACAGAAAAAAGGAATTGATGTTTTTGATTTTTTCGCAGAGGATAGAGGCGGAATAGAAAAATTCCATATGTTTAACTATATACTGAACTTTGCGGAACAAAATGAGTTTTTAGACAATTTATCGTGGAGACAATTCCGATCCTTGTTTACATCTTATTGTTTGATGTACGGAATAGATGCGAATACCATAGAATGTAATTCTACTTTGATGATTTTACATGATGCCATCAATTTTTATCATTCTGGCAGTATAGAAGAGGGGTACAATGCATTCTATCAGTATATGGTTAAATACATCGTATAGCAAGCGCAGCATTGAATAGAGAGGGGAAAACATGGAAAAAATTACTAATGAAAACATGGAAAAAATCGCCATTTATATGGATGACGATATTAGAGAATGGACACATGGATGTTATGCGCCATGCTCTAATGAGGAGTTTATAAAACAGTATTTCCTCCGCCTGTTATATGAGCAGAAGGAAGAGGCCGGAGAAGCGTTTGAGAGGCTTTTGGCTGATGAATTCGGCGTTGATATCAATGACTATGTTACATATGAGGAAAAACAGAATGCTATAGATAAATGGTTTTAAAAAATGAGGCAGAGGAGGCATAACAATGGAAGCAACTATAATCAGCATGGAAAAATTCACGGAACAATTTCAGAAAGAGTATGATTTCCTTTACAACAGCGATAAATACATAGCCGGATATGATGAAGCGGTCGATGCTTTTGACGAGTTCCTTCCGAAACATAAAGATTTTGTTTCGGAATTTACTAATTATAGAGGCGACTTCATTAGCAGCGACAGAGAAGCAGCTGCGTTCATGTTTGCGTTGGAAAAATTTGAATAAGAATAATCAGGAGGCGATCCTTATGAAACGGAAAATTTTATATATGATTACGATTGTTTTCATAGCAATCTTTTCCTTCCAGTTAGGACGAGGAACAAGAGAAGATCTGGATTTGAGCAACAAAAAAGATTTTGAAATTGCTTGTGAATTGATCGGATCTATCGTGGACTGGAATACAGATGGGAAGGAATTGGCAATCATGACACAAGACGGGTATGAAATGTATGCCTATAAATCGGAGAATATTTATAATCAGTAGAGAGAAAAGAGGAATGAATCATGATTAAAATAGAAACCAATCGGATCTATGCCATTTATACGCGCCAAAACAGGCGGATAAGATGGCAGTATGCTAATTATATGGGACGATGGGAAACGCCGGAAAAAGCCCTTGAAATCGCGAAAGAGAGGATAGAGGGAGACTTTGAATATCGAATAGAGGAAATCGGCGGGGGTATTGTTAAGACTGGATTTATTGAAAGATGAATTTATTAACAAGAAAGGATAGTTGAACACATGATTACCATAAAATTGGACGACGATATTTTTGATGAACTTCATATATTGAAAAAATCAGAGTGGGACAAGATCCCAGACGACTACAAAACAACGGCAATTTTTGATAAGCATATAAAAGCCGCATTTCTCCCTGGATATGGCACAACACTATTTTTTGAGAACAAGCATTTTATCATTATCAACGACCGGGAGCCAGTGAAAAAATTTGCAATCTGGCGCAATCATAAAGTTATAGGCTATTGCGAAATCACAGAGAAGGCAAGGCAAAAGAATAACGGCGCAAGCAATGCAGAATTTTATATAGGCTTTGATCCGGTCACTAAACCGGAAAATTATAAATAATTAGGCAGGAAATAAGAAAGAAAAGAGATGTTAAACAGATGAAAAAATTAGAAAAAATTGACGTTATAACGGAAATCGAAAATTTACAGAGAGAAGAAGAAAGATATTGTAAAGAATATTGTAAATTAAATCCAGCAGACAAGGAACGCCGGGAACGTGATAGGGATTTAGTTTTATATGCATATATGCGGATTTTAACCAAATTATCTAATTATCAATAACAGGCAAGCCTTCCGGCTGCCTTTCCCGGCAAAAGCCGGATATTTTAGAAAATGGAGGGTTAAAACGTGAACAAAATCGAAAAGATGAGAAAAGACGGCTACCCATACAAAATTAAGGGAAACGGCGGATACAACGCCACATTATATGATATGCAGCCATTAGGCGGTGGAGATTATATGGCTATATATCGCTATCCGGGCGGTGTGTGTTGTCATGATCTGGATGAAATAAATCGTTGTTTTGAAATTATCGAAAAATAAGCACGTTGGAGTTATTAAAAAATAAGGATGGTATAACAAATGACAGAAAAACAGAAACGAGTAGAACAGTTGGAAAAACTAAAAAATGGAGTCAATCCAGGAATATTTGTTGTTGAACATCTCAACTCTTCTTTTACTGTGTTTAAAAAGTGGGAATATGAAACACAAGAGGAAGCAGAAAGAAAATTTCAAGAGTTAAGAAAATATGGGATCTATCCAGCATTTATAAATTGTTATGTCAAGTTTGCATTTTAGTTTTCCGCACGTCCGGTCATAGCCTGGCAGCCATTAGAAGGCACGGTGTGGATTTATTTCCTTGCCCCCAGGGAAAAGGGGAGAAAGTACTGGCGCATGGTAGGAAACATAGACAATCTTGGAAAATATTTATCTATGCGCGTGTTTGTTACTGGAGAAAACCTGGAAAAGCTGAAGGAAATACAATCATTTCTAAATTCGCAAAACGATGTTATCAGCGGCGACGTGGAACCATGGACCAAAACAGCAGTATATGAGCTGCTTTTTAATAAAGCGATAGAGGATTTTGAAATTGAGCGTCAGGAGGATCGAGCATCAGGAGGATTGAATATGGATCTGTACCAAACCAAAATCAATAAGCTATATGAGCTTCTGGAAAGCATGGAACAATCAAATAGGGAGCAGAATGCCGATTTCATTGCAGCGTTAAAATGGGCAATCTTTACGCTGGAAAACATTGAAGAATAATCAAATACCCCAAAGAACACATTGAGAAAACTATTGAAAGAAATGCAGGAAAGAGAGGATATAGAGATGTTTAACTTTGCAATTATTGAAATGGAAGATGGAACACAGATTATCGATCCGGCTGGCCGGACTTCTTATAATGGATTGTCGCCCCTGGAAATGATGGAATATACAGAGATCGATGCCAGACTTGCCCATATTGAGCGGATGGAACGGGAGCAGAGGCGCAAAGAGAGACAGAACAGAGGATTTTTTCAGCGACTGATTGCTAATATTTGTTGAAATGATATCTACAAAATGATAATATGAATATATCATTAGGAAGGACGGTATTTTATGAAGGGCGATAAGATTTATACGGTATTGCAGGACACACGAGAAATCGCATGGAGCGATAGAGAAGAGATAAAAACTCTTTGTGTACTGGATCAGAGGGATACAAAACCGGCCACTATTGGAGAATATAAGACAGAAAAAGAGGCAATGGATGAAGCGCGAAAGTATAGTCCGCGTTTGACGGAAGGATGTGGGCATGATGGGAGAAGATTATACACTATTGAAGAGACATATGTAGAAGCATGGACAGATAACGGAGAAGGAGAATTTGATCCGTATGAAGAATCCTATTATGACACACCGTGGGATTATGCTTGGAATGAAGAGAAAGAAGACATTGACATTACAGAAGCATAAATAAATACATATTACTTAATAGAGAGCAAGTGGTTTACTATCACTTGCTTTTTTTGTTGGAAATTTTTCGAGAATGGAGGCATTGCTATGAGAATTATGACTTTTGAAATCAACGTAAATGAATGGATGAAACGCCATTACAACTTGACGGAAACGGAAATGAATGAATGGTTTCATGACATGAATAATTTTCGATGTACTTATATCTTGAGTGGAAATGGAAATCTCCCGGATCACTATGAGCTTCTGGATGAAAATGGGAACCATCTGAATATCAATGATTGCAACGGATTTCAAAAAGGCGTTGTGCTCAATGATTGTTTCAACTACTTTGTGTGCTGCCAGAAAGACATTGAGGCAAATCCGCCATGTGGTGTACTTAAAATTTATAATACGGACGTTGTAGATGATAGAGCGGCAAAGAAAATGGCACAGAGGGCCAGCTAAGAAAAGGAGAATATAAAATGAGACGACCAACGGAAAAAACGAGACAGAACGCAATGAAAAGATATGTAAAATATTCTTTAAGCGGTATAAACGATTATACAAAATATCCGTATAAAGGCATGAGAATCAACTATCTTGGATTAGAGCGTGATTATAATGCTTTCTGTGATGGTTATTCTTTTGCATTGACCACAGAGGATGTACCGGAGGAAATTACAGATTTTACAGAAGAATTCTGTAATGAAGGGAATTATCCGAACATTCAGAACTTGATTGATTTTGCAGAAAAAGATTATACGGTGCATGAGGAAAAAATTGATGTCAATGCTATTCTGGATCAAGCAAAAGAAAAAGGGTATCGCTTTTCTAAAAAACAGTTAGAAGGTTCCGCTACTTATTTTTGGAAGTATAAAAATACTTATTATAAGATTGCGCTCTTAGATAAAAATTATAGTATTGTAAATGATGGAGGGGATGCTTTTGTACGATTCACGACCTGGAAATCTCCGCTTTTTATTGTGACAAATTGCGGGGTAGCGGCAATCTTACCGGTCGCTAGTCATTCAAAGGATGCAATTATTATTGAGTGATGAGAAATTGAGTAGTAGGAAAGAGAGGAAAATATTATGGCTAAATTTGCGGTATCGTATGTGGAAACTTATAAAAATACATACATTGTAGAGGCAGATACCTATGAAGAAGCGGAAGAAAAATTGAGAGAAAAAGCGGAAGATTGTGAAATCGAAATGGATTTTGCGGACAGTTTCGATGAATGGGAAGTAATGCCAAGTGAAACATTCGGAGAAAACGATGTTTCCAATAAGGACGTGAGCTATTATCAGGAATTGCCGGAATAAATGACACGATAAAATGCACATTTTATGATTGGAAAAAGAGAGGAAAATAAAGTATGTATTTCAATGATAGAGAAAAAAGACGCTTGTTAAAAGTAAAAACAAAATTAGGAGATATGTGGGAAGGCAATTTGAGAAGATATCATGTCACGCCTCACACGGCCAGAGAAATCGCAAACTGCTATAACGCGCTTGTAAAAGCGCCGGAAACATTATCACGGGAAACGATTTCCTATGATGTGAAAAACTTTTTCGGAAAGAATGGTTTTGTCGTAGAAAATTATGGCATTGGTTGGAAAATCTATGTATCGGAGAGATTAAGAGATGAAGAGAGGGATCGGCTATGATGATAAAAGATTTTGATTTTGATGGAATGAAAGCGACGAGAAAACAGTGTTGGACTTACAAGGCAGATGGCAACACGCCGGTCAAGAAGGGGAAAAACCTGTATCCGTTGGATGTCATTACTGATTGTGATGACTTCAAAGGATTTTTTGTGGAAGTTGTGAAACATCCTTATAGTGATAACGAGTATTTAATTTGGAATGACCTGGGGAATAGTTGTGTGAGATATGGAAATTTTCATCCGAGTTATTATATGGATGCTACAGATCTTATTGGAGAAAAGTTGAATCCATATAAAGGAATGGATGGTTTCTTGAAAAAATTATCTTTTCTTGAGCTTCATTATGACTGGATTAGACTTACAGAGATTATGGCTTTAGCTGATAACGGAAAGTCGGAAGAAGCTAAAAGATATATGAAATATCATGATGAATTCAAGGCTAAACGCGAAGAGGAGTACAGAAAAAAGCAAGAAGAGACGGAAAAAAGAGCACAGGAACGAGAACGGAGATACCAGAGAGAGATCAATGCGAAAATCGAAAATGCGGAGGGGAGTATTAGAGGAAAAAAGGAATTCCAAAATGAAATAATTGACGGGAAATCTCTTGTAAATCGTTTGATGGAAAAATATGATATCAAGGTTCCCATCCGCACAAAAGGATGGATTGATAAAAGCCTTGCTGCTGTTTTATGGGTAGATGGAGAACTTAGATATCGCTATAGAAAAACACGGGGTACAAGAGGATCTCAGGCAGTATTTCAGTATCTTGATATGTTGGAAGATGCGGTAAATAAGAATTAAACAGAGGAGGAAAAAAACATGTTATTAAAGGGCGATTATGTAAAAGTAATAAAAAATCCATCAGGGCAGAGCAGTTATGATTGGTGTAGGGAAACGGTACCCATTGGAACGATTTGTAGGGTGGGAGGAAAATATCAGCATATAGACGGAAGTTGGTATTATTGCGTTACCCCTGTCAACAGGGGGAGCTGCTATTTTTATTTGAAAGAGGAACTGGAAAAGGGGCATTTTGAATGGGTTAAGGATTAAATATTTTGATTATATAACTAGAATAAATAATTAAAAAATTTACATACCAAAAGAACATATGTGTTATATATATAATCGGTAATGTGTTGGCGCACATTAGCCGATTTTTTTGATGGAGAATAAAAGGAGGATTTCATCATGACCGATTTAGCAAATATAGAAAAATTCAGAGATATTGTACAGAATAGCGATGACAATTTTGAAATGAGAGTAGATGATCACAAAATTGTTTTTGTGCAACTGAAAGTTGGAACTGGAAAATATATCTATTCAATGTCAACTTATTGTTCTGAAAATTCTGAAAATCAGAACATGAAAGAAGTTGGAATCAATAACGAATTAAGTTTATTTGCTATTGTTACAGAAGATAAAGCAGTATATTTATTTGAAATTTATCCATTGAGCTACCGGATAGAAGCAAAAGATCTACCTGATCAAGTTGCTTATTTTAATGAGTATAAAGATTCTGTGAAGTACGATGAAGCTGCTAAGATTTTTGAAAGGCTTTATTCGGAGATAGAAATAGGAGAGTCGGAAAAACAGAGTGAGATAGTAAAATGTGAGGATGAATGTAGAAAAATAGCTAGAAATACGCTTTTAAATGGAAACTCATATGATGTGTGGTTTTTTGCTTATTTAAAAGATTGTTTTGATCGTGTGGCTACTTTGCAAGCGCAGAATTATGCGAATTTTCTTTGCGGCTTGGAAAGCGTTGTTACACATATGACCAGAGATGTTTACAATAATTTTTCTTATTGTAAATCAGCAAAGATAATTGCGGAAAGAGTGAAAGAGATTACGGAAAAAGAGCAGAAATTAGCTGTTGAAGATTGGGAATTTGAGATGGCTGATGCGCTTAATGTAATCAAGGGTACGGCAAAAACAGTAAATGTTACATTTCATTATGAGGGAAAGGAATACACAGAAAAAATTCAATTGGAAATCTTAATGAGAAAATTAAAGCGGAAAGATAATTTTGATCATTGGGATTTTCTCACACAAAATAAAGGAGATCAAGTAATGGTTGCCCTCGGCGTGCCGAAGTGGAGAGGTAAAGACGGTAAGGAATTGTTGCAGTGTAAACATATTTCTAAAATCACTTATGGGAAAAAGGTGGTATTTCAGATGGAAATGTAGAAATTTACATTAGATAAAAGATATATTTTATGGAGGGAATGATTATGGAATTCACAACAGCGCAGAAAGATTTGATTCGTCAGGTTTTAGATAACAAGGAAATGTTTGAGGAGATTTTGCGTAAAGAAACGGAAAAAGAAAGAATTGAAGATGAAAATCTTTATAAACGTTTTGTTAAATCACAAGACGTGAAAATCGGAGAAAGCGTTAGTTTTGCTGGGATTACTTGGAGTAAGTTTAAATGTGACATGTGGGATTCATGTAGTTATTTTTTGGCTGATGCTCTGTATTGCAATATGGAATTTGGAAATACGAATGACTGGAGAAAATCTCCAATTAGAAGGAAGTTAAATACTGAATTGACTGAGTTGATAAAAAAAGATTTAGGAAAATATTCACTAAAAACTTTTTCCGTAGATTTGTTTTCGCATGATGGCTTAAAAGATTACGAAAGATGTGAAGATGAAGTATCTATATTAACCTATGATCTATATAGAAGGAATAGAAATGCAATTAAACTTATTGACGATTGGTGTTGGCTTGCCACTCCTTATTCTACACCATCAGGTTGTGGTGCTGGCTATGTTCAGGGTGTCGGCTCCGGTGGGGATGTTGATTGCTGCTGGCGTGATAGCGTCTACGCCGTGCGCCCGTTCTGTGTTATTAAACCAGACATAAGACTTGTAAGAAACATAAAATGATGGTATATTAAATGTAAAAGATGGATCGGAAATAAAAGAGAAACGGAGGAATGCGGTATGGGATTCTTAGGAGTATTGAGTACAATCGGCGCAGGGGTTTTCCTTGGAAAAGAGCTTGTTAGCGATGCGATGATCAAACAGATTCCAGCCGATACAGATATAAATGCGATGTATACGGCCAGACATAGCTCGACAGGGGAATTTGGCGAGAAGAAGATGTCGCAGAAAGAATTTGACAGATATGTATATTCTGGATATTTTTCAAGAGAAAATGTGAAAAGACGCAAAGAGCAGGGGCTTAAATACTGATTCTAAGTAAAATAAAAAAGTCTGTTTTATAGAGAAAAATAGAAAGTAGTGTTAGAAGAGTATTCTAGCACTATTTTTTATTGTAAAATTTGGAGGACGATTATGAATGGATTATTGGTGAAGGATGTGGATTTTTGTCATTCGATGATAAAGGCAGCGCAAGATTCAGAGGGGATTATCTGGGTAGGTGTGCGTTGGGTATGTGAGGGAATCGGGTTTACAGAAGGCAAAATGAAATATGAGAGAAAAAGAATTCAGGAAGACAGTGTACTTTCCAAAGGGGGACGAAATTTCATCCTCCCTACTGTCGGTGGGGAGCAAGAGGTATTGTGTTTGATGTTGGATTATCTTCCGCTTTGGCTTGCTAAGATATCCATTACTCCTAAAATGCAGAAAGAGACACCGGAAATCGCTGATAAGCTGATTCAGTACCAGCTGAAAGCAAAAGATGTATTAGCGGCTGCATTCTTGAATAAATCGAGTTCTGTAATGACGGAAAACAATATTGATGTAATGTCAGCGTTGGAAGCCATGACAAAAAAATTTGATCGGCTCTATGAGGATATGGGAACTATGGTCAAACTTGTACAGTCAATAGAGGAGAGACAGAACAAAATCACTGAAAAGCAGGATCAGATTGTTGCAACACCGTTTAGGAGCTTAGAGGATAAGGAAAAGGCCGGATGGAAGGAACTGATTTATTCTAAAATGAATCTGCTTGTCAATAAACATATTTATGGGAATGTTTCTGAAATTTTGAGTTATATTTACAGATATATGAATAGAAATTATTCTATTGTGTGGGAGCAGGAAAAGAAAGAATATAAGGAACGCAACAATGTGTCTCGTAATCCATCTACAATTGATGTGATTTATGATAATGAATCTATAAAATCTATTTTTATGGCTATTTTGAATGATCTTCTGGAAAAGAATAGGATTTCATCTGATGAGACATCAATGGGACAGACATTGGAGTATACTATAATAGAAGAAATTATTCGTCCTCTTATCGAGAAGTACCAGGATAAAAGCAACGCTGGAATGGTTACATATCACAAAGTATACAAATACATGGATACCCATTATCGCATTGGTTGGAAAAATCTCAAGACCAGGTATATCAATCGCTATGGAAACAAGAATGTAACGAAAAAGAATATCATTCTCAATAGTCCATCGCTTATGAAAAAATTCAAAGAATCCGTAAATGTGCTGCTTGCTGAATAGACGTGGGGGATAAGAAATGAAGAATAATACTTATCAGGTTGTTAATAAATTTATTTGTTATGGAAAGAAAATGGTGGTTGTAAAAATGAAAAAAGCTGTTTGTGTGATGGAAATGGATGAATACAAAACTATGATTAAAGAAGAAACAGAATCTTTTATAGACATCATACGAAGTGCATAAGGAGATAATGTTATGGGTAAAATGGAAAAAATGCGGCTTTATGAGGTAACAAAAAGCAGTTCTGATGGAACTTTTCAAGAAGGGGATCTCATTTGGATGTCTGATAATGAAGATATCAATAATGTGAGAGCAGGAGGTTTTTTGTCAAAAGAAGATTGGAATCAAGAAAGAATCAATGATTTCGAATGCCAGCTTGTAGATAATTTGTCTGCTTTTTCGTTAGTAAAAGTAGGAGATAATGAATGCGTCGTTAAAAAGAAAGCTTTATCTATGACATAGGAGGAAACATCATGAGAGTTGTAAATAGTGCACCGACAAAAGCACGAGCGGAAAATGTATTGACTGAAATGGAAGGTTGCCGATTTGCGAGCTTTTCAAGCATGGAAGAGTGGATCCGGTATCATATGGAAAATGACCTGCCGGATTTGAATATCCAAGAATGCCCGTTGAATGAAGAGATCGCAGATGGAAAAGCTGATGTAGATTACACTGCCGATGGAACTTTTGGGAAAAATGTGTTAGGATGTACATATCCAGATTTTACTATCGAGTATTTGATTGATAATGCAAAACAGATGTATGTGACATGGGCTCATTTCAATTAGAAGGGGATAAACACTGAGATTTGGAGGAAATGGAAGATGTTTGAAACAAGTATATTTTGTGATAAATGTGGATGTGGATTTTCTTTTCCTGAAGTTGAACCTAAGTGGTTTATGACAGAAACGGCGAGAGAAAAGGGCTGGACTATCGGTAAAAGACATTTGTGTCCTAATTGCAATAAGAAGAATAGGGGGAATCTGAATGAATAATGATTTAATTAGCCGGAAATCCTTGATTGCTGAACTGGAAAAAATGGTGCGGCAAGCAGAGATACTTAATCCCGGAGGAGGTGTGGGGGATTATAGAAAACGCACCGATGGCTTTTGACGAAGAAAACGATAATGAATGATCGATGGTTTAAGGAGAAACTGTAATGAAATATAAATGTGTGACAGATGGATTTGAAATTGAAGGATGTGTAATTGATGATCCAGATTTTAGCAGAAAAGTATCAATAATAAAGGGAGATATCCTTGAGTGCGTTGATGGAGAATATCTTGTAAAAGATGGGGTATATGTATGTAAAAAAGGTAGTATTCTTGGAAAATATCATTTTAAAAAAGTCGAATCGAAAATTTACGATAAAGCTATTATGGAAGCTGTGAGACAACGTATGGGACTGGAAAAAGATGATACATCTAAGGATGAATATATTATGAGTTTAGATAAAAGAACCGTGTTTAGGGAATTTTGTGAATGGAATGGACTTTTGGGATGGTCAGATAATATTTTACTTGCTCTTGAAAACATATATGATATTTGTTTGAAATAAATAAAATTTAACTTTTATGTGCGAGGTAAGAATATCAATGCGTGAAGTGATGGAATATGAATTAGAAACAAAGAAAAAGCATTTATCAAAATTGCAAGAATATTTCAAAACTGATATCAAAGATATAGATGCACCGAATTATGAAGATAATGCGATTAACGCGTTATTGGAAATGAAGAAAATTAAGACTGAAATTGAACAATTAGAATATTATTTGCAGTTGAAATGACGATTTTATAGAGAGGAGAAAAGATAGCATGACGAACGTAGATACCCCAACATTAGATAGAATCATGGAGATTCAAGAATCTGCACAACTTTGTGGAGAATTTCTTGAGTGGTTACAAGAAAAATATGTTATGTATGATAAAAATATTAAACGTGATTCGCCATTTGTTGATGTGATGAGAGATCCGGGTGATTATATCAATGAAGAAAAAATACTGGCAGAATTTTTTGATATTGATCTAAAAGAAGCGGACAGGGAAAGATTCAGAATAAATTGAAGACAATTTGAATGAGTAGAGTAAAAGTAGATTTAAAAACAGTATATCAGTTAGAAAACCCGCCATTTCAAAAATGTCCATACTGTGGTTACGATGAGTTTATGACAAAAGAATATATTTCTGGTTATACACATTATTATTATCGTTTTGATGGAGACGAAGCAGATAATGGAGAAATGTATGAGGATACTACAATGCGTCCTGTAGGCGTATATGCCTATTGTGCAAAATGTGGGAAAAAATTATTTCCTTATAGGGACAAGAAATAAGCGAGGTATTTCTTATGAGTAAAATCATTAGAAAAAGTGTAGAAGATGATTATAAGGGAGAGATAAATATGAATGGATATTATAACGTATTTAAAGAAAAATCAAAAAATGAATTGATTGCATTATATAAGCAGTTTCTTGATTTTGAAAAAACCGGAGTTATATCAAGCGATGTGGAACTAGGCAAGATTCGCGATTGGTATTGTGAATGGTTTAATAGCGGAAGTCCGTTGGTTGCGTTAGAACGAGATTTGTTTCATGCGATAGCGGATCTTTGGTACACTTATCAATTGCATTCTTTGGAGTTAAATCTTTCAATTGGAACCAGGGTTCGTATCCGTACAGATTTGAAAGCAAATGAACGATATGGGAAACATATAGCTTCGGAAGACATGATAGAATATGCTGGAAAGGAAGCTATAATAAAAGCATATGAACATGAAGAAGATTATGCGCCAGCATATTTGTTGGATATTGACGATCAATTTTGGAGTTGGTCGGATCAGATGTTTGAAGCGGTAAATATTACTAAGAAGGAGTAAAATGTTTTCAGAAGAAAAAGTTAAACAAATCATATAAAAAAATGTATACAATAATTTGGATAATTTGCCATATATACATTTTGTCTTGCAGATATCATTATGC
>ERZ1090867.641-NODE-643-length-13888-cov-17.525338_pt1 | contig 13888 bp, 14 predicted proteins | sample MGYA00478476_ERZ1090867 | MGnify/ENA primary metagenome ERZ1090867 (study PRJEB33644, sample SAMEA5815742) | chicken gut metagenome | biome: Chicken; feature: Gastrointestinal Tract; material: Caecum | place: Ireland | collected 2019-01-01 | study: A study of the... | reverse complement strand
GCCGCCAACTATCTGACCCACCCGGCGCTGCATCCGCCCTTCCTCTGCCTGGTGGCCAGCGGCGGCCACAGTCACATCGTGCTGGTGGAAGACTGGTGCCGCTACAAGGTGCTGGGCCGCACGGTGGACGATGCCGCCGGCGAAGCCTACGATAAAGTAGCCCGCACCCTGGGGCTTTCTTACCCGGGCGGGCCCAGCGTGGCCGCCGCCGCCAAAGGCGGTGACCCCCACGCCTACAAACTGCCGGTGCCCCATGTGGAGGGCAAGTACAACGTGAGTTTCAGCGGCCTGAAAACCGCTGTCATCAACGAGGTGCACAACGCCGAGCAAAAGGGCCAGCAGATCAACGTTTCCGATATGGCCGCCAGCTTCCAGGAGCGCATCGACCAGATCCTGGCGAAAAAGCTGCTGTCTGCGGCCGCCGACACCGGTGCCCGGACCATCTGTCTGGCGGGCGGCGTAGCCGCCAATGGCCGGCTGCGCCAGCTGGTGAACGACGGCGCCCAGAAGCTGGGCGCCAAGATCTACCTGCCGGAGCTGAAATACTGCGGCGACAACGGCGCCATGATCGCCGCCCAAGGCTACTACGAGTATCAGGACGGCAACCTGGCCGGCTGGGACCTGAACGGCCTGCCCACGCTGCCCATTGATTATCGGTAAAAAAACACCCCCTGTTCTTTTCAGAACAGGGGTTGTTTTTTATTCGCGTTCGCGGCGCTTCAGCCAGGGCATACGGCGCTGCAGATAGCGGGATACCCGCATCATGAAATGGTTGTACTTTTCCACGCGGGGAGAAAGCTGGGTCTTGGGCGGGTCCTTTTTGAAGGTATCTACATCAAAATACCGCTCCTTTGCCCGAACCAGGATATAACAAGGCTTTTTGGTGTGCCAACCTTCAAAGAAGCAGAAGCTGGCATCCAGCAGGCGGTATTTGGGATGGGTAAAGGCATACCAGTTGATGTGGGATTCATCGTGCCAGAGGGCAATAATACCTTTTGCCAGGTCCTGGTTGATGCGCTTGTCCAGCAGATGGCAGAACTTCAGATAGGCTTTGGCTTCGCCGCCGTTGATACCCCCGCAGACATAATCCCGGCCCAGCCCCATGGGGATAAACGCCTTGCACCGGGGGTTACGGTCATAGGTAAACTCGTAGTTGGGCCGCCAATAGAAGGCCGGATGCAGCACAAAGACCATACGCTCATGCTTTTCGGGTCGCGGCAGGAACATTTCTTCCGTGATGGGCTGGGTAAATTCACAGTTTGCATTGAAGAAATAGATATAGTCAAAGTCCTTCAGTTCTTCTTCGCGCCGCAAAAAAATTTCAAACCGCTTCAGCGTGGTGTAGGGCCAGGGCTGGGGTTTCTGGAAATAGCGGTGGATGCGGGGGTTGTCTTCCTCCCCGTCCAGGTGATCGGCATCGGTAAAGACAAAATAGTGAACTTCGCTTTTTTTTAGCAGATATTTCTCGGCACTGGCGAGAAATTCCGGCCAAAGCCGAAGATACTGCCCTGTGCAGATATACAGTGCTGCAACTTTTTTCATGCCTTATGCTCCTGTTCTACCAACCTGGTCTGGGGCAATTCTACGGCCCCCCATTCCTTGGCGTTCCACTCCAGTTCTCCTTCCAGGAAAGTATGCACCAGTCGGAACTGGATGCCCGGCACCCAGTCTTCCACTGTATGGGTGCCGCCCTCTCCCAAGGTGAACAGCGTAAAATAGTTGCTGTACTGCCCCGGAGACAGCACTCGCAGGTCATATTCCGCTGTAAAACGGTTCTCACCCGGATGCAGGTCCAGTCCGTACAGACAGGAAGTTGCCAGGGGATTGCCTACCTCATTGCGCACCTCAAAGCGCAGACCTACGCCCTGGGCTTCTTCTCTGGCGTGGATCACGTATTCAGCTCTCAGCGGCTGGGTATGGTCAATGCTTTCCACCGACGGTACCTGAAACCGGGCACTTTGCAGCCGCAGATTGTCGCGCTTGAACCAGTTGTCCCGCTTATACTGGCTGTAATCTACAAAATCCGTACTCTGGGACTTCTGCGCCAGATAGATGGCAATGCCCTCGTCCACATCTCCGTCAAAGACGATTTTGCCTTTGTCCAGCACGATGCAGCGGTCACACAGATCCCGGATGGTCGCCATGTTATGGCTGACATAAAGTACCGTCTTGCCATCCCGTTTGGCGGCCTGGCGCATCTTGGTCAGGCACTTTTTCTGGAACTTCATGTCGCCCACGGCCAGCACTTCGTCCATGATCATGATTTCGCTGTCCAGATGGGCCGCCACGCTGAACGCCAGTTTGACATACATACCGCTGGAATAACGCTTTACGGGCGTATCGATGAAATCCCCCACCTCGGAAAATTCGATGATTTCGTTCATCTTGGCGTCGATCTCCGCCCGGGTCATGCCGAGAATGGCACCATTGAGATAGACGTTCTCCCGGCCGGTCATCTCGGGGTGGAAGCCGGTGCCCACCTCCAGCATGGAGGCCACCCGACCGTAGAGGTCGATGTCGCCCTCGGTAGGAGCGGTGACGTGGGTCAGCAGCTTGAGCAGCGTGGATTTGCCCGCGCCGTTGGAACCGATGATGCCCACCGCTTCCCCTTTGTACACGTCAAAACTCAGGCCGTTCAGCGCCATAAAAGTAGTTCCGATGAGCCGCTGATCGGTGCCGATGAGGGTATTGGGGTCCTCTTTTCCGCGCTTGCGGGCCCACCAGCTTTGCAGGTCCCCCCGCAGGGTGCCGCCGCCGATCTGCCCCAGACGATACTTTTTCCTGACATTGCGGACGCGGATCATGATGTCTTTTTGTTGCTGCATGATACGGTCCTCCTTACACGGTATCCACAAAGGTCTTTTCAACCTTGCTGAACAGCGAAAGCCCCAGCGCCAGCAAGGCGATGGTCCACAAAATGGAAATGGCCCACATCAGAACACTGACCTGCCCGGAGCCGAAGAAAATATAGCGGAAAGATTCCATGGGGGCCGTCATGGGATTCAGAAGCATGGCCACATAGAGTACCCGGCTCATGCCGCTGACCATGGACAGCGGATAGACCACCGGCGTGCCGTACATCCACAGCTGCACACCGAAGGTGACCACCACCATCAGGTCGCGGTACCGGGTGGTCAGGCTGGACACGATGATGCCGCAGCCCAGGCCCAGCAATCCCACCTGAACCAGCAGCAGCACGGTGAGGGGCATCATAGCCCAGTTGGGGTGAACCTCCCCTTTGGCCACATAGTACAGCAGCATGATAAAGAACATGGCAAACTGCAGCAAAAAGTTGATGAGCGCCGACAGCATGGTGGAAATAGGCATGGCCAGGCGCGGGAAATACACCTTACTGAAGATAGCGGAGTTGGTGGTAAAAGTGGCCGAAATCTTATTGATACAGGCCGCAAAAAAGCCCCACAGCGCGCTGCCGGCCAGATAGAACAAGGTCTGGGGGACGCCATCGGTGGACAGGCCCGCGATGACGCCGAACATAACGGTATACATGGCGGCGGACAGAATGGGGTTGATGAGCACCCACGCCGGGCCCAGCACCGTCTGTTTGTACATGACGGTGAAGTCCCGTTTGACAAACAGCCAGATCAGGTCTTTATAGCGCCACAGTTCGTGGAAATCCACCCGGGCCCAACCTTTGGCAGGGCTGTAGTGGACGTGGTATTGCTTTTGCATCTGCTCCATGTGTTGCTCCTTTTTTCTTCGGTGCCGCGCACCGGATGGCAATGTGCTCACTGCCTGCTTTGCAAGAATGTAAGATAGACCGGCAAGCCCAACCGCAGCAAAAAAGCCCGCAGCGCCATGCTGCGCTGTCCGGTCCGGCGTGCCAGCATGCGGTAGGCATCGGCACAGCCGCGGCAGGCCGTACGGTACCGGACCTGCTGCCCTTTGGTGGAAAGGTCAAATCGCTCTTTCTCGCTGAGATTACGAATGGCGTCGTTCAAAAGGCCCTCGGCCCGCAGTACATCGCCCTTGCCGGCAAAATAGGCACACCATTCCAGCAGGAATTCGCTGCGGTCCAGATAGTTGCGGCTGGACCCCTGAGCCATAATACTGCCACCCCGCTGCACATAGCGGTACCCGGGATAGCCAAGGCAGGCAATGGTCTTACACCGGGCCAGCAGGCCGGGCAGCAGGAACTGGTCCTCGTACCGTTTGCCCTCGGCGTACCGCAGATCGGCAAAGAGTTCCCTCTTATACAGTTTGTTCCAGGCCACCACATAATAAATCTTCTGTTCGGCCAGGGCAAAATAACGCTGCCATACGCCGTCTGCATCCAGAACTTCATCCCGGAAGCCGGTAAAATCCGGGGCGGGCAGCGGCGTGTTGTGCTCGTCCACATACACCAGATTAAAAATCACCAAATCGGCATCGTGCTGGCGCTGGGCCTCGTAAGCCCGGCGCAGGGTATCCGTTTCCAGCAGATCATCCGAATCCACGAAGGCAAGGAATTGCCCCGTGGCTGCATCGATGCCGGTATTGCGTGCTGCCGAAAGGCCGCCGTTTTCCCGGTGGATCACCCGTACCCGGGGGTCCTTTTGGGCCCAGGCATCGCACAGGGCCGGGCAGCCGTCGGGGCTGCCGTCATCTACCAGCAAAATTTCCAGGTCGGAGAAGGTCTGAGCAGTCACACTGGCCACACAGGCGTCCAGATAGGGTTCCACTTTATACACCGGTATGATGACACTGATGGCAGGCATGGCAGGCTCCTTTCCTGACAAAATCAGCTGTGCCGGGCAGCCAGCAGGGCCCGGTAGGCATGGAATACCGGCAGCCCCATGCGCAGAGCCGCGGCACGCAGTTTGAGCGAGCGTGCTCCTTTTTGGGCTGCCAGCTCGTTATATGCACGGCAGAGTTCCCCTTTGACGGCGGCAAATTCCGCCCGGTGGCCGGGCTTGCGCAGGTCGTAGGCTGCCTTGTTGCGGTAGAGGAATTCCGCCGCATCGGTCAGCGCCCCTTCGGCCCGGTCATACCAGCCCCGGGACAGGAAATAATCCGCCCGGTGAATGTCCCCGCGGGTCATGGCCAGGCGCACCTCGTGGCGGGCCGTGGCCGTGATGCTGCCCTCGTGCTGCAGCACATAGTACCCGGTGTAAGCCAGGCACTGCACCTTACCGCAACGGGCAATGAGATCGGGCAGCACATAGTAGTCTTCGTGCAGCATCCCCTGGGGATAGCGCACCCCGTCAAACAGTTTGGCGGCATACAGCCGGTGGGCCGTACCGGTGAACTGATTGATCCAGGGGGTTCCGAAGGCATCCCAGAACTGCTCTTCCTGCAGGATGGTATCCACCGGAAAGCGCTGCTGGCCCGGCAGCGGAAGCCGGGTACCGTCCGGCTTCACACGGCAGCAATTACAGATCACCAGGTCAGCGCCGCTGCCCCGGGCCGACGTATACAGGGTGGCAAGCAGATCGGGGGCTACGGTATCGTCACTGTCCACCATGGTGATCCAGTCGGCGCGGGCGGCGTCCAGCCCGGCATTGCGCGCCCCGGAAGGGCCCGGCCCCGTCTTTTTCGGGTGCAGGGCCCGGATGCGCGGGTCTTTGGCTGCCCAGGCATCACAAAGGGCCGGGCAATTGTCGGGGCTTTCGTCATCCACCAGCAGCAGTTCAAAATCTTCCAGCGTCTGGGCCAGGATGCTCTCCACACAGGCATCCAGCGTTTCTTCAGCCTTATAGACCGGCACCAGTACACTGATTTTCGGAGTTTGTTCCAGCATAACGATTCCTTTACTGCCCATCCGCCGGCACGTCGTCCACACCGGGAAGGTGCATCATGCTGCCCACATAGAGGTTGGCGCTTTCGGGATGCCAGCGGGAGATGCCGCTTTCGGTGGTAAGCGTCAATTCGCCGAACTTGATGGTGCCGTCGGGCAGCGAATACAGGTCCACCCGCACCATCGTAAATCCGGCGCTGAGGGTCCGTGCAATCTCCACCATCTTTTCGAGGTTTTTCGGGCGCGGAATATCCTGGGGCTGTTCCAGCGGCATATCATAGTTGAAGGGCTGCAGGTTCCAATCTGTATCGTAGAAGATCATCCGCTCCTGCCCATCGGTGTATCGGTCCGTAATATACAGAATAAGACGGGGCTCCCCGTGAAAGCAGAAGAACTTGTAATCGTAGAGGTCGCCGCCATTGTTCTCGATATACTGCTCAATGATGATGCGGGGCCGAATCTTCTCGTACTGGCGATCCAGTCCGCCCATCAGATAACAATAGTTCAGCTTGAGCCAGCACTCCACCTTTTCTTTGGCGGTAGCCTTATCAAACTTGCTCTTGTCCAGCACCGGGATGTTCCAGCCCGCGCCGTGGTTGGTCTTGAGCATAAATTTATCGGGCAGTTTGTCAAAGTCGATATCGTCAAAATGATCGTAGACGCCCAGCAGCGGGATCAGATACTCCTCGCCGATCTTCTCTTTGACCCAGTCACGCACAAGATATTTGTCCACCAGCATATACTTTTCATCCAGGTGGTCGTGCAGCTTGAGCCATTGGGTTTTCTCGCTGAATGTTTTGGGATGTTCCAGGTCCAGCGGCGTATGGCTGTAGTTGGTTTCCAAAAACCACTTTTTCAGCGCTTCCGGATAGTCCTTTTCTTTCAGGCAAGCCCAGTAGGCGTAGTTCTTGTTGGCGATCTTGTGGTATTTGGCGTAGAGAATGATGTACCGCACACTGGTGACCGGTCCATTGTGCAAAAGATATTTCAACCCCCGCACAGCATGGCGCGGCAACCAGGTAATGGCACGGCCGATCTTGTAAGACGAGGAACCATAGACCGCTTCCAGTTCCCGGCGCAGCAACTGGGCCTGCTGTTCGGCCGTCAGTTCATGCATATCTTCCATAGGATGTTCCTTCCCTCTTCAGGCATTCTGTTCCTGCTTTTGGCGCGCTTCCTCCAGCAGGGCACGCACCTTGGGTTTCCAGATAAAATGGCGGCAGACCCGGGTCATAAAAAACCAGAAGGCGTTTTCTATCTCGCACCATAGACGGATCAGCACATTTTCATTGCTATAGTTGACGATGCGCCGCAAACGCCCCGCATGGTAGGTGCGGATGTTTTCCATATAAGTCTGGGCTTCTTTCGCCAGCTGGGGGTTTTTGCGGGCAGCAAACAGCTGCTGGTATTCATATACAAAACGCACCAGACCGCTGGCAAAAAATCCCTTGCAGACCGCCGATTGCTGGTACAGCATCAGTGCGTTGAGGATATAGTTCTGGTAGACGCTGCGGCGATGGTAGGTGCTGCCTTCCATCTGGCGGTAGTTGAACATACAATCGGGCAGGTAGTAGATGCCGCCGTAGGGCAAAAACTGGAAAGTGAGCATATTGTCGATGATCTGCACACCGCTGGCATACGGGTCGATGCCCTGCAGACCCACGTTGCGCAGCATCAGGGCATTGGTGTGAATATACAGGAAACTCCAGTACTCCTTGGCCGTCAGGCTGCAGGCCCGCAGCGGCTTCTCGATGGGTTCGGTCTTGCCGGTGCTCTCCCAATAATAGCAGCCGTTGTGCCCGCAGCCCACATATTTGTGCTCTGTGTCTGCGTCGAGAATGTCCGCCTGCTTCTGTAATTTGTGCTCGTCGGTGTAAAAATCGTCACCGTCCAGGTAGCAGACGTATTCCCCTTTGGCCTCATAGAACAGCCGCCCGCGGATGGCGTTCATCCGCCGGATGCGCTCGTTGGCCTCGTATTTGGCGCCGGGGATGCGATCCATCACGAACACCCGCACCGAATCGGGGTATTTCTGCTCCCAGGCGCGCAGCTTTTCGATGGTGCCGTCGTCCGAACCGTCATCGGCACAGAGGACTTCCACGGGAAAATCCGTCTTTTGGGCCAGGACGCTTTCCAGCGTCTGGTCCACGTAGGGGGCCAGATTATAAAATGAGATGAGTACACTGACTTTGGGTTGCTGCATGCAAAGAACTCCTTACCGGGCAGAAATTTCGTACCAGAGCAAGCCGTTTTCATCCGGTTCCCGGCTGCGGGGCAGATATCCCTGCTTCTCATAAAAGCGGCGGGCACGCAGATTCTGAACATCCACACACCAATAGATTTTTTTCAGTCCCAACTCTGCAAAGCCAAGATGCAGGATTGCCTGCATGGCTTCCCCGGCTTGACCACTGCCTCTGGTTGCGGGATGCATTGCAATGGCAAACTCTGCGCTGTGGGTGATATCATCCACCGCTTTCAAGCTGACAGTACCGAGGTACAGGTCCTTTTCATCCACAACGGCGCGGTGCAGGCCGGGACGATCCTTGGACGCTGCCTGAATAAAACGAAGGCAATCTGCCTCGGTCATCGCTGCAAAATTCGCATGCATATGGGCAACCGTATCGGGATCGTGCATCCATTCCAGCATACGTACGGCATCCTGCGTGCGCAGACGGCGCAGCTGAATCATGACATTTCCCCCTTGCCTACCGCTGCCAGGAACGCATCATAGTCCCGGATGTAATCGTCGGCATCGTAGTAGGAATCCGCCGCCACACACAGCACCGAATCATCCTGCTGCCAGATCATTTCCCGCCACATATAATGTTCCACGATCAGCCCCTTGGCCGGGTCATTGAGCAGTACCTCGGTCTTTTCGGTGCCGTCGTCCAGGCGGATGAGGATGCTGCCGTAAGGGCACCACAGCACCTGCCGCAACGCCTTATGGGCATGGCCGCCCCGCTGCACCCCCTTGGGCGCACCGTGGATATAGTAAATGCGCTTGATGGCAAAAGGGACATCCCGCTCCGCCTCAAAGACCGAAAGCGTACCCATGCCCTCAGCCGTGACGCTTTTCATGCTGATGGTTTGAAGAATCATCGTTTGCTGCCTTTCTTTAAGAGATCCTGACGACCGCCGTGCCGTCGATCATGGCGCAGTATCCGTCATAGGGATAGACCGGCATTTCCTCCACGCGGGCATCCTCCGCCCAGGCGTTGAGCTGTGCCTGGTCCGCCACCACGTTGGCCGTGCTGCCCATCACATGCTGGAACCACCATTTGATGGTACCATCGTAGGTCACCGCGGAATTGACCTGATGCAGGTCGCCTTCCTCATAGCGGCTGAACGCCGGGTCATGGTAGGCAAACAGGGAATCGGTGAAATCGCCCACAAAAGCCACCGGCGTGGTGCCTTCCTCATAACCGGGCAGCTTTTGGACTTCGGCCATCACGGTGGTCATCTGGCGGGCCGTCTGGTCATAGACGAACTTGGTGTAAACATAGGCACCGTTGGCGCAGATGACCATACGGCCGATAAGGAACACGCACAGCGCCGCCCCGCACCAGCGCCAGAGCGCCCGGGGCGGATTGGGCAGTTCCTGCCCCGAAAGCAGCATCAGCGGCAGGGCATACACCAGGAACAGCGCATGCTGCATCAGAATGTACACGTTGCCGGACGCCAGCAGATACACCACATTCAGGCCCAGCGGCAGCAGCACCACCGCCAACAGCGTCTGCACCACGGCGCGGCGCTTTTGTCCGCGCAGCCGCACAAACAGTCCCCACAGGGTGAGCAGCAGCATCAGGGCCGTTGCCACCCGCATACCGCGGTCATTCCAGCCGGAATAGCCCAGCAGGGTCTGGAAGAAATTCTTGTACGTTGCCGGTATGCCGGCCAGAATAGCCGCCGGCCCCAGGCGTACCAGCTGTACCAGACCGTTGCCGGTATCGGCCAGCTGGTAACCGGTCAGCGCCAGCGAAACTTTGACCGAGATCAGGTAGAGGACAGCGCCCGCCGCCAGGCTGGCCAGGGCACGAACGCCATGGAGCAGCCAGGTCCGCCAGGGGGTATCTTCCAGCGCCTGCCGCACCAGGACCAGCAAAAACAGTCCCAGGGCGAACTGAATATAGGCCTGATAGAAAGCCAGGCACCCGCAGAACAGCACCGCTGCCACACAGAAACCGGGAACCGGCTTTGCCTTTTCCAGGCAGAATACGCCCAGACAGGCCAGAACCATGCCCATCAGATGGGCGTCGGTCCACAGATTATAGGTTGCCAGCAGCGCCGTCACCGTGGCACAGCAGGCCAGCAGGGCGGTCACCAGCACCGCCGCACTGCGCCGCAGCCGCAGCAAAGAAGCAATGCAATACCCCGAAACCGCAATATACACCGTGCTGAACAGGCCGATCAGCCACGGGGCCGCCACCTTGCCGCGAATCAGCGGAAAGTACAGATTCTGCGCCCAGCGGCCCAGGGTGTACATCGTCCACTGGGCGTCAAACACCACCACGGTACTGTCGTGGTTGGGGAACAGGTTCATGAACGCAAAGGCATGGGCCAGCAGCATACCGGCCAGTGCCGCCAGCGACACCGCCGCCAGCAGCGACCGGTCGATGCGCTTGCACCAGCCGCGCAGCTTTTCTTCTGTTGTATCCAAAATCTGATTCATGAGCGGGGCTTCTCCTTACCGATAAATTACGGCTGCACAGCCGTATCGTAGATGCGGCGCAGCAAGGCGGCATCACCGTTGTTCGGCGGCTGCCAGGCGCGCTGCGCCTTTTTGAACGGTGCATTCTGGGGCACGATCAACCGCCCCACCAGTCCGCGCACCAGCCGGCTCTTGTGCCGGTCATTGAAAAAATAGGCATAGGCCAGCCGCACCGTGCGGTCCTTGGGGTATTGGCGGTGCAGCAGTTCCACCATGGCACGCCATTCCGCCGCCATGCGCTGGCGGGCGGTTTCGTTGGTGGAAACACCGCCGCCGTATTCGTACCAGCTGGTCAGGCGGTCATACCGCTGGATGCGCACCCCCTGCACGGCAAACAGCCGCAGGGAAAAATCTTCGGCCAGCCGGACCTGCCCGGCCATCGTCTGCAGCGCTTCGGTCAGCAGGTCCCGTTCGTAGACCATGCCGCAGCCACTGATGCCATCATCGTAGAGCAGCAGGTTGCGCTTGATGGCCGCCCCATCATAACGGGCCGGGTCATAGGGGGTACGGTCAAAGGGCGTTTCGCCGGGCACCGGAGCGGGGGCTGGCTGCGCCGTGTAGTACGCCTGCCGGGCAAAGGCCACCCGGGGGGCATCGGCCTGCAGCCGTTCCAGCCACCAGCGCACGGTCCCGGCATCGTAGAGATAATCCCCCGGCGAGATGGTCAGCACCCAGCGGGTGGTAACTTTTTGCAAGGCGTGAAGTATATTGCACACTGTGCCGCCATTTTGCGGCATAGCCACAGCCTGCACTCCGGTAATGCCGTGGGCTGCCAGATAGGCTGTACTCTCGGCGAAATAATTCTGCGGCGAACCATCGTCCGCCAGCACCACGGCAAAGTCCCGGGTGTCCTGCAAAACCAGAGAGGCCAGCGTGCGCCGCAGCGCCGCGGCATCGGGCCGGTATTGTGCCACCAGAACGGTCAAGATTTTTTCCATAACGGCCCTCCTCCCCTTGTGCAGTTATTCCATGCGGCCCATCCGGCCGCGCCAGAAATCCAGTGCGCCGCGGAAGGCGCCGTAGCTGCGCCCCTTTTTGCGGCCCAGCAGTTTTGTGAGGGCATACCGCGCCGCCCCGGCGATGAGCACCGGCAGCGTTCGGGCGCGGATATACCCCCTGCTTTTGCCTTTACAGGTCAGATACAGCGTGTTGCGGGTAATGTAATACACCGACAGCATCCCTCCGGCGCTGCCGCCCGCCTTGTGCCAGATTCTGGCATCGGGCAAAAACCACAGCGGCACCCCGGCGTCGGCCAGGCGGATGCAGTAGTCCACATCCTCACAGTACATGAACAGCGTTTCATCCAGAAAGCCCACCTGTTCGATGACCTGCCGCGGCAGCAGCACGCAGCAGAAGGTGATGAAGCTGACCTGCTTTTTCTCGGCAAAGGCCGGACCGTCCTTCTCGTGGCCGCCCAGATGCCGGACCTTGCCGGTGGCGCGGTCCAGCTCCCCGCCCGCAAACCAGATCTCATCCGGCGGGTCAAGGAACAGCATCTTGGGGCAGCTGACCGCCCCGGCCGGTGTTTCCCGCAGCAGGGTTTCGAGGAAATCCGGTGCGGCCACCGTGTCGTTGTTGAGCAGCAGCACCCAGTCGCAGCCGTCGGCCAGCGCCCGGCGCATACCTACGTTATTGGCGGCGGCAAAACCGACGTTGGCCTCCTGGGGCAGAAAGACGGTGTTTTCCGTCAGGTGCTTTTGCAGCTGCTGCACCGAATCGTTGGTGGAGGCATCGTCCAGCAGGATGATTTCGAAGTCCCTGTAGGTCTGCTTCTGCAGGCTTTCCAGGCACTGGACGGTGTCCTGCCAGCCGTTATAGTTGGAGATGACGATCCCGACGTTTGGCATGGTTACTCCTTAAACGAATTGACTGCATCGATGACGGCCCGGACCTGTTCTTCGGTCATGCCGTAGTACATGGGCAGGCTGAGTTCGGTGGCAGAGATTTCCTCGGCAATGGGCAGTGCCCCGGGGCCAAGTCCCAGTTCCCGGTAGGCTCCCTGCAGGTGGATCGGCGTGGGATAGTGCTTGTTGGTGCCGATGCCCAGCCCGTTCAGGTGGGCTTCCAGGGCATCCCGTGCCTGGCAGCGCACCGCAAAAATATGGTACACGTGCTCGCAGCCTTCGGCCACCGTGGGCAGCGTCACCACCGGGTTGGTAATACCGGCGCAGTAGCGCGCCGCAATGCGGCGGCGCTCGGCGTTCATCCGTTCCAGGTGGGGCAGTTTGGCCGCCAGGAAGGCCGCCTGCAGTTCGTCCAGGCGGGAGTTCTGCCCTTTATAAATATGATGGTATTTGTAGTCGCTGCCGTAGTTGCCCAGCGCCCGCACCTTTTTGGCGAGGTCGGGGTCGTTGGTGGTGACGCAGCCCGCATCCCCCAGCGCGCCCAGGTTTTTGCCGGGATAGAAGCTGAACCCGGCGGCATCCCCCAGGCTGCCCGACCGGCGGCCCTGCCAGGTGGCGCCGTGGGCCTGGGCGGCATCCTCGATGACCTTGAGCCCGTGGGCCTTGGCAATGGTGTTGATGGCGTCCATCTCAGCACACTGACCGTAGAGATGCACGGCCATGATGGCCTTGGTGCGGGGCGTGATGGCGGCTTCGATGCGGTTGGGGTCGATATTATAGGTAGCCAGATAGGGTTCCACCAGCACCGGGATTGCCCCCGCGTAGCTGACGGCCAGCACCGTGGCAATGAAGGTATTGGACGGCACGATGACCTCGTCCCCGGGGCCGATGCCCAGCGCTTTGAGGATCAGCACCAGCGAATCCAGCCCGTTGCCGCAGCCGATGCAGTATTCCACACCGCAGTAGGCGGCAAAGGCCTTTTCAAAGGCTTCGTCCTCCCGACCCTCGATGTACCAGCTGTTTTGCAGCACACGGTCAAAGGCACCGCGCAGGTCGGCGTCCAGTTCCTTTTCCATGGGGCGGAAAGAAACAAAGGGCACGGAAATCGGCGGATTGGGCATACACAGCACGCCTCACTTTGCAAAAAATTGGCAGACGGGCACACGCCGCCTACTATATCGTCTTATTATACAACGATTCAGCCTCTTTCGCAACCGTAAAAAACAGGGCGTTCCCCCTGGCGGGAACGCCCTGTCCGGCTCATTTCCGGCTTTGCCGTGCCGTCTTGCGGGTGGTGCATCTGGGCCCGCAGCCGCACTCGTCGATGCAGACATGGTCGGCACAGCAGGCACGGCCTTCCAGATACTTGCAGCCCTTGTCATCGCAGCGGACTTCGGTTTCCGCTGTGGCCGGGGCATTGTCGGTAGCCACGTTGCCCACGCCCTCGCTGCAGCGGTAACTGCTGCACACCGCATCCCGCTCCCCCGCGTGGTGCACCTTGATATTGCCCAGGCAGCAGGCGCCGGCTTTATTGTGGCAGCAGTCGTACTGCGCACAGTCGAGATAAACCATCTTGAAACACCTCCGGGCCTAGTGTGCCCG
>ERZ1090867.627-NODE-629-length-14192-cov-6.226993_pt1 | contig 14192 bp, 19 predicted proteins | sample MGYA00478476_ERZ1090867 | MGnify/ENA primary metagenome ERZ1090867 (study PRJEB33644, sample SAMEA5815742) | chicken gut metagenome | biome: Chicken; feature: Gastrointestinal Tract; material: Caecum | place: Ireland | collected 2019-01-01 | study: A study of the... | reverse complement strand
CAGCTGATTGTCGAAAACGCACGCCGCGCGGCAAACTCTCTGATTTTAGAGGTGGAACGCCTGAAAAAAGAACAGGCGCGCGAGAAAAACGCTGCCGAAATGGCGCGCAAAGCCAAAGCAGCAATGAAACGCCACTTAAACGATTTGGACGATTTGACCGCCGAACGGCTCGGCGAAGAGGACGACGGCGACTATGTCTATGTCCTGCCGCGGCCGCTTACAATAGGCGACACGGTTTATGTCACCGTGCTCGGCACAAACGGAACTGTGACCGCGCTGCCTGACAGCAAAGACAACGTGGAAATTCAGGCGGGCTCGATGAAAATGAAGGTGCCGCTTCAGTCTTTGCGGCTTCGAAATTCCCCGAAGAAAAACACCCCGCAGCGCACCGCCGTCACGCGCTCCGACCGCGGACCGTCTACTTCTAAAACCAGCGTGGATTTGCGCGGCAAAAATGCCGAAGAAGCGCTTTTGGATTTGGATATGTTCTTAGACGGCGCTTTGCGTGCCGGGCTTTCGGAAGTGACCGTTGTCCACGGCAAAGGCACCGGGGTTTTGCGAAAAGCGGTGCAGGCACATTTGCGCAAACTGCCGTTCGTGCGCTCGTTCCGGCTCGGCGTTTACGGCGAGGGAGAAGACGGCGTCACGATTGTGGAATTCAAATGATTTTTGCCGTTGCAAAACAGAGCCTTGTGTGGTATGATTAAATACACACCAATAAATCAACATCAAATGACGGAGGTCTCTTTATGCGCAAAAAGATATTGGCGGTTTCCGCCGCGATTTTGATTTTCGCCGTCATGGCGGTTGCTTGCGGCAAAGCGGAGGAATACGACAAAACCGATACTTACAACCCGATTGAATATACAACGGACGAGTCGGGTGAAAAATATGTCACCAACATTTACGGCGATTTGATTCCGGTCACGACCGATAAAGACGGTTCCGTGGAACTTTTGGAAGACCTTTACACCAAAACCAAGGAACAGGCCGAAAAAGAAGAACAGTCGTTGAAAGACGAGGCGACCGCCACCGGCAATAACCAATCGAATAACCAAGGCGGCTCCGGAAACAACTCCGGAAACAACTCCGGTAACAATTCCGGTAATAATTCCGACAGCGGCTCCGGCGGCATTCAGGTCGGCTCCAATTCGCCAAAAGACGAAGGAAAAGAAGCCGTTATCGTTTGGTAAGTATTCAGCAAAAAACTGCTTGACAAGGCGGGAAATATTTAGTATAATATCACCCTGTAAAGCAAAAGACTTTACAGGGTCTTTTTTGTCGGAAAGGAAGGTCTTTTCATGGCCACCAATGTTGAAATCACAATTTTATTGGATTTTTACGGGGAAATGCTGACCGAAAAACAGCGCGATTTCCTCGGGTATTATTACAACGACGACCTTTCCCTTTCGGAAATTGCCGAAAACGAGGGGATTACAAGGCAGGGCGTTCGCGACGCGATTAAGCGCGCGGAAACGTTGCTTTATGAAATGGAAAGCAAGCTCGGCTTTGCCAAACGGTTTGACGAAATCAAGGCGACGCTCCACCAAATTATGGACTGCGCCGATTACATCAACGCCTACAATCTCGACCACGGCCTTTCCCGTGAGATTAACGAAACGACCGTCCGCATCAAATCGCTGGCGCTGGATATCATTGAGTAAAGGAACATAAAGCTATGGCATTTGAAGGATTGTCCGATAAGCTCGAAGCGGCGTTTAAACGGCTTAGAAGCAAGGGCAGCTTAAATGAAAATGATGTAAAAGAAGCCATGCGCGAAGTGCGCCTGGCGCTTCTCGAAGCGGACGTTAACTATAAAGTCGCGAAAGATTTTACCAATAAAGTGACCGAGCGTGCCATCGGCGCGCAGGTAATGGAAAGCCTGACCCCCGCGCAAATGGTCATTAAAATCGTCAACGAAGAGTTGACCGCGCTCATGGGCGGAACGGGCAGCCGGCTCGCGTGCGCTGCGCACCCGCCCACAATCGTGATGATGTGCGGCTTGCAGGGCTCCGGTAAAACCACGCACTGCGCCAAAATCGCCCGCAAACTCAAAAGCGAGGGCCACCGGCCGCTGCTTGTGGCGTGCGACGTTTACAGACCCGCCGCCATTAAACAGTTGCAGGTCGTCGGCGAACAGGTCGACGTTCCCGTGTTCGAAATGGGTCAGATTGACCCCGTTGAAATCGCCAAAAACGCCGTGCGCTATGCAAAAGACCACGGCTATGATTATGTCTTTATCGACACCGCCGGTCGTCTCCACATTGACGAAACGCTGATGACCGAGCTTAAAAATATCAAAGCGGAAGTCCACCCCCACGAAATCCTTTTGGTCGTGGACGCGATGACCGGTCAGGACGCCGTCACCGTCGCAACCGCGTTTGACGAAGCGCTGGGGATTGACGGCTTGGTGCTCACCAAAATGGACGGCGACACCAGAGGCGGCGCGGCGCTTTCCGCAAGAGCCGTCACCGGCAAGCCGATTAAATTTGTCGGTATGGGCGAAAAGCTCGACCAGCTCGACTATTTCTATCCCGACCGCATGGCTTCCCGTATTCTCGGCATGGGCGACGTGCTTTCGCTTATCGAAAAAGCGGAAAACACACTCGACGAGAAAAAGGCCGCCGAACTCGAAAAGAAGCTTCGTAAAAACAAATTCGATTTAAACGATTTGCTCGACCAACTTCAGCAGGTGCGCAAACTCGGCTCGATGAAAGACATTCTTTCGATGCTCCCGGGCGTGGGTAATAAGCTTAAAGATGTCGACGTTGACGAACGCCAGTTCGACCGCGTTCAGGCGATTATCCGTTCGATGACGCCCGAAGAACGCGCGAAACCCGAAATCATCAACCCCTCGCGCAAACGGCGCATCGCCGCCGGCTGCGGGATGAAGGTGGAAGATGTCAATAAACTGCTTGCTCAGCACAAACAAATGCTCAAAATGTTTAAGCAGTTCAATTCCAAAGACGCCCGCCGCCGGATGAGCCGCATGGGCAACTTTGGCCAGTTCGGTATGTAATTCGCTTCCAGCACTTCACAGTGATTGGTATAAATTCAATTCAGATACATTGGAGGAAAATCAAATGGCAGTAAAAATCAGACTGCGCCGCATGGGCGCAAAAAGAGCACCGTTCTATCGTGTGATCGTTGCGGATTCCAAATCTCCGCGTGACGGCAAGTTCATCGAAGAACTCGGCACCTATGATCCCATGAAAGACCCCGCTGAAATCAAAATCGATGTGGAGAAAGCCCAGCAGTGGATTCAGAACGGCGCACAGCCGACCGACACCGCAAAAGCGCTTCTCAAGCAGTGCGGCGCGATTAAATAATCGGGAGGTCTTTTGTTTTGGAAGAACTTCTCAAAAATATCGCAAAAGGGCTTGTAGATGACCCGGATGCTGTTTCCGTCACCGTCGACGAACCCGACGAGCACGGCAACATTGTCTATCATCTGCATGTCGCCGAAGGGGATATGGGGCGCGTTATCGGCAAACAGGGCAGAATTGCAAAAGCGATTCGCACCGTTGTCAAGGCGCGTGCCACCAAAGACGGCGTCCGCGTACAAGTGGACATTGATTGATGAAAAACGCGCGGGAAAACTTCCCGCGCGCTGTTTCTTTATTGGAGAAAACTTATGAAAAAACCCTATTTGGAAGCGGGGAAGGTTGTCGGCACCCACGGCGTGCGCGGCGAATTCAAAATCCAGCCGTGGTGCGACAGCGCCGCGTTTTTGTGCGGCTTTCATACGCTTTATTTAGATGACGCCGGGCAAAAGCCTTTAAACATGCAGTCGCTTCGCCCCCACAAAAATGTGGTGCTTGCAAAAGCCGACGGCGTGACGTCCATGGAGCAGGCGGAAGCTTTGCGCGGCAAAATTTTATATATTTCCCGTGCGGACGCGCACTTGGAAGTGGGCAAATGGTTTGTCCAAGACCTTCTTTCCTGTAAAGTTATTGACGTTGACACGGGCGAAGAATACGGCACCCTCACCGAGGTGATTCCGGGTGTCGGCGCAAATGACGTTTGGTGCGTGAAAAGTGAAAACGGAAAAGAAACGCTGGTGCCCGCGATTCCCGACGTGATTGTCGAAACGGACACGGACGCCGGTGTGATAAGGATTCGGCCGCTTTCCGGCTTGTTTGACGGAAAGGAGACAGTGGTGCGCGATGCGGATTGATATTATGACGCTGTTTCCCGAAATGTGCGAGGCGGTGCTCTCAGAAAGCATCATCGGCCGCGCCCGCGAACGGGGCTTTGTAGACATTCATTGTGTAAATATCCGCGACTTTACAGCGGATAAACACAACCGTGTGGACGACGCACCCTACGGCGGGGGAATGGGTATGCTTATGCAAGCCCAACCTATCTGCGATTGCTACCAATCGCTTTGCGAAAACGCCGAAGATCACCCCCACCTTGTCTATATGTCCCCCCAGGGGCAGACCCTCACGCAGGAAAAAGTCAAGTCGCTTGCCAAAATGCCCCATTTGGTGCTTTTGTGCGGCCATTACGAGGGTGTGGACGAGCGCATTTTAGACGAGATTGTCGACGAAGAAATTTCAATCGGTGACTATGTGCTGACCGGCGGCGAATTGCCCGCGATGGTGCTTGCCGACGCTGTCTGCCGAATGTTAGACGGGGTGCTGCCGAATGATGAAGCGAAATCGCTTGAAAGCCATTACAACGGGCTTTTGGAGTATCCGCAATATACAAGACCGCCTGTTTGGCACGGGGTTTCCGTTCCCGATGTGCTCTTGTCGGGGCACCATGAAAATATTGAAAAATGGCGGCACGAACAGTCGCTTTTGCGCACGTTTCTTCGACGCCCCGACCTTTTAGAAACCGCCGAACTGTCCGAAAAAGACCGAAAGTTTCTTAAAAAGGTTAAAGCCGAACAGGAAAAAGAAGATTAAAAACCGAAAAATCAGAAAAAACCGGTGCGGACTTTTTGTCCGCGCCGGTTTAATTTCTTTGAAAACGTTCATACGTGTTTGCGAAAAACGCGGAGACGTCCTCTAAATTGACGGTGTCGGGCGCGCGGCCGGTGCGCATTTTTTCGGAATTTTGCCGCGCGCTTACAATCCCTGTCAACAGCGAAAACGCCAAAAGGAGCACACAAAGGAACACCGCAAACCGCTTTAATACACTTGCGTTTTTCATAGTTTCACATCCTTTTAGGTTATGTACTTCTCCAAAAGCTCTGAGAGCGCCGTGCCGATAAGCCTGCCGGAATACACCGCTTCTTCGAGCGTGTTCGAGTCGCTCCCCATTTCCAAAAGCACCGAACAGGGGGTGACGTCCATGTTGTATTTCCGCGCCGAAAACAAAATCGGGCGCATAAGTCCGGGGTATTTGGTTTCCGCCGTCTGCTGTAATTGCAGCGCAAACGTCAAGTTTTCTTCCCACCGCGGGAAATTGGTCACCTTGCCGTCCTCACAGCCGGCAATAATCATAATCTGCGCCGCTTTTTTGCCGTCGATTTCGGCGGTCGGCTTTATGCGCGTGCCGTCGCTTTGCATAATCGCGTCGCGGTGTACGTCAATCACCACCTGAATCGTCGGGTTTTCCGCCATGATTTTGGTAATCGTTTCCCGCGAACGGTCGTAAGCGCCGGTGTATTTCGCGTCGTGAATTTCCGTGTCGTGAATATATCCGATGCCCGCTTTTTCGAGCTGTTCGCAAATCGCGTCGCCCACGCGCACCATATTTTTGCTTTTATCGTTTATGCGCGTTAGGTACGATTTCGTGTACCAGCCCATGTTTAAAAGCTCATAGCATTCGGTCGTGTGCGTGTGAAAAATCAAAACCGTCGGCTTTGTCTTGTCGGTGATTTGCAAGGTCGCTTTCTTTTTAAGCGAAGTTTTAATATCAACGCTGTGCGATGAGGTTGTGTTGCGCACGGTCACGTTTTGGTAAACATTGGTAGCGTTGTCTTTGCCGTATTGCTTTTCAACCACGTTGCCCGCCTTTTCGCCGGTTTCGTATTTGGCTTTTTCCGCTTCCATCATGTTAAGAATGTCCTGCGGCGTGTCCGAAAGCTTTGCCGATACCGCCTGCACGGCTTCTGTCGGCGCCGGCTGTGTGGTTTCTTCTTCGGTAGGTTCGGTTTCGGCTTCGACGGTCGTAGATTCTTGTAAATTATCTTGAATGGTTTTCACCGTTCCCTGCGACAGCGCAAGCGAAGCGCTCATCATCGCGACGCGGGTGACCGGCTCCGTAAAGCGAAGCCCCGCCCAAAAGGTAAACGCAATGACAACCGGCAACACAAAAAGAAGCTCTTTGCGTGCACGGCTTTGCTCCGCTTTTCTGCGGCTGGATTTTGAGTTCCTCATAAGCGTGTCCTTTCTGTGCAACATATCCTTCATAACAGAATACGCGCGGGAAAGTGCGATTATGCTTTCGGTTAAACAATTGTCAAAAGAATGTCCGGCGAAATGCTCGGCTGCAAAGCGCAGTTTAAGGAAAGCGCCAAAAACCGCGCGGCGCGGCGAATCGTCACGTCAATTTCCCGCGGGCAGACCATCATGGCTTTAGCCTCGTCTTCCTTTTCCTTTGCCATTTTGTGCTCGCTTGTGAAATCCCGAACCAGCGTAACCGCGTCCACCACCGTCGGCACGCCAATCGCAATCACCGGCACGCCGAGCGTTTCTTTGTCGAGCCTTGCGCGGCTGTTGCCGACACCCGACCCCGGCGTAATGCCGGTGTCTGTGAGCTGCACGGTTTTGCCGAGACGTTGCAAGGAACGCGCCGCGAGTGCGTCCACCGTAATGACGGCGGCGGGGTGAATGGTGTTGACAATGCCGCGAATGGTTTCCGCGGTCTCCATGCCTGTTTGCCCCAAAACCCCGAACGTAATCGCGCACACGTCCCGCAGTTCGCCAAAACCCAACTCAGAAGCGAGCGCACGGTCAATGTGCCGCGTGGCAAAAATTCCGTGCGCCGTGCGCGGCCCGAGCGCATCCGGCGTGACGTCCTCGTTGCCGAGCCCCGCGACAAGCACCGGCCCGTCCGTTTCGGGCAGAAGCGTGCGAATGCTTTCCGTCATCGCGGTAAGCCGCCCGTCCAAAAGCTCGCTGTCGTGCGAAAACGCGGGGATTTCCATTGTAATGTATTTGCCCTTCGGCTTGCCGAGTTCTTGCGCACCCTCGTCGTTGAGAATTTCAATTTCGGTTACATTGGCGTTTTGCCGCGCATATTGCCGAACCGCCACGTTGTCGGAATGTTTTGCGGTCATTTCACGTTGTTCAACGGCCAAATCTGTACGAAAATCCATAGATTTTCCTCCTTTTTTCTGCGGGTTCAGGTTTAGTATGAACAAAACCGGAAAATCTATTGCGGATTTTCAAAAAAAACTTGCAATTTTCAGAAAACAATGGTAATATATATACCGCTATTGAAAGGGAGGTGTGACCATGCCGAATATTAAATCCGCCAAAAAGCGCGTTATCGTCAACAACAAGCGTGCTCAGCGCAACAAATCCATGCGCTCCGCTTTAAAGACTGCGATTAAAAAAGCGAACGTCGCGATTGAGACCGGCGCTGCCGACAAAGAAGCGCTCGTGACCGCAGCCGTGAAAAAGGCCTTCTGCACAAAAATAACGCTGCTCGTAAAAAGTCCGCCCTCGTTTGCAAACTGAACAAGGCGTAAGGGCTTTCAAATGCTTGGTTTAAATGCCGCTGACTTTTTAAAGTCTAGCGGCGTTTCGCTTTTTAGGGTAAAAAAAGACCGGAGAAAACTCTCCGGCCTTTTGCTTTTTATAAACTTAAATGCGTTTGTCTTTGTCGAGCGCCGCTTCCACCGCGTGCGTGACCGCTGCGTCCAATCCGTCTTCCTGTAATGAGGCCACGCCCTCAATCGTCGTCCCGCCGGGGGAGCAGACACGGTCAATCAGTTCCCACGGGTGGGTGTCGCTTTCCAAAATCTGTTTTGCGCTTCCGTAAACGGTCTGCGCCGCAATTTTCAAAGCCGCCTGCTTTGCCATACCGTTTTTTACGCCGGCGCGCGCGAGCGCGTCAATGAACATATAGCTAAACGCCGGCGCGCACCCCGCGATAACGCCGAACAGCGGGAAAAAGTCCTCGGAAAGGGGCATAACCTTGCCGAAACTCCCGCAAAGTTTTTCCGCAAGCGCCTTGTGTTCGTCCGAAACATTTTCATTGCAGCAGTAAGCGCTCATCGCTTCGAGCACGGTCGCGTTGATGTTCGGCATCACGCGCACAATCGACGCGTCATAGGAAAGCAGGGAAGCGATAAATTCAATCGTTTTGCCCGCCGCAATGGAAATAATCAGCGGATTTTTTGCCTGTAATTTGTCAGAAAGCGCCGGCAAAAGATTTGCAAATACATTGGGCTTTACCGCCAAAACGACCACGTCCGAAGCGGCAACCAGCGCTTCGTTATCTTCTGCGGCCGTAACGCCGAGCGCCGTTTCAAGCGCCGCGGTTTTGGCTTTGTCCATGTCGGACACCAAAATATCCGAAGCGGAAAACGCACCTGAGAAAACAGCCCCTTTAATAATGGCGCTTGCCATGTTGCCCGCGCCGATAAATCCGATTTTCATAAAATCCTTCCTTTGCTAAACCGCGCTTTTGCCGCGGAAATTCTATCTTTTATCATAGCATATTTTAAAAAACAAATCAAACCCCGCTTAAGTCAAACGCCGGAATGAAGCAGGCGTCCGCCGCCGTGCGCTCCTGCATAAAGCCGTTATGAAGCCCCAAATCGAAAAAGGCGTTCAGCACCTTGTCATATTCCGCGCTCGTCAGCCGGCGGTTCAGCTCTTTATACGCGTAAGTCCTGCCGCAGGGGGTGTATTGCGACATGAGGCTTATGTAAGTGTCTTTTGAAAGATTTTCGGCAATCCAGCGGAGGATTTCAATCGATTCCGCCGTGTTTTTCGGCAAAACCAAATGCCGAATGATAAGACCCTCGAGCATCATGCCGTCGTCTGAAAACCGGTCTTTTGTTTGTCGCCGCATTTCCAAAATTGCCGCTTTGGCGCGTTCGGGGTAATCCGGCGCGGCGGCGTACTTTTTCGCGGCGGCAGGGGAGGCGTATTTGAAATCCGGCAGGTAAATGTCTATAAGCCCCTCAAGCGCTTTCAGGCTTTCCACCGAATCATATCCGCCGGTGTTGTAAACGACGGGCACGGACGGTTTGTAAGTGCTAAGCACGTCTACCAAAAACGCCGTAAAATGTGTGGGGTTCACCAAATTGATGTTGTGCGCGCCTTGGCCTTCCAATTCCTGCATGATTTCAATGAACCGTTCGCGGCTCACGGGTTTGCCGACCCCGCCGTGGCTGATTTCCTCATTTTGACAAAAGACACAGCGAAGCGAACAGCCCGAAAAGAAAATCGCGCCCGAGCCGTTTTTGCTGCTTATCGGCGGTTCCTCCCATTGGTGGAGTGCTGCGCGCGCAAGCACCGCGTTATAGGGCATTTTGCAAAACCCGGAAGAAGGCGTGTTTTCCGTGCGCAATGCGCCGCAGTGCCGCGGGCATCCAAAGCATATCATTCCATCGCCTCCTAAAAATTAAAATTATCTGTATACGAAATCAGCGGCAAAGCACTTCCAATTCGTCTATACAATAGCCTACGTCCTGCGGCGTGTGCGCGTCAGACGCCGTGACCAGGGAAACGCCTTTGCGTTTGAACGCGTCCAAAAGCGGTTTTTCGGGGCCTAACGGTGCACCGGTGCGCCTGTGAATCCCGCTGCTGACTTCCGCCGCCGTGCCGCTTTTTTGCAAAGCTTCGGCAAACGTTTCGTAAATTGAATCTAACGAAAAAGAGGGGGTGTGCCCGAAAAGTTTGATGCAGTCCGGGTGCGCCGCAATGTCGAAGAGCCCACTTTCGGCAAGCGCAATTTCCGTATCGAAAAAGTCCCGAAACGCTTTGTCTACGTCTTTGTTTTCCCAAAGTACCGCCGTGTGGTCAAACGCAAATCCGTTCGCGTCGTGCACGCTCCCGACCAGAAAATCCAGCGGCAAATCCTTTGTTAAACGATAAATCGTTTCAGCGTGCTCGGGCGCGAAATCCATTTCTAACCCGAACTGAATTTCTATCGGAAAATCCGCATGGCGCACCTTTTCCTGCAACGCCAAAAAATCAGCAAGGCTTTTGGTCGCGGACTTACGCTGAAACCAATCGCGGATAAAGGCTTCGTCGTTTTTCTCGTAGCGCGTATAAACCGGCAAAAATTCACGGAATAAATACGCGTGCTCCAAAAGTCCGATGCGTTTAATATCGGCGCCAAGCGCTTGTTCTACAAAGGTCTGTACCCACTCGAGCGTGTATGCGCCGCGCTCCAAATGAATATGCATATCCTCGCGCACATGACCGCCCCTTTCTTTTGATTTTGCCGGTATGCTTTATTAAGCACGAAGCATTTTAATACGCCAAAAGAAATATTGCTAAAATCTTATCATCGCACCGTTTCTTTGTCAATCTTTGTGTTGACAGAAGCCTTTGTTTTTGCTAAAATATCTTGGCAGTCTAAAGAGCGTTGTTCTTCTGCATAAACAAAAAGAATATACGAAAGCGTATCGAAGCGGTCTTTCGGGCCTGACTCGAAATTTTACGGCAGCTTGGTCGTTTCGTCCGCCGGAAATCCTTGATATAAAAGGGTTTTCAAAATTAAAAATCGAATAGTTTTTTGCTTTCTCTCCTGCTTTTCTCCCCAAAATTTTTTTGAATGATTTTTGGCGGTGAAAATAGGATTGAAATATACACGGAGAGTTGTCCGAGAGGTCGAAGGTGCGGCACTCGAAATGTTGTGCTATTTTGAGAAACCAAAACTGCACAAAGCCTTTAACAATGGGGGTTCTCGGCATATTAACAATTTTGCGGCATGCTGAGTTCTAATGAAAATTCTAATAAAACTGAATATTGCGTTAACCTCGCGAAAGCGAGTTAACATATACGGAAGCGTATCGAAGTGGTCATAACGGGCCTGACTCGAAATCTTGCGGGAAGCTGTCCGTTTCGTCCATCAAAAACCTTGTAACCGTGCGGGTTTTACACGGTTCGAAAAACTAAATATTTTGCTGTTCTTTCCGTCAGTTCTTTCCAAAGCCCTTTTTCACCGGAAAAAGGCGGGGAAAAACGGCGGCTGAACATATAGGGAGCGGTATCGAAGTGGTCATAACGGGCCTGACTCGAAATCAGGTAGTCCTCACGGGCTCGTGGGTTCGAATCCCACCCGCTCCGCCATCGAAAAATCCAGTAACCATGCGGGTTTCTGGATTTTTTCTTTTTTGTGCCCGCTCCAAAAATCACCCGATTTTGGGCTGTTCTTTCCATAATTTTGGAAAGAACAGCTTTTCGCTTTATTCCCCGCTTTTTTCTGCGCTTTGCTCCCATCTGCTGCCGAAATCTCCCGCTTCGGGAAGGGACATACCGCTCACCATCGCCTGCGCCGAGGAGAGTTTCGAACTGTAATCCAGATGGGCGTAAATATTTGCCGTGGTGGAAAAATCCGAGTGTCCCAGCCAGTCCTGAATCTGCTTGAGCGGCACGCCGTTGGCGAGCAAGAGGGAGGCGCAGCTATGCCTGAGATCGTGGAAGCGCATTTTCTTCATGCCGTGCCGCTGAATAAAGGCGGGAAATTGTGAGGTCAGATAATCGGGCTTCATCCGCTCGCCCAACTCGTCCACGAAGACGAAGCCGTCGTATTCGTAGTTGTAGCAGTTGCCGCAGACCTGCTTGTTCAGCTCCTGCGCCGCCTTGACCTCTGCAAAGTATTCCTTGAATCTTCCTACCAGCGGCAGGGTGCGCATACTGGATTTGGTTTTTGCCGACTCCTGCTCGATGATCTGCGTTTTCCCGCCGACATTGACGGAGGTCACCGTCCGTTTGATGGTCAGCGTTCCCCGTTCAAAGTCGATGGCGTCCCATTTAAGCCCCAGCACTTCGCCACGGCGCAAGCCGTAAAAGGCGGCGACTAAAACGGGAAGTTCCAGCTTTGTACCCTTAACCACTTCAAATAAGTGCTGGAGCTCCGCCGCATCCAGAAACACTGGCTGGAAATCATTCTTCTTTGGGCGGTCTACCTTCATCGCCACATTCTGCGCCACCAGATCGGTTTTCATGGCGTATTTCAGCGCCTGATGGATCACGGCGTGATAGTGGATGACGGAATTAGGCTTGACCGTCCGCAGCTTTTCGGAATAAAACTGCTGGATGTGCCTTGCTTCCAAGTCCTTTAGGGTAATCAGCTTATTCCGAAAATACGGCTCAATGGTCTGCTTCACCATGCTCTCATAGGAGCCGAAGGTGGTGGGCTTCACCCTGACCTTGACGATTTCCAGCCAGCCGAGCAGATAGTCTGCGAACAGCATATTGGAACAAAGCTCACCGATCTCTGCGGGCGGTTCAAAGGCGTTGCGGATTTTCACAAGCTCCGCTTCGGCCTTACGTTTGTTTCCCTTTTCGGGAAGTCCGGTGGATATGTACTTGACGTGCCGCTTGTTTTTGCTGTCGTAGAAGCTTAGCACGGCATAGTAGTATCCTTTTTTAACCTGTAAATGTCCTGATACCAATTGATAAAACTCCTTTCTTTGCTTTTACACAGGACAGTCCGGCACCGACAAGACCATTGTACCCTGCCGGTGCCGTTCTTTCCATTGTGTGAAGGTCGTGCTCCGCACACATTTTCGGTTCGAATTATCGACTGTCCCTGTCACGCTCCCGTCTGCGCTGCCATTGTTCCAACAGCTTAATGACCGTATCGCAGACCTGCTTGTCCGTGTAGCTCTTGGGGAAATATTTACGGATGTCCTCCCGCTTGAATTTGTACTGTTCCTGCTGGTTGGGCTTTTGCTCGGCAAGGATGTCGTAGATCGTCTGGTCTTGCAGTACCCCCTCCTGCGAGAGTTTTTTAAGCCGTATGCTCTGTGCGTGAGAGGGAGTACAGTCGTTTAGCTCCATTGCGTTTAACAATACCCGTTGTTCCGACTGCTCTAAGTACGAAATTTCTACCGCAGGATTGAAAGCAATTTTTCCGTCGTCCACCATTTCCAGAAGTTCGGGAATCAAGTAAGTTAAGCGGATATAGCGTTGGACTTGCCGCTCGCTATCATCGCTTTCTTTGCTCACTTGTGTTACGCTCAATAACTTCTCGCCAACTTGGCGAGAAGTTATACCTTGATGCTTGATTGCTTCCAGCTTCATCTTATAGGCAAACGCTTTTTCACTGGGCAAAATATGTTCTCGTTGCAGGTTGGCGTCCACCATTGCAATAACTGCTTCATCGTCGCTCATCTCCCGAATGATTACGGGCATTGTTTCAATGCCAAGCACCTGACACGCCGCCAGCCTTCTATGCCCGGAGTCGGTCTTTGATTCGTTTGAGCGTATCTTCTAAACAAAGATACAGCACATCGCAGTGCATAGTCGGGATTCCCCAAACGGGTTGTCCTTGAGACACTTGCAATCCAAGCCACAACATCAGCCAGCTTTTGCCGATTTTGGCGGCTCCGCTCAAGACATTCACCCCTTGTGGGATCAGCCCATCTACAATGAACATGGTCTTACTCATCGGTGTGGCCAGCAGAGTTTCTGCGTCCACGGTCACTAATTTTCTTTTCATAAGTACATCCTTTCGTTTTTGTTATTCGGACAGTTAGAACACCGAAATCGAAGGGTTTAGTATTCTTACCCTATATATCCCGATTTGGTGTCAAAAAGGCCTTGAAAATAGGGCGTTTTTGGGTCCCTAATTGTCTGCTTTACGCTTTCTGGCGCTCTCGTTTTTCTGCCTGCGGTGCACCTTTTTGCTGCACGACGGGCAGTATTTCTGCCGGTTGGAATTGGGCACAAAAGCCTCCCCGCACTCGGCGCAGCGATATGTACGCTGCTTGAAAATATCCGCATACAGCTCCTTTTCGGCTGGTAAAACCGCATTACGGAAATACCGGCACAGCAAAGAATAGGAGATGGTCTGCGGGCAAACGCAGGGCTCGCCGTCGTCCAGCAGCAGGCAGTTTCCTTCATCATAATTGGCGCAGAGCCTTTTTATCAGGCGGTTGCACCGTGAGCGCTGGGACGGGGTAAGCCGCAGGATTTCAGGCACTTGATTTCACCTCCTTTTTCTCTTCGGTCACGAAGTTAATTACACTGACTTTCGGGATTTTGAAACTATTGCCGATTTTGATTGCCTGCAATTCACCATCGTCGATGAGATCGTAGGCAAGC
>ERZ1090867.621-NODE-623-length-14339-cov-13.075189_pt1 | contig 14339 bp, 15 predicted proteins | sample MGYA00478476_ERZ1090867 | MGnify/ENA primary metagenome ERZ1090867 (study PRJEB33644, sample SAMEA5815742) | chicken gut metagenome | biome: Chicken; feature: Gastrointestinal Tract; material: Caecum | place: Ireland | collected 2019-01-01 | study: A study of the... | reverse complement strand
GATCTTCAATACCATGAAAAATGGTATGAAAAAAACGCCGGAGAAAAACCGGTCATGGAGGAACTTCGGTTTTTCACAAAATATCATTCTATGGCGTCGGCCGGACTGACCATTGAATGGATCAAAGAAGATATGCCGGTTCCTCCGGAGATTATGGCAGAACGAATTACAAATTTAAGAAGAATCGGTCTGGGAGAACTTTTGAAGGATACGAAGGATAAAGAAGAACATCCTTATGGAACCAGATTACAATGAAACAAAGAGACAGTGTCGGGAGGAACGATATCAATCCCCGCTGTCTCTTTTTAGCAGACAAAACGGCGGCAAAGTCTGCAAACAGAATCATGAAGAGAATTGTAAATTGATGGGGATTTTCTAAAATGATATAATTCAGGTAATTGAAGAGACATCTTACAGGAATTTATAAAAATATCAAAAGGCTGGAGGAATAATGAAGGTCATAAAAAACAACTTAAAAAGAAGAATCTGTTCCGGGAGTTCAATGACAGGTAGATATGGCATTTTTTAACGGGAGGAGACAGCATGGAACTGCGAGTATTAAAGTATTTTCTGACAGTGGCAGACGAGGGCAATTTTACGAGAGCTGCAGACGTCCTGCATGTGACTCAGCCGACGCTCAGCCGTCAGATGATGGAACTGGAAAGTGAAATGGGCACAACGCTGCTGATCCGCGGGAAACGTTCCGTTACATTGACAGAAGAAGGCTTTCTGTTTAAGCAGCAGGCAGAAACGATTGTAGAGCTGGCTGACAAGCTGGAACACACATTTACCGATCAAAAGGATGTTATATGCGGCACCATTCAAATAGGCGCTACAGAAGCTGTAGGCGGCCGGACACTTGCTGAACGCATGAAAGAATTCCGTGAAAAGTATCCTGGTGTTCAATTTAATCTGTATAACGGAATGGCCGATAACATCAAAGAAATGATAGAGCATGGGCTGTTTGATCTTGGTCTTGTGATGGAACCGATCGATACTGCGAAATTCGAGTATGTCAGACTTCCCCAGAAAGAAACGTGGGGGATTCTGATTCGAAAAGATCATGAACTTGCCGGGAAAGAGACTGTGACGGTGGAGGACATCAAATCGTACCCTCTCATTATGCCGGAACGGGAAAATGCGAAAAATCAGATTCTCCACTGGATGCGGTGCGAAGAACGGCATCTTGAAATTCCGGCTTATTATAATATTCTTTCCAACAGCGCGCTGCTGGTAAAGGCCGGAATGGGCTGCGCAGTCTGTCTGGACGGCGCTTTGTCCATACATGCGGATCCGGAACTTTGCTTTCGCCCGATTCTTCCGGAACATGTGACCCGGAGTGTGATTTTATGGAAGAAAAACCATTTGTTTTCCCAGGCTGCTTCTCTTTTTATACAGACCATACAGGAACATTAAAAAGGAATATGAAAAGAACAGATGCAGGGTTATCCTCTTAACTCTGCATCTGTTTTTTATTTCATAGGCGAGCTGTTGGCTCAAATAAAAATCGAACTTTGCCGTTATCTTTAGTATACACCTGAAACCATGGCAAGTAACTGAAAAGTTATAGCTATGTTTCATTGATGGTGGTGCCAAGTGGCCACGGCATGAAAGTTTCATAGGAAACTTCGTTCCTATGAAATAAAAAAGCTCCGCTGCATTTTCACAGGAAATCTTTTATCATGCAAAACAGGAATGATTCATGATAAAAGACAGGTATTAGACAGTATGAGGAAATCATAGGATAATGAACTGGAAGGAAGGTTCAGACAATCCAATACAAGAAAATAAGAGATAAAGGATGATTGATTGTATGAAAAGAAATATTTTAATTGTCTGTTATTCTTATTCCGGGAAAACCCGCAAAATCGCAGAAATGATACAGAAACAGACCGGAGGAAGACTAAACAGAATTTATCCGAGGCAGCCTTATCCGGCAGATTTCGAAAGACATCTGGTGCAGGTGAAAGAAGAAATCAGAACCGGAGAAAAACCTTCTCTGCTTCCTGTCAATGAAAATGCAGATTCGTATGATATCATTTTTGCCGGTTCGCCTAACTGGTGCGGCACCATTGCTCCCCCTCTGGCATCCTGGCTGAATGAGAACGATCTGACAGGGAAACTTCTTCTTCCCTTTTTCAGCCATTGCGGAGGGGCGGAAAAAGAATTAGAGCAGGCGATCAGAGATCTTTGTCCGACAGCCAGTGTGGGGAACAGCTTATATGTATTGGGAGATGGAGGCAGAAACCTGCAGAATATCATACAGACATGGCTGAAGCAGGAAATCAGGCAGTCAAAAAAGAAATCTTGAAAAAACAAATAAAAGAAAGGAAGGAAACAAGAATGAAAAAGAATATTGGAAACAGTCTTGCTCTTTATCCTACTCCCCTTGTCGTAGTAGGAACGATGGTAAATGGAAAACCAAATTATGTCCTGGTGGGACATGTGGGAATTATCGGACATGACCGGATTATGGTCAGCCTTGCAAAACCGCATTATACAAATCAGGGAATTAAAGAAACAAAGGCTCTGACAGTCAGCATTGTAGATGAATCCATGCTGGCAAAAGCAGACCGGGCCGGATGTGTCAGCGGAAATAAGGCAGATAAATCAGATTTATTTGCGTTCCATACAGAAGGAACCGGAGCGCCGGTCATTGATGAAGCGCCGGTAGTGATGGACTGTACGGTAGATGACGTTTATGAAACGGAAGGCTTTGAAAGCTTTATCTGCAAGATTGACGGCGTCTATGCGGAGGAAAACGTATTAAATGAAAATGGAAAAATCGATTATCATACACTGAAGCCGGTGCTTTTTGAGATGCCGACTTATGAATATCTTCGCACAGGAGATGTCATTGGAAAATGTATGAATATCAATCAATAGAAATTTCAGGAGGAAAATAGTATGGCAAAAACAAAAGAAATTCCAAAAATCGCTCTTGGCGCATGGGCATGGGGCAACGATGGTACCTTTGGAGGAAATTTGACAAAAGATGATCTGAGGCCGGTTTTTGATGCGGCAATGAAAGCAGGACTGAATCTTTGGGACACCGCATATGCATACGGCATAGGCGCGTCTGAGAAAGCTCTGGGTGATTTTCTTGGAACCATTCCAAGAGACAGTTATCTTATTTCAGATAAATTTACTCCGCAGTGTGCGGATCCTGCCGCAGAAAATGCAGTGACAGCGCTGTATGAAAAAAGCGCAGAACTGCTGGGAACAGATTATATGGATTTTTACTGGATCCACAATCCGATGGATGCGCCAAAATGGGTAACAAAACTGATTCCTCTCGCAAAGAGCGGAAAAATCGGTAAGATTGGTCTTTCCAATCATAGTCTGGCAGAGATTAAAGAGGCTGAAGAAATTCTTGCAAAAGAAGGGCTGAAGATTTCAGCAATCCAAAATCACTACAGTCTTTTGAACCGGTCTTCTGAGACATCCGGAATTCTGGATTACTGCAGAGAAAATGATATTCTTTTCTTTTCCTATATGGTGCTTGAGCAGGGAGCTTTGACGGGAAAATATGATACGGATCATCCGTTTCCGGAAGATTCTGACAGGGGAAGAACGTACAATCCGATGCTGCCGCAGCTGGAAAAACTAAATGCCAGACTGGAAGAAATTGCAGATCATCATAATGCAGCTGCTGCGCAGATTCCGACTGCATGGGCAATTGCAAAAGGGACACTGCCTATTATCGGTGTGACAAAGGTTTATCAGGCAGAGGATGCGGCAAAAGCAGCAGAAATTAAATTAACAGAAGAAGAAATCGCATCACTGGAACAACTGGCTGATCAGACACAGCTGAATGTGATACGTTACTGGGAAAAAGAAATGAGATAGTACAAGACAGAAAAGAATCTGCAATGTTTACGGCTATTTATTATTGGAGATGAAACATATGAAAATACTGGTTATCAATGGAAGCCCTCGTGCAAAAGGGAATTCAGACTTGTTATGCGATGAATTTATCCGCGGCGCCGAAGAAGCGGGAAATCAGGTGGAAAAAATATCCCTCAGGGAGAAAGAGATTTCTCCCTGCCGGGCATGCTACGCATGTTTCCGGACCGGTTCCTGTGTTCAGCAGGATGATATGGCGGATCTTCTTCAAAAGGCAGAAGAAGCCGATGTGCTGGTTCTCGCTTCTCCGACCTATTTCCTGACAATGAGCGGACAAATGAAGGTTATGATCGACCGTCTGCTCCCGAAATGGCAGGATCTGGGCGGTAAAAAAGCCTTTGTGATCGTAACGGGCCATGACGGCAGACAGGGCCTGCGAAGAACAGGAGAGGAGCTTTGCGCCATTCTTGAGAATCTCGGATGCTCCGTACAAGATATCATATGGGGTGAGCGGGTATGGCAGAAAGGAGAAGTCATCGGTACAAAAGCGATGACAGAAGCCTATGAAGCCGGAAGGCAGCTGTCCTGACCATGTCAAAAGCGGATGGTTTTTCGTTTTCTCCTTGACTTAAAGTGAAGTTTAAGTGTTATGGTATAATTAAATATTTATGGACAGAGGAAAAAGGAAGGAGAGAACAATATGATATATAAAGATTTTCAGGGAATGAAATTATCTGCTCTTGGACTTGGCGCCATGCGCCTGCCGCTGATAGAAGGCGGCTCAGACGCAGATATTGATGAGAAAGCAGCCGAAGAGATGATTGATTATGCCATGAAGCAGGGAATTAATTATTATGATACGGCTTTTGGCTATCATAACGGCCAGTCAGAGATTGTCACCGGACGCATCCTGGGAAATTATCCGAGGGACAGCTATTATCTGGCAACGAAATTTCCAGGATACGACTTGTCCAATATGGGAAAAGTGGAAGAGATTTTTGAAGAACAGATCCGCAAATGCGGCGTAGAGTATTTCGATTTCTATCTGTTCCACAATGTATATGAGAAGAACATTGATCCGTACCTGGATGAGAAGAATGGTATTTTAAAATATCTGCTCCAGCAGAAAGAAAACGGAAGAATCCGTCATCTCGGCTTTTCCTGTCATGGACGTTACGATACATTAAAACGTTTTCTGGATGCTTACGGAGAACATATGGAATTCTGTCAGATCCAGTTAAACTATCTGGACTGGAAACTTCAGGATGCAAAAGCTAAGGTGGAACTTCTCAATGAACGGAAGATTCCGATCTGGGTCATGGAACCGCTGCGCGGCGGAAAACTTGCGGTATTATCAGAAGAAAACAGCCGGAAACTGAAAGCGCTCCGCCCGGAAGAAGAGGATCCGGCATGGGGGTTCCGTTTTCTGCAGAGCATACCGGGTGTGACCATGGTATTGTCCGGTATGTCCAATATGAAGCAGTTAAAAGATAATATAGAGACCTATAAAGAAAGCAAACCGTTAACAGAAAAAGAAATGAATGCGTTAATGGACGTAACAGACAGTATGCTGGATATTCTTCCATGTACAGCCTGCCGCTATTGTACGAGCAGATGTCCGAAGCATCTGGATATTCCAACACTTTTATCTCTTTACAATGAAAGCCGTTATCACACCGGTTTTATTACCCGTAATGCGGTGGACGCCCTGGACGAAGACAAACGTCCTGATGCGTGCATCGGATGCAGAAGCTGCGAGGCTGTCTGTCCGCAGCAGTTAAAAATATCAGAAGCGATGGCAGATTTTGCAGAAAAACTAAAACAGCCTGCAGATCTGTAACATCATGCAAAAAGGAGAATCTATGACCAGAAAAACTGTAACTAAGATGATGGTCGATCTTTTGATGACCATTCTGCTTTTGCTGCTGATGGGATATCACTATTGGGGAGATGATCTTCATGAATGGTTTGGAGCCGCCATATTCCTTTTATTCATCATCCATCATGTTCTGAACATTCAGTGGTATAAAAATCTGCCGAAAGGGAAATATTCCCTGGATCGAGTGTTCCGGCTGATAATCAATTTTCTGCTGTTTGCCGCCATGATCGGGCTGATGATAAGCGGAATCATGATGTCCAGGCACGTATTTGCATTCCTGAACATCGATGGAAACATGTCTTTTGCAAGACAGCTGCATATGGCATCCAATTACTGGGGATTCGTCATCATGTCCCTTCATATCGGACTCCACTGGAGAATGCTCATGAATATGTTCCGGAAGAAAGGCAGCAAACCATCCGCAGGAACAGCGATCGTGAAATATATCATTGGAGCCGGCGTTGCCGTTTACGGTCTGTACGTCTTTTTCCAGAGAAGACTATTAGACTATATGCTGCTGCGCACCATGTTTGTTTTCCTGGATTTTGGAGAATCCAAAGTATCTTTTTATCTCGATTATCTGGCCATGATGGGATGTTTTATCTTTATTTCCAGCCAGATCAGCCTGCTCCTTTCAAAATGCAGGAAAAAATCATAACAATGCCAACCCACTTTGAGGATGAGCGAGTCTGCAGAATATTCTGCCTGCGCTCATCTTCTTTTCATTTCTCAGAAAACCCCGTTCCTGTGAAATAAAAACGCTCCGCATTTAATATTTCACAGACACAAGGAACAATCCCTGAGGCGGAGCCGTCATTCCCGCATCCTGCCGGTCTTTTGTCTGTAAGACGGTCAGGACATCTTCCGGCTGCTTTCTGCCGCAGCCAATTTCTACAAGAGTACCGGTCAGGATTCGAACCATATTGTGAAGAAATCCATTTCCCGTAAAGGAAATCAGGATTTCCTTTTCTTTCTTCTCAATATCAATGGCATAAAGTTCTCTTACCGTTGATTTTTTTGTTCGCTTAATAGAAGAAAATCCTTTAAAGTCATGCCGGCCAGTCAAAAAATCAGCTGCCTGTTCCATTTTTTTCATATCCAGTGGTTCTGGAAAATGCCAGAGATATTTTCGGTCAAACACATGGGGAACGCCAGGAACCGCAATCCGGTAGCAGTATGTTTTTTCAGCTGCGTTTAACCGGCTGTGAAATCTCTCTCCCGCATCGGAGACTTTTAATATTCCAATGTCAGCAGGAAGATACCGGGTCAGATAATCTCTGATTTCTCCACAGGACATGCCGCAGTCCGTATGAAAATTTGCCACCTGCCCCAGGGCGTGCACTCCCGCATCGGTCCGCCCGGAGCCGATCAGCTGGACGTCTTCTCCTGTCATCCTGGACAGTACCTGTTCCAGACGGCCCTGAATAGTATCTGCATCAGCGTTCTTTCCCTGCTTCTGCCAGCCGCGGTAGCGGCCGCCGTCATATTCTATTAATAATCGAATGTTTCGTTTCATTTTGTAATCCTTTCATGACAATTTTCCTCATCTTATCACAGCCCCTGAAAATATGCAAAATTTTCAGGAATTTTGACGCACGGAGGTCCGTTGCATTCCCCTTATATTTGCAGTAAAATGATTTTATGAGTAATATGACAGAAATTTTAGAGAATCAAAGACAATTTTATAATACTGGAAAGACCCGGTCTTTCGCATTTCGGATAAAAGCGCTGACACGCCTGGAACAGGCTGTTTCCAGCTATGAACCCCAGATAAAGCAGGCCCTGAAAAGGGATCTTAACAAGTCCTCCGCGGAATCTTACATGACAGAAATCGGGATGATCTTAGAGGAAATTGCTTATCTGAGACGCCATTTAAAAAAGTGGATGGAACCAAAGAAAATCAGAGCGCCTCTGGCGCAGTTTCCTTCCAAGTGTTTTCAGATAACAGAGCCTTACGGCGTTGTGCTGATCACGGCACCTTGGAATTTCCCATTTTTACTGTCCCTGCAGCCACTGGCCGGTGCCATAGCCGCCGGGAACTGCTGTGTGATCAAACCATCGGAATATGCGCCGGAATCCGCCAGAATCTTAAAAAAGATTCTGCGCGCTGTATTCCCGCCTAAATATGTCTGTGTTATCCCTGGCGGAAAGGAGACAAGCCAGAGACTTCTGGATCAGACATTCGATTACATTTTCTTTACCGGAAGTGTTCCTGTCGGGAAAATTGTCATGCAGAAAGCGGCGGCTCATCTGACTCCGGTTACACTGGAACTGGGCGGCAAAAGTCCCTGCATTGTGGAAAAAAGCGCCAATATCAAAATGGCGGCAAAACGAATCGTTTTCGGGAAACTTTTAAATGCCGGACAGGTATGTGTGGCTCCGGATTACATTCTGGCAGACAAGACTGTAGAAAAAGAACTGGTCATGTATCTGAAATACTGGATCCGGGTGATGTACGGAGAAAATCCGGTCATTCATCCGGACTATCCATCCATTGTAAGCAGGCGGCATTATAAGAGGCTGATGGGAATGATGGAACAGGGAGAGATTGTATCCGGCGGATACGGCGATAAAAAGACAAGAAAAATCGCACCGACGATCCTGCGAAACCCAGATCTCCAGGCTCCTTTGATGCAGGAAGAAATTTTCGGTCCTCTGCTGCCGGTTCTTTCTTATGAGACTCTTGAAGATGCCAAAGCATACATCGCAAAGCGCCCAAAACCCCTTGCCCTTTATCTGTTTACCAGAAACCGTCAGGCAGAAAGAGAGATTATGGATGGTTTATCCTATGGCGGAGGGTGTGTCAACGACACGATCATGCATCTGGCTTCTTCCTCTATGGGATTTGGCGGAGTCGGGGAAAGCGGCATGGGCTCTTATCATGGAAAAGACAGTTTTGAAACCTTTTCCCACAGGAAAAATATCCTGAAGAAATCGGACCGCATCGATCTTCCTGTTCGATATATGCCTTATAATACAATAAAGGAAAAAATAATCCGTCTCTTCCTTGGCAGGTCATAAGCGGCGCCGGACAGTGCTGATCACCTGGGTGCGGGATATTTTTTCATAAAACAATGGTTTGTGAAGGGCCATCATAACAGCTGCAAACACAAAATAGAAGCAGTATCCGGCAGCAAACAGACCGGAGAGAAATAAAGTTCCATATTCTGTTATGACATGATACCTGGCACAGAACTCCAGGAACTCATAGACGAGCCTTGGAATACCATACAGACCCAGAAAGATAGAAACACCGCGGATCACATACTGGTACTAGACGGCATTTTGTCTGCTGACGGCAGCGATCTTTGTTCCGGTCAGGCGTTTTCCAAAGGTTTGTCCGCCGTAAAAAGCCGGAAGAAGAACAAAGTATCCGAAACAGACAATCCATGAAAGATACGGTATGGTGACAGAACAGATCCGGCATAAAACAGCTGCGGCCCCTCCAAGCAATACAGCCGCTGTGATGTCAATGACGATGGCGGTAAGCCTTCTTGCAAGGGAGACTTCACGTCCTCTGCGGAAACTGACGGCATCCATCTGCTGTCTGTTGGGGAGGACTTTCAGAAAAGGACCCGTGAGATAATAACCAAGAATTCCTCCCAGTGTATTTGCCATCAGATCGTCCACATCAAACAGGCGGTAGCTTCTCGGATAATAGAAATACAATCCGGAAAGCTGAGTAAGTTCAAAGAAGAGAGAAAGAAGGAAAGACGCGGCCAGCGTCTTTTTTCGTGACCACTGAAAATAATACCGCAGATACATTCCGAAAGGAATGGTCATGGCGACATTAAACAGCATCTGAAATAATGCAGGGTTATTGATATAGGAAAGAATACCGCCGGAACCGGCTTCTTTGATGATATCCGCCGCAAAATGAAACGGAATCAGCTGCAGTCTCGGGCCGGTTAAAAGAGCTGCTTCCTGCCTGGATGGAAGCGGAAGGATCACAAGAAAATAAGCACAGAGAAGGTACAGAACAAAGGAATAGACGATGAGAATTCTAAGACTGAGAACAGAGCCAAATTTCCGGTAATTATGAATGATATAAGGGATGGTTACAAAGAAAGCAAGCACAGGGAAGAAGAGCAGTGCTTCTTTTATGATGTCAGCATACAGTTCCATATAATCACTTCCTTTCACTCAGATTATAGCACCGGACAGGACGATTTTACGGATTCTGTCGGAAATGTCAGATAAATGTAAGGTAAGCTGCTTAAGAGAGACAAAAAGAGGTGATATACAGATGAAAATTTGAGACTGCCCCTCGTTTAAAAAAGATCCGGATTCAAAAAACAAAAAGTCTATTGACTTATGTACGAAATCGGATATAATAAATGATGTACGAAATCGGACAATCAAGGAGGAGGAAAAAATTGCACTATTTAGAAACGGGACAATATACCTATTTAGCAGGAGAAATCAACGCTTTATACCACGAAGCGGCTGTAAAAATGGGTATTTCGGATAGCGTTCAAAATATTTTATATGTACTCTGTGAGAAAGGTGGTAAATGTCTGCAAAGTGAAATAAGTAAACTTACAGGTATCAGCCGCCAGACAATCAATTCTGCCATTCGCAAATTGGAAAAAGAGGAAATCGTATATTTGAAACAAGGGAAAGGCAGAAATACAATTCTCTGCCTGACTGAAAAGGGAAAGAAATTTTCATCAGAAAAAATAATACCTCTGCACGAGATTGAAAACAAAATCTGGAATGAATGGACAGCGGAGGAACAGCAGCAATATCTGACGCTTACGAAAAAATATCGTGACGGATTAAGAAAATATTTGGAAGCCATGTTATAAAAACAGAAATAAAATCTTTTGAAGGGAGGTGGCTTGATGTCGGCAGCAGCATAATAAGGGGATGATCACATTCGATATTGTCCCCTGTTTGAAAAACTATTTTGAAAATGAGAGGACAATTTGATATGGAAAAAACACAAAAATGGAAATCGCAGTTTATGATTGTTGCATTGGGACAGGCAGTTTCAATGTTAGGAAGTCACGGTGTTCAGTTTGCTCTTATTTGGTGGCTTGCTGAAAAAACATCTTCGCCGTTAATGTTAGGAGTATCAGGGCTTGTTGCCTATCTTCCAATGACCCTGTTCAGTCCGCTGGCAGGAATTGCGGCTGACCGTTATAACCGAAAATTCATCTCTATTTTTTCGGACATGGCAATGGGAGCGGTTGCGTTAATTTATGCATTATTACTATTCTTTTTTGACCTGCCTGTGTGGACGGTATTTGTTATGCTATGTGTCCGGGGGATTGGAAGCACATTTCAGCAACCAGCAATACAGCCAATTATTCCGCAGCTTGTACCAAAAGACCAATTAGTAAAAACAAATGGATGGATGCAGTTTCTAAATTCAGGTTCTTTTTTACTGGGACCGGTAATTGGTGCGTCTTTATTTGCGATTTTCCCGATGTCAATCGTTTTAATGAGTGATGTGGCGGGGGCAATTTTAGCAAGTATCGCGTTAGCAGTCGTTAAAATCCCAGAACTTGAAAAAGCAGAGCGGGAAGAACAGCATTTTATAGCAGAAATAAAAGAGGGATTGCAGGTATTCAAAGAAGATAAAAAGTTGTTTTATATCGTGATTGCGGAAGCTCTCTGTATGTTATTCTATGCGCCATTATCTTCCTTTTATCCACTCATGACAAGCGACTATTTTAAGTTGTCGGCAATGTATGGCAGTGCTGTGGAATTATCTTTTGCAATCGGTATGATGGCATCTTCCCTTTTATTTTCCAGCGTTCTAAAGATAAATCGGAAAATCAGAGTTTCCTTTATCGGTTTGTTCGGAATGGGAGTTATGTCGCTGATCTGCGGTATCATACCGCAGACTTATGCTGGCTGGTTTTTCTTTGCAGGAGGTTGTATCTGTTTAGGTGCTTCTGGAAATGTCCATACAATCCCGCTGACTGCCTATATGCAGGAAACCATATCCCCGGAAAAAATGGGGCGGGCATTTTCGGTACTTACTTTGATTTCTTCTGTGACAATGCCCATTGGCTTACTTTTTAGCAGCCCAATAGCAGAAAAAGTAGGTGTAAATGTCTGGTTTTTCATCTCTGGTTTGTGCATGATTATTCTTACTGCCGGTGTTTTAATCCTATATTCAGAAAGGTGCAGGAGGAAGAAAAGAGGATTCGAGAATTTCAGATATTAGATACAGAGCAGTTTATGGAGCTATGGCTTTTTGGAAATATGAACGCTCATTCTTTTGTTCCAGAGGAATACTGGCATTCATATTTCAATGAACTTTTGTGACATGCTGTCTGGATTTAATTGTAACTATTGACATTACAACAAGGCTGCGCTATATTATAAACAAGAAGTAATTATAAGAGTTACAACAAAATCTTTTGTTAAGATCATAAAGGAGTACAAAGGGAATGTTTGAAAAATTGAAATCAAGAAAACCAAAAGTGACTTTCCAGAATTTCCTCTGCAGAGTTCCTGCCAGTGACTATATATTTCAGAAAACTCCATACGATGAGCAGATTCAGTCTGCTGCCAAAGCCATTCAGCATGCAGATCAGATTTTCATCGGGGCCGGCGCAGGTCTTTCAGCGGCAGCAGGATTAACTTACAGCGGCGAACGATTTCAGAGAAATTTCACGGAATTCATTGATAAGTACGGAATGACAGATATGTACAGTGCGGGATTTTATCCGTTTCCAAGTGAAGAAGCCCGATGGGGGTACTGGTCCAAACATGTATATGTAAACCGTATCGCTTTGCCGGCTCTTCCTCTTTACCGGCAGCTTAAGGAGATTGTAAAAGATAAGGAATATTTCGTTCTCACCACCAATACAGACCATCAGTTTTATAAAGCGGATTTCGGTTCTGAGCATATTTTTGCCACCCAGGGAGATTACGGGCGGATCCAGTGCATGAGAGGCTGTCATCCAAGGACGTATGATGATGTGGAAATGATGAAGCAGATGAACGCCGCAAGGAAGGACTGTCTGATTCCTTCCCATATGGTTCCGAAATGCCCGGTATGCGGCGGCCCGATGGCAATGAACCTGCGTTGTGATGATTCCTTTGTGGAAGATGAACAGTGGCATGAGGCAGAAAAACGGCTCGGCAGTTTTGTGGAACAGTGCAAAAGCGGTAAGACAGTTCTTCTGGAGCTGGGCATTGGATTTAATACGCCGGTGATCGTAAGATTTCCTTTTGAGAAACTTGCCCGGGAAAATAAAAATATGACCCTGATCCGGCTGAATCTGAATGAAGCCGTTGTTCCGGAAAGTCTCGGAAGCCGGGCCACTGGAATTAACGCCGATATGAAACAAAGTGTGTACGATTTGCTGCATGCACTGGATCAGTAAAAAGAAGGAGTGAGAGTGATGAAATTTTCAAATCAGGAAGAGCGTCTGGATTATCTTCTGGAAGAATTCAAAGAAGATTCTGTGCAGTACAGCAGTCTGGAAGTAGATGACGATTATGACAGCAAGCGGATGGCGCTCCGATCTCTGATGAATATTCGGATGCCGGGGGAAATGCCGGAAGAAGTCCTGAAAGTCCAGGATGAATTTCTGGAAGAAGAGGCCAGGGAAAAGGGTATCGTAACCTTATCTGAGATTCCGACCATACAGGAAGAATACCATAGTTTCCATCCACATGCAGATAAAATTTCTGTCTGGAAAGGAGACATTACAAGACTTGCGGCAGGCGCCATTGTAAACGCGGCCAATTCTCAGATGCTCGGATGCTTTATCCCATGCCACCGCTGCATTGATAACGCCATCCACAGCGCGGCTGGAATCGAGCTGCGGGAAGAGTGTAACTGCCGTATGAATCAGAAGAGAGTCCGTTTTGGCCGGCGCTACGAGGAACCGACCGGCCAGGCAATGCTGACTGGAGGATATAATCTTCCGGCAGAATATGTGATCCATACGGTAGGACCGATCGTAGGGTACCGCCTGAACCGGAAACTGAAACATGACCTGAAAAACTGTTATGAAAGTGTTCTGAAATGCTGTCTGGAACATAATATCCGCTCCGTGGCTTTTTGCTGCATTTCCACAGGGGAATTTCATTTTCCAAATGATGAGGCCGCAAAAATCGCGGTAAAAACGGTTTCTGATTTTCTGGATCAGCATGCGGAAAACTTTGACCGGATTATTTTTAATGTATTTAAGGAAATCGATGAACAGTACTATCATGCTCTGCTGTCATAACAGATTTGCTGCATTGCATTCTGATTCTGTTTGCAGTAAAATAAATCCATCACGAGAGAAGGAGAAAAGATATGGAATTTATCAGCGTACTTCCAGGTGTACATCTGGAAAAAGAAGATCAGGACGGCAGCAGAGAAGTCTTATTTATTTCTCAGAATGATCATATCCGGGTGAAGACACTGGATGGCAAAGAAAGAAAAGGAACCTTTATGCAGATTGAATTTGCCAGATACACAGAAGAAGATGACATCTTATATATGCACAAAGATAATGGAGAAAATGAAGGAATTCCTTTTGATACGATTGACGATGTGATCAAAGAATAAAATTTCAGACCTTATGCCGGCTGTGGCGATTCAGCCGGCATTTTTTCTGCCTTCTTGACATTGCATTAAGCCAGAGATACAATAAGTTTT
>ERZ1090867.620-NODE-622-length-14367-cov-5.150293_pt1 | contig 14367 bp, 9 predicted proteins | sample MGYA00478476_ERZ1090867 | MGnify/ENA primary metagenome ERZ1090867 (study PRJEB33644, sample SAMEA5815742) | chicken gut metagenome | biome: Chicken; feature: Gastrointestinal Tract; material: Caecum | place: Ireland | collected 2019-01-01 | study: A study of the... | reverse complement strand
TTTTGGTTCAGTATAGCACAAAAAGTGCAAAATGGGAACGATTTATGCGAAAATTCGGTGAAAATATACGCTATATGACAAAGAAAAAAGATCCGCACTGCATACAGTGCGGATCTTTTCTGTGTTAGGACGTCATTTATGGATATCGCTAGCCCTATTTTTATCATTATTGGTGCGTTTGACACGCTTGCACCAAACTTTACGGAACATGAAACGAATAACTAGAGACGCACCAATTTTTATTCTGCTGATATGGGTAGTCAGAATATATAGCAAACAGGTATCAGAGCGCCACTAACGTAGACGGAACTCAGAGATCCGAAAAGTGCCCCATATTTCATTAAGTTTAGCGGCCACTTATCAAAATTTTATGGGGTATTTCTATACGGGGAACACAGCGTTCGAAGAAGTTGAATAGATTTATGAAGATCCTCAGGAGTGTATTGTCTTCCGGAGTCAGGGTGATCTATTGCATTGCGGATATATGTAGGCCAAGTGAGATAATTTCCATATTGAGAATTATCGATTTTTTCATGTATTGTCGGATCATAATCTTGGTGGTGAGCAATAAACGCATCGCACGCAGTAACATTAGGTTTTTGCTCCATAAGTTGTAATCTTCCATATAGCGCAATATGATAGTCAACTGATGCAATGTCGAAAGCAAGATAATTCACTTCTGAATCTATAAGAGTTGGGAAGACCCTATCGTTAGTTCGAGAAGACACAATAGTGCCATTATCATCTTTTAGAATAATAACCAAAACATTATTCGTATCCGCTAAGGCTTCACGAATGACGTATTCAGAGTGAGTTGAGAAAATCATTTGGGCAAATTGAGAGCCGTTATTGGTGAATAGGCCTCTATAGTATCTCAGAATATTTTTCTGCCATTTCGGATGCATGCTTAACTCCGGTTCGTCAACAAGAACAACACCATTTTGTAGGCTTTTGCTATTTCTTAGGAGATATGCCCCTCGAAAGACTATTTGTTTCTCGCCTGTACTTAAAGAATCTAAAGGGATGACGTTATTATGTTTTTCAAAAACAATACGTTTTTCATCGGCAGAAGAAGAATCAATTTTTTTGAATTTCAGCGAATCAAAAAACTGATTAAAGGCATTTTTAAATCGATATAGTCTTGAGTTTTGTTGAAATTCGTTTATGGAAGATGGAGCTGTTCCGGCAATGCTGGCTTCCATCCAATCAGAATTATCCTGCGCATCGATATCTACAATAAGTTGCTTGATGGCCGTAAAATCTTCTTCTGAATCATCTTCATACTTATTTTCATCCAGTTGTTGCGTTGTTGTGCTGGTTACTTTTTTTGTCTTAAATCCAGAGCGAGCTTTAGAATAAGCACATCCATAATGCCGGATATCTTCTAAATCATTTTCTATATGCTTAAAATTATTATTACGGTTAGATAATACGGCGACCTCTGTCCCATCACTTTCCTTTTTTCTTCTGTGAAAACCTAAATTGGGATTTGTGTCATTTGGAGTAATTATATAAGTTTCTCCATTTATATCATATTTCATTGTTTAAAAACAAGCAACAGAACCTAAATTAAGAAATGTTGCAATTGTTTCGAGTACAGTAGTTTTACCCGCACCATTTTCACCTGCCAAAATAATTGTATTATATGCAGTTCCATCTGCTTTTTGAAAATTAAGCTCCAAATCCCCGAGGACCTCATGATTATTCCACTTAATTGACTTTATCATCCGTTAGTCTCCTATATGTAATATAGCATATCAAACATATCACGGAAGCAGGCTAAAACGCAGAAAATGCCCTTCACTGTAGGCATTTATAAGTCTTCAGGGTCAATGTCTTTTAGACTGTCGGCATCAAGATCGATCTCACCGAGATCATCATCAATTTCAAATGTACTGGCGGCTGATTTCTTCCGTGCATCAATTATAACAAGTTCTGGACAAGGTTTTCCAGAAGATTGATACTTCTTATGCAGCATTGCTATTGCTTTTTTGCGACGAGGGTTACCAATGTCTATGAACACATAAATTAAATTCTGTGTGTTCTCCGCACTTCCATACCGCCCAACCTGAACCTCATACCCATGGAGATATTGACTATTTGTTGAGAGTTTTACCTCAACTAGCGTTTTATCATTGCCTCTACTTATTTTCAAATCCACGGCGCCATTCCCGGCATCACACTCAAAAGATGAATCGAGGTTATTCGCCTTTAGGTAGTATTTTGCGCCAAGGTGCATAAACCGTTGTATAGCTTTTTCTCGCTTTTTCGTCGGAGAATCTTGAATCTCTGACCATCCTCGGTTGTCCTCGACCCACTCCTTAAAAAGATGGATTACATCCATCGCAGCGTCAAAGCTTGATGGATTATCTCCGGCGATATTGAAGGATAAAATGTCCTTGATCTTTTTTAGTATTATTTCTGCAAAATACTCTGGATCATCTCGTATATCTATGGCCGAAAGATCTTCAGCACGATATCCAGCTATTACGCGCTCACAGACATTCGGATCCATAAATACATGATTGCGAAGATATGCCTTTTGCTCAGACGAGGCCCATTTTTTCCATTCCGCACCAATCTCCTCACTGATTTCTCTTCGAATTGTATCATTTTCGGAAGCTACCCGGCCTATATCGTCCCAATCTCTTGCAATCGGGAGCTCATGCAGCACTTCTTCCGGCAACATTAAGATCGGCGCATTTTTATATGGATTTTGGATGAGACCATCCGGACGGAAGATCAGCTGAGAACAAGTTTTCTTATTGATATTAAGTTCACGTAGTATTCGAAGCGTATATTGAACGATATGAGGTTCAATAATCGTTGCTATCATGTCGCTCAGTCGATCGCCGGCCACATTATCTTCAAACAGGCTGACAAGATGAAAAATTTCGGGCTGTTTGGATCCTTTTTTTACAATTTGAAAAGCATCTCTCAGGACTTGATCTGATATTCCGGAGCCCCAGCCTGCTCCCCAGCGGCTCTCTGAAAAACCTAAATTGATGCCGTTAACTTCGTGAAATGTGAATTTTTTTCGAGCTGCCCGATACATTGTATCAGACATTACAGGAGCATCTGCTGCATCTAGAAGGGTAGCAATATCACTGAAGTATCGATTCATGTGCAGATATGCCTCATTAAACTCTGGAATATTGGTTTTTTTGAGGCAAATAACGTTAATAAAGAAATGACTATCTTTATCCAAAAGTGCATCAAAAACGCCCATATCTGATAGTTTAGAACCAAGGCCAAAATACTCAGAAATAAACAATAAACTCACCTCCTATTTTTCAAAATTACTCCACATCAAATCCGCCGCTTAAAATAAACTGTCTGAGAATGGTGTCTATCTTGGCCGGGATGCGGAATGGCTTGATCGGCTTGCCCTCGGTGCGCTCAAAGTAGCCCCGCGCAATGTCGCGATCCACGGTGTTCTTTAGCTTATCAAAAAGGCCAAATTCGTTGATATTCTCTGTTGTGACGTGGCGGTTCATGAAATCCCGCAGTTGTTTTTCGTCCACGCCTATGGCCAGCGCGAAGCGATGGATCCGGTCGTTACGCGCTTCTGCCTGATATTCAGTAATATAGTCCGAGAGCGTTTTATCCTCTTCCACGGTTTTATTGCCTTTCTGGACATCAAGCAAAAACATGTGCGCATATTTTTGTTCTTCTTGGGACAAAACCGCAAAGGATTTGTGCAGCTCATTCAGGACTTCGGCAGTTTCCACGCCATCCTGCAGTGCCTTAAGGAATTTCTTGAAACGGGAGTTCATGTACGCCTTGTCGATCGCGCCGGTATTAATTTCGGTGAGATAGGGATCAATCTCATACGGCACGTCTTCCATTCCACCGCTTCCGCCGTCACGAAACAGCTCTTTGTAGCGCATGGCCAACACAAGGTAGGCGGTCTCATCGAAATGCATCTTGATGCTATACTTACCCGCCTCCGTCTTAAATTCGTACTCCAGCTGCTCCCAAGTGAATCCTTGCACCTGAGCCGCCTCCAGATAATCGTTGAACTGCTTAAACAGCTTGGCAAAGCGGGCTTTCTCGGTTGGCTCCTTGGGGAGAGCTTCAAAATTCTTCACGCCCGCTGCTGCAAACAGAGCAGCAATGTCGTCAAAAGTCTCGTTCAGCTTAGTAAGGTTTTTCTCCAGCTTACTGGCGAACAGTCCCAGGGGCTTGTCCCCGGAATAGAGCTTAAAGGCTGCTTCCACGTTGCGAGCCATCGAATGCGGATAGCGGTAGTAACGGATAATCCCAAAGGGCTTTTCCGGGCCAAACAGGCGGTTGGTGCGGGAGAATGCCTGGATCAGGTGCTCATAGGTCAGGACTTTATCCAAATAGAGTGTATTGACCCATTTGGAATCGAAGCCGGTCAGCATCTGATCTACCACGATCAGAAGATCGATCTGCTGTTCCGGTGTCCGTTCAATCCCCACATATGGCTTCTTGTGCGCCAGCCGCAGGGAAACATCTTTCTTGTATGACGCATAGGTGGCCATGCGGAACTTCTGGTCATAGCGTTCATTGTAGTCCTTCAGCATCTTTATGACCGCATCTTCCTTGAGGGCCGCGTCGTCCGTGTTGTCGATATTCTGATCAAACAGCGCAACGACCTTAAGCTCCGGGCAGAGCTCACAGAAGAGATCATAATATTGGATAGCTTCCGGAATGCTGCTGGTGGCAAAGATCGCGTGGAAACGCCCACCCCGGCTGAGGGTCATCCAGTGGTCACGGATATCCTGCACCACGGCAGTCCGGTGTTTTTCACGCTTATATTGAGATTTCGGGATGTAGTCCTCGATTCCCTTGAACCATTTCCCATCATCCTTCAGATACCCGGCCATGGGAACCTGGGTGGCGTCCATAAAGCGATAGTAAATTGCTTCCTTTTTCGGATCGCAAAACACCTCTGCCTCGGTGGCGGCCTTGGCCTGCGCCAGAGCGACGGCCTTGCGCAGATCCGTATCTTTGTAGGTCAGAACCATGGTGGGATCAAAGCCCAGGACATTCTTGTCTCGAATGCCATCGGCAATGCTGTAGCGATGGAGCTCGTCGCCGAATACATCGGTCGTGGTGCTCAGCTTCTTCTGGTTCTCATCGTGAATCGGCGTGCCGGTAAACCCGAAGAACATTGCGCCGGGGAAAGTTTCCTTAATCGTACGGAGCATGTCGCCAAACACATCCCGGTGCGCCTCATCCACAATGAAGACCAGGCGCTTGCGGTTGATCAGCTCGATGTCCTTGGCCTTATAGCCGCCCTCCTCCTCGATGCGGCTCATCTTCTGGATGGAGGTCACGATCAGCGTATTTGCCGGATCGTCGCTTTTGAGCTTGGCGATCAGGACGCCGGTGTTCTCGGTAGCCTGGACGGAGTCGGCGTCGTCGGCAAAGCCGCGGTACTCCCGGAGCGACTGCGTACCCAACTCGATCCGGTCAACCAGAAAAACAACCTTATCCGCATCGCCGGAATTGGCAATGAGCTGCGCGGATTTGAAGCTGGTGAGGGTCTTTCCGGAGCCGGTGGTGTGCCAGATATATCCGCCCCGCTGGCCGGGATCCTGCCATTTCCGGCGGGCGACTTTATCGGAGATCGCGCTGGCGGCATAATACTGATAGCTGCGCATGACCTTCAGAGTGTTGTCCGTGTCATCAGCCACCGTATAGAAGCCGATCAGCTGGTGCGCCATCGGGATGGAGAGCAGGTTGGAGGCGATGGACTGCCAGTGATTGATTGGCTCGTTGTTGAAGTCCGCCCAATGGAAATAATAGTCCGAATTAAACTTGCCGTCCGGGCCGGGATTGGCGAAATACAAAGTCTCGTTTGGTTCCATGGCCACAAAGACCTGTACCAGAGAGAACAGCCCGGTGAACACGCCTTCATGGGCATATTTCTCAATCTGATAACACGCCTGGCTCACCGGGACGCCGCTTTTCTTGAGCTCCACATGGATGACCGGCATGCCGTTGATCAGCAGCATGAAATCTCCCCGGCGGTCGCTCATAAGGGGTGACTTGGCCCTAAAGATGGGCTGCTGCGCGATCTGATACCGGCTCTGCCCGGCGGCAATCTCCTGCCGGTCATAGATCTTCAGGCTGACCTCCCGGCCAAAGTGGAGGGTATCCGCCGGATTGTCTCGCTTGATGGTGACGGTTTTGCCGTTGATGAAGCCATTGAGTTTGAGGGGCGTGCGCAGCGTTTTGATCTGCTCCAGAATCTGCTCCATCTCGCCATCGGTGAGGGACGCGTCGTTCAGCCGGTCGATGCCCCGGTTGTTCTCGAATAGGATCTGCGCCCAGTTTTGGAGCAGGTCCTTTTCCGTCGGATAGCGCAGCACCTCCGACTCCCAGCCCTTGTCGAAGAGGAGGGTGATCAGCGCGTTCTCAAAATCTGATTCTTTGTTGAATACCATCGCTGCCTCCTTAGACGAACATCTTCTGCAGCAAAGCTGCCTTTATATGCTTTAGGGATTCATGCTTGCGCCGGTGAAGGGTGATAAGGTTGTCAAGGTGGCGGAAATATGCCCCGATTTGCTGTTGTTCTTTCTCTTTAGGCAAGTAGATAGGTGTTTTTTTGCCGTTTTCAATAGTGTAAGTTCCTACCGTTCCGATACCTGCAGACTCGTTAATGAAGGTTTGAATTGCTTTTCCGGAGAAAGAATAAAACAGAAAATCTCCGTCAATTTTAGTGCCGTTTTGAAACCATATGATATTGCCATCTTTGAAGTATAAAGGTTCTGAATTTCTTATTAGATAAGGCACTCCGATTGTTCCTACGCCAGATACAAGCAAATCTCCAATAGCAACTTTCCCTGATACTAAACTGTACTCATCATACTTTTCTTTTGAAATATACAGATAGTCGTCAGGCTCTTCGTTTTTTGAGGCTGCTACAATATCTCTTGCCCTTAAGAACCTAACTCCGCTATCTGTCCAATCTGACTGATGAATGCGTTTTACGGAAGTAACATTCATTATATCGCCCAACTTCCGCTGTTCCCAAGGGCCAGTGAAACTGGCGAAACGAAGCTCTGGAACGTTGCTGCCGTTCTGAGGGAACATCTTTTCCAGCATGGCTTGCTTGAGGACGACCAGCTTTTCATGCTTGCGCTGATGAAGGGTGATAAGGTGGTCGAGATTACTGAAATATGCGCCGATTTGTTGCTGCTCAGCGTATTCAGGAACCATAATTGTTTTTGCTAATAGTTCGTCCTTGGTTATACCTTTAATCGAAGTTCCTTGCACAGCATTTAACTCTGATTGCAGTTTTTTATAGCAAGCATAAACTGTGAAAAGAGGCTCAGCCCTGAGCTTGCTTAGCGAAAGAAAATCTTGACTTGTAGTATAGGAAAACGGCATAAATGAGAGTTTTCCCACACCGACACGGGTGATAATCGCTATTGAGTTTCCGGGCACAAGCTGAGTAGCGGAATTATTCAACCCATCTTGCGTTATATATTTTCTTGGTTCTACTTCAAACAGTTTCCCGTCCACTATATCCGAAGATTGTATCCACGGAATATCTCCGTTCCAAAATGCCGCATTTGATGTTGTAGGAGTACCTCCACCATATGTTTTTTCAGCTAACTCGGTCAGCCTACGCTGCTCCCAAGGCTCAGCAAACCCTGTAAAGCGGATTTCCGGCACTTTTTTCACTTCGCTCACCTTACGCACCCCCCAGCAGCTTCTTGAGCTCTGCCAGACCGGCCATGTCGGAGGCGCTGCCCGTGAGCTGCTCCAGCATGGCGGAAAATTCCCGCTCCGTACGGGTGATTTCGGCGTCCAGATCGGTCAGCGTAGCCGCGTACTTCTGCGCCAGGGCGGACACCTGTTTCGCCAAACCGTCCACCGCGGTCTGCGGCAGCACATAGAGCTGTTCCACCAGCGGGGCGATCCATTTCTGTTCCAGCAGGAGCAAAACCTGCTCATCGGAAAGCCCCTCGATAGTCTCTTTGGTCTTAAGGTGGAGCTGGGTGCTCTCCTCCTTGACCTGCTTCTTGAGGGATTTTTCCTCCTCGTTCAGGGCGAGCGCGGCCTTGAGGACAGCCAGCACCTCCGGCTCTGCCTCCTTGGCCTTGATTGCCTTCTTCACCGCCGGCCAGACGAAGCCGGTTTTTTCCTCGTTGACGAAGTCTGCCTCTTTATCCTCTTCAGAGAGGCTGTCCAGCGCCTCCTCATATTCGGAGGCAATCTGCGCCAGGCGGTCTTCATGGGCTCGTAAAGCGGCGAGCTCCGCGCCCATAAGCTGCTCCTGTACCAGGGAAAAGGGTAAAATACGCCCGGCCCAGCCCTCCTGGACCTCTTCTTCCGTGCCGCCCTTTTTCTTCAGCACCATATTGGGATCGACGCACTTGGTGGCGGCAAAACCCTCTCGCTGGATGGTCTCCAGATCGGAGGAAATGGTCGCCCACGCGTGATCCAATATCTCATACGCCTCATAGTAGTCTACCAGTGGCACAGTAGCCAGCCGGGCATAAATGTTGCTGCTGATTTCGTCCTCACTGACGGGTTGCTCCATGCTGTGGAGCTTGTCGATGAGGCGCTCCCGGAGATAACCGGAGAAATCGGAAAAATGCGTGGCAAAGTTATCCATATAGGCTTTGGCGTCGTCGCTTGTTTTGACTGCCTCCGAGACATCCTCCACGGCCAGAGCGGAATAGGACGCGGAGTCGGAACGGAACAGCTTGCCGCGCAGATTGGGGAAGGCGTCCCAGTAATCCCGCAACTGGTCGATCTCGGCGTTGGGGATGCCGCCGGACATCACAGCCAGAATATCCCACGACTCAGCCTGCTCGGAGGAATCCACATAGCGCGGGATATTCAGATTATAATCATTGTGGCGGATCTCGTCGCGCTCTACCACCCGGGAGAACTTGTCCACGGTTTTGCGCTGCACCACCGTGTCCACGATCCGCTTGATGTCGGAAGCGCGGAGCTTGTTGTTTTTGCCCACTTTCTCAAAGTGCTTGGAGGCGTCGATGATCAACACATCGGTATTGGGTCGCTTCTGGCGCAGCACCATAATGATGGTGGGAATGCCAGTGCCGAAGAAGATATTGGCTGGGAGCCCAATGATCGCATCAATATTGTTTTTCTCAATCAGGTTGCGGCGGATCTCACCTTCCTCGCCGCCCCGAAACAGTACGCCATGGGGCAGAACGATGGTCATGATACCGTCGGGCTTGAGGTGATAGAGATCATGGAGTAAAAAGGCATAATCGGCCTTGCTTTTGGGGGCCATTCCGTAATTGGCGTAGCGTGGATCGTGCTTTTTGTCCTCGGTTGGCTCCCAATGCTGGGAATAGGGCGGATTTGAGACAACTGCGTCCACATAAAGCGGGCTGTAAACATGTTCCTCGTCAAAGAAGGGCCAATCTTCCTCCAGCGTGTCACCGTTACGGGTAACGATGTTGTCCGGGAGAATCCCGCGCATCACCAGATTCATGCGGGTGAGGTTGTATGTATTTTCCTTGAGCTCCTGGGCGTAGTACTTAATGTTGTCCTTTCCGCCCATGCGCCTGGCCGCACTCTGGCCAATGTTGATCAGCAAAGAACCGGAGCCGCTGGTAGGGTCATAGATTTCGATCTTGTCGCGGTCTTTCAGGTGATCGGCCACGATCTCCGACATCAGCAGGGAGACCTCATGCGGGGTATAGAACTCCCCAGCCTTTTTACCGGCATTTGCCGCGAAGTTGCTGATCAGGTACTCATAAATGAAGCCCAGGACGTCATAATCCTCTTTGCCATCCATGGGAATGTCCTTGATCAGCTGCAGCAGGTTGCTGATCGCCTTGGTTCGTGCGCCGGAGGTGTCGCCCAGCTTGCTCAAGCCGGTATCAAGGGTATCAAAAATCTTCTCGAAAACCTTTTTGTGTTTTGGATCGATCAGGCGATTGAATGCGGAGAGCGCGTCGGTGACATTGGAGACGTCAAAGTCCTTGCCTTTGGCCAGCCATGTGGAGAAGAGATGTTCATAGGCGATAAAATAGCCAAGCTGGCGGCGGCAGTAGGCCACAGTGTCCACATCGTCCTCGGTGAGTTCCCGCAGGTCATCACTCTCCCAACCGTCTTTGCGCAGAAACTGTTCTTCCTTATCCGAGAGGAATTTATAGAAAATAAAGCCAAGAATATAGTCCTTGTACTCATTGGCCTCAATTTTTGAGCGGAGCTTATTGGCAGACTCCCAGATCTTTGCCGCAAGCTGTTGTTTGTTCATAGTAGGCGACTCCTTTCAGGCTTCGTTTTAAGTATAGCATAGCGCATGCGGGCTTTTACTCATCCACAAACTCCATAATGTCGTCCAAAGAGCAATCCAAAGCCTTGCAGATCCGCCCGAGCACATCGGTGGTGACATTGTCGCCATGAGTGAGTTTGTTCATCGTGTAATGGCTCACCTGCGCCATCGTTTCGAGATCCTTTTTCTTTAAATCCCGGTCGATGAGCAGCTTCCAGAGTTTTTTGTAGCTTACAGTCATAACTTAGACCTCACTATCTCCATAATCCTGTACATCAATGTGCTTATTATATCACCGCTCGTCTGATATTTCAAATATATGTTTGCGTTCAAAAACTTTAATAGGGCTTACCTGACGTCAAGCAATGAGTACCGACCGCTATACCAGTCGTAGCGGTGAAAAGCGCCTGAAAAGCCCCAAAGCACCGGAGGATGCGCGCTTTAAGGGAAAAGAGGATTACCGCTTTCTGGCGGCTTTTCCCCACCCCCCCGGGGGGAGGCCAGCAGAGAACGTAGCTGGAAGCCAACCGATACACCCATCTAGTAGAGTTCATTCTAAATCCTATCAGACTTTATGCTTTAAGCCACGGGCTAGCCCTGTGGCATTTTTCATGCTCAAAGCCAAATCCCAAAACCGTGTCCTCTGCCCCAAGGCAATAAGCCCCTTCTGGCGGCACTAAACCGCCAAGGTCGGCTCGTTTGGTCGGTCTCGAGGGTTTACCCGCCCTGCGGTGCTTGGCCCGTGTAGGGGCCAGAAATGCCATTACCACGCCATAACTTGTAAAAATTACAACAACGGATTTTCCTGTGCCTTATTCGTCCTTTTGCTACTGTTAGGACATTACCTATCGGTCTAAATTGGGAATAAAATTCTCCTTTTAAAATCTGCAGAAATAAGTTATTGTCCGGAGGAAAACCAGATTTTACCGGCTTGTCAAGTTAGATAGATAGGCAAGCGACGAGCAATACCGGTCAAGCTCAGCGGATTGCCAATTAGGGGCCGAGATAAAACTGGTTTTAATGAAATCAGAAAGGGGGAAAGTGTCCATTAGTAAATTAGAGGGACAAAAGTCGGCAAAAACTACAGGTAGGATATAAGCCACTGGAAGACACGCGAAATTAAGCGTTGACTCTTTCTGGCCAGCAAGTGATGAATGTCGTTAGGAGGTAAATATGTTACAGATCGAAGAAATACCGGCAAAGCCGAAAGAACCAAAGAAAATCCGCGTGGCGGCCTATGCCCGCGTTTCGTCCGACAAGGATGCCGCTTTCCACTCATTGGAGGCGCAGACGGAATACTATCGCAACTATGTATCGGCACATCCGGATTGGGAATTGGTTTCAATTTATTCGGACAACGGGATTTCAGGAACCACAATCAAGCGTCCGGAGTTTCAAAGGATGCTGCAGGATTGCCGCGATGGAAAAATTGACCTTGTAGTCACGAAATCGGTGACCCGCTTTGCGCGTAATACCGTGATTTTACTAGAGACGATTCGGGAGTTAAAAAGACTGGGCATAGACTGCTATTTCGAGAAAGAAGATATGCACAGCATCAGCCCGGACGGAGAGCTTTTGCTGACACTTCTGGCGATGTATGCCGAAGAAGAAGCACGCTCTGCTAGTGAAAACCAGAGATGGCGCATACAGAAGAAGTTTCAGAATGGTGAACCGTGGGTAGGTAAAATGCTAGGTTACCGTTTTAAGGATGGTAATCTGGTGGTCATTCCTGAAGAAGCTGCGATCGTACGTCAAATCTTTACAGACTACCTTTCGGGTATGGGGCAGCACACGATTGCGAAAAAACTGTTCCTGCAAGGCGTCCGACCGGATAATGGCAATGCATGGTCAGGATCATCAATCCGAAGGATACTCACAAATGAAGCGTACACCGGAAATCTGGTATTACAAAAAACTTTCTGCCCAGATTTTCGCACTAAGAGGAGCCAAATAAATCGCGGAGAAAGAGCAATTTACCATGTCAGCAACAGCCATGAGGCAATTATTGATCAGGAAAGCTTTGATGCGGTTCAGACTGAACTGCAAGCAAGAGCGACCTTAAGGAGCAGTAACAGTACGAAAACTATTAAGCCGTATCACCTGTTTCACGGACTGATCTACTGTGGTTATTGTGGGCGGTCATATGGGCACCATCGCACGAATGCGAAGAAGTACGACAAATCCGTCTGGGCATGTCCAACTCTTTATGTCATGGGTAAGGATATTTGCCCCTCGCAGAGAATCCCCGAAGATATCTTGATCGAAAAAACGAAAGAAGTACTAGCTGTAGATGAGTTGGATCGAGATACTCTACTTACTAGAGTTCGGCAAATTATTGTTCCCGCTCATAACCGTCTGCAGTATCTTTTGGTGGACGGGACAGTGGTTGATGCAGAATGGCGGCATCGATCCCGTAGCGAAAGCTGGACGGAAGAAATGCGTGAAGCTGCACGGCAAAAGACGATAGAACGATGGAGAAAGGAGAGAAAAAATGAATAAAGAGCGCAAGATCACGATCATTGAACCAGTACGGCAGAAAATAGAGATAACGGCCACCGAGATACCTGAGAAGCTGCGTGTTGCCGCCTATGCTCGTGTTTCCACAGAGCAGGACGAACAGCAATCCAGCTACGAGGCACAGGTGGATTTCTACACCCGCTACATTCAGAGCAACCCAAATTGGGAATTTGTGGCTGTGTTTGCTGACGAAGGTATCACTGGCACGAATACTAGAAAACGTGATGGCTTTAACCTAATGATCCAGAAAGCCATGAATGGCGAAATAGACCTGATCCTCACCAAATCTATCTCCCGCTTTGCACGGAATACGGTGGATACGCTGCAAACCGTGCGCAAGTTAAAGGCTGCTGGTGTGGAGGTGATCTTCGAGAAGGAGAATTTACATACTCTGGATCCCAAGAGCGAGGTAATGCTTACCATCATGAGTTCTCTGGCGCAGGAGGAAAGCCGATCTATCAGCGAAAATGTCCGCTGGGGCAAGCAGAAAAGCATGCGGGACGGAAAAGTCTCGCTGGCGTACTCCCGTTTCCTTGGTTACAAAAAGGGGCTAGACGGCAGGCCGGAGATCGTGGAGAAAGAGGCAGTTATAGTCCGAGATATCTATAATTATTTTCTGTCCGGCAAGACACTCAATGAGATTGCTGCGCTCCTGACGAGGATGGGCATTCCAACGCCAGCAGGAAAGAGCAAATGGTGTGTCAGCACTGTCCGCAGCATCCTCAGCAATGAGAAATACAAGGGCGAAGCACTGCTTCAGAAGACCTATACCGTGGATTACCTCACCAAAGAGGTTAGAAAGAATAACGGCGAAGTGGCATCTATCCTCGTTCGTCATTCCCATGAGGCGATTATAGAGCCGGAAGTATTCGATCTGGTGCAGGAGATGCTGGCAGAAAACATCAAGCGCCGATCTAAAGTACGCACCAAGCATCCGTTTGCCGGTAAGATCGTCTGCGGCGATTGTGGCGGTTTCTATGGTCACAAGGTTTGGCGACTGCGCAGTACAGGTGAACACTACGATGTCTGGTACTGTAACCACAAGTACGACGGAGATGAGCCATGTAGCTCTCCGAGGCTTCGGGAGGCTGAAATCAGGGATGCATTTGAAAAAGTGCTGCAAGAATGCGGCGACCTAAATCCTGTCTACACCGATGAGCGGTGGAATGAGCTGGTTCAATCCGTCACAGTTTATAGGGGTAATAACCTTATCTTCACCTTAGCAAATGGCGAGACAGTGAAGATTACCCTCTAAGCCATAGCACATTACAAGCAACGCCGCAGGGCAACCTGCGGCGTTTTTCTATCGTAGGAATTATCCGTATCACTTTTTGGAAAATTGGTGCAAAAATAATTATCCGTATCAAAAGTGGTGCAGTTGATACGCCAGAAAAATTATCCTTTTTAATCCGGTTCTATAACTGGTGCATTCCGTTCCCTGACGAGAGCTCAAATGATTGAAAAAGGGCGCAAAAAAGTGGGTCACCCCCGCGATTAACAGGGATGACCCATGATTTTGCGTCGTTATGCGATATCCATAGACGACGTCTTAATGTGGTGGACCTGGAGGGATTCGAACCCTTGACCTCTCGGATGCGAACCGAACGCTC
>ERZ1090867.618-NODE-620-length-14368-cov-6.271082_pt1 | contig 14368 bp, 19 predicted proteins | sample MGYA00478476_ERZ1090867 | MGnify/ENA primary metagenome ERZ1090867 (study PRJEB33644, sample SAMEA5815742) | chicken gut metagenome | biome: Chicken; feature: Gastrointestinal Tract; material: Caecum | place: Ireland | collected 2019-01-01 | study: A study of the... | reverse complement strand
GACTGCGCCGCCGTCGGGATCGGGTCGCCCGTCTCGTCGGTCACGGTGGCATACAGCACTTCCTCGCCCGTGGGCGCGCCGTCCGTCACACGCCGGACGTAAAACCGCAGCTCGGTCATCGTGAAGCCGGTCTCCACGCCCGCATTCGTCAGCAGCACCGGCACGCGGCACTTGGGGCCGTCCACCGTGCAGGGCGATTGCAGCGTCAAGTCCAGCCGCTCCACGCCTTCCGCGTCTGCCGCGACTGCGCGAGTGAAGGTCAGGCCGTCGCCCGTGCCCAGCAGCGCCGCTTGCAGCGCGTTTCCCGCCGGGGTCAGCCCCGCGGCTGTCCATTTTACAGGAATTTCGCTCATCTATTGCACCTCGATTTCTGTATAAATCCTGTTCTTTGTGGCGGTCACGGCGGCGTATTGCACCGCGCACGCCATCCGCTGCCACTGCTCTACCTCCGCATCGGGATACACCGTGCGGCGGCTCGCGGCGATGACCGTGCACACATCCGCCTGCGTCTCGCGCAGTAGCTTGACCGCCACTGCAAACGCGATGTGCGCCGGGATGACTTCGCGGAGCGATTCGATCATCGCGTCCAGCGCCGTCGGGAACGCACCGGACGAGACAAACTGAAACTGCACGCGGTGTTCGCGCGGGAACTCCTCCACCGTGGACACCGCGCCCGCCGCATAAGCCGCTGCCACGTTTGCCAGCATTGCCCGCGTGGTCGTCTGCGGCGCACGCATCTTGGCCTTGATCCGGCCGCGCCGGTCATCCAGCGTGTCGGCCGCCTGCGGGGTGACGCCGTATTCGCGCTCCCAGTGGACGATGCCCCATGTCGCGGTGTCGATACATAGCTGCGCCAGCCAGTCGAGCGCCCGCGCGCGGAACACCTCGCCCAGCACCCATATCACGCCCGCCGCCGCGCCCACCTCCGGGCTGTTTAAGTACCGCTCGGGCAGCAGGTCGGTCAGCTTACGCGCCATCGTCCGCCGCCTCCTCTGCGATGCCATTCACCGTCACCGTGCCGAGCATCGGAATTTCATTCGCGTCCAGCGGCACATTGTCCGTGCCGCCGCCCACCAGCAGCTCCGCGCAGTCGGTCACGCTGGGCAAGCCCATCACAATCGCCAGCACGCGGTTGTACACCACCTCTGCGCCCTCGGTGAACGCAATCGAGCCAAGGTATTCGACCAGTCGTTCGGTGAGTTCTCGTTCGGTGTTCAATTTGGACACCGTGCCGTCGGTCGTGACCGTGACACTGACCGTAACCGGCACACCCGCCGCGCTCTCGACCGTCACCTCGGCGGTGACCGGCCGCTGCGTCTCGATGTAGGCCGCGACTTCGGCGCGCAGCTCCTCCTCGACCGGCCGCAGCGCCATATCCGCGATGATGACCTTGACCGTGCCCGGCCCGTCCCAGCAGCGGATGACCGACGCCGCGCCCACACCATTGACCTCGAGCGCCCACTGGTGATAGTGCTGCTCATTGCCCGAGGTCGGCGGCGTCTTTTTGTACGCATCCAGACGGGCAAACAGCGCAGCGTCCGTCTCCGGATCAGTGCCGCCCGCAGCGGCTCCTTCATTGGTCAGACTGGTCACGCCGCTGACCGCCTGCTGCATGCTGATAATCGCGCCTGCGGGCACGTTGTAAGCCGTGCCGACCGCGTCCGCCGTCGCCGTGACCGTGCCGCCGCCGTCCTCGCCCAGCGTGAGCGCTTCGTCGGTCGCAAAGCCTAACCCGTCCTGCGTGACGCACAGCGTGCCCGCCGGAATGGTCGTGCCCGCCGAGCCGGTAAAGGTGAGCAAAACGCTCGCCGCTGTGCCCGGCTTGCGCGTGATGCCGTAGCCCGCCGCGTTTTTGTCGAGGAAGCGCCCGCTCGTCTCGTCCACGAACGAAATCGGCACCTGCGCGCGCAGCGCCTGCAAGCCCTCCCAAAACACATACGCCCCGGGCGCGAGGATGATTTGCAGCAGACTTCCCTCGGCGGTGGACAGTCCCAGCTCGTCCGAGAGAAAGGCGCGCAGCATATCTTGGATGCTCTCGGGTGTCAGGCTGTCGAAGTCCTGCGCGAGCAGCGTCGCTTTCAGTGCGTCCAGCTGCGTTTGCAAGGTTTCTGCATTATCCGACATCGGTTTCCACCTCCATTTTCACCTCGCCGTACACGCTTTGGATAGCAAAGCCGACCGTGAGCCGGTCGCCCACCACGGCAATCGTCGTGCCGGTCACCGCTGTGATATAAGGACAAGCGAGCAAACACTCCTCGATGTATCGCTGCACCTCGGCGCGCTTGGTCTCCGCCTGATAGCCCTGCCCGATCAGCATGTAAGTTTCGTTGCCGTAGTTTGCAGAAAAGCACGGCCAGAGAAACCGCTCGGTGTGCAGCGCGTTCCACGCCCACACCGCGACCGCCTCCGCACGCTCGACCACGACCGGCACGCCCTGCCGCAAAATCGGCTTGTCGGCTGCGAAATCCCATGCGCATTCGCGCAGCACGGGCAGCTCCGCCGCCGGGGCGGCTGCCGTCGGCTGCAAATACGGGAAAATACTCTCCTCGGCCATGGTTTACCCTCCTTCCATGATGAGCAGCACGTCGTAGTGCTGCCGGTCTGCCGAGCGCAGCAACAGGACACGGTCGCCGCGGGTCACACCCTGCCGCAAGCCAGCCGCAAAGCCCAAATCGTCCTCGTCGAGCGGCAGATCATCCGCCTGTATGGCGACCTCGCCGTCGTGCTCGATATCTTTTGCGACATGGCCGAACATCAGCACCGCGCCCGTGCCATTGGCCTTCGCTGCGTTTGGGTCGGGCAGGCAACGCGCCAACTCGGCTACCTGGCTCATGTCTCCACCTCGCTTCCGCTCTCGCTCTCGCGCATCTCGTTCTGGAAATTCAGCGTCAGGCGGCAGGTGTACACCCCGTTCTGCCAGACGTGCGTGTCCTCGTCAATCCAGCAGGTGTTGGCAAGGCCGGTGTACGGCTCGGCAATGTAAATCGTGTTGCCCGTGATGAGCTTGGTGTGACCGAGACAGGTCACGCTGGCGCGCCGTTCGACGCCGTTATCCGCGAGGATTTCTTTTGCCTCGGCGGTCGCGTCCTCGCTGTCCGACTGCGTCAGCACGTCAGCCAGCAGGCCGTACCGTTTGACCGCCGCATTGTCCGAAATTTCGCGCACAAAGTTGCCGTCGCTGTCCACGATGATGACGCGGTTTTTCATGTTCTCGATGCTCTCACCGTAGGTCGCGGTCTGCAAATTCGTCCCGCGCTGCAAAATCACCGACTGCGGCGTCACCGTGCGCTCAAGCACATTCAGCCGCAGCCCGGAAAAGCGCAGCAAATACTTCTTGCCGGTTTGCTGGCTCGCGAGCGTGTAGGCCGTGTCAATGATGCGATAGACCTCAGTGGCCGAAAACTTGCGCCGGATGGCGACGCCCGTCTGCGCGAGCGACCCGACCGGCACGCCGTAGGTGCTGCACAGCTGCCGCGTGATGGTTTCGGGCGTCTCGCCCGTGTACTTGCGGCTCGCGCGGCTGTTCTTCAGATAAAAGCCGTAATCGTAGCAGGTGACCGACATCGTGGATGCGTCGGTCGATTTGTCCTTGCTGGCCACCACCCCGGCAAACAGCGTTTCCTTGCCCACGCCCATCGAAATGCCGCCCGCAAGCGGCAGATAGACATAAGGCAGGCGCGGGTCGGTGGCCGAGACGATCATCTCCAGCTCAAGCGACCGGCACACACTGTCCACGTCGCCCGACCACGCGATGCGCCGGAACATATGCGACACGTCCCACTCGCCGTCATCGTTGCGCACATGCACCCACGGATGCACATATTGGTATTGCTCCATAGTTCCCACCCTCCTTTACAGCGCCGACGCGGGCGGTATTTTCAAAACGCTCCCGTCATAGATGAGATTGGGGTTTGGGATGCCGTTATAGGCGGCGAGTTTGGGATATAGGTTGGCGTTGCCGTAATACTTGCGGCAGATGCCGGAAAGCGTGTCACCCGGCTGCACCGTGTGGTTCTGCACCGCGGTCTGCGCGGGCGTTTCGGTTGCGCGGGCGGGCGTGGACACGGTTGCCGCCTGTCCGGAGGACGTGCCCTCGTCGCCCACCATCCGCACAGGATTGGGCTGGCGATGCCGCCGCATGGTCAGCACGCAGTAGTAGTCGCCCACGCCCTCCTGCTGGCGGTATTGCAGGTTCTCCAGTAACACCTCGCATTGCGTTCGGCTGTCCGAGACGATAAACCGGCACACCTGCTTGTTGTCGCTCGTCAGCTCGAAAAAGTCGATATAATGGAACGGCTCAAGCACCGTGGTCGGGTCGTTAAAGGGGTACGCCTGTACGGGCAGCATGAACTCCAGCCGCTCGGTGAACAGCGTGCGGTCGCCCGCAAGATGTACGTCCCCGAAGCCGGTGAGGTTGACCGTCTCGATGTTCACGCCGCGGTCGATGATATATTCCTTGGGCGTCACCGGCAGCACGACCTCCTGCCCGGTGGTCAGGTTGACGAAGATGATACGGCGCTTGCGGGGGCGATAGGCTGCCGCCTGCTGGGCGGCCAGCGTGCCGACCATATTTCCGATGACGGCGCCGCCGATGATGATGCCGCCTGTGATGGACATAGGGCGTTCCTCCTTTCCCGATGTGATTAGCGCAGTGTGCGCCGTGCGGCTAAGATGCGCGCCGAGACCGCCTCGGCAATCGCACCGATGTCGCTGTCCTGCCGGACGGTGTAGTTGCCGCCCATGTAGATGTTGACGCCGCCCGTGCCGCCCTGGTCCTGCGCCCGCGCTTCGCGCGCGGTCAGCACGCGCTCGCCCTCGTGCAGCAGATAGAGTGTGTTGTCGCGCGGCACGCGGTTTTCGCCGATGGCGCGGTAGGGCGAGGTCGCGCCGGTCAGGTGAGAGCCGGTGGTCTTACCGACGAATGTGCCGGTTGCAACACCAGAGGAAGTACCGATAGAGCCTGTAACTACCGGAATAGTGATTGTCTGTGGTCGATAGCTGGCAATCGCCGCTGAAATACCCTTGGTGTACTGTTGCCCCAAACGTAAGCCCGCGTTGTAGTATGTCGCGTCAGCCGAGGTGTCGGCGGCCACCTGCTGTGCCAGCGTCAGTTGGCTCTCAAGCAAGATTTGCGCACCTTCACTGGCGTTATACTCGTTTTGTGCCATGACCTGCGCTTCTGCCAGCAAGCGGCCCATGTCGGCCTGTGCCTGCTGCGCAGCCGTAGAGTCAGCGGGCTGCGCCGCCGCAATCGATGCAGCAGACGCATATTCCTCAGCCATTTCCTGCAGACGAGCGAGCTGTGCCTCAAAGCCCTCCTCCGGCATCACACCGGTCATCACGGCGTCCATCGCATCGCGCACCATCTGCTCACGGGTGTTTTCAAGGCTTGCTTGAAACGCGCCGATTTGCTCATAAGCCTGCTGCATAGATGCGCCCATTTCGCCATTCATCCAGTCCAGCTGCTCCTGCAGTCCAGCCTTGCGCGCTTCGTTATAGCCATCGCCCATCGCGGCCTGCAAATCTGCATTTGCGTCCTCGATGTTGCCCATCAGACCCTCATAGCTGGATGCCAGCCGGTCGGACAGACCGCCGTACTGCTCACCGATGTAGTCCAGAATTGCGTCGGCTGCCTGCGTGCCGCTAACCTTGCCATCCGAAATCAGATCCTGCACTGCGCTCTCCTGCACGCCGAGCGCTTGGCTCAACGCTTCATAGACATTCAAGCCGCGCTCTGAGAAATAGTTGAGATACTCGAGCGTAGCCTTATCTGTGATGCGCATGCGGTTGAGACCGGACACCCAGAGCGACACATCCGAACTATTGAGATTCAGACCAGCCGTCGCGTCCGACAGATCGCCCAGTACGGACAGGATCTCGTCCGGCGCATAGGAGTTGAGCAGCTGCTTGGTGTAGGCTGTTATCTCGTCATACGTGTAATTTGTGCGCGTGGCCATCTCGCGTACCTGCTCAAGGTAAGCATCAGCCGTCTCGTCGCCGCCCAATGCCTTGGCAAAGGCCATCTTGGTCTGTTCTCGCGATCCAGCAATTGCACTACCATTCGTCAGCGCTGTAGCCTGGTCCTCAAGCGCTCCCTCGGTCGCCTCCTGCACATATGCCTTAAACGCCTCGTCCTTTTCGGTGAACTTCTGCGTCGCGGCCTCGATGCCGCCGGATACCGCGCCAATCAGCGTACCAGCTGCCGCGCCGATAGCAGCACCTGTCGGCCCTGCAACCATCATGCCCGCAGACGCGCCCATGGTCGCGCCCGAAATCGCGCTGCCGAGGAAAGATTCAATCGCCGCGCCGTCTGTCGTACCATAGTACGAGCCGAAAAACGCGCCCGCCGCACCTGACAGGCTGTTGCTCAGCATGTCGCCAAAGCCCGCAGTCGCCAGCGCCGAGCCGACCGTGCCCAGCATCGAACCGGAGCTGCCGCCCGCTTCGCGGTTGGACAGCTTACTGCGCGTACCCGCAAGCGAGGTTTCCTCGTTTTCCACCATGCGGATGCTCTTGGACACCGCATAATACTGCTGCTCGAGCTTTTCCAGCTCGGACAGCTTATCTTTGTAATTCAGCTCGCTGACCGAGTCGCCCAGCTTGCGGAACTCCTTACGCGCCTCGCTCACCTGCTGACGCACCTTGTCCAGATTGGTTTTCAGGTCTACCTTTGCGCTCGAAAGCGTATCCAGACTGTCCTGCAGCTTGTCGATCTCGTCGGCGGTTTCGCCCGAAATCTGGCCGACCTTTTTCAGAATGGATGAAACCTTGTCCTTCGCGCTCAGCGCAATCGAAACGTCAGGCATGGGCGGCGGCCTCCTCCCGGTGCAGTTTTTCGCTCTCCGCCCGCCAGCGGATGCCCTCGAGCGCCTTGGGCAGGCACTCCTTTAGCACAAACGCCTGCAGCACCAGCCGTTCGCCGGGCGGGAGCTTCAGATAGTCGGACGGCAAGACGTGATGCTGCCGAAAGAGCAGGTACATCAAAAACGTCTCGTCGTCCTCTCTCAGTTTTTTTCGATATCCGCCAGCAGTTCGAGCGTGGACGCACGATAGCCGGACAGCTTCTCGATTGCGGCCTGCAAGTCCTCGATCTCGCCCGCGCGCAGCATCTTACGCACCACCTCATAGGGCGTCACCGCGCCGCACGCCTGCTGCAAACGCTCGTCGCGCAGGTTGGGTTCGACCACGCCCGCCGTGATGATCGCCGCGGCGAAATCCGCGCCGCTCGACATCTGCTGGATCTCGCGCACCTGATTAAAGCTCAGCTCGCGGATGCGGAACACGACCGGATTGCCGTCCGCGTCCGTCCAGCTCTTAAACTGCAAAAGCTGCTCGCCGGGAGCGCGCTTGCATGCGTCCAGCAGGCGTTCAACTGTGGTCGGGTTGGGGTTCTGCTTTTTCTCTGTCATAATCGTTTCCTCCTGTTATCGTGGCTGAATCAAATCAAGATAGTCCCAGCGCGTGAATGTAAACGGACACTCGATCTGTCCCTTAGCGGCCAGCTCCCAGTCCGCGAGCGTCAGGTCATCAAACGATGCGTCGTAAATGACCACGCGCTCCGCGCCGTAGGTGTCCGGGTCGTTGAGCAGCGAAACCAGCTTAACGCGTGTATCCTTGCCCGCCTTGAGGTTGTCGCTCATCTTGACCGCCATGCGGGAATTGACCTTATGGAACCGGATCGTGCCCGTGCCCTTGGCGCTCATCAGCTTGGTATCCACCATGAACTGGCAGCACATCGGCACTTCCTCTTTGTTGGCTACCACTTTGGCCTGCAGGCCGAGCGTTTCGCCGCACAGCTCGTCATCCATCCATGCCTGCCCGTGCGTGCCCGAAATGACGCGCGCGGCAGAATCCATGCTTACACTCATGTCTGCACCTCCCTTTTATACCGTGATGCGCATCGTGACATCTTCGATCGCATCCACAATCGTGAACTTGCCCACGAGGAACACATGCGAGCCTGTGTCCGCGTGGCGCAGCTCGTCGTCGCTCATTTCGTCGCCCGCCGCGCCCAGATAGTCGCGCACAGCATCGGTGTCGATGTCGAGCGACGAGCCGCCCTCAAGCAGGATGCCCGCCGCCTCGAGTGTGTGGAAATAACTGCGGCCCGCCGTCACCAACAGCATGCGGTTGTCATAGGTGTTGGCCACCTTGCCGATGAAGGTGTCCTCAATGGTCGCGCGGAAGTCCGCGTCCACGCGGTCAATGACCTCCAGTGCCTTGATTTTCTGAAAAATTGCGCCGTGGTCGAGCCGCGTTGTGGTCAGCGAATTGACCGCGCGCGCGATTTTGACCTGCCGTCCATCGTGGATCAGGATCAGCTTGCCCGCGTCAATGGCGGCGTCTGCTGTCTCCTTGTCCAGCCGGGTGATGTCGGTCAGCTCGGGCAGCGGCGCATAGGTCGCGCTCATCGTCCACGGCGTGCCCGCAATCAGGCCCGCCATGCGCGAGCAGTACTGCGCCGCCGTGAAATCGTCCTCGCCGTCGGTCATGCCGTCCGCGTCGAAGTTGATGACCGGGTCATAGTCCGCCACCGTCTTGGGCAGCACGCACTTGATATGGCTGTGCGCCGCGCGCACCTCCTTGAGCCACATCACCATCGCCTGCGCTTCGTCCTCGGTCAGATCGGGCGGGCCGACCAGATAATCAACCTCCTGCGTCTCAAAGTACGCGAGCGCTTTGGCAAGGTTTGCATCCTCCGCGTCGGTGACGTACAGATACACCGCCTTGGGCGGGTTGATGTAGCCGAGGAAGGTGCGCGTCAGGTAGGCGCGGTTTTCCTCACTGAGCTCTTCGGGGATTTTGCCCACGCGCGGCAGGTAGTGCGCGCCCGTCTGCGTGGTGTCGCGCACGATCACGCCGACATAGCCCTTGTCACCCATGGCGATGGTGGCCTGCGCGGCGGTCTGGAATGTAATATCAATCGAAGGCAGTCCCATGTGCCTTATTCCTCCTTTGTCTGGCTCGGCTGCGTGCCGAACGCCACGTCCGTGATAAGCGGCTGCGTGATGGGCGCTGCCGGGCGGTCATCCTCGTAAATCACGGTGATTGTCACATCCGCGATGTCAAGCGACCGCGACACATCTACGCGGTCGGCGGTCAGATGCCGGTCGCCGCAATGAAGCGCGCCGCGCTGCAAAAACGCCGCGGTCAGCGTTTCGGTCACGTCATACAGGCGGGCGGTTTGGGTTTCATATCGGTCGCCCACCTCATCGGCACACTGCACGGTGACCATCTGCTCGACCTCAACCACCGCCGCCGTGCGCGAGGTGATCTTGCGCCCCTCCGGACGCAGGAAAAAGCTCGGCCGCTCGAATTGCTCGGGCAGCACGTCGGTGTACACCGTGCGGTCGGGGTAGAGCCGTACAAGGATTGCGTTAATCCCGTCCATGATTTCTTTGATGGTTAGCATTTATCGTCCCTCCAGTCTTGCAGCCATCTCGTCGCCCCAGCGCTCGACCTCGGCTTGCAGCATATCCGGCAACTCGGAGCGCATCGCATCATAAAAGTCGATCCCATCCACATGCAAAACATGGATGTGTGGCGTGTACCTCCGCTTTGATCTGCCGCTGGGTCGGCGGATGGCATGACCGCTGACAATTGCGTTGGTGATTGCGCCCGGACTGCCTTTGCCGGTCGGCGGGCTGACCGGACGGACAGCGGCATAGCCGCCGCCCGAGCCGATATAGGTCTTTTGCCAGCCTGCAACCTTGTCCCGACCGCCGCGCGCGTTTTTCATCATTCCGGAAATCTTGCCCTGCACCCCGGCTTGCATCCGCGCGCCCAGCCGTTCATGGATGGCGCGCTGGTCGGCGCGCTTGCGCTTGACCTCCGTGTCGCAGCGCTTGGCAAACTGCCGCAAACCGTCTGCATCCTGTGACATCAGGTGTCAACCTCCCGCGTGATCTCGTACTCGTTCTTGAACTCCGAGAGCGTGTGTTCAATTTGGACACGATAGCGGTTTTCTCCAATCGTCACGACCTCGCCCGCCCGCAGCGTGACCGCCTTGGGGCAGATGGCAACAAGCGTATGCGTCAGCGTGTCGTGCGTGTCGCCCTGGGCAAAGCCCGTGTATTTCTCGGTCAGACACGCCGGGAACGAGAGCACGCGCTCGGTCGAAAGCGTCGGGTTGTTGAGCGCGTTCTTTTCGACCTTGGTGCGCTGCACCGTGCACTGCACCGGTTCGGCCTGCACCGTGGACAGCTCGATGTGCCCTCGGTCGGGGTGCGTCAGCTCCGCGAGGAACAGGAAATGCCCCCGCCAGCGCAGCGCCTGAAAGAGCGTCAGCGGCTGATGTCGCAAAGTGACGCGCCATTCCGGGCGGCTGACGCCGACCGTGGAGAACAGGCTGCGTTTGCCGGTCTGCTCGACCTTCGCCCACGTCGTCTTGCCCTCCTGCCAGTCCCAGCCCGTGCCGTCCGGTTTTTCCACAAGGCTGAGGATTGTCACCCGCTCCCGCAGTTCACCCGCCTGCACCATCGTCCGCACCTCCGTAATTGCACCGGATTTTGAGCTGATTGAACATGTGCCGCACGAGCGGCGGCACGGTTTCCAGCGCCTGCTGGGGTGTGTCCGTGCCGCGCGCGTCGTACATCTGCAAGGTCATCGCCTGCACGATGAGGTCATGCTGGGCGGGGCACACGTCCCGCCGCACGCCCGCGCTCGAAAGATAGGCGTCGTTCGCCTGCATCAGCCCGGCGATCAGCTCATCGTCCTCGTCATAGTCCACCTTCATGTACCGCTTGCACGCGTCCAGCCGCTCCTCCAGTGCGGCCTTGTCCTCGGCGGTCATCAGCCCGCACCCGGCAGCGTGATCTTGCCCGCGGCGACGGCCTTGCCGTCAAACTTGGCTACCGCCAGACGGGTGATTGCGCGCACCTCGGTCGAGTTGGTGTTCCACGCATTGCCGCCGACGTTGGTGGACGCGATCTCCATCGCCTGACGGCGGAACAGCGTGCCGAAGCTCTTGAAGTCGCCGACATACAGCGGCGCGGTCGTGTTGTTCGGCAGCACGGCGTCGCTTACCACATGCACCGCGCGGCCGCCAACCATGTACTGCGTGCGGTCAGCCGGGTTGATCTGGAGCAGCGGACGGCCGTTGCCGTCCTCAAGGCTGTCGAGGAAGTTAAAGCCACTCTGGTTGGTCAGGAACGACGCCGACACGCCAAAAATCGGGTCGAGCGTGGTGTTGACCAGCTTTTTAATCGCCTTGAGCGCGCCCGCCTCGGTGATGGACGCCGCCGCGCCGTCCAGCGTGGTCAGCAGCGTCAGCAGCAGCTTGTTCTCGGTGATGACGGCCTTTTTGCCCAGCCAGCGGGACAGGTACGCGAGCAGGTTCTGGTCGGTGTCGTTCAGCAGGTCGTTCGACACCGGCACGATGAGCGCGTAGTCCTCGACCGTAAACTCAACCTTGGCAAACGCGGGCTTGTCGTCCTTGCTGATCTCGCCCATCTCGGCAACCTTGGTGAAGCCGTTCGTCGGCGCGGTGTCGCGCACGCGCGAGCCGGTGTTGGTGCTGACGGTCTCGACCGTAAACAGCTCGCTCAAGGGGTTGAGCGCGCGCATCTGCTCGCGGATCATGGTCTGGATGTCGGACGGCACGATCAGGCCGCCGTCCGCGGGCGTGCCCTCGGTCATGCCCTCGTTTTTCACCGCGCGATGCACGATGTCGGCGTTCTGCAGGTAGCGCGTGCGGTCGCCTGCCGCGCCCGCGCGCACGCACTCACAAAAGGCGTGGATGCACTCGCTTGAATTCACCGGCGCACCGGCTGCACCCTGCGCCGTAGCGGTGTTCTGCGGTTCGGGCGTCGCGTTTTCCTCGGCCTGCATCAGCGCTTTCACGCGCGCGATTTCCGCGCTGATCGGTGCCAGCTCGGCCTGCGCCGCGTCGAAGGCGGTCTGGTCGCCCGCCTTATCGGCCTCCTTCATACGGTCTACGATCGCCTTAGCCTTGGCCTGCAAATCCAACAGTCGCTTCTTCATATCGTTTTTCCTCCTTAATCAATACAGTTCCGCCTCGGCCAGCGCGATCGCGCGAGCACGAGCCTGTTTGTTGTCGGTGTTGTCGGTATTTCCGGTGTTCAATTTGGACACCGCTTCGCGGTATGCCGCGCGCAGCTTCTCGATGTCCGGCGCGCCGCCCGCGGCGTTCCAGACGTTCATCGGGTTCGCGCTGCCAGTCTCGCCGAGGATCTCGTCCACCAGACCGGCCTTCAGCGCTTCGCGGGCGGTGAGGAAGGTCTCCCTGTCCATCATGCGGCGCAGCGCGTCGCGGCTGGTCTTGCCCTGGCACTTATGTTCATAGGCCGCGAGGATCGAGCCTGTCACGGCTTCGAGCATCTGCACGCTTTCGCGGTGAACGACCTGGTTGCCCTCGGTCAAGGTGCTGGGCAGATGGATCATCACCTGCCCGACCGGGCTTGCCGCCACGGTGTCCGCGCCCGCCATCACGACCGACGCCGCAGACCCTGCCAGGCTCTGCACCTCGGCGCGGGTGTGGACGTTCGCCGCGCGCAGGATGGAGTACATCTCAAAGCCCGCATACACCGAGCCGCCGCCCGAATTGATCTCGAGCACGAAGTCCTCGCCCGCGGGGTTGTCCGCGATCGCCTGTCGGATATCCGCCGGACTGACCGCCGCCATGCCGAAAAAACGGTAAATCGGCGCGTCCTCGTCCGAGGAAATCACGCCTTTCAGGTTGTATCTCATGTGGTTTCACCCCCTTCGGTGTTTGCAGCTGTGTTACGCAGAATGGATAGTTTGCGGAACAGATCGGCCGGGATGTAGTTGAGCGACGCATAGCGTTCGTCGCCGCCCGGCACGTCCGGCAAATCCTCCAGCGCCAAAATATCGTTGATGCTGTACGCGCCAATCTCGCGCATACTCTTAAACCATGCGGCACGCGCCGCCCAGTCACCGCGCAGCTCGCCCATCATATTGCGGCGAAATTGCAGCCCGGCGGCCTGCTCACTCTCGGTCAGCAGCTTGTAGGTGTCCTCCTGCTCGTGCGCCGCCACAATCGGGCTGAGCGTTCGCTGCATGTATTCGATGGCCGCCTGCACATTGGAGTTATAGGTCTGCTTGCCCACACCCAGCTTGTACAGCGGAATATTGAACAGCCGCGCCACGTCCTCGATGCTGGCGGCCTTGTTCTCGATGAACTGCGCGTCGCGGTTGGATGCTGTAATGGGCGTGTACTTCATGCCGAAGTCGAGCACCGCCGTGCGGTAGGCGTTGTCCGCACCAGTGTACAAGTGCTCCCACTCGCGCCGGATCGCGTCCTTGACCGAAATATTTGTTCCGTCCTCCAGCGTGATGTCCTGCTGGTTGGTGAGGTCTGTCTCGGCGCTGAGAACGCCTGCGAGTTTTGCGCCGTTCTTGTAAAAGCCGACCTCGTATTTCTGCGCTTGCAGCGCGGCTTCGATGGTCTCCGCGCCGCGCCGTAGGTAGGAAACGCCCTCCAGCCCGTCCACGGAAAACGCCTTATAATGCAGCACGTCCGCAGGCCAGAACTTGCGGAACTCGCCCGTTCTGGGGTTGGTGCCGATGTACCACAGCCGCCCGTTGTCGTCCAGAAACGGCTGCATGTAACCGGACGCGATGGGCAGTAACTCGACCGGTGCGCCCCAGCGGTCACGCAGGATGAGCGCATAGGCGTTGCCGTGCGCGATGCGACGGCTCTCCATCAGCTTGTGATAGTCGAACGCCGTCAGCGCTTCGGTCGGACGGCCGGTCAGCAGCCGCAGCGCCGGGTGGTCGGTCTGCCGCTCGCGTGTCGCGCTGTCCATCAGGTAGATGGGCATTTTGGCGACGCTGTCCGAGATAATCTCGATGCAGGCGTTGACCGCGGGCAGCTTCATCGCGCCCAGCGTCTTGCCGTCGTACAGGCTGCCGCCCGTGTCCCAGCCAAGCGGACTGTCCAGCGTCAGACGCGCGGAATTTGTCACGCGCCGCGCCATGCGGTCAAGAATCATCGTCCGCACCTCCATACCGCGCGAGCAGCCAGCCCGCGCAGATCAGCGCCGCGCCGGTGGCGGCGAGGCCAATCACCGGCGACACCATCCACAGCGCGACCACGATGCACACCGCGCCGCACGCGGCAAGGGCATCGGGCAGGAATCTCATGATGCTTTTCATGCGTCATCCTCCACGCCGTCCAGCAGCAGGCACTCGCCGGTTGTGGCAATGCCGATATGGACGAAAAACGCGGCGCGCGCCCGCTCGTCCGATGTACCCTGCGCCTGCTCCCAGACTTCGACCGCCTCGCGCCATGTCATCGTGCGGTGCTGGTCGTTGACGCCCTGGGCAATCGCGCGGATGTCCTCGAGCGCGGCGATGTAGTCGGGCGCGGGCTTTGCAGGCTGTCTCT
>ERZ1090867.617-NODE-619-length-14369-cov-4.551558_pt1 | contig 14369 bp, 9 predicted proteins | sample MGYA00478476_ERZ1090867 | MGnify/ENA primary metagenome ERZ1090867 (study PRJEB33644, sample SAMEA5815742) | chicken gut metagenome | biome: Chicken; feature: Gastrointestinal Tract; material: Caecum | place: Ireland | collected 2019-01-01 | study: A study of the... | reverse complement strand
CTTCAGACCGCGAACTGGCGTTAGCCAGGGCGCGAGGTTTTCCGTGGGTTGGGGTACGGTTCTATGCAGGCTTGCGGATAACGCCCAGCTGCTGAAGCGTAATTTTCCGGGCGAAGCCTGCAAAATTATGCTTCAGACCGCGAACTGGCGTTAGCCAGGGCGCGAGGTTTTCCGTGCGTTGGAGGTACGGTCCTACGGAAGAAATCAGGGAATACGCAGGCGAAGCGCAAAAAATCACACCCCAGCTGAAAATTGCAGCCAACCTGCTGGTTCTCTCCGTGAAACCAACGCGGGCCGCATGACAAGACCCCCTTGCGACGTCAGATCGCAAGGGGGTCGACGTGTTTCTGCGCGGTTCGCCGCGGGACGCGGCGTGCGCGACTTGCGTCCAGGCTCAGCCTGGGCGGATGGCTTCGAGGGCGGGGATTTTGACGGCCTTGTTGGCGGGGTAGTAGCCCGAGCCGACGCCGATGAGGATGGAAAAGAGGATGGCGAAGGCGTAGAGCCAGAGAGGAATGACCGAAATGCGGTTCACGCCCTCCCCGCCGACGATGGCCGGAAGCAGGTTCTCCATGGCGGGCGGGCCGAGGGAGAAAAAGTTGATGGCGGTTGAGGCAAGGAAGCTGATCAGGCATCCGATCAGTCCGCCAATCAGCCCGATCGCCCCGGCTTCGAGCAGAAACAGCGTGCGCACGTCCGAGATATAGCAGCCGAGCGACTTCATGATTCCGATCTCGCGGGTGCGCTCGGAAATGGACATCATCATGGTGTTCGCGATGCCGAGCGCCGCGACAAAGAGCGAAATCGCGCCGAGTCCGCCGAGCATCATCTGTTTCTGGCGCGCTTCCTCCTCCATCGGCTTTCGGATGCTCTCCATGGATTCCGTGGGGTATCCGAGCGTTTTGATGGTGTTTTCCACCGGCGCGACGGCGGCGAGGCCGGCTGTTTTCACCAGTACGGAGCCGTATTCCGGTTTTTTCGTGCTGCCGCCCTTTTGCACCTTGGCCGTGATGGCCTGAAGGTCGGACAGGCTCATGATAACCCCCTCGGACGTTTCGTAGCCCTTGGAGTTGTCCTCCTTGAGAACGCCCACGATTTTGTAGGAAAAGGGATAGGATGCCGTGTCCGTCTCGGCGGAGATGGTCAGATTCTGCGTGAGGGGCTGGAAATATGGGTCGGGCGGCGGCGGGTAATTTCCATTTTCGTCCGGCTCGCCGCTGTAGCGGTCAATGGTGTTGAAGCCGTCCGGGCGGAGCGTGTCCTTGAAGTTATAGGCGAAATACTGGCCCACAAGGACTTCCCCGCTTTTCTGCGGCAGACGGCCTTCCAGAATCTGATAGCCCATGGATTCGAGCTGTGCGAGATCGTAGGCGCAGATGGTTGACCAGTCGGCCTGGAAACGGTTGTTTACACCGGTGGACAGAGTGGTGGAAACGCCGTCAAGCGTCAGCTTCGGGGTGACGGCGCGCACGCCGTCGAGCCTGCGCGCCTGTGTGAGAAAGGAGTCATCGAGCTTTTGCTTGCCGCGTCCGCCCTGCGGCGGCGTGACCGTGATGATCGTGAGATCCCCGAGCTGGGACAGGAGACGCTCCTGCGCCTCCTTCATCCCGATGCCGATGGATGCCATCACCACAATGGAGCAGCACCCAATGATTACCCCGAGCACCGTCAGGAACGTCCGCGATTTGCGCCGCAGAAGATTCTGCCTGCACATGCGGAACAGGTCGTTTCGATTCACGCGTCACCACTCCTTTTCCGTGTCCTCCCCCGGCTCTCCCCATTCGTCGGGATCGGAGCCTGCGCGGAAGGGGTCGGAGCTTTCCGGATCTTCCGAAAATTCCGGTTCTTCCGCTGCTTCATTCCAGTTTGCCAGAGCCTCCTCGTCGTTGGGATCGTCCCAGCCGCTCCACGACGCGGCGGACTGCTGCTTCTTCTTTCTGCCGCGCAGGGCGAAGATCACCCCGCCGCCGGCAAAGAGCGCGGCCGCGCCCGTCCCGCCGAGCACGGGAGCCCACGGGAAGGAATTCCCCTCCCCGTCTTCCGGCGGAAGATCGCCGTCCGGCAGCGGATCCATGGGCAGCTCCTCCGCGAAGATTTCCACGGAAATTTCTTTTTCCTGCACCTTTTCGTTGGAATCCTCATAGGTGATTTTCAGCACAAGCGGGATCGGCCCCGATTCCTCCGGCGTGAGCACAAAGCCGATGTTTCCGCCCGCGCCAGCCGCAATGTTACCGATGTACTGCGATTTTGTGGGCGTGTCGATGTTCTCCGCCGTGACGGAAGCTTCCACGTTCGCGATCTCGCTCTTGCCCTTGTTCACATAGGGAATGGTGAGAACGGTTTCCTCCCCGACGTTGATGGATTCCGGGATCTGCGGGGAGCTGATCTCGAAGCGGTCCGGCTGCACGACGGGCATGGAAAGCTTGATGTCCTCGCCGCCCGCGCCGCGCTTTGTGCCGTCCACATACTCATATTTGAACGAGAGCGTCACGCTCTGCGCCCCGCTTTTCGCGGCGGGAAGGGCTTGCAGCGGCAGGGTCTGATCCTGCCCGGCTCCCGGCGCGAGGGAAGCAAAGAAAAAGCTGCTGGAACCGCCGGACAACGTGAAGTTTTCGCCGCCGTCCACCATCAGGAGGATGTTTTCGATCGGCAGGCTTCCCTTATTCTCAAAATGCAGCTTGAGATCAAAATTACTGCCCGCGTCGACGCTCTCTCCGCCATAGGAAAAATCGCTCACCACGATGTGCGGCACGGAAGCTTCCGCGCCCTCCCCGGAGGAGGAACCAGTCGGGTTCGCGGGGACGCTGAGCCGGTCGGAGGACGAGCCCTGCGTCATCGTTCCGCCCGCGCTGTAGGTGAATTTCAGATCCGCCTGAATGGATTGATTCGCGGAGGAGATCTCCGGCAGCGCGCGGAGCGTCAGGGAGACGGAAGCCGTCTGGCCCGGATCGAGATCCGGCAGGAGCACGCTTCCCGCGTCGCTCTCAATGAGCAGCGCGTCCGAGGGCGTAAACGATGCCACGGGAGACAGAAGCTTCACGTCGCCTTTGTTGGAGAAGGTGACGGTCAGGGAAGCCGTTTCCCCGGCGGCAATCGGCTTTTTCAGCGTGGAGCGGGAGGCCAGCACCACGGGCGGGGCTTCCCCGCCGCGTGCGATAGTCAGAATGGGAAGCTTGTCGGACGCGGTAGCCTGCGCTTCGGAGACATTGTTGAAATAGGTGAATTTCAGGTCGGCCTGGAGCGACTGGGCGGGCGAGGAGATGGAGTCCGAGGCTTTCAGCTTTACCTTGACGCTGCCGGTCTGCTTGGCCTTGATGGGGTCGAGCAGGAAGGAGTAGGAGCCGCCGGAGATCGTCAGGGATTCCGAGGGCGTGAAGGATGCGACGGGAGATTTGAGTTCGAGGTCGCTGAGGTTACGGAAGGAGACAGTGAACTCCGCTTCCTGTCCCGCTTCCAGCGGCGTCTGCGGCCCGCTGCACGAGACGAGCACCTGCGGCTCCGGCGCGGGCTGGGAAGCGCCCTCGTCCGTGCCGCCCGCTTCCGCGATGGTCAGCTCGATCAGCTGGGACGCGCCGGTGTCCTTGCGGGTGATCTGAAACCGCAGGCTCTGCCCGGAGCCGGAATATTTCATGCGGGAAAAACGCACCTTGATCACCAGCGGGTCGGAGCCCTTGGATTCGGTGGTGACCTTGGCCGTCCCCTCGGAGAAGCTGTCGATCAGCTTGCTGAAATCGTACTGGTCGGCGGAAAACGTGTTTGCCGAGAGGGAAACGTTCTTCACCGTGACGGTGATATCCGCCGTGGAGCCGCGTCCCAGCCGTCCGGGCGTGGAGGAGCCGACGGACAGGCGGTAGCCCACGGCAAAGAACGTGCCGTCCTCGGGCAGATCGCCCTCGGCAAAGGCGGGGATCGCGAGGGTGAACAGAAGCAGAACGGCGCACAGAAGCGCCGCGGAGCGTTTGAAGAAAGCGGAACGCATCATGATTTCCTCCTTGTCGTTTCGTCGCTGACAATCTCGCCGTCAATGAGCCGCACAATGCGGTCGGCATAAGCCGCCATTTCCGGGTCATGGGTGACGAGAAGAATGGTCTGATGGAATTTCCGGGAGAAGGAACAGATCATGTCCATGATCTCCACGGTGGTTTTCGAGTCGAGATTTCCGGTCGGCTCGTCGGCAAACACCACGTCGGGCCGGGCAATGAAGGCGCGGGCGATTCCCGCGCGCTGCTGCTGGCCGCCCGACATCTGGCTGGGGAAATGATCCAGACGGTGGGACAGCCCCACGCGGCACAGAAGCTCGCGCGCCGCCTTTTCCCGCTGTGCGCGCGGGACGCCCCGGAACATCAGCGGCATCGCCACGTTTTCCGTGGCCGTCAGGTTCGGCAGAAGGTTATAAGACTGAAACACAAAGCCGAGGTGGCGCTGCCGGAACGCGGCCAGCTCGTTTTCGCTCATCCGCGAAATGCACGCGCCCCCGATTTTCACCTCGCCGCGCGTTGGCTTTTCCATGCCCGCGAGCTGATTGAGCAGCGTGCTTTTTCCCGATCCGGACGTTCCGAAGATACAGCAGATCTCCCCGCGCCGGATCCGCAGGTTGATTCGTTTGAGCGCCACCACCGTTTCACCGTCGAGCGGGTATTCCTTGCGCACGTCCCGCACCTCGATGATCGGCCTGTCGCGCAGACACGTTTCTTCCATGCGGATCCCTCCTGTTCCCGGGGAGCTTCCCCTTTGTGTTGGGTTCATTCTACCTCCCCCCTCTTTTCTCAGCCTTTACGAAACATTAAGGATTGTTAAGAAAAGGAAAATGCCGGGCTGCCAAAGGGCAAAACAGGAAAGTTTCGCCCGCCTTTTCAAAGGCGGCGGGGTTTGGGGCAGAGCCCCATAAAATCCCATGCGAAGCCCGAGAAAGCCAGGAAAAACAGCGAAGCGATTTTTTCCGGACGGTTAGCACCGGTGTTACCAAACTCCGCCGTCCAGATTCAATCTGGATCTGAAAGAGGAATTGTTGTATAATAGGGGGCAAACCGGAAAAGAGGCCGGGAAACCACCCCGTAGACGGAGGAACTGACATGAGCAAACGAATTCTATCCCTGTTGTGCGCTGTGATGCTGGTGATCGGCTGTGCGGCGCCATCCTTTGCCGCAGGCACAACGTACACCATCGACGAGATGAATTTGACGGTGGAGCTGCCGGACGATCTGTATGTGTTCGAGCAGTCCGATTTCAACGTGCTGAGCCCGCATCCGGATCTGGAAAAGGCAGGATTCACGGACGCGCAGGAGCAGCTCAAACTGATGCAGGATTACAACATCTATCTGACTGCCGTTTCGCAGGATCAGCAGCTGCAAATCAATCTGGCGAAAAAGGAATCCTCCACGACGCAGTCGGTCTTTGACCTCTCCACGCTCACGGAGGAGCAGTTCGAGGAATTCCTTGACACGATGCGCCAGGAGGACGGGCAGGAGGACGAGACGCTGAAAGAATACGTCGTCGAGCGGTATGACGATCAGCCGGAGCGCCCCTTCTTCAAGATTCGCCTGAAGGTCGACAGCGAGGAGACGGGCGAGATGGAGGAGCTGTGCTATGTCACCGTCGTGAACGGTTTTTCCGTCACGGTGGACAGCGTGGCAAAGGGCTCGATGACGCAGGAGCAGGCCGATCTGATCCAGACGATCGCGGACAGCGTGCACATCACCGAGGTGCAGAAGAAGCCGGAGGTTGAGCTGGATGGGGAAGCGATTGTCTCGCTCCTGTTCCCTCTTCTGCTGATTGTCGTGCTGATTGCGGCGGGCATTGTGCTGCGCGTTCGCCGCGGACACGCCATGAAGGAGCGCCGCCGCCTGGCGGATATGCTTTCCGACTACCGCCGCGCCCAGAAAAAGCTGGAGGAGGAAGCCGCTGCCGCCGGTACGCCGCTCGAGGAGCCGAAAGCCCTTTTGCGCAATACCACGGCCTATAATGAGGAAGTCGCACACGCCTTTGTGCGGTTCCATTTCTCCCGCCGCCGTCTCGGTCTGATGATCGGCTACGGCGTGTTTGCCCTGCTGATTCTGGCCGCTGTGTTCCTGGTTGACGCGGAGTGGTATATGAAGCTGATCTTCTTTGCCGCCGCCGTGTTCCTGGTGGTCTGGATGTGCCTGATGCCCGGCAAGCTGTTCAACAACGTCATGGCGACGTTCAAGAAATCGCGTGTGAAGGAAAATGAGTACACCTTCCGCGAGGATGATTTCCGCATTGCCGGAATCCAGTCCGCGTCGGTGTATCCGTATTTCCAGATTACGCGCGCCTATGAGACAAAGAACTATTTCTACCTGTACTTCGGAGAGGAACAGGCGTATTACATCGCGAAGGACGGCTTTACCGTGGGAGACGCGGACGGCCTGCGCGAGCTTCTCAAGCGCAAGCTGGGAAAGAATTTTAAATAAGACGGCCTGCGAGGGGATCGCCTGGGTGCGCGCGGCATTCCGGCGATCCCTTTTTTGTTTTGGAAAGGCCAAGGATCCGAAAGGGGAATGCCGGACATGGAACAAAAGAAAAACAGCCTGGCGCAGAAAGCCGCCGAGGAGATCTTGTCCCTCATCACCATTGAGAAGGAGTTTGCCCCCGGCGACCGCCTGCCGGGAGAAATTGAGCTGGCCGCGCGGCTCGGCGTGAGCCGCACCACGCTGCGCGAGGGGATCCGCCTGCTCTCGTCGCGCCATGTGCTGGAGGTGCGGCGCGGGCTGGGCACGTTTGTGGTACAGCGCGGCGAGCACGAACGGCCGCTCGATCGCGGCGAGCTTCTGCGCGATCCCGTCGACCTGCGCTCCGTGTATGAGCTGCGCCTGATGGTCGAGCCGCAGACGGCGTACTATGCCGCCCAGCGCGCCACGGACAGCGAGCTGTCCCGGATTCTCTTTTACGGCGAACGCGAGGAGGATGAAATCGAGCGCGGCGCGGATCGCACGGAATCGGAGCGAGCGTTTCACAAGGCGATTGCCATGGCCGCGCACAACGAGTTTGTGGAACGGCTGCTGCCCGTCATCTATGAGGCGATTGACTCCGGCGTGCGCCTTTCCGGGGAATACGAGGGCGTGGTGCGCGATACCCGCGCGGATCACCGGATGCTCATGAACGCGCTGGCCGCCCGGGACGCGCTGGCCGCCCGCGCCGCGATGGAGCTTCACATCCTGCACGCCATGCGCGGATTCGGCTTGAAATCATGAAAACAGAACAAAAAGTTCATGAATATTTCTTCCTTTTTTATGCGGTGGGAGTATAATAAACATAGTATGGGAACAGAGCGGAAACGAGAGGAAAGGGAGCGGACGGGATGGCCCAAAGGGGAGGAAAGCCCCGCAGCATGGAGGTGGATATCCACGGCATGTCGCAGGAGCAGGCAAAGAAACGGCTGGAGCAGCTTCTGACGCGGGCCGATCCCTCTCTGGAGGAGCTTGTGGTGATTCATGGGCACAACGGCGGCCACGCCCTGCGCGACATGGTGCGCCTGCGGCTGCGCCACCGCCGGATCGCCTCGAAGCTGCTGTCCCTCAATCCCGGCGTGACGCGGATTATTCTGAAAAAGTGAGGCGAGGGCCGTGTCGTTTGTCGAATTTCGCAATGTCACAAAATTTTATCAGATGGGCGAGCAGAAGATCGCGGCGGCGGACGGCGTGGACTTCGTGATCGAAAAAGGTGAGTTTACCGTTATCGTGGGGCCGAGCGGCGCGGGCAAAACCACCGTGCTCAACATGCTCGGCGGCATGGACTCGTGCTCCGGCGGCGAAATCTGGCTCGACGGAAACCTTGTCAGCTCCTACACCCGCAAGCAGCTCACGGAATACCGGCGGTACGACGTGGGGTTTGTGTTCCAGTTTTACAATCTGGTGCAGAATCTCACGGCTCTCGAAAATGTGGAGCTGGCTTCCGAGATCTGCCGCGACCCGCTCGACGCGATGGAGGTCCTGCGGGAGGTGGGGCTGGAACACCGCGTTTCCAATTTCCCCGCTCAGCTTTCCGGCGGCGAGCAGCAGCGTGTGGCGATTGCCCGCGCGCTTGCCAAAAACCCCAAGCTGCTTTTGTGCGACGAGCCCACGGGCGCGCTCGACTATAAGACGGGCAAGGCGATTCTCTGCCTTTTGCAGGACACCTGCCGCAGCACGGGCCGCACTGTCGTCGTCATCACGCACAATCTTGCGTTTACCGCTATCGCCGATCGCGTCATCCATATCCGCAACGGGAAGGTCGTGAAGATGGAAACGAACGATTCCCCCGTTTCGGCGGAAACGATTGAGTGGTAGCGGCTTTTTCTCAGGAGGGATCTCCATGCGCGTCAAGTCGTTTCACAAGGATATTTTGCGTGCTGTGACGCATTCGTGGAGCCGGTTCCTTGCGCTTCTCGTTATTGTGGCGCTGGGGGCGGGCTTCTACAGCGGTCTGCGCACCACCGCGCCGAATATGCGGGCCACAGCGGATGCCTATTTTGACGGCACCCGCTTTATGGATGTGCGCCTTGTGGGCACCTTCGGCCTGACGGAGGACGACGTGACGGCCATCCGGAACACGGAGGGCGTGGAAAGCGTCATGGCGGGCTACAGCACCGATCAGATTGTGCGCATGGGTGAAAAGGACGTGGTGACGCGATTGCACGCCCTCCCCTCTGATTTCGCGGAAAACGGAGACGATTATCTCAACCGTCCCACGCTCACCGAGGGCCGTATGCCGGAGAAGTCCGGCGAGTGCGTGGTGAACGCGCCCCCGGTGGGCGATACGACCGGCCTTGCGATCGGGGACACCATCACGGCGGAGGACACGGACGGCACGCTCAGCGACACGCTGGCCCGCGATACGTTTACGGTGGTGGGCTTTGTGCAGTCCTCGTCGTACCTCTCCATCTCGCTGGGAACCAGCACCGTGGGAAGCGGTACGCTGGAACGCTTTGTGTATCTTTTGGAGGAGGACTTTTCGCAGGAATACTATACCGACCTGTACCTGACCGTGGAGGGAGCCGCCGATCTCAATACCTTCGGCGAGTCGTATGAAGAATGGGTGCAGCCGGTGCTCGACACGCTGGAAGAACTGGGAAAAACGCGATCCGAGATCCGCTATGAGGAGATCCGCGCCGACGCCGAGGAAGCGCTCGACGACGCGCAGGCCACCTACGACGAGGAGAAGGCCAAGGCGGAGCTGGAGCTGGCCGATGCGTATCAGGAATTGCTCGACGGCGAACAGGAGCTGCTTGACGCGGAGCAGGAGCTGAAAGACGGCGAACAGGAGATCGCCGACGCAAAGCAGGAGGTCGCCGACGGCTGGGCACAGCTCGAGGACGCCAAACAAGAGCTGGAGGACGCGCGGAAAACGCTTGATGACGCATATCAGGAGCTTGTCGACGGACAGGCCGAGTATGACGACGGCGCGCGCCAGCTCGAGGAAGGCAAACAGGAGTACGAGGACGGCGTGAAAGCTTTGGAGGAAGCGAAGCAGAAGTGGACGGACGGCTGGTCCGATTATCTCCTTGGCAAAAACCAGTATGACCACGGCGTTTCCGTGCTCGAAAGCGAGAAGGAGGAGGCCTACGCGCAGCTGGCCGACGCCAGACAGCAGATTCTCGACGCGCAGAAGCAGCTCGAGGACGCAAAAAAGCAGCTTGCCGAGCAGCGGGAATCGTATGATATGGCCGTGGGCGCGCTGGACGGCATCGAACAGATTATCGCGGTGAAGGAGAGCATGGGAAGCGGCGAAGGAGACGCGCAGACGGGCGAAGGTACGCAGTCCGGAAGCGAGGATGCGCAGTCTGAGGACGAACCGGCACAGGCGGCGCTTTCCGGCGGCGCAGAAATTGCCGCGCTGTCCATCACAAGCGAAGCCGAAGCCGCCGCTTTCCTGGCAAGCCTGCAAACGATGAGCCAGCAGGAGCAGCTGGCGGCGATCATGGCGCTGTCCGGCGAGGAAAAGGCCGTGCTCGGCGCGTATATCAACGCGCTGTTGGAAAACCCTGCTCTGCCGGAGGATCAGCGCGCCACGCTGGAAATGCTGGCGGGTCTGCTCGGGGGCGGGTCGCCGGATCCCGGCGAGGATCCCGACGAGGGATCGAGCCTGACGCAGGACGAGATCCCGGCTTTTCTGGCCAAGCTTCAGAATATGAGCGAGAGCGAAGCCGCCGCCGCGCTGATGGCGCTCGATTTGGAGAGCCTTTATCTGCTGCGGGACTATGTGGAAAGCGCCATCGGACAGTATCAGGACGCACGGATGCAGATCGGCGAGGCCGAATGGCAGCTGAGCCAGGGCAGAGCCGAATACAACGAGAAGAAGAAAGAGGCGGATGAAGCGTTTGCGGAAGCCGAGGCCGAGCTGGCGGACGCGAAAGCCCAGCTGGACGACGCGAAAGCCGAGCTGGACGAGGGGCAAAAGGAGATCGAGGACGGCGAGCAGGAGATGATCGACGCCAAACGCGAGATCGAGGAAAACGAACAGAAGCTGCTCGACGCACAGCAGGAGCTGGCGGACGGCTGGAAGGAATACGAGGACGGCAAGCAGGAGTTTCTGGACGGCGAGCGCGAGATTCAGGAGAACGAACAGAAGCTGATCGACGCGGAGCGTGAGATCGAGGAAAACGAGCAGAAGCTGACGGACGGGCGCGCCGATCTGGAGGAAGGCCGCCGGGAGCTGGCGGACGGCTGGGCGGAATATGAGGACGGCAAGCAGGAAGCCGAGGAAAAGCTGGCCGACGCCGCGCAGGAGATTGCGGACGGGCGCGAGGAGCTGGAAACGCTGGAGATGCCCGAATGGTATGTGCTCGATCGCGGGATGAACATGGGATATGCCAGCTTTGACGGAGACTGCGGCCGGATGGACTCCCTTTCCACCGTGTTCCCGTCGATGTTCTTCCTGGTGGCGGCTCTCGTCGCCCTCACAACCATGACGCGCATGGTGGACGAGGAGCGCGGCGTGATCGGCACCTACAAGGCGCTGGGCTATGGGCGGCTGCGGATCGCTTCCAAGTATCTGATTTACGCGGCGGTGCCGAGCATCCTCGGCAGCATGGGCGGCACCTTCATCGGAAACCAGACGCTCCCGCGCATCTGTTGGAGCGCGTATCTGATGATGTACAACGGGCCGGATATGCTGGTGGTATACCAGCCGCTCTATGATCTGATCGGCTGCGCGGCCTCCGCGCTGTGCACGCTCGGTTCCACGGCGATCGCTTGCCGCTCCGAGCTGAAGGAAACGCCCGCCGCGCTGCTGCTTCCGAAGTCGCCCAAGGCGGGCAAGCGCATTTTGCTGGAACATATCGGCTTTGTGTGGAAGCGGCTCAAATTCACTCAAAAGGTGACATGCCGCAACATTTTCCTGTACAAGCGCCGGCTGTTCATGACAATCGTGGGCATCGCGGGCGCAACGGCCCTGCTGCTGACGGGCTACGGAATCAAGGACTCCGTCTCCGGCATCATCGGGAAGCAGTACGGGGAGATCTACCGGTACGATACCATCATCAGTCTCAAAGAGAATACCGTGAGCGACGGCACGCGGGCGCTGCTGGACAGCGACTCCTTCGACGGCTGGATGAGCGTGATGAAAAAATCCGTCAGTGTTGTGGCGGAGGACGAGAACTATTCCGGGTATGTGCTGGTACCGGAAAACGTGGAGGATCTGCCGCGCTACATCAATCTGCGCGACCGCCGCACCGGGCAGAGCGTCGCGTTTGAGGAGGGCTCCGTGCTTGTCACGGAGAAGCTGGCGGATCTGCTGGGCCTTTCCTCCGGCAGCGCCATCACGATCGAAAATGAGGACGGCGAGCGGGTGGAGTTCACCGTCACGGGCGTGGTGGAAAACTATGTGCAGCACTATGTGTATATTTCCCCGGAGCTGTACGAGACGGTGACGGGCGAAGCGGTGGAGCCGACGGAGGTGAACGCCGTCTGTGCAAAGACGGACGAGGAGCAGCGGGACGCGATCGCCCTGGAGCTTCAGGGGCAGGAGGGCGTTTCGACGGCCGGATTCACCGAGGACACGCGCAAATCCTTCGACGATCTGATTGAAAGCCTGAATTCCATCATCGTTGTGCTGATTTTATGTGCCGGAGCGCTCGCTTTTGTGGTATTATATAATCTGACAAACATCAACGTGACGGAACGCCAGCGGGAGCTGGCGACGATCAAGGTGCTCGGTTTCCGCGACGGCGAGGTCGCGGGCTACATTTACCGCGAAACGTCGCTTCTGACGCTCCTGGGCTGCGGAATCGGGCTCTTGTTCGGCATCGTCATGCACTCCTTCGTCATCCAGACGGTGGAGATTGACATGGTGATGTTCGGGCGGACCATCCAGCCGATGAGCTTTGTGTGGAGCGCCCTTCTGACGCTGCTGTTCGCCGTGATTGTCGATCTGGTGATGTACCCGAAGCTGAAAAAGATCGATATGGTGGAAAGCCTGAAATCCGTTGATTGAGAGAAAAACCGGCCCATGCGGGCCGGCCGGGGAGTGCGGAACGCTTGAAAATTGAGGACCTTCGCAATATTTACACCAGCAGCCGTGTCGAGCTGATTGAATTGACCGGCGACGCCCTCTGCTATGCCGAGGAAAAGGAGGAAGAAGGGCATAACAGCCTGTTCCTTCTGGAATACAACCGGAATACGAAGCGCGAGCGGGTGATTACAAACTATATCCTCAACGATCCCGCGTTCCGCCGTCATTATTTCCCTTTTGCGGCGGATCTTCTCATGGTGCTCGAGGACGGCGGCAGCGAGGTGTGGCTGCTTGTGCTGGACCGGGCCAGCGGCCGCGAACGCCGCATGGTGCGGCTGGATCTGCTGGGCGGCTTCACCGGCTGCACGGCGCTGGACAGCGCCCATCTGCTGTTCTGGACACAGGAGGATGAAAAAACCGCCGGTCTGTTTGAGGATTACCGCAAGCTGACGGGGTTTGACCGCGTGTGCTGCCTGTATGATCTGGAGGAGGAACGCTGCTGGTATGTGCGCGATCCGCGCCTGATCCAAGCGGGGCCGGAGCAGCTGGTGCCCTGCCGGGTGACGGGGTGCGATCGGCTTCTGATTCTGGAGCCGCACGGCGACGAGGCGGAAAAGGAAAAATGCTTCCGCAACCTGCGCTGGCTGGGCGACGATGTGAACGACAACGTGTGGCTGTGCCCGCTGCTCGACGCGATTGTGTCCATCAAGGCGGGCGACCCGAAGCTGCCGATGGAGCTTGTGCTGAGCGTGGGAACGCGCGGCCTGCTTCGCTATGCCGGGGCCGACGCGCAGGGGCTGTATTTCCGCGCGAAGTATTTCCCGGACAACGATGAACGGTTGGTGGTGCTGCACCGGGAGACAGGCGCGAAGGAAGCGCTTTGCTCTCTCTCCCACGGAGAGAACACGCGGCTGCTGTTCCTCTCCGGCGGCAGCGGCCCGTTCCGTGTTTACGCGGTGGAGGACAAGGGCGAGGAATTCGCGTGCGACGGCCTGTTCCACGCTTCCCTGCACACCGTTTTTTCCCGCGAGTTGGGGGATCTCATCGCGGTGGTGGAGGATCGCTATCTGGTCGCGCGGTATCTTCTGGCGGATGAAACGGATTCCTTTGAGTTCCACACCGTGCTGGACGCGAAAACGGGAAGCCAGCAGAGCTATGAGTGCCGCTGCACCGTGCAGGGGCGCACGGTTGTGCTGTATTGAAGCTGCGTCTTCACGCGGTGCGGTTGAGCTTCAGGAAGGTGATGGTGACTTCTCCGTCGCGGGCGGTGGTTGAACCGGTATACGTCAGGGAAAAGGACGTGGCGGAGGGCACGAAAACGATGAAGGTGGTGGAGCCGCAGGCGCTGGATCCGTTTGCGCTTGTGGCGAAGTAGACTCCAAATTCCAGGTGTGAGGTGCCATTGTAGAACGGCGTCATTTGCAGATAGTTGGGAGAGGTAAAGATACACGAGACGCTGTAAGTAATGAGATAATACCCCGGTTCCAGCAAAATCTGCTGGAGGTTGTCGGATGGTTTGATATTGCCGGTGGGATCCGTGATATCCGGAAACAGAATCACTTGTGTGCCCTGTGTAAATGGTGTCTGATACACCGCGAACGAGGCAAAGACATCATCGGGAGCCGCTCCGGTGGCTCCCGTTGCTCCGCGTGCACCCGGCAGTCCCGGCACTCCCTGCGGGCCGGTTGCCCCGGTGGGGCCGGAAGCCCCTGTGGCTCCGGTTGGCCCGGTGGCTCCCGTTGCGCCCCGCGCGCCGGGAAGCCCGGCAACGCCCTGCGGCCCGGTCGGGCCGGTCGCGCCCCGTGCGCCGGGGAGTCCGGCGGCTCCCTGTGGGCCAGTGGGGCCGGTCGCGCCCTGTACGCCGGGCAGTCCCGCCGCCCCCTGCGGTCCGGTGGGGCCTGCCGGGCCAGTGGCCCCTGTCGCGC
>ERZ1090867.614-NODE-616-length-14424-cov-6.721275_pt1 | contig 14424 bp, 9 predicted proteins | sample MGYA00478476_ERZ1090867 | MGnify/ENA primary metagenome ERZ1090867 (study PRJEB33644, sample SAMEA5815742) | chicken gut metagenome | biome: Chicken; feature: Gastrointestinal Tract; material: Caecum | place: Ireland | collected 2019-01-01 | study: A study of the... | reverse complement strand
AAATGGGTACAAAGCATTGGTTGGATAAAAAACCCGAGACCATCAAGGACTGGCTGGGCCTGGCCTGCCTGTGCATCGCGTTTTATATGCTGGCCGGGCAGGTGGGGGCGTTTTTGCACTGGGGCGGCACGCTGCTGCAACTGGCCGCCCCCTTCGGCTGGGCCGTGGTGCTGGCCTATGTGCTGGACACGCTGGTCCGCCCGATCCACCACACCCTCTTCCACAACCGCCCGGGGCTGCGCTGGGCAGCCATCCTCATCGCCTATCTGCTGGCCGGGCTGGCGGTGTTTCTGCTGGTCTGGCTCATCGTACCGCAGATACTAGCTAGCGTCACCGCCTTTTTTGTACACCTGCCCGGGTATGTCACCAACATGCAGCAGGTGCTGTGGAACTGGCAGGACCAGTACGGCATCGACCTGAGACCGGTGGTGGCCGCGCTGGAAAACTACGAACAGTGGCTGCTGGGCCTGTCCGGCCTGCTTACCGGCTGGGCGCCCGGTCTGGTCAGCACGCTGGGCAGCCTGGCCGCCTCCACCACCCAATGGTTCATCATCCTGGCCGGCAGCATCTTCATGCTGGGGGACAAGGACCACCTGCTCCACCAGCTGCGTCTGCTTGTGCGGGCGTTTCTGCCCCGCCGGGCGGCCCGCAGCACCCTCAAGCTCTGCCGGTTCGCCAACCAGACCTTCGCCGGCTTCTTCTTCGGCAAGATCGTGGCGTCGGCCCTCATCGGCCTGGCCCTCTGCGCGGTCATGAGCCTGCTGGGCCTCAGCTTTGCGCCGCTCATCAGCGTGCTGGTGGCTTTTGCCAACCTGATCCCGATTTTCGGCATGTACATCGGGGCGCTGCCCGGGCTGATCATCCTGCTGTTTGTCGATCCGCTCCAGGCGCTGGTCTTTCTCGTCCTGGTCATCCTGCTGCAGCAGCTGGACATCCACCTCCTGGCGCCCCGGGTGCTGGGCCATGCCTCGGGGCTGTCGGCCTTCTGGGTGCTCTTCGCCATCGTGGGCGGCGCCTGGCTGTGGGGCCCGGCGGGCATGGTGCTGGGGGTGCCGGCCTTCGCCACCGTGTACGGTGTGGTCCGCGGGCTGATCTACGACCTGCTGGCCCAGCGCAGCGCGGCGGAAGCCGCCGCCAGCTACCCCGGCCCGGCCCCGGAGGAAACGCCGGAGGAAGAAACCCCGCCGCCCGACCCCGACCGGGAACTGACCCATGTGGGGTGAACGGCCCCCGCAGCAAACGGAAAACAGCCTGTCTTGCCCAGTTCGGGGCAAGGCAGGCTGTTTGGCTTTCAGGGCGCGGTCTCCCCGGTCCCGGCCCGGCTGGCCTGCCGGAAGGCGGTGGGGGTCAGCTGCCGCTGGGCCCGGAAAGTCCGGGTGAAGTAGCTAACATCCCGCCTTTCGGCCGGGCTGCTGCCGCTCTGCCTGCTGGTGCTGCTGGCCCTGATGATCGCCACCCATGAAAGCCTGCTGCGCAGCGCCCGCCAGCCCGCCGGCTGAAGGCACCGCGCCGGGGCGCCGCATACGCTCCCGGGCGGCAGAGCCCCAGCGGCCGGGAAGAACAACGCGCCCCCGGGCAAGCGATTCGGCTTGCCCGGGGGCGCTGTTCGTTTGGTCAGGCGTTGTCAGGTCTTCCGGGGCGGGGGCTCACCCCACATACAGCCGCACGGTGCCGAACACCCGCAGCAGGGTGCCGGGCACCGGGTCCTGGTTGGTGACGGTGCCTTCCGCCCGGTGGGAGGGCACCACCGCGGTCAGCCCCACTTCCTGCAGGCGGGCCCGGGCTTCGGCCACCTCCAGCCCGGCCAGGTTCGGCACCGGGCGGAAGGGGTCGGGGATGGGCCGCACCACCACCAGCTTCACCGCCTCGCCGGCGGCCACCCGGGTGCCGGCGGCGGGCTCGGTGCGCACGACGGTGTAGGGGTCCATCGTGTTGTCCTTCCAGAACTCCACGGTGGGCTGCAGCCCCATCTCCCGCAGCGTTTCCAGGGCCTGGGTGCGGTCGGCGCCGGTCAGGTCGGGCATCGTCTGCCAGTTGGTGCCAAGGCTGATCTGAATGGTCAGGGCCTGCCCCTCCTTGACGGTGCGCCCGGCGGCGGGGTCCTGCCCGCAGACCAGCCCGGGCTCCACCGCGGGGTTGTACACTTCCTCCCAGGTCACGGCCAGGGCGGCGGTCTCGGGCAGGGCTTCCGCCTCGGTGCGGGAAAGCCCCACAAGGTCGGGCAGCAGCACGTTGGCCCGGCGGGACCACAGCGGGTTGGTGCTGCGCCCCAGGATCACCCAGATGCACACCGCCGCCCCCGCTGCCGAGAGCAGGGCCAGCACCGCCAGTACCCCCAGCACGGTCACCCGGGGCCGCCGTTTCGCAGGGTCCGCCATCTCGCCGCCTCCTTGCCGCTTGGTCTTTCGGTTCTATTGTAACGGTTCTGCGGGCCAATGTACAGCCCGAAATTTTACCGGCGGGGCCGGTGCAGCCGCACCGCCGCCGCGGCCCCGGCGGCCAGCAGCGCCAGGCCCAGCAACGCCAGCCCGGCGCCGGGGGCCCCGGTCAGGTCGCCGGCCAGGCCGGTCAGCGGGGACACCGGGATCATCAGCAGGCTGTACACCAGGCTGTCCACGCTCACCAGGGTGGCCCGCTGGTCGCTGGGGAAGGCGTCGTTCAGCCGCCGTTCGCTGCAAAGGCTCCACAGCATCTCCGTGGCGGCAAACCCGCAGCTGCCCGCCAGGGCCAGCGGCAGCGGCGCCAGCCCGGCGGCGACGGTACACAGCCCGGCCGCCGCCGCACACCCTGCATACAGCGAAAGCAGCCGCCGGGGGCGCACCCGCAGCGAAAGCCAGGTGCCCAGCGGCCGCCCTGCTTCCATCAGGCAGGTCAGCACCCCCAGCAGGGCGGTGGATACCCCCGCCGCGCTCAGCCGCTGCTGCAAAAACATCAGGGTCAGGTAGCTGGGCAGAGCGATCAGGGCGTTGGCCAGCAGCAGTCGCCGCACGGCCGGCCGCCCGGCCAGAAAGCCCAGGGTGGCCCCCACATGGTCCCGCAGCCGGCGGGGCAGGGTCACCAGCAGGGTCCTGGCGTCGGCCGCCTGCCGGGCCGCCTGGGTCTCGGTGACCACCGGTTCCCGCAGGCACAGGGCGGACAGGCTGCGGGCAAAGCCGAGCGCCATGTCCAGCAGATAAAACTTTGTAAAGCTGAGCAGCGCCGTCAGCGCCGAGGCAGCCCGCCCGGCAAAACTACCGGCGCTCAGCAGCCAGGCGCAGCGGGTCTGGACGGTGGGGTAGAGGTCGGTGCGGTCGGCCTCGCACAGACTGTCATAGGTCAGGGCTTCCATCGTGCCGGAGATCAGGTTGTAGGAGAGGGCGGCAAACGCCATCGAGACCAGCACGAAGCCGAAGCCCCGTTCCAGGGCCATGGTCAGCCCGGAGATCGCCGCCATCACGCCGGAAAGGGCCAGCGTGCGCTTGCGGCCCAGCAGGTCGGCGGCCATGCCGCTGGGGACTTCGACCATCAGGCCCACGATGTGGTGGACTCCTTCGGCCAGGCCGATCTGCCACAGGCTGTAGCCGCGGGCGGCCAGCAGCGCCACCCAGACGGCGCCTACAATGTCCAGGCAGCTGACGAATTGGTAGGTATAGATCCCCCGCAGCTGCCGGCGCAGCCGGCGGGCGGGGCGCTTAAGGTTTTGATTCATGGGAAGACACCTTTCTTTCACAAAGACGCGGATGGTTTTTGGTTCGAATTGTGTCCCTTGCGCCCCGCGGGCAGTAAAAAACGCCATGGCAAACTGCCATGGCGCCCAATGCACTCCACGCTCAGTCTGCCGCAGCCCGAAACAGAGGGGCGGTCCGGCGACCGCCGCCTGCCTTCGGGGCGAAAAAAGGGTACACTTCCAGACGGAGCGGGTCAAATATAGCCTTTCGTCGAGAAAAGCACAACCAGCTTCCAGCCCATTGTGTACACCCTTTCCGCCGCTCTGCGGCAAATTGATCGATGTTATTATAATGGAATCCGGCGGGGCTGTCAAGCCGGGCCGGCAGGGAAGGGGGACGGGTCACGCCTCCTCCGCCCGGGCCTGCAGGGCGGCCATCAACGGCGGGATCAGCTGCTTTTTGCGGCTCACAACGCCGGGCAGCACGGCTTTGCCGTCGGCCACTTCGGTGTGGAACGCCTCCCCCACGATCTCGGCGGCGTCCTTGCCGCAGAACATCAGGTCGGTGGCCTGCCGCTGCATGTCGGTGAACATGAAAAACACCATCGGCACGCCGGCCTGGCCCAGGGCTTCGGGCAGGTAGGGGCCCACCAGCGCCTCGGCGGCCGCCCGGGACCGGGGGGTCATGTAGCTGGACTGCCCCACCCCGAACTTCACATCTCCGCGGCTGAACACCTTGAAGTCGGAGAAGAAGACATCCTCCGCCGTGCGGCCGGTCAGGTCGGCGCCGGCTTCGAACATCTGCTCGGCATAGGCCGGAATGTCCACCTCGGCAATGGCGGCCAGCGCCTTGGCGGCGGCCTCGTCCAGCGGGGTGGAGGTGGGGGAGCGGAAGAGCAGCGTGTCGGACAGGATCGCCGACAGCAGCAGCCCCGCGATGGGCTTGGGCGGGGTGATGTTCTGTTCGCCGTACATCCGCCAGACGATGGTGGCGGTGCAGCCCACCGGCTCGTTGCGGAAATACACCGGGCCGCCGGTCTCCAGGCTGCCGATGCGGTGGTGGTCGATGATCTCAAGGATCTCCGCCTGGTCCAGCCCGTCCACGGCCTGGGCAGGCTCGTTGTGGTCCACCAGGATGATCTGCTTGCGGTGCAGGTTCAGCAGGTTGCGGCGGCTGACCACGCCGCAGTACTGCCCCTTCTCGTCCAGGATCGGGAAATACCGGTGCCGCACGCTGGCCATGACTTTGCGGGCGTCCTCAATGGGGGTGTTGACGCTGAACTTGAGCAGGTTGGCCCGGCGCATGAAATGCCGCACCGGGGCGGCGGTGGAGATCAGCCGCGCCGCCGCGTAGGAATCGTAGGGGGTGGTGATGATGCTGCACCCTTTCTCCTTGGCCCGGGCCAGGATGCTTTTGGGCACCGCGGCCCCGCAGCACACCACAATGCAGCCGGCGCCGCACTCCACCGCGCACATCTGGGTCTCGTACCGGTTGGACACCAGCACCAGGTCCCCGGCACCGATGCTGCCCTCCATCGCTTCGGGGCTGGAACCGATGAAGATCCGCCCGGTGGTGATGGCGGCTTCCGGGTCCCCGCAGATCATCTCCCCTTCCAGGGTGTCAAGCACGTTGCGGTAGCTGGTGTGGGCGTTGGCCAGCACGCCGGTGTCGAACAGGTCCATGTTGGCGTTGGCAATGTCCTTGACCGTGATGAGCCCCAGCAGTTCGTTGTCGGCGTTCACGGTGCAGAGCGTGTCGATCTCGGCGTCCCGCATCAGGTTCCAGGCCGACCGCACGCTGGTCTCGGGGTCGATGCCCGGCTGGCGGCGGATGTCGATGTCCTTGATCTGGGGGCTCACATCGGTACACAGCCGCGGGGGCTCCATGCCGAAGTATTTCAGCACAAAGGCGGTTTCCCGGTTCAGCTTGCCGGCGCGGCGGGCTTCGTAGGTGGCGCCGCCCAGCTGGTTTTTCAGCCAGGCATAGCAGATGGCCGAACAGATGGAGTCGGTGTCCGGGTTCTGGTGGCCGATGATGTTGACTTTGTGGCGGGACTGTTCCATTTCACTTGCTTCCTCTCCTGTCGGGGCAGGCCCCGTGTATGGCCCTTATTATATCATAGGAAAAAGCATTTTGCGATTCTTGACAAACAAAGCGGTATGACGTACAATATAAACCGTATGTGTATACGGCGCTTTCGGGCGCTTTCTGCAAGGTATGTGAACGACAGTTATGACAGTAAAGAGGGAAAAGGGAGACTATGATTCGGGAAAATCTTCGCAACATTGCCATTATTGCCCACGTTGACCACGGCAAGACCACCCTGGTGGACCAGATGCTCAAGCAGTCCGGCGCGTTCCGGGCCAACCAGCAGGTGGCCGAGCGGGTGATGGACTCCGGCGACATCGAGCGGGAGCGCGGCATCACCATTCTGGCCAAAAACTGCTCCTGCGTGTACAACGACGTCAAGATCAACATTGTCGATACCCCCGGCCACGCCGACTTCGGCGGCGAGGTAGAGCGGGTGCTCAAGATGGTCAACGGCGTGCTGCTGCTGGTGGATGCGGCCGAGGGCTGCATGCCCCAGACCCGCTTTGTGCTGCAGAAAGCCCTGCAGCAGAACCTTTCGCTGGTCATTGCGGTGAACAAGATCGACCGCCCCGATGCCCGCATTGCCGAGGTCATCGACGAGATCCTGGAACTGCTGATGGACCTGGGCGCCACCGACGAGCAGCTGGACAGCCCGATGGTGTTCTGCTCCGGCCGCAACGGCACCGCCAGCTATGACTGGACCCACCCCGAGCAGGGCACCGATCTCAAGCCTTTGTTCGACACCATCCTGAAGTATGTGGCCCCGCCGGAAGGCGACCCCGACGCCCCGATGCAGATGCTGGTCTCCAGCGTGGACTACAACGAGTTTGTGGGCCGCATGGGGGTCGGCCGGGTGCAGAACGGCGTCATCAAGGTGGGCCAGACCGTGCAGGTCTGCGACTGGCACAACCCGGACGTGCGCCTGTCCGGCCGCATCACCAAGCTGTTTGACTTCAAGGCCAACGGCCGCGAACCCATCGAGCAGGCCGAAGCCGGCGACATCGTCGCCTTTGCGGGCCTGCCCGACATCACCATCGGCAACACCCTGTGCGACCCGGCCAAGGTGCAGCCGCTGCCTTTTGTCAAGATCAACGATCCCACGGTGGAAATGACCTTCTCGGTCAACGATTCCCCCTTTGCCGGCAAGGAGGGCAAGTATGTCACCTCCCGCCAGATCCGTGACCGGCTGAACCGCGAACTGCTCAAGGACGTGGCCCTGCGGGTGGAGGATTCCGCCACCACCGACGCCTTCCGGGTCATGGGCCGGGGCGAGATGCACCTGTCCATCCTGATCGAGACGATGCGCCGGGAGGGCTACGAGCTGCAGGTCAGCCCGCCCCATGTGCTCACCCATGAGGAGGACGGCAAGACGATGGAACCCATGGAGCGGGTGGTCATCGACGTGCCCGAGACCTACCAGGGCGCGGTCATGACCGCGCTGGGCGCCCGCAAGGCCATCCTGATGAACATGCAGATGCTGGGCAGCCGCAGCCGGCTGGAGTTCCGTATGCCCAGCCGCGGCCTGTTCGGCTACCGCAGCCAGTTCCTCACCGACACCCACGGCGAGGGCATCATGAACACGATCTTTGACGGGTACGAGGAATGGTGCGGCGACATCGCCACCCGCTCCACCGGCTCGCTCATCAGCTTCGAGACCGGCGACGCCGTGACCTACGGGCTGTTCAACGCCCAGCAGCGGGGCACCCTGCTGGTGGTGCCCGGCGAGAAGGTCTATGCCGGCGAGGTGGTGGGCTACACCCCCACCGGTGAGGACATCACCGTCAACGTCTGCAAGACCAAGCACCTGACCAACACCCGCGCTTCGGGCAGCGACGATGCCCTGCGCCTGACCCCGGTGTCCAAGTTCAGCCTGGAAGCCTGCCTGGAATTCCTGGCGCCGGACGAGCTGCTGGAGGTCACCCCTGAAAACCTGCGCATCCGCAAGCGCATCCTGGACCACGACCTGCGCATGAAGGCCGCCAGCAAGAAAAAGTGATCCCGGCCCGCCGGCCCCGGCCACAGTGATACAAAACGCCCGCCAAGGGCGTCCCCCTTTGCACGGGGAGCCCTGGCGGGCGTTTGCTGCCTGGGGTTCAGGCGGGGCGGCGGGCCGGGCGGTGGTAGGCCAGCCGGGGTTCGCCGTTCTCGGCCAGATGGATCACGCCGCAGTAGACAAACCCGTTTTTCTGCAGCATCCGCTGCATCACCAGATTGTCCCGGTGGGTGTCGATGCGCAGCGCCAGCCCCCTGGCCGCGCACCAGTCGATGCAGGCCCGGGCTACGCCGTGTACCCGCCCGCTGGAAGCCAGCCGGTGAATGGTCAGGTAGGGCACATCCTCCGGCCAGGCGCCCTCGATCTGCGCGTAGGAGGGGTCGGCCCCCGGCAGGCAGCAGAAGGTGCCAGCCATCCGGCCGTCCGCCTCCACCACATAGCACACCCCGCGGCGGATCTGGTCCCGCAGCAGCGCCTCGCCCGGGTAGCCCGGGCCCCATTGGGTCGGGTTGCCGTGGGCGGCCATAAAGGCTTTGGCCGTCTCAAACACCGCCAGCAGGGCGGGCAGGTCGGCCTCGGCGGCCGGTCGGATCTCCATATCAGCATTCTCCTCTCGGCGGGCGGCGGCTCACAGGCCGCTGGCCCCGTAGTTTTTCAGCACCCGTGCGCTGGGATCATCCACCGCGCAGTTGGGCCAGGCCCGGTTCGGCATCCAGTAATCGGGGATCATCTCGGCCTGGCCGGGGTAGTATTTCTCAAACAGTTCCCGGTAAAGCAGGCTTTCCTTGGTAAAGGGGCGGCAGTAGGTGTAGTGGCCGCTGCGCTCGGCAAACTCCCGGTCGGTGTAGGTCTGCTCGGCATACGCTTTGATCAGGTCCACCATCGAATGTCCCACCGCGTCGGAGAAGGCGGCCTTCTCCCGCCACAGGATGCCCTCGGGCAGCCAGTCCCCCTCAAAGGCTTTGCGCAGCAGGTACTTGCCCTTGCCGTAGGTGTTCAGCTTGTAAGCCGGGTCCACGGCCATCACATACCGCACAAAGTCCAGATCGCCGAAGGGGACCCGGGCCTCCAGGCTGTGTACGCTGATGCAGCGGTCGGCCCGCAGCACATCGTACAGGTACAGCTCCCGGATGCGCTTCTGGCTCTCGGCCTGGAAGGCCGCGGCGCCGGGGGCAAAGTCGGTGTACTTGTAGCCGAACAGCTCGTCGCTGATCTCGCCGGTCAGCAGCACCCGGATGTCGGTGTGGGCGTGGATGTACCGGCAGACCAGGTACATCCCCACCGAGGCCCGCACCGTCGTGATGTCCCAGGTGCCCAGGGCGGCCACCACCTCTTCCAGCGCGCCCAGCACGGTGTCCCGGTCAATGACGACGGCGGTGTGGTCGGCGCCCAGGTAGTCGGCGGTCTGCCGGGCGTATTTCAGGTCGATGGCGTCCTCGCTCATGCCGATGGCAAAGGTGCGGATGGGTTTTTGCAGCCGGCGGGCCGCAATGGCGCACACCAGGCTGGAGTCCAGCCCGCCCGAGAGCAGAAAGCCCACCGGCGCATCGGCGTCCAGCCGCTTTTCCACCCCGGCGATGAGCTTCTGGCGGATGTTGGTCAAAATCTCGGGCATCGTGTCCCGGCTGTAGGCCGGGGTGTCGGCAATGTCGCAGTACCGCACGAACCGGCCGTTGCAGTAGTAGCTGCCAATGGGGAAGGGATGGATCTTTTTGCACAGCCCCACGAGGTTTTTTGCCTCGGAGGCGAAGGCGATGGCCCCCGAGTCGCTGTAGCCGTAAAACAGCGGCCGGATGCCCAGCGGGTCCCGGGCGGCGATCAGCCACTTGCGGCGGCTGTCATACAGCACCATCGCAAATTCCGCGTCCAGGTGGCGGAACATCTCCAGCCCGTACTGGTAGTACAGCGGCAGCAGGATCTCGCAGTCCGAGTCGGAGGCGAAGCTCCAACCCTCGGCCATCAGCTTTTCCCGCACCGGCCGGAACCCGTACAGCTCGCCGTTGCACACCACGCAGTCGCCCCCGCGCTGGAAGGGCTGCATCCCCGCCGGCGTCAGCCCCATGATGGCCAGCCGCCCGAAGCCCAGCCAGCCGAACTCGGTCTGCAGCACCCGGTGATCGTCCGGCCCGCGGCTGGCGGTGCGCAGCAGCAGCTCGGTAAAACGTTCCCGGCTCAGGTCATGGCCGGCATACCCCAAAACACAACACATTTCGCAGCACTCCTTTTTCCGTATCTCCCTTGCCCGCACGGGTGGAAAAAAGAAAGACAGCCCACTCGTCCCATCTGTTAGGACGAATCGCTGTCTTGATCCGCGGTGCCACCTAAACTTACCGCATGCCCTGGGCACACGGTCCCTTTTGTTTACGTTCGCCTTTGAAACGCTGCCGCGGTAACGTGCGGCTTACGGCGCCCATACTGCCCGCGCTGCCTTGAAAGGGCAGGGCGGGGTTCCGTTTGCAGCTGGCGGGTGTTCTTCCCGGCCCAGGCGCCGTCCCGGCTTGCAGCAGGTTGCCGGGCTCTCTGTGCGGCGCGTTGCGGGCGGTACTTTTCCCGTTCATCGCTTTTGTATGGGCTTATCCTAGCACGTTCGGGGCCGGCTGTCAAGCGCCGGGCCGCAAACCGGGAAGGCAAAACAAATTGCACAAATAGCGCGGCAGGTTTTCAGTTATTATAGAGAGTTTTTGAACTTTTTGTTGACAGCCGCGAGCTGTCATGCTAACATGTCAGTTAAAGAGAACTGACATGTTAGTCCTGCGCAGGCTGTTTGTCTTGCTCTTTCGTGGCCCCGGAACGGGGCAAAATCTTACACAACCTGTAAGGAGGAATCCAATTAACATGGCCGAAATTATTATTGGCGTCTTGATGATCATTTCCTTCCTGGGCATGATCTATTATTGCGTCAAGGGTCACAACCTGATGGTGGGCTTCTTCGTCATGGCCACCCTCTGGACGGTCCTTTCGCTCATCGGCAACGCCATCGTCCCCAACCCCTCGATGGCCGACACCATCGCGGAGAGCGGCGTCATGGGCGTTCTGAAGTATGTCTACCAGACCGGCCCGGAAGGCTACGCTTCTTCCATCCTGGTCAACGTCTTCTTCGGCGCCTTCTTTGGCCGCGTCCTGATGGACACCGGCATCGCCGCCACCCTGATCCGTAAAGTCGTGGAGCTGGGCGGCGACCGTCCCCGCATCACCATGACCCTGCTGTGCATCGTCACCGCGCTGATCTTCACCTCCATGACCGGCATTGGCCCCGTCATCTCCATCGCCGTCATCGTGCTGCCCATCCTGCAGGCCCTGGGCATCCCCTCCGGGATCGCGCTGTTCGCCTTCATGGGCTCCATCATGGCCGGCATCTGCGCCAACATCTCCAACTTCACCCAGTATCAGGGCATTCTGGGCGGCCTGGACGCCCGCATCCTGGAAGAGTACAGCTATCAGCAGTACTTCACCTTCGCGGCCATCATGATGGTCGTCTGCCTGGTGGTCGTGCTGGTCGTCTGCAACATCACCCTGGCCCGCAAAAAGACCGCCCACACCTGGGCTGCCTCCGCCTCCAACGGCGGCATCGAGAACGCCCCCTTCTACTCCTGGCTGGCGGTCATCCTGCCGGTGATCCTGGTGGTTTCCATCAACTGCCCGGTCATCCTGGCCTTCCTGATCTCCGCCCTGTACGCCCTGATCACCTGCGGCAAGATGAAGGGCGGCTTCGCTGAGATCTGCCGGATGCTGGCCAAGCAGTTCGCCGACGGCTCGGTGGACGTGGCCCCCATGATCGGCTTCCTGCTGACCCTGGCCATGTTCAACAACGCAGCCACCTACGCGGCGCCTTACTTCCGCGCCATCATCGGCGGCATCTTCCCGTCCTCGGCCATCGGCCTGTGCCTGCTGTTTGCGGTCATCCTGCCCCTGGGCTTCTTCCGCGGCCCCACCAACCTGGTCGGCTGCGGCACCGCCATTGCGGCTGTGGTCCTGTCAATCGCCCAGTGGCCGGTCGCCTTCATCTATCCGATGTTCGCCATCACCACCATCGTGCCGCAGCATCTGGACATCACCCAGAGCTGGGTCGCGTGGGGCCTTGGCTACTCCAAGGTGGGCTCTCGTGATTTCATGAAGTTCTCCATCCCCACTGCTTGGATCGCCGGCGCCATCCTCTGTGTCGTCGCCTTCTTCATGTACGGCGGCCTGGTTGGCTGATCCCGGATCATCCGCCAAGTAAAGCAAAAAACCAAGGGCGGATGTGGCATACTGACCACATCCGCCCCTTTTCTTGATGTTACAGACCCGGTTCACAGACCCAGTAAAGGAGTATAGACATGGCAAGAACTGTACGCATGGGCATCGACGTCGGCGGCACCCACACCAAGGCGGTGGCCATCGACAATGCGACCCACGAGATCATCGGCAAGTCCAGTGTCAAAACCACCCACGACGACCCCCGCGGCGTGGCCGCCGGCGTTGTGAAGAGCTTTGAGAACTGCCTGCGGGAGAACAACATCGCCCCCGAAGACGTTGTCTTCGTGGCCCACTCCACCACCCAGGCCACCAACGCCCTGATCGAGGGCGACGTGGCGGTGGTCGGCGTGGTGGGCATGGCCAAGGGCGGTTTCGAGAGCTTCCTGGCCAAGCGCCAGACCCGGCTGGACGACATCGACCTGGGCAGCGGCAAGCACATCCACATCGTCAACACCTTCCTGAACACCAAGCACCTGAACAAGGACACCGTGCGCCAGGCGGTGGACGAGCTGGTCCGCCAGGGCGCCCAGGTGATCGTGGCCTCCATGGCCTTCGGCGTGGACGACAACGCCCCCGAACAGATGGTCTACGAGGTCTGCACCGAAAAGAACCTGCCCACCACCATGGCCTCCGACATCACCAAGCTGTACGGCCTGACCCGCCGTACCCGCACGGCGGCCATCAACGCCTCCATCCTGCCCAAGATGCTGGACACCGCCAACTCCACCGAGGCTTCGGTGCGGGAGGCGGGCGTCACCGTACCGCTGATGATCATGCGCGGCGACGGCGGCGTTATGGAGATCAATGAGATGAAGAAGCGCCCGGTGCTGACCATGCTGTCCGGCCCGGCCGCCTCGGTCATGGGCAGCCTGATGTATCTGCGCGCCTCCAACGGCGTCTACTTCGAAGTCGGCGGCACCACCACCAACATCGGCGTGATCAAGAACGGCCGCCCGGCCATCGACTACTCCATCGTCGGCGGCCACTCCACCTACATCAGCAGCCTGGACGTGCGCGTTCTGGGCTGCGCCGGCGGCAGCATGGTCCGCGCCAACAAGCAGGGCGTCATCGACGTGGGCCCCCGTTCGGCCCACATCGCCGGCCTGGACTACGCCGTCTACACCGACGAGGACAAGATCGTTGACCCGCAGGTGGAGTTCTTCAGCCCCAAACCCGGCGACCCCGACGACTATGTGGCGGTCCGCCTGGCCAACGGCGAGCGCATCACCATCACCAACTCCTGCGCGGCCAACGTGCTGGGCCTGGTCAAGCCGGAGCACTTCTCCTACGGCAAGGTGGAAAGCGCCCGCAAGGCCATGAAGGCCCTGGCCGACTACTGCGGCACCACCGTGGAGGACATCGCCACCCAGATCATGGAGCGGGCCTACGCCAAGATCGAGCCGGTCATCCTCTCGCTGGCGGAAAAGTACAAGCTGGAAAAGGACCAGATCCATCTGGTGGGCGTCGGCGGCGGCGCTTCCTCGCTGATCGTCTACTTCTCCAACAAGATGGGGGTCAAGTACTCCATCCCCGACAACGCCGAGGTCATCTCCTCCATCGGCGTCGCGCTGGCCATGGTCCGCGACGTGGTGGAGCGCATCATCCCCTCGCCCACCCAGGATGACATCCGCGCCATCAAGGCCGAGGCCATCAACAAGGCGGTGGAGAGCGGCGCCACCCCCGAGAGCGTGGAGGTCCACATCGAGATCGACCCCCAGACCTCCAAGGTCACCGCCATCGCCACCGGCTCCACCGAGGTCAAGACCACCGACCTGCTCAAGGAATGCGACGCCGACGAGGCCAAGCACCTGGCGGCCGAGGATATGCGGCTGGAGGAAAGCCAGGTCGAACTGGCCGAAAAGAGCCAGTACTTCTACGTCTTCGGCGAGAAGGAGGCCGTGGAGGCAGGCAAGCCCGGCGCTTTGCGCATCGTGGACACCAAGGGCTTCATCAAGGTCCAGCGGGCCCGGGGCATGGCCCTGCGCACCACCGTGGCCAACTACGAGGCCGCCGTGGCCCAGCTGTGGGACGACATGGCCGTCTACCAGTCCGAAGTTATCCTGCGCCCGGACTTCTATGTCTGCATGGGCGCCCGGGTGATGGACTTTTCCAGCACCGAGTTTGACCAGCTGAAGCTGCTCATGGGCATCGAGCTGAACACCCTGGAGCCCGACGCCGAGGTGCTGATCGTGGCGGCCAACATGCGCCAGAGCTGAGCCCACCCAAACCATACGAAAGGAGGCGGTCCGGTTGCCGCTGCCTGAACAGGTGGCGCAGCGTGCGGATCTCATCCGCCCGCTGCTGACAATCACCGACCGTGCCTGGGGGCGGTATGCCTTCTCGCGGGACATCCTGCGGGACCGCATCCCGCCGGAACAGCAGGACGCCTGGACCGAGGGCGCCATCCGCCTGTCTCTTATACACATCTGACGCTGCCGACGACTTAATAGGTGTAGA
>ERZ1090867.608-NODE-610-length-14518-cov-33.022886_pt1 | contig 14518 bp, 21 predicted proteins | sample MGYA00478476_ERZ1090867 | MGnify/ENA primary metagenome ERZ1090867 (study PRJEB33644, sample SAMEA5815742) | chicken gut metagenome | biome: Chicken; feature: Gastrointestinal Tract; material: Caecum | place: Ireland | collected 2019-01-01 | study: A study of the... | reverse complement strand
CCATTGCACCTGCACAGGCAATTACACTCACCCTTGCCACACATAGCAAAAGACCTCTTGACAAATTGGGATCATTCGTTCTCGCACACTTGACAAACACTTGCCCCAGTGCTACAATAAAGATAGGACGGTGGGCAACGCAACACCCGGAAGGTGGCCCGTAAGCTCTGGCGAGAGCGGGAACCGTCCTTTTCTTTATATGGAAAGGAGGAGAAGTCAATGGACACTGGTATTGTAGAGATTGTGACTGAGCTGATCGGCAACCTGGGTTTTCCGATCGTCTGCGTGTGTGCGATGTTCTGGCTTATGAACAAGGACAGAGAAGAACACAGAGAAGAAAGCAACATGTTCCGTGAAGCACTGGAGAACAATACTGCAGCTCTTAACAAGCTCATTGACAAGCTGAATGGCTAAAGTCTTTATTGGTGTAGGTCACGGGGGTCCTGATCCGGGTGCAGTAGCAGGGACCTTTCGTGAAAGTGATGCAAACCTTTATATCAGCTATGGACTGGGCGAGGAGCTCAGTAAATACGGTATCGAATGGAAAGCATCACGCAACACTGATGAAGAGGATCGCCTGGCCGAGGAGATTGCCGAGTGCAACGCTTATGCTCCAGATATCGCAATCGAGATTCACAACAACGCAGGCGGTGGAGTAGGATTTGAGGTCTACTACCAGACAAACGGCTACCGCTCCCAAAGCATCAAACTTGCCCAGTGCGTGGAAAAGCGTGTGAAGGAGAGCGGCCAGAAGTCAAGAGGCCTCAAGACCAAAATTACCCTCGGCAACACCGATTATTTCGGCTGGCTTCGGGAATGCAAATGTCCAGCAATCCTGACGGAGGGGTTCTTCGTGGATAACGCGGAGGACCGCTCCAAATACGACACGGAAGAAGAACTTCGCGCCCTCGGCAGGGTGTATGCCCACGGTATTTTGGACTATTTCGGGGTAAAATGGGAAGATCAGGAGCCGGTGCTCTATCGGGTGCAGGTGGGGGCCTTCGCCGACCGAAACAATGCGGAGAAGTACAAGGAACAGATTACAGACATAGGTTATCCGGCCTATATCGTGGAGGTGAAAGACTTTGCAGATTGACGACATTCTCACTCTTGCCAGAGCAGGCTTCACAGCCGAGCAGATCAGTGCCATGGCGAACCGAACAGAGGAGAAACCGGCAGCGGAGCCCCCGAAAGAGGAAGCTCCCGCTGCATTTCAAAAAACGGAAGGAAAACCGGCTGGCCCGGACCTTGCGGCACTGGCGGAGGAAGTTAAAGCGCTTCGTACACAGATGCAGGCAAAGGCGATCCGTGAAAACACCATGCCCGAGAAACCCAGTGTGGACGATATCCTTGCGGGTATTTTGTCTTAACATCATAACAATTACAAAGGAGGAATACAACAATGGCTAATGCTATGACTTTTGACCAGCTTGCCACGGTGCTCACCGCTATCACAAAGCAGGTCACCGGCCAGCAGAATATCAGCGTGACCGATACCAGCAGCTTTGTAAATGTCGGTCAGCTGGCGCTTTCCGTAGGCTATGACCCGGTACTTAACGCAATTAACCAGATGATTGCGCGCACTATCTTCAGTGTGCGTCCGTACCGCAGAAAATTCCAGGGCCTTTCCGTTACGAATGAGAAGTATGGGATGGTAACCCGGAAGATCACCTTTGCAGACCAGGGCTTTGATGATAACCAGGAGTATGAGCTGGAGGACGGCCAGAGCTACGATATGTACAAGGTGAAGAAGCCCTTGGCCCTCCAGCTCAATTTCTATGGTATCGAGACTTACCACAAATCTACCACCGTCTTTAAGGACCAGCTGGACAGCGCATTCACAGGACCGGATCAGCTGAACAGCTTCCTGAGCGCTCAGATGCAGAACATCAACGATGTGATCGAGCAGGCCCACGAGAGCACCGCACGCATGACCATTGCTAACCTGATGGGTGGTATCCTGGCCGAGCGTGACGATACCCCGCAGGTGGTGCACCTCCTTACTGAGTACAACGAGGAAACCGGGCAGACTTTGACCTACGAGCAGATCATGGGCCCGCAGTACTTCAGCACCTTCTGGCCGTGGGTCTTTGGCCGGGTTAAGGACGTGGCCTCCATGCTGACGGAGCGTCTGGCTACCTATCATATCAACATTGATAGCAAGCCGGTCCTGATGCGGCATACTCCCTACAGCGACCAGCATATTTACATGAACCAGAAGTACTTCTACAAGACCGCAAGTCAGTTGCTCCCGTTCGCCTTCAGCGACAACGGCCTCCAGGTGAGCGACTTTGAGGGTGTAAACTTCTGGCAGTCGAGTAACAGTCCGTACGCCATCCAGGTGACCCCGTCCGTATTGGATCACACCACCGGCAACGTCAAGAAGGCGGCCGAGGTCAATCAGGACCATATCCTGGGTATCATCTTTGACCGTGAGGCGGCCGGTATGACCACCGTCAACCAGTGGCAGGCCACTACTCCTTTCAACACACGGGGCGGTTACTGGAACACTGACTGGCACTGGGCAGAGAAGTACTGGAACGACTTCACCGAGAATGCAGTGGTTTTTGTGATCGACTGACAATAACTAAACAGGCCGCCATGAGCGGCCTTTTTAGGAGGTGAGAGCATGATTGACGTAACCTTTTACACATTTGAGAAACACTCCAATTCGACAAAGCAGCCGAGCGGGGGCAACACATACAACTGCACGTTGATTCAGCCGTGCGGGGTTATGTCTCCCCAGATTCAGCTTGAGATCGGGCAGACAAATCCAGTGGACTATAACTATGCCTATATCCCAGACTTCAAGCGCTACTATTTCATCCGTGACTGGTCATGGGATCGGGGTATCTGGACCGCGACCATGGCCGTGGACGTGCTGGCAAGCTTTAAGGATGACATTGGCCGATCCTCCCAGTATGTCCTTAGAGCCGCAGCGGAGAGCAACGGTTTTATCACCGACACTGTCTATCCCGGTACCGCCACTTTTACAAAGCAGGTAACTAACCTGTCCGGTATGCCATTCTGGAAGGACCTGGTCAATGGCGAGTATGTTCTCGGCGTTGTGGGCGCTGGCCCGTCCGGTATGGCGATGGGTGCAGCGACATACTACGCCATGTCGCCTCCGGCCTTTGCTATGTTCGCTGAACAGCTTTTCGGGGAAGATAACTGGCTGGAGCTGGAGGGTGACCCGATTACATTCCGGTGGCCGCAGGTGCGCGGCGATGCACAGAGCTTCACCACCACACTGGAGGAGGTTAATATCCCGGTCAACTTCCCGGTACTGAAAACGATGTTCAACCCCGCGCAGTATATTACTTCGTGCATGTGGTTCCCATTCGTTCCCGCAGAGGGAAGCGCGGCAAGCGAAATTGCGCTCGGGTGGTGGAAGGTCCCGGCGGGTGTGGTGAGTGTATCTCCGACATACGAGAAGACATACACTGTGAGCATCCCCGCACATCCTCAGCTTGCCCGAGGATACTATCTGCATATGCCCCCGTACAGCCGGTATACACTCTTTTTCCCACCTTTCGGCACCATCCCGCTGGATGGGAGCTACTTCGTGCAGGACACCGTGCTGACTTGTACCATCCGGGTGGATATGGTATCCGGGGCAGGTATCCTGGAGCTCAGTGTGCCGAGTGCGGGGATCATCTACCGGGCCAGCGCCCAGATCGGTGTTCCGGTATCCACCGGGCAGATTGCTTCTGCCGGGCTGGCAGGTGCTATTGTGGGCGGAGTATCCACCGTGGCAGGAGTTGTTGGCTCTGCCCTTACCGGCAACGTAGGCCAGGCCATTATGAATGGCGTCTCCGGTGTAGGAGATACCGCAAATGGCCTCATGCCGCAGGTGACAGTTAGAGGGGCCAACGGCAGTAAAGCCGAGTATGGCACCACGCCGTTCCTCCTGTCCGAGTTTATGCAGGTGGTAGACAACGACCTGGAACACCTGGGTGCACCGCTCTGTGCGGTCCGGCAGCTGTCCAGTCTCCCTGGCTATCAGATGATAGCCCGGCCGGAAGTGGACAGCACCTGCACCGCAGCCGAAAACGACCAGATCACCGAGTTTTTGAGAGGGGGTTATTACTACGAGTAAACCAGTGTATTATGAGCAGTATAACCTTGCAGCGGGGCTCTATACTCCCTCCATGATCCACCCGATGGACAACGCGCTGGCCGTCTGGTACGCAAAGTATCTGCTGCAAGATGCGCTTAGCGTCTTTGAGTGGACCGTCCCGGAGAACTGGGATAAGAGCTACATGCAATATATCCTCTATCTTTGGGGATATGTGGCAGTGGTGGACGCTGGAAAGTTTGGAGTTATCCCGCAGCAGTGCACATTGCAGGGGGTTAACATCTTCTATCGGCCCACGCATGTGATGGTCACAAACCCCCTCATTCCCGAGGGTATCCGGGCGGAGATCGGCACCGAAGGCGCGCTTCTCCGGCTCCAGCCGGACTACTCCGGCATCGGGGACATCGTCTCCCGATATGCCGGGCTGATGGCGATGGCGCACGAGGCCCTGGCAATGAACCTCCAGAACTCGAAAAGCTCCAAGATCTTCGCCACCAGCTCCAAGACCTTCGCAGAAAGCATCAAGAAAATGTACGACCAGATTGCTCAAGGGGCGCCGATTACCATTGTGGACAAGGACCTGCTGAACGACAACGGCGAACTCAGCGTGCAGGACTTTGAGAGCAATCTCAAACAAATGTACATCGGCACTGAGCTAACGGACCTGATCCGGACCCTGAAGAGCAACTTTGACACAGAGGTGGGCCTTCCCAATGCCAACACGGAAAAGAAGGAGCGCCTTATCGTAGATGAGGTCAACCAGAACAACGTGGAGACCTACTCTAAACCCCAGATGTGGCTGGAAAGCCTGCAAGAGGGGTGCGAGCAGGCGCACGAGATTTTCGGACTGACGAGGGAAGAACTCTGGGTTGACTGGAGGAATCCACCCACCGAGTTGGCCGGCCCTGAAGATGATTTTGAAGGCGAGGAGGTGGAGGAAGATGCTTGACATGACCCTCAGCGTTGCCGGTCTCTATAACTACGACAACCGCCTCTTTGACCAACTGGCGCTCCCGGACGGTTACAATCACGATGATGTGGTATCTAACATCCTGATGGAGTGCGCAGAGCTGGAAGTCGTCTATCCGTCCTGGGACGCGATGCGGGCGGCCATTGGGATGTGGAGCCGGTCCATGTTGTGGACCTGGAAGAAGCGGTATGAGGTATCGCAGGTGGAGTATGCCCCGCTGGAGAACCTCAAGCGCGAGACCACCCAGACCGAGGACACCTCCGGGACGAGTGACGGCACCAGCACTCACAAGATTGACGGCACCAGCAGCGACACCACCGAACGAGACCTGACCCGTGGAGTGGACAATCAAAGCCACGCCACCAGCACAGGGGACAGCAGCAACACCAACTGGCGGAATGGCTTCAACGATGGGCAGACCGATTCCGATGGGTCAGATGGAGAGGCCTCCACCAGCGGGGACACCACCGGCAGCGAGGACACCACCGAGAATGAAACCACTACTCGGAACGGCACCACTGGCGAGACCGGAGAGAATACCACTACCGGCAAGACCACGGGCACCCGCAACTTCACCGAGACCACCCACGGCTCTATCGGTGTTATCACCAGCCAGACCATGTTTGAGCAGGAGTGGGAAGTCGCAAAGCACAACCTGGTCTGGGATGTGGTGTGTGACTTCAAGCGGCGGTTTTGCATTCTGGTATATTGACATAGTAAGGAGGTAAACCATATGGCATTTTGGAACAAATTCCCCTATAGCAATTTTCACGAAATCAACCTGGACTGGCTCCTTCGTGAGATGAAGAAAATCTCCGGCAGCGTATCCGACTTCGCCCGGCAGTGGGAGAAGGCCTTGCAGACGGAGACCGGCGAGCGGCAGGAAGCGGACCGGCAGCTTCAGGAGAATATCGACGCGGAACAGGACCGCGCCGAGGCAGCCGAGGAAGCACTAGGCGAGCGGATCGACCAGGAGATTAAAGATCGGCAGGAAGCGGACCAAGCGGAACAGACAGCCCGGGAGGAAGCCGACCGGCAGCTTCAGGAGAACATTGACGCAGAGCAGGACCGTGCCGAGGCGGCCGAGGAAGCCTTGGATCAAAAGATCGAGGCGGAGACGAGCCGTGCCGAGGCAGCGGAGGAAGCCTTGGATCAAAAGATCGAGGCGGAAACGAGCCGTGCCGAGGCGGCAGAAAAGGCGCTTGATGATAAGATCACGGCGGAGACCGAGCGGGCCACGGCAGCGGAAAGCAATCTTCAAGAGCAGATCACTGCCGAGGTAAACCGAGCCACCGGCGCTGAAAACACTCTGGACCAGAAGATCACCGCGGAGACCAGCAGGGCTACCGGTGTAGAAAATGAGCTTCGGGGTCTTATCAACACCGAGACTGAGAGAGCGACAGCAGCCGAGGGGGCATTGGGGGACCGGATTGATGGACTGGAGGGTGAGCTCGAAGGCGTAACCGGCGCGGACAGCCCCTTCATCCGGAAGGACGGCACCACCACTACTACCGGAAAAATCCCCCTGGCTAAGGGCGGCACCAGTGAAGTGGACCCGGCAGCAGCCACCGACCTGGTGAACCTCCGCAGTATGCAGGCGGCAGACCAGGCGCTTGAAAACTCCATGACGGAGTATATCGACAATCAGCTGGAAGCGGCTGCCGCTGATGTTCATAGCATCCCCGCCGGTGGTACTGCCGGGCAGGTACTCGGCAAGGTGGACGGAACGGATTATAATGTGCATTGGGTGGACCAGACCGGTGGCGGGACCCCTGGCCCGGAAGGGCCGCAGGGACCGGAAGGACCGCAGGGACCGGAAGGACCGCAGGGACCGGCAGGCCCCGGCGTTGCGGCAGGCGGTACGGCTGGGCAGGTGCTCGCAAAGAAGAGCACCACAGACTATGACACCCAGTGGGTAAATATGTTCACCACCGCACTATCAGCCAACAGAAAACTAAGGTTCACAAGAATCGCGGACATTGTTTTTGTAGCTGCGGCAGAAAACTTTACAATATCTAATATGGAAGCTGTTGTTGATACAATTCCAGAGGGATTCCCGGCAAATAGCATAAATCCCACGGGGTTTTATTGTTTTGTTCCGGGTGCTTCGTGGACAGATACATATACCGCATATTCACTGGCCGGAGGATTTAGAACGCCTTACATCAGGATGAAATCGCTGAATGAAGAAACATTGACCGTTCAATCAAACCAGATTATTAGCATATACAAATCTTTTTTAAGTAATTCTGTCAACCCATAAATTAACGAAAGGCATTTAATTGTTGACGCCTTTCCTATAATATAAACAGAAAGACATTAAAACATACTTTTATACTAACATAATTATAAATTTAATGAAGTCCTTCTTTCAGAAAAAAGACAAAATCAACGGTATTTATATCTTTCGATAGTTATATATCAATAGACTAACCTACTGCCCGCCCAGTGGCGGGACCCCTGGCCCGGAAGGGCCGCAGGGACCGGAAGGACCGCAGGGACCGGAAGGACCGCAGGGACCGGCAGGCCCCGGCGTTGCGGCAGGCGGTACGGCTGGGCAGGTGCTCGCAAAGAAGAGCACCACAGACTATGACACCCAGTGGATTGACCCGCCCAGTGGCGGCGACCCGGATGCGGCTGGAGCAGAATTTACAACGACCGCAAGACTGGCCTGCCTCAAGTATCCATACTCCGGCGGACATGTAGTCGAAGTGTATACTAACGCGTTGGCTGTGCTGGAAGGCCCGACATACCTTGACGATGTCCCCGTAGGATTTGCACCTGCTAACTCGTATGCGGGCGGGGTATGTTGTGCAAGCGTTGATCCGACAAGACCCGTTGACGTTCATCCGGTATGTGTAACCGTTCTAAATAGCAGGGAATTGAATTTGAAACCTATCGATGCAACCTTTATCCATGTACAGCCAGGAACGCTTTTGATAAAATACATGGCTGATTAACAAAAGACCCGGCAGCTGCCGGGTCTTTTATTTTTCTCAAAAAACTTTCAAAAAAGGCATTGACAAATCAATGCCTTTTGCTATAATATAGACAGTAGGAAGAGTGATACAAGAAAGACTGGGAGGAACGAAAGATGAAAGACTATGCAGGAATGGCAGCGTCCCTTTACGATGGTGGATGGAGATCAGAGGACTTGTACGAAATCCAGAGAGAATACAATCTGGACGACATCGATCGGGAAGAGATCGCCAATTGGCTCTGGTATTACGAACACGAGGGTGTATAAGTCGAAACGGGCTTCGGCCCGTCCAGCGGAGATCGCCTACTGCTGCTGATGAGACAGGCGGAAAGGGGTGAAAGGGATGTACGGCGAAACCGCTATGCCCTACGGAGGCAGGCCAAACGCCAGGACAACCCGGTATATCCTGGGGAGTTGCAAAACTCCCGAGGATGTTTACTATGGGTTCAAATGGAAATACTCAGTGTGGGAGGGATTTATATGGAGAAGCCCGAAGAAGTCCGGGAGCTGGGAGCGGATAGCCCCGGTCGTTCCAAACTCGTATGGGAATGGGGCAAAAATGGTCGATTCAAAGTCTACTACGACCGGCAAATGATGTGCCCCTATGTGCTTTGTCTGAATGGGCAGGTTCATGCGATGTTTTCTGAGCTGGACGATGCCGAGACCTATGTATGGGAGTGTTGGTGATGAGAATTTTCACAGTAGTGTGCAGGCGAGATGATGTGCCGGATGTGCGGTATGTCCGGTTCCTGCTGGAAACCGACCGGGACTACCGGCCAAACTCAAAGCAGCTGCACAAGCTTGCGCTCCAGCGTCACGCAGATATGAGGGCAAGGGGAACACTGCCTCCATCCCATGTGGTGTGGCTGGATACAGGAGCGCATGACGCACTGTTCCCGGCCGATTGGCCGGGAAAGTAACGAGTTGCTTCGCAACTCGGCACTTGCGCCGCAGGTATAGGAGGTGGTATAATATGTTTGAGAAATGGCGGCACACCGCCGCAGAGAACGCCCGAAAGCACCCGATGTGGGCCGGGACCGTTACACTCGCCAACATCTGGCGGATGCAGGAGGATATTGACGCGCTTGCCAGTGAGGTGAAAACCCTGGCAGAGAAGATCAGAAAATTGGAGGAATCGAAATGAACACTGTACCGTCTTACAACTACAGCACCGGAAAGTCCAAAGATGTGGACATTCGCCACGATGAAGAAATTGATGCGCTGGAGCAGCGCTGCACTGCACTGGAGAACCGATGCACACAGCTGGAAAGCCGCTGCACAGCACTGGAAAGCCTGACAGCAACCCACACGCAGCAGATTGCAAGTCTGGAAAGCCGCGTATCGGCACTGGAGGGGTAACACATGGATCTGTCAAACATTCCGCCTCTGGATGAGGCAGCACCGACCACCGGGGTGGTATGGAGTGTTAACTCCTATAAGAGAGAGGATAACCCGGACCCGAAACCCACTGATGATGACGCCCGGGACGAGGACAACGCCCTTTGGTGCCCGTCCCGTGCCGCCTGGTATCAGACTGAGGCGGACGCAGTAAAGGCTGCATGGGATACCGCAGCCACCGGCCTTTGGGTTGTGGTGCGGCGCTGGCAGGACGGAGAGGCAAACGGGATCCCCGTTGTACTGCACGCAGGCTTTTACATTTGGGAGTGATGAGACGTGGCCCGGCAGCGCATATCCTATGCAGATATCAGGACGGACAGCCTTTACAGAGACGTTGACCGGCTCCTGGATGAGCTCACACCTGGACAGCTCCGGCAGGCCTACACTGCCGCACGGTCTACACTCCAAAAGCGTGTTGTCCGTATCGAGCAGGCCGGGCTGGAAAGCCCTGTGGTGGAGAGTTTCCGCAGCTCGGTGCCCACCTTGGCAACCATCGCAGAGCACACGCAGAAGGCCAAAACGGATAAGTTCATCGCCCGCCAGCTTGTGAGGGTGCTGAACATGCTTGACCAGCCAACGGCCTCCGTGAAGGAGATCAAGTCGATCAACGCCCGGACGGCCAACACGTTGAATACCCTCCTCGGCCTGGAGGAAAGCGGAAGCGCACTGTCCACAGGGAACCTCAAAGAGTTCGGCCACTTTATGGAATACGCCCGCTCTATCGGCCTTGCGCTCCTATATGACAGCCGGGACATTGCACAGACTATCGCTGACTACATAGCCGATACCCCGGGAGACCGGCGGACTATGGAGGGCTGGCGCAGCTACTTTGAAAAGTACATGGAGATGGACGAGGAAGCCGGAGAACGCCAAAAGGCCCTGGAGCGGGAGCTCCGGGGAAGCGGGTCCGATAATCTCAGACAGCGTGTGCGGGAGTTCCAGGCAGAAATTCAGCCGCAGAATGACCAGGACGCACTCACCAAGGCGGCCAAGAGGGCCCGCCGGTCTGTAGAGGGTGGGGCCCGAAAGGAAAAGAAAGGTGGAAAGAGAAAGAAGAATGGAGAGGCGTAAATGGGAAACACCGGAGGCGGTTGTGACCTATATAGGGAAAGAGCCGGTCCGGTATCTTTACCAGGTGGAGGACAGCAAGGGGAATGTGTACAAAGTCTCCTCCCCCATGCGTCCCGCCTACATGAAACCATCAACCATCAGACATTTTGTGGAGTGGAGGAATAGACTTGAAGTCAAGTGAAATTCTGGCAGGGGCGTTTTGCTTTACCGTGTTCGTTGCAATCTTCGTGGGAATCCTCTATGTGTGGGCATGCTGACCTGTGCGGAGCGGGTGGGGACGCTGGAAGATCTGACGGGAGAAGTCCTTCTCTTCTCACAGTCCCCAAAGCCCCGCGGCAGAAAGAAGAAGGACACCCCGACATACGCCCGGGAGATGCTGGCGTTTGATATCGAGACAACATCAATCCCCAGCATCAAGCAGGCGATTATTTACCATTGGCAGCTTCAGATTGGGGACAAGATCACCATTACTGGAAGATACCCGGAGGAAATCACCGCAGCTTTTCAGCGGATTTCTGATGCACTGAAGGTGCAGGAGCTTGTGGCCGTGTGCTGGGTGCATAATCTGGCGTTTGAGTTTCAGCACCTTAGAAGCCTTCTGCCGCTGACCGATGTTTTCGCGGCAGATATCCGGTCCCCGATCAAAGCATCTGTTGGAAACGTGGAACTTCGGTGCTCCTACCTGCAATCAGGTGTAAGCCTCGAAAAGCTCACCAGAGATTATAAGGTGGCGCACCCAAAGGCAGCCGGGGACCTGGATTACCGCGTACTCCGGTACCCGTGGACACCGCTCACTGACGAGGAAGTCACCTACTGCCTTAACGATGTGCGGGGGCTTGTGGAAGCTATGGATGCCCGCATGGAAGAGCGAGGGGACAGCATCTACACAGTGCCGCTCACCAAAACAGGGTATATCCGAAAGCAGGTAAAGCAGGTGCTCCAGCCGCTTACCCGGTGGGCATATCAGGCCCAAAAGGATTTTACAGTCTATCAGGCTTTGCGGAGGGCATTCCGTGGAGGCAATACCCATGCATCCCGATTCTATGCCGGGCAGATCGTGGGGCCTGCCTACGAGTGGGACCGGTCCAGCAGCTACCCGGATGTTATGGTAAACTGCCGGTTCCCTCGCGGGAACTTCAGCCCGCTGGACCCTGACTTGTACTGGACATTCCTTGACGCTGGAGAGCAGGCGCTACTGGCGGATGTACGGATAACGGGCCTCCATCTGAAAGATGAGCTTTGGCCCGTCCCATATCTCAGCCGGGACAAATGCCGGTATGTGCACGATGCAGTCTATGACAATGGCCGGATTTTGTCCGCTGGGTATCTGGAAACAACACTGACCGATATTGATATGGAAATTCTGACCAGCGAGTATGACTGTATTATCATTATAGACCGATGCTGGAAAAGCCCCTATACCCGTCTGCCATCACAGTTTGTATCGGTGATCAACCGGCTCTATCATAACAAGACAGCCCTCAAAGGCGTGGAAGGCCGGGAGAGCGATTACGCACTGTCAAAGGAGGATATCAACTCGGCCTATGGCATGTGCGTGCAGGATCCCGGAAAACCGGATATTTGCTTTCGATACCGATTGGGCATACTCCGAGGATGACCTGGAAGGGCAATACCTGGAGCATATCAAAGGAACTCCACTGATATACGCCTGGGGAGTGTGGATCACCGCATGGGCCCGGTACCGGCTGGAGGCTGGAATCCGGGCGGCCGGAACTGACTTTCTGTACTGTGACACCGACAGTGTGTATAGCCTGTCTCCCATTGACCTTACCGAGTTTAACGAGGCCCGCAAACGAGACAGTATCAAGCATGGTGGTGTTGCAGATGATCCAAAAGGACGTACCCACTACATGGGGGTGTTTGAGCAGGAAGGCGGGAAGATTGACCGCTTTATTACCTGGGGCGCTAAGAAGTATGCGGTGGAAACAGACGGAAAGCTCCGGATTACCATTGCCGGAGTTGGCAAAAAGGCCGGTGCGGCAGAGCTTGCCCGGCACGGCGGATTGGAAGCCCTGAGACCCGGCTTTGTGTTCCGGGAAGCAGGTGGGCTCACCGCAACCTATAACGATGTTCCCTACGGTGAAATCACCGTGGATGGACATACATTGACCGTGGGCACCAATATCTATTTGGAGCCGTCTACATACACACTGGGGATCACCTGGGAATATGAACAGCTTCTGAAGATGGAGGGCCCGAAACTAAAGAGACTTTTCACACTTATGGAAAGCCAGTTAGAAAAGGAGTAAAAGACCATGGAAGAAAAGAACATCATCAATGCCCAGTATGCAGACACCAACAACATGGGCGCACTCGCCATTCAGGACCAGGCGGACATCCTCGCCGAGAGCGGCACCGGAGTTTGGGTTCCGTTCGCACCGGAGACCGTGGCGGAGAAGGCAACCCTTTACAATGCTCTCAACTCCACCGGTGAAAAGCTGGGGGACTATGTGGGGGACACCATTACTGTATCCAATATCGTTCTTCAGGGCTCCACCTTCACCGATGAAGAGACCGGAGAGCTCCAGAAGTTCACCCGCCTGATCTTGGTAGGCCCGGAGGGGCAGATTTACAAGTCCACCTCCCGAGGCATGGTGCGTGCAGCTATCCAGCTCATGCAGGTGTTCGGCACACCCAACGAGTGGGGAGAGCCGCTTAACATCCAGATCGAGCGCGTGCAGCTCCGCAAGGGCTATACCTATAATTTCAAGGTGGTGGCTTGAGTTGAAATGGAACGGTAAAATAGACCTCTATTTGCCGTCCGGATACCTGAACGCAGAGGGAGTGCTTGACACTCCCTTTACGTTTATATGGTGCGTTGGGGCCCGGGCGGTGGGTAAGACCTATGGATTTTCCCTATGGCCGTTCGTGCATCTGAAGGCCGGAGAGAAGTTCCTTCTTCTCAGGCGGACACAGACACAGGTGGAAGCAATCACAGCACCAGGGTTCTCGCCTTTTGAGGTGTATAATCGGGATTTTGGATGGAATATCGGGGTGTTCCCGATTGCCAAGAACCTTTTTGGAGTGTACCACTCGGAACCAGACGAAAACGGGAAACTGAAACCCTCCGGGGAATGCCTCGGATATGTCGGGGCTCTATCCACAATGGCCAATGCGCGTGGCTTTGATGCAGCAGCGATCCAGTATATCTATTATGACGAGTTCATCAAAGAGCCGCACCAAAAGGCTATCAAGGGCGAAGGCGAAGCACTCCTCAACCTTTACGAAACGATCAATCGAAACCGAGAGTTGGAGGGCAAACCCGCCTGCCGGATGGTGTGTGCATCCAACTCCGTAGACCTGGCGAACCCGTACTTTGTCCTTCTGGGGCTTGTAACCAAGTATGAAAAGATGATTAAAGAGGGCAAGCAGTACAAGGCCCTGCTAGACCGATCCACTCTTATAATGAGCCTGGATAACTCGCCCATCTCACAACGGAAGAAGGAGACTGCCCTCTACCGGATGGCCAGGGATACACAGTTTAACAAGATGGCCCTTGAGAATGACTTTGACGTAAACTTTGGTGAATATCAAAGTCTTGACCTTAACCAGTTTAACCCTAAGGTGTGCATCGGTGAGATCACTATCTACAAACATAAGTCTAACGGAACATACTATGTGTGTACCCATAAGAGAGGATCACCTCCCGAGTTTGGAGCGAGTAAAGCTGAAAGGGACCGGTTCAGAAAAGCTAATGGTATCTGGGTCGTAAACGCATACCTGGGACGGAAGATGCGATTTGAAACCTATTACTGCGAAACCTTGCTCACCGAGTACTTGAAAACATCCGGGTGATGTGCTATAATGAATGTGGGCAGAGCTACCCTGCCCCACCTCCTCCCATTGGAGTACTGGCCTGCATGAATGGTTTTCATGTGCAAAACTCCTTTTTACCAACATCTTTCTTTTGGGCAAAGACCCTATAGCATCGAGCGAGTGCTATAGGGTCTTTTGCTATGTGTGGCAAGGGTGAGTGTAATTGCCTGTGCAGGTGCAATGG
>ERZ1090867.602-NODE-604-length-14608-cov-16.783962_pt1 | contig 14608 bp, 11 predicted proteins | sample MGYA00478476_ERZ1090867 | MGnify/ENA primary metagenome ERZ1090867 (study PRJEB33644, sample SAMEA5815742) | chicken gut metagenome | biome: Chicken; feature: Gastrointestinal Tract; material: Caecum | place: Ireland | collected 2019-01-01 | study: A study of the... | reverse complement strand
TGTTGGTTGCGCGCTGCGGCGCGCCGCCCTGTTCGACCCCTCACCACGGCTATACGAAAAGCCCCCGGGAACCTGAGTTCCCGGGGGCTTTTTGTATGCCGGTGGTGGGGGTCGAACCCACACGGTGTCACCACCAACGGATTTTGAGTCCGTCTCGTCTGCCAATTCCAACACACCGGCCTGTAACTCTTGAATTATAAACGGTTTGGGCGGGAAAGTCAAGCCCGTTTGCCCTTTTACGTCAAATTTTGCGGCAAGCCCCCTTGCAACCGCTATTTTGCTTTGCTATAATAGCATTTTGTTGAGCAACTTAGGATTTTAGGCTCCGCCGCGGTTTCCGCGGCGCAAACCGGTGCCAGGCTGGCGGTCTGGCATACGGTCAAAATCTATCCGCCGGAGTGTTTGTATGTATATTGCAATTCTGTCCGTCGTCGCCATTGTGGCGGCACTTCTGGCCGTTCGCCTGGCCCTGCCCCGTACCGATGGCCATGTATCGGTCCAGCGCCTGGTGCGCTGCGCCGTCATTGCCGCGGTGTATGTGGTGCTTTGCCTGGTGCTGGCCCCCTTCAGCTACGGCGCCATTCAGGTCCGCATTGCCGAAGCCCTTTGCCTGCTGCCGGTTTTCGGCGCCGAGTACATCATCGGCGTGACGCTGGGCTGCTTCCTGGCCAACCTGTTCGGCTCCACCATCATCGACGTTATCTTCGGCACCCTGGCCACCCTGCTGGCCTGCCTGGTTACCTACCGCCTGCGCAATCTGCGCATCAAGGGCCTGGCGATCCCGGCGTCTTTGCCGCCGGTGCTTTTCAATGCCGTTATCGTGGGCATTGAGATCACCGTTTTCTTCACCGACTATTCTGCCATGAGCGCCCCCCTTTGGCTGCTGTGCCTGACCAACGGCATTACCGTGGGCATCGGGGAACTGGTCAGCTGCACCGTGCTGGGTGTGGCTCTGGTCAAACTGATTGAATCCAACACTGCGCTGAAGCAGATCTTTACCGAAAAATAATCTGAGGTAACACCTTATGCGCCCGGAACTGATTTTGTGGGATTGGAACGGTACCCTGCTGGATGATGTAGAACTGTGCGTGGACGCGCTCAACCGTCTGCTGGCACGCTACGGCTATCCGCAGCGGTACGACCGCGATCAGTACCGGGCGATTTTTGGTTTTCCGGTGCAGGATTACTACGCCCGCGCCGGGTTCGATTTCACCCGCGACAGTTTCGACGACCTGGCGGTCAGCTTTATGGAGGATTACATCCCATCCAGCGAAAGCTGCCCCCTGACGGACGGCGCCCGGGAAGCCCTGGACGCTTTCGCCGCCGCCGGGCTGCATCAGGTGATCTTATCGGCCAGCCCTGTCACCACCCTGGAACATCAGGTCGCAGCCCGGGGCGTCACCCCCTATTTTGACCGCCTGCTGGGCCTGGGCGACATCTACGCCAAAAGCAAGGTGGAACTGGGGCTGCGCTATCTGCAGGAGAGCGGCTTTGACCCCGCCCGCGCCGTGATGATCGGGGATTCCACCCATGATTTTGAAGTAGCCCAGGCTCTGGGCGTGGGCTGCGTATTGCAGTCGGCCGGCCACCAGCCCCCCGAGGTGCTGCTTGCGACCGGTGCCCCCGTGGTGCCCGGTCTGCGGGAAGCTGTTCCATTGATTTTAGCATAAAGAGGAGCGAAAACAACGATGTCTGATCGGGTAAAAGGCGCCTGCCTGACCATGGGCGGCGCGGCGTGCTGGGGTGTGTCCGGCTGCATGGGGCAGTACCTCTTCACGCGGGAGAACATGGATTCCACCTGGCTGGTGCCCATCCGATTGTTCCTGGCGGGGCTGCTTTTGTGCGGCTTCTACTTTTTCAAGGACCGCAAGGTGCTGTTTGACCCGTGGAATATCAAGAAAAATCCCCGCAACGCCATCGACCTGGTGATCTACGGTCTGGCCGGTGTCAGCTGCTGCCAGTTCCTCTACTTCCTGACCATTCAGCTTTCCACCGCCGGCATCGCCACCATTCTGCAGGACCTCTCCCCCGTGCTGATCCTGCTGGTGCTCTGTCTGCAGCAGCGCCGGGCGCCGCGCCTGTTTGAGCTGTGCTCCATCGTGCTGGCCCTGGTGGGCGTGTTCCTGCTCACCACCCACGGCAGCTTTACCAGCCTGGCCATCAGCCCCGCCGCCCTGATTGCCGGCGTGGTCTGCGCCGGCACTGTGGTGATCTACACCATGTGGCCCAAGAATCTGCAGGCTCAGTACCCCACCCCCATGCTCCAGGGCTGGGCCTTTTTGATGGGCGGTACCCTGTTCCATCTGGTGTTCCGCCCCTGGACCATGGGCTATGTGCCCAGCGCCGTGGGCGTGTTCGGGATCATCGTGGTGGTGGTCGTGGGCAATGTGCTGGCCTTCAGCCTGTATATGTCCGGCGTGCCGCTCATCGGCCCCCAGCGGGCCAGCCTGTACAGCTTTGCCGAGCCTGTTACCGCTGCCATCATCAGCACCCTGGTGCTGGGTTCCCCCTTTACCCTGTGGGACGGTCTGGGCTTTGCCTGCATCTTTGTGATGCTGGTACTTCTGAGCCTGCCCGCGCCCCGGAAAGCCACAAATAAATTTTGAAATACACCCGCACAGGTTTGACAGCATCCCCTGTGCGGGTGTATTATAGTATCGTGTGTAAAACTAACTTGCCGCGCCTGATTGCGGCGGAAATACAGGGGTTTTCCTATGTCTTTTTTTGAAAAACTGTTCGGTTCTTTCTCGGACAAAGAGCTCAAGCGCATCCAGCCTTTGGCGGACAAAGTGCTGGCGCTGGAGCCGGAAATGCAGAAGCTGACCGATGAGCAGCTGCAGGCCAAGACCACCGAATTCAGGGAGCGTCTGGCCAAGGGTGAAACGCTGGACGATCTGCTGCCCGAAGCCTTTGCCGTCTGCCGCGAGGCCGACTGGCGTGTGCTGGGCCTGAAGCCCTACCCCGTACAGATCATCGGCGGCATTGTGCTGCATCGTGCCTGCATCGCCGAGATGCAGACCGGTGAAGGCAAAACGCTGGTGGCCACCATGCCCGTTTACCTGAACGCCCTGACCGGGCGCGGTGTGCACGTGGTCACCGTCAACGATTACCTGGCCCGCCGCGACAGCGAATGGATGGGCAAGGTGTACCACTACCTGGGCCTGACCGTTGGCCTGGTGGTCCACAGCGTGGCCCCCGCCGACCGCAAAAAGGCCTACGAGGCCGACGTTACCTACGGCACCAACAACGAGTTCGGCTTTGACTACCTGCGGGACAACATGGTGGTCTACAAGGCCAACATGGTCCAGCGCGGCCATGCCTACGCCATCGTGGACGAGGTGGACTCCATCCTCATCGACGAAGCCCGTACCCCGCTGATCATCAGCGGCAAGGGCGAGGATTCCAGCGCCATGTACAAGCGTGCCGACGACTTTGCCAAGACGCTGAAAAAGAGCGTGATCGTGGAACTGGACGACAAGGTTGCCGCCGAGGAACAGGTAGACGGCGACTATGTGGTGGACGAAAAGCGCAAGACCGCCACCCTGACCGAATCCGGCGTGCAGAAAGCCGAAGCCTACTTCGGCGTGGAAAACCTGGCCGATGCCGACAACATGGCCCTGCGCCATTACATTGACGGCGCCATCAAGGCCCGGGGCGTCATGCACCGTGACACCGACTACATCGTCAAAGACGGCGAAGTCATCATCGTGGACGAGTTCACCGGCCGCCTGATGTACGGCCGCCGCTTCAACGACGGTCTGCACCAGGCCATCGAGGCCAAGGAAGGCGTCAACGTGGCCGCCGAGAGCAAGACCCTGGCCACCGTCACCTTCCAGAACTACTTCCGTATGTACGACAAGCTGGCCGGCATGACCGGTACGGCTTCCACCGAAGCGGACGAATTCAGCGAGATCTACGGTCTGCAGATCGTCAGCATCCCCACCAACAAGCCCCGGGCCCGCAAGGACCTGCCCGACAGCGTGTACAAGACCGTCAACGGCAAGTACAACGCCGTCATTGAGCAGGTGGCGGAGTGCCATGCCAAGGGCCAGCCGGTGCTGGTGGGTACCGTCAGCGTGGAAAAGAGCGAAGCGCTTTCCAAGATGCTGAAAAAGCGCGGCATCGAGCACAACGTGCTGAACGCCAAGCAGCACGAGCGTGAAGCCGAGATCGTGGCCCAGGCCGGCAAGCAGGGCGCTGTGACCATCGCCACCAACATGGCCGGCCGTGGTACCGACATCATGCTGGGCGGCAACGTGACCTACATGGCCAAGGCTGCCCTGAAAAAGGAACTGACCAAAGAGCTGACCAAGGACCTGGACCAGCGCAAGGACGAGTACGAGCACGCGAAGGCCCGCGCCAAGGCTGCCGGCACCGAGCTGCCCACCCCGCCGGAAGCGGACATCGACGCCAAGCTGGAATTCCTGCTCACCGAATGTGACGGCCACGCCGACACCGAGGACACCGAAGTGCTGAACGCCCGCAAGCGTTTTGACGAACTGTGCACCGAGTTCGAGCCCGAGATCAAGCGGGAAGCCGAAGCCGTGCGCGCGGCCGGCGGCCTGTTCATCATCGGCACCGAGCGGCACGAGAGCCGCCGTATCGACAACCAGCTGCGCGGCCGTGCCGGCCGTCAGGGCGACCCCGGCGCTTCCCGCTTCTTCCTGAGCCTGGAAGACGACCTGATGCGCATTTTCGGCGGCGAGCGTGTTCAGAACCTGATGAACACCCTGGGCCTGGAAGAGGACGTGCCCATCGAGAACAAGCTCATCACCAACACCATCGAGAGCGCCCAGAAAAAGCTGGAAGCCTCCAACTTCGCCATCCGTAAACAGGTGCTGCAGTATGACGACGTCATGAACCAGCAGCGCGAGATCATCTACAAGCAGCGCCAGATGGTGCTCAACGGGGAGGATATCTCCGACAAGCTGCATGAGATGATGCGCCAGAGCATCGACGACGCCTGCGCCAACTACCTCAACGGTGAAACCGCCGACGACTGGGATTTTGCCGGTCTGCGCCGTCACTTCATGAACTGGCTGTGCCTGCCCACCGACTTCAACTACACCACCGCTCAGCTCAGCGATGTGACCCGGGAGGGCATTGCCGACGAGCTGTACAAGCGCGGCATGGACATTCTCACCGCCAAGGAATCCAAGTACGGTTCCCAGACCATGCGCGAGTTGGAGCGTATCTGCCTGCTGCGCAACGTGGACTCCAAGTGGATGGAGCACATCGACAACATGGACCAGCTGAAGCAGGGCATGGGCCTGCGCGGCTACGGTCAGCATGACCCCGTGGTGGAATACCGCATCGAAGGTTTTGCCATGTTCGACGAGATGATCGCCTCCATCCGGGAGGATGCCGTCCACATGCTGCTGACCATCGAGATCCGCCAGCAGAACGCCCAGCCCAAGCGGGAACAGGTTGCCAAGCCCACCGGCGAAGGCGCCCCCGTGAAAGCCGGTACCAAGGGTGCCGCCCCGGTGCGGGTGACCAAGATCGGCCGCAACGATCCCTGCCCCTGCGGCAGCGGTCTGAAGTGGAAAAAGTGCACCTGCAAAGAGTACCACCCCGACCTGTAATTCCACAATCTCTGTGTGCGCCGCCAAAAGACGGCGCACCTTTTTGTACTATGAGGTAATTCTATGAAAGCACATATCCATCGGGAACCCCGCTGCGCCCTGCTGTGGCGCTTTGACGATACCTGCCCCGGCTACGAAGGACTGGCCCGGGCGGCACGCAGCTGCGGTGTGACCCTGCGCGCCGTGGGCAACGGGGAGCTGGGCGCCCTGGTGGGGGATCTTTGCGCCGGCAAACCCGCCCCGGCCTTTGCCCCGCTGATCGCTGTGCCGGAGCGTCCGGCCCTGATCGTCAGCGGATTGAGTCACCAGACCGGGGAGCTGGGGCGGTTCATTGACCTGGTGAAGGATTCCGGCGCCGACCTGCCCCTGCGGGCCATGGTGACCCCCACCAGCAAGGAGTGGACGCTGTCCCGGCTGCTGTTGGAACTGAACCAGGAACACGACGCGGTGAACGAGGGCTCCCACTGATGAAACCGCAGCTGAAACGCCTGGGTCTGGGGCTGGCAGCCGCCGTGCTGCTGGGCGCCCTTGTGGCCGGCAGTCTGCTGAACCGCCGCACGCTGTACACCACCACCTGGTTCGATCTGTTTGATACGGTTTCGGTGGTAAAGGGCTACGCCCGCAGCCAGGCGGAATGGGACGAGCAGATGGATGCCCTGCACGCCGACCTGCTGCATTACCACCAGCTGTTCGACATCTACAACCACTACGACGGCATGGTGAACCTGCACGACGTGAACGCCCGGGCTGCCACGGCACCGGTGGCGGTGGACGAGGACCTGTACACCTTCCTGGACTGGTGCGCAAACACCGTCTATCCCCAGACGGACGGCGCCACCAACATCGCCGCCGGGGCTGTGCTGGCCCTGTGGCACGACGCCCGGGAGAGCGACGCCCCTGCCCCGCCCGAGGATGCTCAAATTCAGCAGGCACTGGCGCATATCGACATCGGGGACCTGCAGCTGGATGCCGGTGCCCGTACCGTTTTCCTGGCGGACGAAGCCATGAGCCTGGACGTGGGCGCCGTGGGCAAGGGCTACGCGGTGGAACTGGCCGCCGAAGCGGCGGAGGCCCGGGGCCTGGACAGTGCCCTTTTGAACATCGGCGGCAATCTGCGGGCCATCGGGGAGAAGGCCAACGGTGAAGGAGTCTGGACCGTGGGCGTGGAAAATCCCTGGGGCAACGATCCCACCTATATCCAGACGCTGGCACTGCCCGATGGATACAGCCTGATCGTCAGCGGCGACTACCAGCGGTATTTTGAGTACGAGGGCGTGCGTTACTCCCACCTGATCGATCTGACCACCGGCTACCCGGCGCAGTATTGCAGCAGTGTGGCCATTCTGGCCCCCGACGGCAGCGGCGGCACCGGGGATGCCCTTTCCACCGCTTTGTTCTGCCTGCCGGAGGAAAGCGGCCGCAGGGTGCTGGAACACCAACCGGGCTTTGCCGCCCTGTGGATGTACCCCGACGGCACTACCCGCCAGACCGACAGCTGGACCGGGCAAGCCGCCCAATGACACAGAAAAAGGACCACCCCGGCGGGGTGGTCCTTTTTGTTTTCTATTACGCTTCCTTGCTGAGCAGGATGCGGTCGTTGTCCAGCTGGTGGCCCACATTCTGGGCAAAACGTTCCAGCAGTTCCGGCACCGTCATGTGCGTGCGCTCTTCCCCGCCCACGTCCAGCACAATGCGGCCGTGGTCCATCATCAGGGTGCGGTTGCCCAGGGTCAGGGCGTCGTGCATATTGTGGGTGATCATCAGGCAGGTGATGTGGTGCTCCGCCACGATCTGCTTCGTCAGGTCCAGCACCTTTTCGGCGGTGGCGGGGTCCAGAGCCGCGGTGTGTTCGTCCAGCAGCAGCAGTTTGGGGGTAACGAGGGTTGCCATCAGCAGCGTCAGCGCCTGGCGCTGGCCGCCCGAGAGCAGGCCCACCGGCTGCTTCATGCGATCTTCCAGTCCCAGTCCCAGGGCGGACAGCTTTTCGGCAAACAGGGCCCGGTCCGCTTTGGTGATGCGGGAGAAGGGCGAGGTATGCCCGGAGGCCCGCAGGAACGCCAGGGCGAGGTTTTCCTCAATGGTCATGTGGGGCGCCGTTCCCCGGAGCGGGTCCTGGAACATCCGCCCGATGACCTTGGAGCGGCGGTAGTCCGGCATCATCGTGATGTCCTGACCATCCAGGGTGATGGTACCGGTATCGGCGATGAACTCCCCGGCGATGGCATTGAACAGCGTGGATTTGCCCGCACCGTTGGAACCCACGATGGTGGCGAAATCCCCTTCCTCCAGATGGAGGTTCACGTTCTGCAGCGCCACCTTCTCGTTGACGGTACCGGGGTTGAAGGTCTTGCTCACACGTTGCAGATCAAGCATGACGGACACCTTCTTTCTCCGCCTGGGCACGGCGGCGGCGGAAAGCCGCCCGGGCCTGCAGGGCAGGCGCGGCAATGGCCAGCGCCACGATGACAGCGGAAATCAGTTTAAGACACTCCGACGGGACGTTGGCCCGCAGAGCAATGGCAATAATAAAACGGTAGATCACGCTGCCTGCCACGGCGGCTACCGCCTTGGTCCACAGACCGCCCCGGCCAAACAGCGTTTCGCCGATGATCAGCGACGCCAGACCGATGACCACCATGCCGGTGCCCAGGTTGATGTCGGCGGATTTCTGGTACTGGGCCAGCACCGCACCGGAGAGCGAAGTCATGGCGTTGGCGATGCAAAGCCCCACCGTGATGGTAAAGGTGGTGTTGATGGAGGACGCCCGCACCATATCGGGGTTATCGCCGGTAGCGCGGATGGAAAGCCCCAGCCGGGTACCCAAAAAGAGGATGAGCAGCACGCAGACCACCACGGTGATCAGTGCCGCCACCAGCAGTTTGTAGGGGGCGCTATCCCCCATCAGGGCTTGTGCGGCGGTGAAGATCGTTTCGGTTTTGAGCATGGGTACGTTGGAGGAGAACCCCATGACCGCCAGGTTGACGGTGTACAGCCCGGTATTGGTGATGATGCCGGCCAGAATGGAGGGCACCGCCAGCCGCGTCTGCAAAAAGGCGGTGATGAATCCGGCGGCAGCGCCCGACAGCATAGCCAGGGGCAGCCCCAGGAAGGGATGCCCGGCCACGGCAGCGGTAGCGGACACCGCACACCCCAGCGTGAACGCGCCGTCGGTGGTCATATCGGCGATGTTGAGCACGCGGAAGCTGAGAAACAGCGCCATGGCGACCAGCGCATAGATAAAGCCAAGTTCCAGTGCATTGAGCACGGTGGCAACGGTAAACATGGGACAGACTCTCCTTTGTATGATTTTGCAGGCAAAAGAGAAAAGGACGCAGAACCGTCCTCTTCTCTATGCCAAAAACGAATTATTCGGCGCTGGTGGTAACTTCCACCACCTGGCTGGCCAGATCATTGAAAGCGCTGTAGTCGATGCCCAGGGCCGTGGCGGTGTCGGTGTTGACGGTGATGATGCCGCCATCCATCACATGGTATTCCGGCACGGTACCGGTTTCCAGGATGTCCAGTGCCATATCGGCGGTGTAGGTGCCCAGGTCGGTATAGTTGACGCCGCAGGTGGCGAAGGCACCTGCCGTGACAAAACTGTCGGCGCCGGTGTAGAACGGGATGCCGCCGTCGGTCAGCGTTTCAGAAACCGCAGCAGCAGCTGCCATGACCACGTTGTCGGTGGGGGTAAAGACGGCATCCACCTGGCCCACCATGCTGGCGGCCGCTGTCATGATCTCGTCGTTGGTGTTGCCGGTCTTTTCGATGTAGGCAATCCCCTTGGAATCCAGGTATTCCTTGGCTTCGGCGATGGGGGTGACGGAGTTGGCCTCCGAGTTGGAGTAAAGCAGGCCGACGGTCTGCAGGTCGGGCTGAACGGCCAGCATCATATCGATGATGGACTGGGTGTTCAGCGCATCGGAGGTACCGGTGACGTAGTCGATGCCGGTGAGGTCGGCGGCCGCCGGGTCCGAGATCGCCGCGTAGACCACCGGGGTGCCGGTGGATTCGCAGGCGGTAGCCATGCACTGGGCCGCCAGCGTGGCGATGGGAATGACTGCATCGTATCCGTCGGAAACCACCTGGGTGCCGATCTGGTTCAGGGTGGTGGCGTCGTTCTGGCCGTTGAAGTCCTTGTATTCGATGGTGATGCCCTTTTCCGCAGCCTTGGCATCCAGTTCCGCCTCAATGGCAGTACGGATCTCATCCAGGCTGGAATGGTCCATCTGCTGCACAATGGCGATCTTGTAGCCGTCGCCGGAAGTAGCTTCGGCGGTGGCGGTGGAGGCGGAAGCCGATGTGGTATCGGCGGTAGCCCCGCAGGCGGCGAGGGTGGTCATCATGGCAGCAGCGGACAGAACAGCAACAAACTTTTTCATGGTAAATCTCCTTTTCAGCATGGGGCAGCCGCAGCGGCTTGCCGGTGGTGTATTCCGTATGCAGAAAAGCGTCGCCATCGTTCTTTCAACAGGATCGTTTTCATCGCTGCTCCCTCCCCCCGGGCTTGTGTGCAAAAACAAAACTGCCCTTGCACAGAAGAATTCCTTCCGTGCAAGGGCAGATAAATTTTATCTGTGGTGCCACCTTGCTTGCCGTACACTTTATTCTGCACAGCCACTCTGTAGGGAACCAACATTCCCCTGCCCTGTAACGGGAGCGCCCGTCAGCGGATACTCAGGCTTTTGCCTTTTCCCCGTGCCCTCCGCGAACCATTGTACTGCACCGCTCTGCGTCCCGTTTCCAGCAGCGGGGACTCTCTGTGGCTGCGCTTGCAGTTTTACTTTCGCTTCACTGGTTTGAAGCATTTATACCACAACGGCGCGCGTTTGTCAACGGCTTTTGGTAAAAAAGTTCAGAAAGCCGTATCTTCCTCGGCATTTTCCGGGGTGGCTGTACTGACCTTGTTGTCGGGGTTCAGGATCAGCAGCTTCTGGGCCACCTGGGTGGCGCTGGCCTCGGCGTCCTGCAGCAGCGAGTCCTCCCCTTCGTCCAGGGGGCAATCCTCGCCATCCAGCACCAGCATCAGGTCCTTGCCCGGCGTCACATACTCACCCAGCCGGCTGCCCAGGCCCTCGGCACTCCAAAGGGTGTTCCCGTCCTCCGGGGCAAAGCTGGTATCGTTTTTCCACTTGCCGTACAGCACACCAATGGAGCAGACCTTCTCGTCCTCCTCCGCCAGCAGCTGCTGCATCTGCGCGGCTACGCTGTCGCCGCTCTGCAGCGCCTGGTCCCCGGTCACAAAGGCCAGGACCTGGTCCTCAGGGTAGGCTTCCAGCGTCTGGCGCAGGTCCTCGGCCACCTGGGCGCTGTCGTCGGCCAGTTCACCCTGCAGGCTGCTGTACAGCCGCTGTGCCATGGCGTAGTCCTCGTCCAGATAGCTTTCCATGGCGTCGGGGTATTCCTCCATGGCCTTGCGGAACCAGTAGAGGGCCGTGCGCGGGTTGCCGTCCGCAATGCCCTGCACCGCATCCTGCAGCTCCTCTTCCGGAGCCGCGACGGCATTTTCCACCAACAGCTGCACCGCATAGCCGACGGTGGCCGAGGTCTTATCGGCCCCCAGGCCCACAGCGTGCAGCGACCGCGGGTATTTCTGGTACATATCCTGCCAGAGGATCCGGGCCTCGGCCCGCTGGTCGGCGGGCAGCGCCGCCAGATACCGGCTCAGCATCATGGTGTCCCCGGTCTGCAGGTAATTGTCCAGCAGTACACCGGCCGCCGCGCCGCCGGGCACCGCGATCACCCGCACGCCCTGGGCGGCGAGATAATCCATCAGCGTGTTCTGCACGTCGATGTCCCGGCTGCCGCCCAGCCCTGCCAGGAACAGGCGGTAGTCGCTGCTGCCGAAGTCACTGTCGCTGAGCGGGTAAGCCAGATCCACTGTATGCAGATTCTGACGGATGTATTCTTCTTCGGGGTCGGTTTCCCTATCCCAGGCGGAAGTTACCTCGGATTCCGGGTCGGTTTCCTCCTCGTTTTCCCGCTTTTCGGCTTCCGCCGCCGCGGTCTCCGGCGTGGCTGCAATCACTTCCTCGGCGGTCTTGCCGTTGTACAGGAAATCCTGCAGTGCCGTGATGTTCACCGCCCAGTCGGGGTCGTACATCAGGCGGTCATCCATGCCGGTGCGCACGCCGTAGGTGCCCTGCAGCGGCAGCGAAAGCTGCTCCACTTCGGCCCCCAGGAACGCCGGCAGCTGCACCAGCAATGCGGTGATCTCGGACTTGGTAAAGTTGGTCTGCACCAGCGGCAGCACGGTGTTGAGCAGATTGTCCAGCTCCACCACACTGGCGTTCTTGACCTGATCCAGCACCGCTTCGATGACGGTGCGCTGGCGCTCAATGCGTTTCCAGTCGCTGTCGATCTTGCGCAGGCGGGCATACTGCAGCGCCGTATAGCCGTCGAAGTGATTGAGCCCCGGCTCCACCTTGTTGACGATCAGCATGGAGTTGGAGGGCACTTCCCAGTTCAGGGCCTTGGCTTCCAGATCGGTGATCTCAATGTCCACGCCGCCGACCGCATCCACGATCTGCACAAAGGAGTTGAAGTTCACGCGCACATAGTGATCCACCTGTACGTTGAAGCAGTCCTCCACCGTGTCCATGGTCAGCTTGGCGCCGCCATAACGGAAGGTGTGGGTGATCCAGTCGTACTGACCCTCGTAGCCGTCCAGCAGAATGGGCACGCCGGTGGCACGTTCGATGGAAGCCAGACGGATGGTATGGTCGTTGATGTTCAGCGACACGAGAATCATCGCATCGGCACGGGCATCATCGCTGAACTCGGTGGTGTCCTCGGTGCCGTCCAGCTGGTTCAGGTGGGTGAAGGCATCGGCATCGTTGACAGCCTCGGTGCGTTCATCGGTGCCGATGAGCAGGATATTCAGCACGTTTTCGTCGGCGAAGGGGCTGCCCTCGGGCATCTCCATCTCCTCATCGTTATGTACCAGGCCCGTTGCGTCCAGGTCCTGGTCCTCGGTGGCGTCGATGGTGCCCATCTCGCTGACGCTGCCGTCGTCATAGCGCAGCAGGTCCAGCTTGCCGTTGACATACAGCACACCGGCCCCCGCCACCACGGCAATCACGATCACCACGCCAATGAGGATTTTGCCCCAGCGCGGCAGCTTTTTGCGGGTGGATTTCGGTTCCCCGGCGGACCGGGTTTTCGGTTCTTCTACGGTTGTTTTCATATACGTTCCTTTTTTCGTTTCAAACGGCCCAGGGCCACACGCAGGTCACAGGCATGGTACAGGAAGGCCATGCCCGCAAACAAGGTAAGCCCCAGCGCGCGCCAGGTGAACCAGCCGTGCTGGATGCTGTGGGTGCGCAGCACAACAAACCAGACCAGCGGCAGCACAGCCGTCAGCGCCAGCGGCGCCGCACGCCCCAGGGCTGCACGGCTGCGCACGCTGAGGGCAAACACCGCCACGGCAGCCACCGCCAGCACCACCAGCGGCCAGAACAGGCCGTGGTCCTGCAGCGTGGAATATACAAACTGTATAATATTACTCCATGTCAATTCCATGCCGTGCCAGGTATCGGCAGCCGTGCGCACACCGATCTGATGCAGTGCATCGGCAATCACGCTTTGCCCGGTAACAAGACCGGCCAGCACCCATTTGAAGGCCCAGCAGGCGCCGTACCCCACACCCCAGCTGAGGCAGCCCCCAAAGGCCAGGGCGCACTGCGCCCCGCCGGCACGCAGCCGCTGCTGGGGTTCCAGCAGCCAGCAGGCCAGCGGCAGACCCAGGGTCAGGATGGGCGTGACCAGCAGGTCACAGAAAGCCGTCACGGTGCCCAGCACCACCAGGCCCAGGCAGAGTACATCGCTGCGGCGGGGCTTGGCCAATACCCAGGTACCCCCCGCATAGGCGACGGCAAAACAGGTAAAATACTGGATCTGGTGCGGCACCCAGAATACGGTGACCAGCAGCTGGCTGACCGCAAACCAGACAGCCGCCCGCAACCCGCAGCGACGGCGCAGCAGCACCAGCACCGCGGCAAACAGGACCGCCAGCACAACATACTGCACCACACGCACCCCGCTGTAGGGCATCAGGCAGAGCAGCGGCCGCAGCCAGATCAGATACCCATGCCAGTACCGTGCATAGGAAAAGGGTTCCAGCCCGGCCTCTGCGGCGTTGATGCCGGCATCACGTGCTTCCAGATAGGCTGCCAGATCCTCCCCCAGTGTTTCAAAGTTATCCACATTGTAGGCGGTATTGGTCATCATGGCGGTCAGCGGGTCGGTTTCATCGGCGGACGCCGCTTCCATCAGCATGAGCGTATCGGTGTAGTTATCCATCTGGAACAGCTTGAACCCGAAGTAGGACGGGTACAGCCCTTCGTCGATGATGGTTTCGGCGGAATCGGCCAGATGGGCGCGCACCGGCTCGCCGGGCAGCGCATAGGCCCCCAGCAGCAGCACAAACAAAAGCACCAGCGTCACGCCGAACGCCGCCAGCGCCCGCAGCGCAAACGGCGGTTTTCGGTTTTGTGTATCCGGCACGGCTTCACCCCATTCTCCTAGAAATACTGATTTATTATACGGCAAAAGGCCACGGGATTCAACCGTGGCCCTGTGAAAATTTGTCGCAATTTGTTGGCAGTTCATACCAGGTCTGCCTGGCGGGAAACCGAAAGCACAATCCCCATCTCCCCCAGCAGCATCATCAGGCTGGTGCCTCCCGAGGAAAAAAACGGCAGGCTGATGCCGGTATTGGGGATGGTGTTGGTGACCACCGCGATGTTGAGCACCGCCTGCAGCACCACCTGCACCACAAACCCTACCACCAGCAACGCACCGAATTTATCCCGGGCGCGCACAGCGATGGAGATGCCCCGCAACAGCAGCAGCAAAAACAGCAGCACCACCATCGCCGCCCCGATAAAACCCAGCTCCTCGCAGAGGATGGAAAAGATAAAGTCGTTCTGGGGTTCGGGGACGTAGAGATATTTCTGGCGGCTGTTGCCCAGTCCCAGCCCCGCAATGCCCCCCGACGCGATGGCGTACAGGCTCTGGATGGT
>ERZ1090867.598-NODE-600-length-14643-cov-8.267686_pt1 | contig 14643 bp, 13 predicted proteins | sample MGYA00478476_ERZ1090867 | MGnify/ENA primary metagenome ERZ1090867 (study PRJEB33644, sample SAMEA5815742) | chicken gut metagenome | biome: Chicken; feature: Gastrointestinal Tract; material: Caecum | place: Ireland | collected 2019-01-01 | study: A study of the... | reverse complement strand
ATTCAAAATTTAATTGTAATTTGCTATTAGTTGCGTTATACTAAAAACAGAAAGGGGGCCTAGCGTATGGCTATTGATATTCGACCTGCTTCGGCGCTTCGCACGGAATACAACGAATTGGCTGCTCGATCCCGTACCACCGGTCAACCCATCTATATCACCCGCAACGGCGAAGGCGATACTGTCCTGATGGACTTGAACGCCTTTACTCGGCGGGAAGAAGAACTGGACCGACGGGAAGCCGTTCTGGAACATCGCGCAATGATACTGGAGGCGGAGATGGGCCGTTTGGCCGGTAAGCCGACCTATACACCCGATCAAGTACGCGCCAAAATCCAGCAGCATTTAGGCGAGAGGCAGAGGCAGAAAAATGGCTGAGTTTTCCGTTATTTATACTGAAGAAGCCTTACAGGATATGTTGAACATATCCGATTACCACTTTGAGAAAGTGGGTGAGGCTTCTGCGCTCCGTGCCGTTGCTGAATTACAGGATCACATTGAAAAATTATCGCTTTTTCCACGAATGGGGGAGGAACATCCCGATACATATCTGAACGCCTTGGGATTCCGCAAGTTAGTTCACAACAATCATATTGTGATTTATCGGATTGATCAATCTCAGGTTGTTATTGAACGTATCGTTTGGGCTTCCAGTAATTATCCGGAACTTTTCCGCCAAAAAGAATCGACAGACAATCTGCCATAATGAAAAAGCACCTGCTGAGTGTCGTTGTACTGCGGCACATGGCAGGTGCTTCTTTTTTGGGGATCATGGCTCAGCTGAAGGTGACTACCCAGTAGGTATAACGGGCACCGTCCACGTCGCAGAACCAGCAGCCAACTCCCATGCTGGTGAAGCTGGCGTTCATGATATTGGCGTAGTGGTCGGGGCTGGACTGCCAAGCAGAGCAGACTGCCGATGCAGATTCCAGCGGACCTTTGGCACAGATTTCACTGGTGGTGGTCATTCCGCTATGGTCAAAGGGACCACCGGCCACAAAACTCTCACACCGTGCATCCGCCGCAGCACTCAGGCTACTGTCCATAGTCAAATCGGGCAGGCCACCGGCTTCCCGCATGACATTGATGTTGTCCTGCACCGCCCAATAGGCGGCATCGCTGCTGTCGATGCCCCACCATTCCTGTGTTCCTGCCGCCAGATAGAAGGGCAATACGCCGTAGCTCATCTCCACAGTGGTAGCAGCCGCTGCTTCGCTGGAGGTTTCCTGATTGGTTACTGCAGTTTGATCTGCCTCCGGCGATTCGGTGGGAACGGGGGAAGGAGTGGGTGAGCCCACCATCTCTGTTTTTTCTTCCATATCCGGTACAGCCGTTTCCACCGCAGAAGATTCAGGTGTTGTGGTTTCCTCCGATGCTGCTGTATCGGGGGTTGCAGTGATAGCAGACTCGGGCGTTGCCGTCGCCGTCGGTTCGGTACGGGTAGTGGCACATCCTGTCAGCATGATCAGGGAGAGCATAAGTACAAGTGCTTTTTTCATGGGATTCTCCTTTATTCATAATCGAATTTCTGAGATGCTTCTCTCGTTTCTCGTTCCAGCTGGATACCTGCCGAGAAAGCAAGTTTGAACTGTTCGGCGGCCTCCAGACTGACCAGGACATTTTTACTGGACAGCACAGCTTCCAGCTGCTCCTTTTGTTCTGATGTCAGACCCTGCTTGAGCGTATCCACAGCTTGCCTAAAGCGTGAAAGTGCCTCTTCGTACTCGTCAGTTCTGGGCGGGGCCATTTCTGCCAGCGAAAACTCATAGATTGCATCCAGAATCATGGTTGATTTTCTCTCCTCCTGTGGCCCCATCTGGGGGGGACCTCGAATTGTTTTGCGTATATGTATCATATAACCTACCTCTCTATACCGCAACGCTGACGAACCGAACGCACGGATACTTGACTTTCCTCATCGGGGACGGCATCCACAACACGGTCCTTCTCGTCCATCTTCAAAAGTGCATCGAGTTCTGCCAAACGCCTGCTCTTTTCAGCCAGTTCTTGCTCCTGCTGAAACGGCTGCTGCAATTCATCTTTTGCGTTTTGCAGCTGCTTTTCCAACTGCGCCAATTTGTTAGTGGCTTCGTCACGGCGCTTCGTGATACCGGCGGCAGCGTTGGTAATACGGGTGATATTACCCGCGGCGTCGGCTCCGAGGGGCACGTCATAGACGCCAGCCCCCACAAGCTGGGCATGAAATTCCTGCCCCAACGGCAGGAAGATGGCCTGCACGGTCAATCCTTTATAGCTGCCGATGGGTACCGGCTTTTCACTGGACATGGCTGCGCCAATCAGGCCCAATAGGGCACGTCCGGCATCTTCACGTTTGTCATAGGTCGTATCCATCAGACAGATGCTGAAGGCATCCTTGCCCTCACTGTCCAGATGCGTGTTTTGTTCAACAGTATTTGCATCAGCTGAACAGTTTGCAATCACCCCTTTTGTTTTCTGAATTTCTGTAGGAAACTTGATGGCTACAGCATCTTCCAGCCGGTAGTGCTGGCTGGTGTACTGCGCTTTCAGCGTGCGTAGCCGGGTCACCTGAATGTCCAGATCCATCTTTTCCTTGATGGCCGGATTCCCAGCGGCCAGGGCCTTGACCTCCGCATAGGACAGCGCTGCCTCGTCCATGTCATCACAGGACCGGGCTGGGCTCTTGCTGGTCATCACCTGACCGATGAACCTCTGCTTGTTCTCGATCAGCTGCCAGGAATAGGCATCGAAAGTGGCTTCCGTAACATAGCGGTAGATTGCCACTTCCTTGTTCTCATTGCCCTGGCGCACCATGCGGCCTTCCCGCTGTTCGATGTCGGAAGGCCGCCACGGTACATCCAGATGATGCAGAGCGATCAGTTTTCGCTGCACATTGGTGCCAGCCCCCATCTTGGCAGTGCTGCCCATGAGGACCCGCACCGTACCGCTTCGCACCTTGGCGAAAAGATCAGCCTTGCGGGCCTCGGTGTTGGCATCATGAATAAACTGAATTTCTTCCTTGGGGATACCGCGTGTCACCAACTTATCCCTAATATCATCGTACACATTGAAAACGCCCGCTTTAGGCGTGGATAGATCACAGAAAATCAGTTGGGTGGAGCGATTGGCTTTCGTCCTTTCCCAAATTTCAAAGACCCTGTCCACACAGGCATTTACTTTGCTGTTGGGGTCATCAGGCAGGTCCGGGTCAATTAAGCGCTGATCCAGGGCCAGTTTTCTGCCGTCATTCGTGATTTTTAACATATTATCTTCTTTGGGGTCCACCGAACCATTGCGCACAATGTCCGCGCGTTTTCCCAAGTCTGCCACCATTACTCGCTGGATGCTGCTGGGTTGCAGCTGCACATTGATGGGTTTGCCGCCCTCCAGGTCAGGCACCGGCAGTTTGAGCATATCCGCCGTCTGAATGTCGGCGCACTCCTTGAACATGGCCATAAGCTCCGGTAAATTGTAGAACTTGGCAAAGCGGGTCTTGACCCGATACCCGGTGCCTTCGGGGGCCAGTTCAATGGCTGTCACGGTCTCGCCAAAGGTCGAAGCCCAGGCATCAAAGTTTGCCAGCCCGTTGACCTCCAAAGTTTGCCGCTGCAGATACCGCTGCATGGTGTACAGCTCTGTCATGCTGTTGGACAACGGTGTGCCGGTGGCAAAAGTCACGCCTCGCCCGCCGGTGATTTCATCCAGATACATGGTTTTCATCAGCAGGTCGCTGGCCCGCTGGCTCTCGGTCTGGCTGATGCCCGCCACATTCCTCATCTTGGAAACGCACATGAGATTTTTGAACATATGGGCTTCATCCACCATGAGAGAATCCACACCCAGTTCCTCGAAGGTGACAACATCGTCCTTTCGTTCGGTATTATTGAGTTTTTCCAGCCGCTTTTCCAGCTGTTTCCGGGTCCGCTCCATCTGTTTGACGGTGAAGTTTTCGGCGTGTTCCCGTTTGAGCATTGCTGTCTGTTCTATCACTTCGTCAATCTGCTTTTGAAGATAGAGCGCCTGCCGTTCATTGGACAGCGGGATTCTCTCAAACTGGCTGTGGCCGATCACAATGATGTCGTAATTGCCGGTGGCAATCCGCCCGCAGAATTTCTTTCGGTTGGCCTTTTCAAAATCGGTGCGCTTGGCCACCAGGATATTGGCGTTGGGATACAGTTGCAGCGCTTCGGATGCCATTTGCTCTGTAAGGTGATTGGGCACGCAGATCAGTGTCTTGCTGCAAAGGCCGAGGCGTTTCTTTTCCATGGCTGCAGCCACCATCTCATACGTTTTGCCTGCACCTACCACATGGCCCAGCAGGGTGTTGTGGCCATACAGGATATGGGCGATGGCGTTGCGCTGGTGAGGGCGCAAAGTGATTTCGGGATTCATACCATGAAACTGAATGTGGCTGCCGTCATACTCTCGGGGGCGGGTGCTGTTGAATTTTTCGTTGTAGAGTTTAACCAATGCTTGCCGCCGGTTCTGGTCTTTCCAGATCCACTCTTTGAAAGCATCTTCGATCTGCTGTTGTTTTCCCTGGGCCGCCTGGGTCTCCTGCGGATTTAGAACACGTCGTTCTGTGCCGTCCGGGTCACGGACCGTATCAAAGATACGAATGGCACGGAGATTCAAAGATTCTTCCAGAATGTGGTAGAAGTTTGCCCGGTTTGTGCCGTAGGTGACGCTTGCTTTGATATTTCCGCCGGTAATGCTTTTTCCAGAAATGTTCCATAGTCCAGTGTAGGGGGCGTAATGCACATCCACCATACGCCGGGAAACCATCGGGGCATCCACAAGTTCATCGGCAAACTGTTTGATAATGGCCGGATCAAGCCAGGTGGCCCCCAGGCGCACCGAAATTTCGCTTGCATCCAGATCTTTAGGCTGTACCTGCTGCAACGCATCCACATGGACCCGGAAGCGGGAATCCTTGGCTGCGGCAAGGCGGGCGATCTCCAGTTTCTTCCGAACATTGCCGGAGAGGTATTCGTCTGCCGTCCGATACACCGGGCCGCCATCGGGGCTCTTTTCCAGCGGGTCCTCAAAGATCACACCGTTCAGTTCCGTCACGATTTCTTCCTCGGTTTTGCCGGTCAGCTGCATCATGTAGGGCATATCCACACAGGCTTTTTCACCAATGGACAGGGCCAGCGCATCACTGGCCGTGTCCGCACGGTCCGCCGGTTTTGCGCTGCGGATAGTCCGCTTGGTGAACATGTCCGAAAGCCCTTTCAGCTTGCCGTTTTCGTCCACATCTTCCAGCGAACACAACAGGTAATAGCTGCTGTCATCCTGAAAGGCCAGCGCCGAACCACGACTGTTGATCAGACCGTGTGCATGGGTGTAGGTATCGTATTGCTTTTTCAGCTGTGTCTGCAGGCGATGGATTTCAGCATCGGGCAGGTCATCCAGCTGGGCCTGCAGCAGATCCCGCACAGTATCCCGAAGAGCAATCAGCTGGCGCACCCGATTGTCGGCGGTTGCCCCCAGCCGCATTTCCTTCATCACAGAGTTGGTGCGGAAATAGATTTTGCCGTCTTTCAGGGTGTAACTGAAATTCCGAACATCCGGGTCTGCCTCAATCACATCAGCGTCCTGTTCTTCCGCTGCCTCGATAGCAATTTCCGGTTTGGTCAGGGTGGCAGAAAGATGGGACATGGCTCGGTCCAGCTGTTCCTCCAGCGTACCTTCGCTGCTGGGCTCACAGGTAGGGGTAGGTCCATAGGGGCCGCTGACTATCTTGATGGTGCCGCATACCATCTCCGGGTGATCCACAAAGTATTGGTTGATGGGGATGCCGTCCTCGGTCTGGCTGATGTGCAGCCATGCCTCGTCCCGCTCTACCAATCTATCCCGTTTTTGCAGGAAAAGAATGTCCGCCACAGCTTCGGTTCCGGCGTTCTGCTTGAACGTGGTGTTGGGCAGACGAACCGCTCCGATCAGGTCGCAGCGGGCAGCGATGTACTTCCGCACGGTATCGCTTTTCTTGTCGAGGGTACCGCTGGTGGTGATCATGGCAATGATGCCACCGGTGCGCACCTTGTCGATGGTCTTGGCCAAAAAGTAATCATGGATTCTGAAATGCAGTTTGTCATAGGCCCGATCACTCACCGAGAAATCACCAAAAGGCACATTGCCCACGGCGCAATCGAAAAAACTGTCCGGCAGGTCCGCTTTTTCAAAGCCGGTGATTTGGATTCGTGCTTTCTGGTAGAGCTGGCGAGCAATGCGCCCGGTCAGCTCATCCAGTTCTACGCCGTACAACTTGGCGCTGTGCAGGTCAAAGCTGCTGGGTTTGTGGGCAAAAAAGGCACCGGTACCCATGCTTGGTTCCAGAATATTGCCGCCACGCACCCCCATCCGCTCCAGCGCCCGGTACATGGTATGGATGACTTCGGGCGGCGTGAAGTAGGCCGTGAGGGTACTGCTCCGTGCCGCTTGATACTCACTTTCGGTGAGAATAGCTTTCAAATTGCCGTACTCCTGGGACCAGCTGGATTTGTTGGGATCAAAAACATCCGCAAGACCGCCCCAACCGCTGTACTGAGCCAAAATCTTCTGTTCATGCTCGTTGGCCGGTGCCATGCCCCGGGCCACACGCTGTTCCACCTTTTTGAGGGTGCGGATGGCTTCCATATTGGCGGCAAACTTTTCCTTGGGGGTGCCGGGGACAGTTGGCCTATACGGTGCGACATAGTTGATGGGCTGGTACTCATAGGGTTCCGAGAGGGCTTTGGCATCTGCCATGACTTGCTCTACAAAGGGGGAACCTTCACTTTCTTTCTGAGATTCTGGCTGCACCGCCGCTGTGCTTTCTTCTGGCTGAGGCTGTTCCTGATCTGCGTCCGACAGCAGCGGCACCTGCAGGTCTGCATTACGATCATCCCGCCCAAGCAGCCGGGAGAAATTTTCCCGTTCGATGGAACGGCTGAACAGCGGAAAGTCCTGGTCCTGCACCAGAATATCGACCTCGCCAATATCCTGTACTACATAGGGCTTGCCATTTTCCAGATACACAACATCTCCCGGAGCGCAAGAGCGTTTGCTGGGGGTGGCTCTGGCAGCCAGTTGGGCCTGTTGCTCCTGATACTCTTGCTCGGCAGTTCCAATCAGGCCATCAAAGGTCAGGGCTGTCAATTCATGGGCAATCAGTTCCGCTGTGCTGCCGTACTGCGACGATAGGAGGTGCTCGCCATCTACCTCGTAGACCAGCTTGTGATGCACAAGATCAGCATAGACTGTGATCTCATGTTCTCCTTCGCCATCAGTGGAATATGCCAGTTCAATATAGGTAAGATCTTCAAACTCCGGCGGTTCAAAATCATTCTCGGAACAGTATTCCCGAATGATGTCCTTGGCCTGTTCCAAATCCGCAGCTTTTTGTGCCTGCTCAGCTTGTCGGGCCGATAGCCATGCTTCATACTCGGAGTACTCCTCGGCTGTCAAATAACGGTTGCTCTGGACCAGCAACTGCAATCGGCTGGAAACTTCACGCCATGTCAGTGGGCGGTTCACCCGGCCTTCATTGGTGGTACATTGGATTTCAAAGCCTTTGCTGTTGTAGTCAAGCCAGCCCTGGGAACCGTCGGCAAGTTCCCACGACCTGCCGCCGATGCCATATTCCTTTTTCAGCCAGTGAACAGTTTCGTCCATCGTCGGCAAAACCGGCTGGGAGAAATAATACTGTATCCGCAGCTTGCCATTTTCAAAGTTGCTGCCGTCGCAAAGTGCCCGGGTGATCTCCTCGTCTGTGATTCTTTCGCCGGTGCGATCAACCACCGGAGGGGCCAGCGGCTGCACGTTATCGGTGACTGCTGCCTGCTCAACCTGTCGGGACTGGTGTTCTTCGTCTGGCAGGCCCATTTCTTCGGCCTGTTCTTCGGGCACAAAAAAAGCGGGGAGTGTTTCATCACTCTCCGCTTCCAGTTCTTGGGTATCTTCGTTTACAGGGCGTACAGCATCGGCATCACCATTTCCTCGGCCTGTGCTTTCAGCAGGTTCATCTGCTGCGCCCAGCCCAGCGGGTCGGTTTTTCGGTTGGGCATCGGCGTCTGCCGGACCAGCTGCTGCATGGTCTGGTTGATCTGCTCCCTTGCGCTCTTGTCCACTTCCAGCAGATGGGGGTACAGCGTCCCCTCCATCAGCATCAGGTCGAAGGTCACCGGCGTGTTCTCCCGCAGGAACTCCCTGCGGATCTCGCCGTACTTGCCAATCGGCTGTGCCGGTTGTTCGCTCAGTGTCAGATTCGGGATCAGATACCCGTTCACTTGGGTGTACTCCATCACGGGATGCCTCCTTTTGCGTTTCTTCGGTTTGATTATGCGCTTCCGGTGCAGATAATGCAACGCTGTCGATCTGGCGGACAAGACTGCCGAGGCTTTGCAGCACGGGTCGGCTCACCTGTGAGGTCAACGACCCCAATACTACGGCAATGGCGTCGGTGTCGAATTCGGAAACCGTGGCAAAAGCATCCGTTTCCAGCAATGCCGTGTCAATGCCGCATCGCTTGGCCATCATGTACGCCGCACTCTGGGCCACCAGCTTTTCCAGCATTTTTTGCTGTTCCTCTCTGCGCCTCCACTCCAGCGTGCTGCCGGATATGGTGCTTTCCAACAGCCGGGAAATCTGTGTGCGATGTTCGGCTGCTTGAGTGGCAGCACGCAGGGCAATCGCATTCTGGACGGTATCGGCATTGGCAGTGTTTTTGAGTGCCTCCCACACTCTCTGCCGATTGGTATTGTCCACCATCCAAGGCATTGCCTGCGGTACATACTCTCGTCCGTGGGTATCTGCTATGTCAAACACATAGCGGAGTTTTCCCCGGTTGGAATGACTGTCCAGTAATGCAATTCCGTGACTGCCTCGGTTGACCCAGCGCAGCGCCATGTTATTCCAGTAGTCGATACTGGCCACAGCGGTGGCATTGGGCCTCTGGTTGAAAATCAGAAGTTGGTTCGGGAAGGCGTAATTGTAGGTATAGGCGGCGGAATCCAGAAAAGCCTTCCACGATTCGCCGCTTTCGGTGACTTGCCCGACCAGTGACCGGGCAAGGGTTCTTATATCCTTGTAGGTGGGCATTCTCCATTCCTTTCTTATCGTTCGGGCTCAGTGCGCTTTTGCGTTCTCCCTTTGGACAGTTGCCGCTCAAACCCGGTGGGCAGCTCCGTAAAACCGAAGCTGTCCACATAATAAGCAGTTCTTTTTCCCGCTTTTTCCGTGACGATAATGTCACTCATAGACATAGAGGTCATCTGGTGCGCAAAGGGCCGATAATCCCGGTTGTGCAGAAGGTACAGGTCATCCAGTGTGGTGTCCTTGGCCAGCATCCCGGAATAGACATGGCGATAGTCGTTGGCCTTCATCTTGTCTTTGGCATACCCATAGTCGGCAAAGCGATAGTCAGCTGTGCTGTACCGGCTCACCTGATAAATCTCATAGGTATCGGCACGCTCCCCCTCATGGGAGGGCTGCGGCATATAGATAGTACCGTTTGCCCTGCTTATCTCCGCAAACTGGCAAATATGAAACAGCTGATTTGCGCCGAGGTAAAAGTGGTATCCATCCGAACAGGCAAAGCAAGGGGTGGTTTTTGTGGTGCCATCCATATAGCGTATTTTCAGAGATTCCCCGTCCTGCAGGGAAAACAGGTCCTGGTACTCCGGGGTAATAAAGCGAATGGTGCGTCGCTGCGCACCGGGAAGGAGTTCCCGCAGCTCGCCCCATGTTTTCTGTATTTCTGCATTACGCCAGGCAGGAAGGCGTAGGCAATCGCTCAGCAGGGTGTCTTTCCCATTCAGGTGCTGCACAAAATCCAGTGTTCCGGGCCTGGGCAGCGTGTTCTGTACACCTAGGGCTTTCACCTTATCACCAGAGAGCGTCCGGTAGGCAGTTACCGCCTCCTGCAGCGTGTCAAAACGCTGAATGTCCAAAGGTCCCAGTTTGCTCAGATCCTCGCACACATAGAAATGATCTATAAAGGATTGCATCAGCGCACCTCCTGCTGGCGGACAGCTTCTTTCTTATGATAGGTAGGGCGTCCCAGCTCATCATAGTTTTGGGGATCGGCAGCCGGACAGTGCCAACCGAACAAAGACCCGGCTTTCATTGCGGATGCCTGCGCCTTGGAAACACCAGCCTTCTGGTTGAGATCATCCACGATTTCAGTGGGAGTCATGGCGATGCAGCCTTCTGGCTCCCACTTGTGATACCCGCTCTCGCCGTAGCAGATAGCCACAACCTCATGGCTGGAATCCAGTTCGGCCCACGCAATGCGGGGGAGCTTTTTTTGCTGGCGAAGCACCTCCATAAGCATGGTCTTGTTGTAGCCGTAACAATAGAAATTGTATTCCCCTTTATTCGGAATGCACCGCAGATAAAAGAGATGCTCCGGCGTTTCAATACGGAACGCCATCGTGTTGCTGCCTTCGGTGGGAATGATGGCCGTTCGGAACCGCATTGACCGGGCCAGCATGGTCTTGCGATCTTTGAGCAGACCGTTCTGGCGCAGCCCAGTCATCACATCCTCCAGTTCCCTCTTGAACGTCGGTGTTACCAGCTGCTGGTTGTGCGGCCACCAGGAATGATAGAACGCGGTGCCGGTATCGCCAAAATCGCCCCGCAGATGCCCGATGCAGGCTTCGTCTACTGCGGACTTCTCATGGGAAAAGCAAAAGCCCTGCTCCTCGGGGGTAGCAGGGCTCAGCTCGAACTTGGTCTTGTAAATTGTGTATTGCTGCTTTTCAGCCATGTTTTTCCTCCTTCTTGATATTACCGTTCACAGTCAGGCGCTTTATGCTCTTGCCGCTCCTTCTGCACTGCGTCACGGATAAGATTCGCACTCACCTCGGCCCAGTGTGGAACACACTGTTGTGAGATGACGCCCAGTACATCGTAGCCACGGATGTAGAACTTCTCACCATCGCTTAAACTCTGGCAGAGGATTCTTTGAGCCCTTCTGCCAGGTGCGCAGCCGAAGCCGCTGATGGCCAGAACCAGTTGATCTTCTTTTGTGCGGTATTCCGGTGACAGATAAGCGGGGTTAAGAATCAGAATCTGATTCTCATAGTTCTGCTTGCTGCTATCTTCACGGCAAGCCTCGGGCCCAAAAGGTATACCGTCAGAGCCTCTTTCCGAGTGGATGTCGCGCAACACTTCAACCTCATCCTGAATACGAAGGGCAAATTCGTTTACAATTTCGAGGTAGTCGTTGGATACAACCGCCTCCGTATATTCATATCCGAAAGCGGTCGCCTGACGTTCAGCCAACAGATACTTTTCCGCGGCATTTTCATCAATACCTATCACAAAGTGGTGCCTGCCAAAAGTGAAGGATTGTTCGATTCGGTAATCACCTGCGTACTCTTTATCTTCCATGCTTTTACCTCTCTAAAAATGTGGGCTTTCGCCCATAGCGTTCATCTCGGGGTTTGACCCTCGGCTGCTGCGGAATCATCCGCAGGCCGGTTTCTTCATCCACCAGTTTTTCGGGATAGAGATAACGACGATAGTAGCGGTCTGCCTGTTTCCGGGAAAGTTCCCGCAACCTTTCGCCATCCCATCCGCAGATCAATGCTTTCCCATTGATATAGGTGGTTTCATCAATGGTGCGGTTAAACGGCAGCGTGTCCTGCTCGGTGCTGGTGACCAATGCGATCACATCGTTTCCAAACGGCAGTGACACATTCCGTTCTCCCTGGATGATTTTGCTAACCGCCTCTTCTGAACTGTCAAAGAAGGCGATGTAAGGGCAATAGCCCGGTTCCAACACAAGCACTCTCATAGCAATCCCTCATCGCTCCATATCCCGGTTCTTTTTGCGGTATTGGGCTTCAAGAATCCGCAGAATCTGATTGACAATCTGCTCCGAGGTATAGCCTTTGGGAAAATACTTTCTGACCCGATCCATAGAGATTGAAATTTGCATTTCCCGTGGCTTCACGCTGGGGGGTTGGGCCGTCATAATGGTTTCCAGCTTCTCCGGCGTGAGCTGTCCTTCCCGGCTGGCCGCTTTCAATTTCTGTGCTTGGGACAGGGAAGGGGAACCCACCTGACCATCAATGTACTGGAAAAAATCCTCCTGTTCTTCGGGTGTCAGGTAACTGATCTCCACAGCCGGGTTGAATTTCAGCTTGTTCTCATCCACCATCTCCATCAGTTCGGGGATAAGGTTGTTCAGGCGAATGTAGCGTTGGACCTGTCTGCCACTTTCACCACTTGTTTCTCCCACCAAATCAGCACTCTCAAAATTCCCGACAACTTGTCGGGAATTTTCTTTTGACGGTCTACCGCTCTTTCTTTTGATGGCGTCCAGTTTCATCTTGTAGGCTTTCGCCTTTTCAGATGGCAAAACGTGTTCCCGCTGTACGTTGGAATCCACCATCAGGATAGTGGCGGTATCATCGTCCATTTCTCTGACCAATACCGGCATTTCCTGAAGGCCCGCCAGCTCACACGCCCGTTTGCGCCGGTGACCAGCCACCAATTCATAGCTTCCATCAGGGCGAGTTCTGGCAATGGCGGGCATGAGGACGCCATGTACCCGGATACTGTCCACCAGCTTTTCCATTTCCTCATCGTCCCGGACTTCAAAGGGATGATCGGGGAAAGGGTTTAACTCGCCAAGCGGCAGCATCTGTACCTTTTCCAGTTTGGCCTCATCCCGATCCTCCTGAGTGGTGAAAAGGTCAGCGAATGAAGGATTGATCTCGTACCTGCGGCGCTCGCTCATGATCTACCACCTCCTTTGCCAGTGCAAGGTATGCTTGACTTGCCTTACCGTTGGGGTCATACTGCAGGGCGCTGTGCCCGCTGGCAGTGCTTTCGGCTGCTCTGGTACAAACGGGTATCTCGCTTTTGTAGATGCACAGCTTTTGCCCGTAGGTACGGCGCAGCGCAGCGCAAACATCTTTGGACAAATTGGTTCGGTTATCCACCATCGTCATAACAATGCCGTTGATGGACAACTTGGGATTGATGCGCCTCCGCACCATCTGGATGTTTTTGACCAGGGCAATTAGGCCCTTGAGGGGGAAATGCTGGGCCTGCACCGGGATCAGCACACTGTCCGAGGCGGCCAGCGCCCCGATGGTCAGCATCCCCAGGCTGGGCATACAGTCGATCAGGCAGTAGTCATAGCGTTTTTTCAGCGGTTCCAACACATTGCGCAGAACCGCCTCACGGCCCACTACGTTGGTCAGGCGCACATCCATGCCCGCCAGCTCGATGTCGGAGGGGATGTAGTCCACCCCTTCCTCCTGGTGCAGGATGCCGGTGGAATAGGAAATCGGCTGGTCGGCGATGGCCTCTTCCATCATGGTGCCGATGGTGGTTTCCAGGTGATCGGCGTTCTGACAACCCAGATAGGCGGTCAGGTCTCCCTGTGGGTCCGCATCTACCAGCAAGACGCGGTGTCCTTGCCGGGCCAGTGCGACGCCCAAATTGACGGCGGTGGTGGTTTTCCCTACACCACCCTTCTGGTTGGCGATAGCGATTGTTTTCATGGTTACCTCCTGTATTCTATCGGCTTCTGCCGATGGATTGTAAATTGGCGTGGCAGGCAAGCAGATAGTCGTTGTAATCCTTACCGCGACGGGGTGGGACCGACTTCACCGTATATCCCTGGGCCTCATATCGCTCCTGTAACCGCAGGGCGAAATCTCGTCCGCGCTCATCGTTGTCCAGGCGCAGCCGCATTTTTTTGATTTTCGGGTGGTCTTTGAGGTACTGGTCCAGTGCAACATAGTTCAGCCCGCCAAGCGAAATATGGTGTACGCTCCGCCAATCGTGACCGTAAAGCAACTGCAACGTCGCACCGGAGAGCGCGTCAATGGGGGCCTCGTAGACCTCCACGATGTCCGCAGTTTCATTGCCTGCTGGAATACAAAAGCCGTACTGCTTTTCACTGCCTGCGCACTCGCCGCGAAACGTTCCCTGGCACCCGCGCACGCAGGCAGAGCGCGGCTGGCCTTCGGTGTCTCTGCCGACAAACACGCAGTTCTTGTAGCCGCCGCGGGTGGTCTGGTAAAGAATTCCCTGGTCAATGCAGTATTTCAGGATTTTGCTGTCTATCCCTCTGCGTTTGAGATATTGCAGGGCCGTTTCTGCGTTCTTATCGGGCACCGGCAGCGTAAACGGCCTGCGTTCATGCTGCGGGGGCGGTCCGCTCTGGCTTTGCTGAAAAGGAACAGGCGTCAGGTGTTCCAGTTCGCACAGGTGCCGCACAGCGCTGACGAAATCCATCCCCTTTACCTGGATGAGATAGTTCAGCGCCCCTCTTCCGCCTACGCCATGGGAAAACCAGTGCCACAACCCGTTGTCGCTGATGCACAAGCTGCTGTGCGTGGTGGTTTTGTAGTCGTGCGGGCCGGTGCGGATCAGTTCCTGCGGTTCGTATTGCTTCATGTAGCTTATCAGATCTACACTTTTTGCCAATCTGATTTGCTCTTCGGTTACTCTCTGGCGCATGATGATTCCTCCTTTTCAGCCAGTAGTGTTTCAGCCAGTAGGGGGGTGTGGGGGGAATACGGCTGCGGAACATTTCCCCAAATAGGCACACTTCCCCCCTTTGTGCTTTTAGAATAAAAAAGCAGCCGTCATGTTGACAGCTGCTAAAAGACCTATATAATATGTATTTTGATTGGTTGGTGTTGCAAGATATAAGCC
>ERZ1090867.587-NODE-589-length-14798-cov-10.157973_pt1 | contig 14798 bp, 11 predicted proteins | sample MGYA00478476_ERZ1090867 | MGnify/ENA primary metagenome ERZ1090867 (study PRJEB33644, sample SAMEA5815742) | chicken gut metagenome | biome: Chicken; feature: Gastrointestinal Tract; material: Caecum | place: Ireland | collected 2019-01-01 | study: A study of the... | reverse complement strand
AGGCGGCCACCCGATGCGGACTGACACTCTCCCAATACATCCGTATGCGGCTGCATAATCAGGTGCCCCGGCAACTGCCCAACGATAACTACCGTCAGGTGCTGGACGCCCTCACCGCCCTCTATCATAAGGACAACACACCGGAGGTGCAGCGGGAGATTCTGGACACGCTGCTGGCCGTCCAGAGGGCAGCTACAGCGCCACACAAGGAGGAGGAATGAAGAAGATGGCTGTCACCAAGATTTGGCCCGTAAAAGGGCGTCTGGATGCGGTCATACGCTATGCCGGAAATGAAGAAAAGACCCGCCTGCCGGTCCTGACCGTTCTGTCTGCGGGCAAGGACGATCTGAGCGATTTGTTGCAGTATGCCGCCAATGATGCCAAGACAGCCCGGGAAAGCCAGCTGTTCGTCAGCGGCATCAACTGTGTGCCGGAGATTGCCCGCCAACAGATGGAGCTGACCAAACAGCAATTCGGCAAGACCGGCGGTACGGTGGCCTTCCATGCCTACCAAAGTTTCCGTCCCGGCGAAGTTACGCCGGAGCAGTGTCACGCCATCGGGGTGGAACTGGCCAAACGGGTGTGGGGTGACCGCTTTCAGGTGCTGGTGGCCACCCACCTGAACACCGACTGCTGCCACAATCACTTCGTCATCAACTCGGTGTCCTTTGTGGACGGTAAGCGGTACAACGACTGCAAAAAGACCTATCGTGCCCTGCAGGACGCCTCAGATGAACTTTGCCGGGAGAAAGGGCTTTCGGTGGTAGATAAAAAGGACGCCCACCGGGTGCCCCGTAACCTCTACCTGGCCGAGAAAGCCGGAGAACCCACCCGGTATAACGTCATGCGTCAGGACATTGATTTGGCCATTCTGCGCAGCGAGACGCCCCGAGATCTGCCCCGCATCCTGCGCAAGATGGGCTATGAGGTGGACTTCAATCCCAACCACAAATATCCGACTATCAAGCTGCCCCATGACCGCCGCGCTGTGCGCTTCAAGACGCTGGGGGAGGAATACACCCCGCAGGCAATGGCCCAGCGCATCCAGCAGAATCATGATATGGGGATTTTTAAGCGCATGGAGATCTACAGCAAGCGGTATCCGCCAGTGCATCCCCATTACCAGAAGCTGCGCCAGGACTTCCGCAAGGCCATTATGGAGGCATTCGGCATCTACCGCACCTACCTATATTACTGCTACCTGCTGGGCAAGCTGCCTACTCCAACGCCCAACTACCGCCCGCCTCATCCGGCCATGCGGGAGGATTACCGCCGCTGGGCAGAAATCGAAAAGCAACTGCATCTTCTGGAACAGCATTCGCTGAATACCGCAGAGGACGTAGCTGCTTTTACATCGGAGCAGGAGCAGAAACTGACCGATCTGGAAACCCGGCGCACCAAGTGCCGCAATCGTCTGCGCCGCTGCCGCGACCCGACCGAGTGTGAGGCCCTCCACACTGAAAAGGATGAACTGACCAAACAGATCACCGAAACCAGAAAGGAGCTGAAAACCGCCCAGCAAATCCCTGCCCGTGTTAAACGTATTCGGGAGAACATCCAACTGTTGAACGACCGGGAGCAGCAGCGTGCCGCCCACCGGGAAGAACGATAACGACCCCATCAAAGAAAGGACAACGACTATGAATCCCAATGGAATTTTGACTACTTACGAAGAACGCATGAAAGCCAACCTGCAGCAGTACCAGCGCCCCGAGAAGGCGGGGACCTTCCGTCTGCGCCTTGATTACCGAACCTGGGGCAAGCACATGTGCCTGTTCTGCTACTTCACCGACCTGGACACCGGCGAGAAGGTCCGTCTGGCCTGTTGGCGCGGTGCCGGTGAACGCTATACGCCCCGCAAAAGCACCGTGGACTTCGCCAAAGTTCGTGACCGCACCGTCTGGTGCTGCACTCTGGCAGCAAACGTGTACGGCATTATCGACTGGATTGACGCGGAGCAGCTGTAAGAAAACTCCCACTTTGTAACGTGACATAAGCGACAGCCCCTACCTGTGTATGGATGCACAGGTAGGGGCTGTTTGCTATTTCAATTCTTGTTCCAGGCTATCAAACTCAGGCGTAGAGAAAAACTCACCCAATGTGATGTCCAAGCCGTCACAGATCATTTTGATAGTAATCAGCTTTGGGTTTTGACTTTTCCCGTACAAAATATTCTTGATACTGGATGGCGGAAGCGCAGAAATCGTAGCCAACTTGTTGATGCTGATACCACGTTCTCCGCATAATCCCAAAATACGGTTGCGGACAGCAGTAACGGTATCCATGCGCTTTCGCCTCCCCTGAATTGTTTGTCATATATAGAATAAACAACCCAGTTGCCAAATATAGGCTATGCGTGCTACTATTAGGCTATGTATAGCCTATATTTGAGGTGAAAAGTATGGAAAAGAAAGCATGTACCTTCTTTGGACACCGTGACAGCCCGGAAATTATCAAACCGAAAATCCGGACGGCGGTAATTGATCTGATCGAAAATCACGGAGTAACCATGTTCTATGTCGGCAATCAGGGCAATTTTGACCGTATGGTGCGTTCTGTTCTGAAAGAAGTAACAACGGCGTATCCAGGAGTCGGATACGCCGTTGTTCTTGCTTATATGCCCTCTACCAAGAAAAGGGCAGATGATTTTTCTGACACATTGCTGCCAGACGGAATCGAAAAAGTTCCAAACCGCTTCGCCATCCCCTGGCGCAATAAGTGGATGATTGAGCATGCAGACTATGTGGTTACCTATGTGACCCGCTTATTTGGGGGCGCTGCACAATTCTCGGCTTTTGCCAAATCGAAGGGAAAGATTATATACGATATAAAATAGGAGCAGAGTTCATATAAAATGTGAAATATGTGTTGTGCTTTCTATGATAACAGGTATAATTATATGTAGATAATTATATATTTTTTAGTCAAATGTGATGTAACATTTCAAAATAAAACTACTGTGCCGTAAACCACTAATGAAACTTAGCTATGCTGGAGCCAAAGAAAAAGGAAGGGGGAAACTGATGTGAGCACAATCCTGCCGAAGCATCAAATGAGTGAGGAAGATATTAAACTCCAGTACATTACCCCTGCTATTTTGTCTAAATGGAGCCGGGAAAAGATCACTATGGAGACCCGCATCACAGACGGTAAGATTAACCTAAAGGGCAATTTTGTATTCCGTGAAAAACCCAAGCGGGCAGATTATATCCTGTACCTCAGTGCAAACAATCCGATTGCGATTGTGGAAGCAAAAGACAATACCCATGCTGTTTCCCATGGCCTGCAGCAAGCAATGACCTATGCTCAAATGCTGGATATTCCCTTTGCCTATAGCTCCAATGGTGACGGTTTTATGGAGCACGATTTCCTGACCGGGCAGGAGCGCGAGATCGGGCTGGACGAATTTCCATCAGAGCAGGAGTTGGCTACCCGCTACAAGCAAGAATCTGGCTTGACGCCCCGCCAGGAAACCATCCTGGAACAGCCCTATTATTCCAGCCAGAATACCTATCCTCCGCGCTATTACCAACGTATCGCCATTAACCGGACGGTGGATGCCATTGCGCGCGGACAGCAGCGGATTCTTCTTGTTATGGCCACAGGCACCGGTAAGACCTATACTGCCTTCCAGATCGTGTACAGATTGCTGCAAAGTGGCATGAAGCGCAAGATTCTCTATCTGGCTGACCGAAACATTCTGGTCGATCAGTCCATCCAGCAGGATTTTGCACCGCTGGAAAAGGTCATCCATAAAATCAATGTAGCAAAGGATGACAAGAGCACCATCACTTCCCATGAGGTATATTTCTCGTTGTATCAGCAGCTGGTAGGCGAGGACGATGAGGAACATTTCAGTGAACTGTTTACACCGGATTTTTTCGACCTCATCATTGTTGATGAGTGTCACAGAGGTTCTGCAAAAGAGGAAAGCCGTTGGCGCAGAATTCTGGAGTTTCAATCCGCCACGCAGATCGGCATGACTGCTACGCCCAAGGAAACCAAGTATATCTCCAACCTCAGCTACTTTGGCGAGCCGGTCTATACATACAGCTTAAAAGAAGGAATTGAGGACGGTTTTCTTGCTCCATTTAAGGTCATCAATATCATGACCGATATTGGGGAAGGCTGGCGTCCGCGCAAAGGGCAGAAAGACATCAACGGGGAAGAAATCCCTGATCGGATTTACACCAACAGCGATTACGACTACAACATCATCATCGAGGATCGAATCCAACAGGTGGCCCAGGAAATCACCAACTACCTGAAGAGCACTGACCGCATGGCCAAGACCATCGTGTTTTGCGCAACAGAGGATGCAGCTTTGCGTATGCGGGATGCTCTGGCAAAGCTCAACGCTGATATGATGAAGAAAAATCCCGACTATGTGGTACGCATTACTGGCGGTGATGAATATGGGAAAAAGAAACTGAAATACTTCATCTCTGTTTCGTCTCCCTATCCGGTGATTGCAACCACGTCCAAGCTGCTTTCTACCGGGGCAGACTGCAAGATGACCAAGCTGATTGTGCTGGATGAAATGATCGGTTCCATGACCGAATTCAAGCAGATTATTGGTCGTGGTACACGCCTGCGGGAAAAAGAAGGCAAGACCCATTTTGTAGTTATGGATTTCCGCAATGTGACACGGTTGTTTGCTGATCCTGAATGGGATGGGCCCATCGAAATGAATGAAGGATACATGCCCGGCGGGAAGCAGCCCGACCATAAAGATCCCCCGGATGGCGATGGAAAGGGCGATGAAACGACGCCACCGGAGCCGAGGAAAAAGCCCATCGTGGATAGAAACGGCTGTCGGGTACAGATCATCCATAAGACAGTATCGGTGTATGATGCTAACGGCAAGCTGCTGCGGCAGGAAAGCATTGTGGACTACACCAAGGAGAACATTCTGGGTGAGTATGCTTCTCTGGATAATTTTATTCGGCAGTGGTCTGCGCAGGATAAAAAAGAGCAAATTCGGGACTTGCTCCATGATCGGGGAATCGATTTGGAACTGCTGAAAGCAGACCAGAACATGACCGATGTGGATGACTTTGACTTCATCTGCCACGTGGCTTTTGACAGAAAGCCCCTTACCCGTAAGGAACGTGCCAACAATGTGAAAAAGCGTGACTTTTTCAGCAAGTACAGTGGCGTGGCGCGAGAAGTGCTGGAGGCGTTGCTGGATAAGTACATGAATACGGGCATTTATGAGATTGAAAAAACAGAAATTCTAAAGCTTGATCCATTCCTGAAACTGGGAAAGCCTGCGAAAATTGCCGGGTATTTTGGTGGTAAGCAGGGCTATCTGAAAGCAGTACAGGAACTGGAACAGGCAATCTATACAGACGAGGTAGGTTAACTCCCACATGAGCAACTTGACAGGATTTGTAAAACGGCTGCGGGACATCATGCGAAATGATGCCGGTATCAACGGTGATGCACAACGTATTGAGCAGATCGCCTGGATGCTGTTTTTGAAAGTGTACGACGCTAAGGAGCAGGATTGGGAATGGGATGACGAAAACTATCAATCCATTATTCCACAGTATTGCCGTTGGCGGCACTGGGCACACGACGATAAATCTGGTACTGCCCTTACGGGTGATAAGTTACTGGATTTTGTCAACAACAAACTGTTCCCTACGTTGAAAAATCTGCCGGTGAACACAGCAACCCCCATTAAAAAAGCTATTGTACAGACAACATTTGCGGACGCCAACAACTATATGAAGGATGGCGTTTTGCTGCGGCAAGTTGTCAACGTGATCGATGAAATTGATTTTGAAGACTACGAAGAAAGCCACGCTTTCGGTGAAATCTATGAAACCATCCTGAAAGAGTTGCAAAGTGCCGGTTCTGCCGGTGAGTTCTATACGCCCCGCGCTGTCACCGATTTTATGGCGCATGTGATCAAGCCTAAAATTGGGGAGACTATGGCAGATTTTGCCTGTGGCACGGGCGGGTTTATTATCAGCTGGCTTAAAGAACTGCAAAAGCAGATTAAAAGTACCGCAGATGCCGAAAAGTACAGCAATTCCATTTACGGTATCGAGAAAAAGCAGTTTCCGTATATGCTTTGTGTGACCAACCTGCTGCTTCATGGGCTGGATGTGCCGCAGGTATATCATGCCAATACGCTACTCCACGATGTGTTGGACTACACCGAGGACGATCAGGTGGATGTAGTGCTGATGAATCCGCCCTACGGCGGCAGCGAAAAGGCAGACGTGAAGAATCATTTCCCTGCCGATCTGGCCAGCAGTGAGACTGCGGACCTGTTTATGTCGGTTATTATGTACCGTCTGAAACAGAATGGCCGGGCAGCGGTGATTTTGCCGGATGGATTTTTGTTCGGCACCGACAACGCCAAAGTAAACATTAAGAAAAAACTGCTCCGAGAGTTCAATCTGCATACCATTATCCGTCTGCCGGGCAGCGTGTTCTCGCCCTATACCTCTATCACTACCAATATTCTTTTCTTTGATAAGACCCATCCCACCGAGGAAATCTGGTTCTATCGCCTGGATATGCCAGAGGGTTATAAACATTTCTCCAAGACCAAGCCCATGAAGCTGGAACATTTCCAGCCTGTGCTGGACTGGTGGAATGACCGTAAGGAAATTGCCGAGGACGGCTTTGATAAAGCAAAGAAGTTCACGGTTCAGCAGCTTACTGATGAACTGGGCTATAACCTGGATCAATGTGGCTATCCTCACGAGGAAGAAGAAATTCTGGCTCCGCTGGATTTGATTCATCGTTACGAGGAACAGCGTTCGTCCCTCAATGCCGAGATTGACCGGGTGTTGGAACAGATTACTGCCATTCTGGGAGGAACCGCTGAATGACCCCACAGGAACTGAAAAACAGCATTTTGCAGCTTGCTATCCAGGGAAAGCTGGTGGAGCAGCGCCCCGAGGAAGGCACAGCGGAGGAACTCTTTGAGCGGATTCAGAAGGAAAAGCAACGGCTGATTGCTGAGAAGAAAATCAAAAAAGAAAAGTTGTTGCCTGAAATCACCGATGACGAAAAGCCCTTTGATATTCCAGAGAGCTGGAAATGGGTAAGGGTTCAGGAAATTTCCTGCTTAAATCCGAAGAATGATTTATCTGATGAACTTGAAGTTTCTTTTATCCCTATGGCATTGGTAGATGATGGTTATCGTAACAAACATTCCTTTGAGATTAAAAAATGGGGTGACATTAAGAAAGGATTCACTCATTTTGCAGATGGAGATATTGGCATTGCTAAAATCACACCATGTTTTCAAAATAGAAAATCAGTCGTTTTTCGCAATCTGAGAAATGGCTATGGCGCAGGGACAACCGAGCTATCCATTGTTCGGATATTAAATGATTTGCTGTCACGAGATTTTTTACTATGGTTTTTTAAGTCTGCCTATTTTATTGAAAATGGGATGAAATCTTTTACAGGAACAGCAGGACAGCAGAGAATACACAAAGATTACCTCTCTATGTGTTGTGTCCCTCTCCCACCTCTTGCCGAGCAAAAGCGGATTGTTGCCAAAATCGAGGAACTTTTGCCCTATATTGACCGCTATGAGCAGGCATGGAGCAAGCTGGAGCAGTTCAACAGCCGCTTCCCGGAGGATATGAAAAAATCCCTCCTGCAGTACGCCATTCAGGGCAAACTGGTGGAACAGCGCCCCGAGGAAGGCACAGCAGAGGAACTCTTTGCCCAAATTCAGCAAGAAAAACAGCGCCTAATTGCCGATAAGAAAATCAAGAAGGAAAAGCCTCTGCCCGAAATCACCGACGATGAAAAGCCCTTTGATATTCCACAAAATTGGAAGTGGGTACGTTTTGGAAGCGTAATAAATGTTGTATCGGCAAGACGGGTTCATCAATCGGATTGGAAAACAAACGGCGTACCTTTTTATCGCGCTAGAGAAATTGTAAGATTAGCTGAAGATGGGGTGGTCAATAACGAATTGTTCATCTCAGAAGAGTTGTATGCGGATTATGCAAAGTCTGGTGTACCCAAGCCTGGCGATTTGATGGTCACCGCGGTAGGAACATTAGGAAAGTGCTATATTGTTCAGGAGAATGACAGATTTTACTATAAAGATGCGAGTGTTATTTGCTTAGAAAACTACGCGCATCTGTATCCAAGATATCTTCAACTCATCATGGAATCAGAAATGTTCTTGAGGCAAATTCGTAGTAATTCTAGTGGCACAACGGTAGCAACATTAACTATGGTTAGAATGGTACAATATTTGTTTCCTCTTCCGCCGCTTGCCGAACAAAAGCGTATTGTCGAAAAACTGGAACAGCTGTTGCCTTTGTGTGAGCGGTTGAAATGAGGTGAGAGTAAAATGCCTCTAATCAAAGGGTTATATACTGCTCTTGCAATTGTTACAGGCGTTAATGCGATAACTTCATTGTTTTTTTTCTGGCCAAAAGTGAACAAAATTGCGGCTGATGAAGTAGACCCTAAAGAAAGTGATGGGGTATGGACCTGGAAAGAAACTCTTTGGCTCATCCTCATGATTATAGCGGTTATTTTTCTCGTCTTTATAGTCATATTCTCATTTTCTATTTTGAAGACGAGATTTTTAATGACTGTCGTTATGATCTCCTATTTTCTGCAGCAAATGTCAAGGTCCATCTCAAGTGCAGAAAGAGTAGGCGACATTGTAAGAGGCAACGCCAATAAAATACTTGGGGCAAATGATTATGTTTCTATGATAACATTGGCGCTTCTTGTAGGTTACTGGAATACGTATGGATTCTTGGATAAGATTGTTGAATACGCGGACTGCCAGACAAATGCTATACTTTCAGATTGGATACTACTTGGATTATATGTTGTATCAATTGCTATAACTACATTCTTTATATGTTCGTTGGCGTTGATGCCTCTTAAGCTTATAGTCTATCTGTTAAAAAAAGTATTCTCTCAATTCGGTAATCAGAAAGCCTTCCAGTCATTTGAAGCATTGAAAGGGCAGGTAAATGGCAGATACTCCACAAAAATCATGAGCTCCGCTTTGATTGAACACATCATAAAGCAAGATAGAGTTATTAGTTGCATTTTATGGCTTTGTGTTCCCGTTGCAATAATTTTGGATATCTTTCGGATGGTCGTGTTACTTGCATATGGCTTTTTAGTTTCGATCGTATGGTATTTAATGTATACAGCAGTGTCAATTGGGAAAATTTTTTCAAAGATAGCCGATTGGATATTATCATTGTCGGACCGAAATGTTGTTGCAATTTCCTTTAGAATTTCGGTTATTCTGGGATTTGGTTGCACGGTGATAATAAACCGATATGAGCCGTTTTTATCAAATCAAGAAAGCTCTTCCGTGTTTGAGTTCATATCAAGCACAATTATTATCCCCGTTATTTTAGAGTGGATCTTATCTTATAAAGCCTGGATAAAAAATACAGACTAAAATAACCTTTATGCATTTCTAATATGTTGATTGAAGGAGGAAGGATAATTCATGGCTAATATTATTGCTGTGATTTGGGATTGCGATAAAACCCTTGTGGACGGTTACATGCAAGATCCCATCTTTGAAGAATACAGGATCAACCCAAAAGATTTTTGGCGAGAAGTAAATTCAAAGCCAAAGGAATATGAACAGAACAATATTCGCGTCAATAAAGATACATATTACTTGAATCACTTTATCAAATGTGCGCATAACGGTACCATGAAGGGGTTGAATAACCAAAAGCTCCGGGAGTATGGTGCTAAACAAAAGTTCTATAAGGGCATCCCGGAAATATTTGAAAAGACAAAGCAAATGTTCAAAAATGATAAAACCTATGCAGAATACGGAATACAGGTAGAACATTATATTGTTAGTACTGGCTTTGCCGAAATTATTCGCGGATCGCGACTAGAACCTTTTGTAGATGGCATCTGGGGGTGTGAGTTACTGGAGGCACCGGATGAAGAGGGCAATCCAGTAATCAGTGAGGTGCTATATACGATCGACAACACCTCTAAGACGCGCGCAATCTTTGAGATTAATAAAGGTATCGGAAAAATTCCAGGCATTGAGGTGAATTCTAAAATCCCGGAAGAAAACCGGCGAGTGCATTTTAAAAACATGATCTATATTGCCGATGGTCCCAGTGATATTCCCGCTTTCTCTGTTGTGAAGAAAAATGGTGGTGCGACTTTTGCCATTTACCCTAAAGGCGATTTAAAAGCGATGCAGCAGGTAGAGCAGATGAGGGAAGATGGCCGCGTTGATATGTATGCGGAGGCGGACTATTCTGAGGGAACCACCGCATACATGTGGATTACCAATCGAATTCAAAAGATGGCCGATCGTATTCGAGACACGGAAAAGGCAAAAATTACAAGTTCCGCTTCTGGAGTGCCGCACCATTTAGTGTAAAAACTAATCCAACACAGTATTATTTGTTGTGATAAATTATTATAATTATATATAAAAGTCTGCATTGCGTCTTGCGCAGCTAGACTTGAGCCAAGATCTAATTTGGAAGTCACTTTTGTAGGAGGTCCATTATATGTCAGGGACAATTAACGATATTCTTAAAGAGAATCTTACAGAAGACCAGTACAATGCAGTTGTTGACGATGCAAAACATATTTTATGTCTGGCATGTGCAGGATCAGGAAAATCACGTACGCTTGCATACAAGATTGCATACCTTATTGCTGATGGAGCTGCTCCAGAAAGTATCATAGCCTTTACCTTTACAGAAAAGGCGGCAGAGTCTATCAAACGCCGTGTCGCAGAAGCATTGCGGAAATTAGAACTTCCTGAAAACTATATTGGTGCCATGTTCATTGGCACTTTAGATGCTTTCTGCCAAAAATTACTTGGCGATATTGATGCAAAATATCGTCAATATGATATTTTGGACAGAAATGGTCTCATTCTCTTTATTATGTCTAGATTTCGACAAATTGGTCTTCAGTACGGGCAAAAGAAATATTTCAATCAAACCATTTTGCCTCTTGCCGATGCATGGCAAACGATGAACAATGAAGGCATCGAATTAAATGAAATCCAACAGTATAATCCGGAGTTATACACACATTTACATAACCTTAGTGAAGCGTTGGATCGTGCCGGATATATGGACTTTTCTTTCGCTATTCGTTTGGGCGTGCAAGAATTGAAAAAAATCACAGATAAAAGTGATTCTCAAATCGCAAAATATGAGTATTTATTTGTCGACGAATATCAGGACATTAACCCTATACAAGAAGAATTTATTCGTACCCTATCTAAGCATCTTTCAATGCTGTTTGTTGTTGGTGACGATGACCAGTCGATCTATGGTTGGAGAGGTGCCAATGTAGAAAACATTCTGAGCTTTTCTGAACGATATGATAGCGTCGCAACACACCGATTGCTCGTTAATTTTAGAAGCACTAATGCCATTGTGTGTGGCGCAAATGACTTTATACGTCGGGAAAATGGATTGGTCCGACTCAACAAGGATGTTACAGCTCACTCGAATGGAAACATTCAAGACTTGCGTAAACTTTGGTTTGACAACCGTCAAGAAGAGGCTGAATGGGTTGCTCAAAGGATTGAAAGTTTACTCGGGACAAAATACGTTGAAGGGAAAAATGCCGATGGTTCTGAACGATGCCGAGGTCTTGCCTATAGTGATTTTGCTATTTTGATCAGAAGTATCCATAATAGTAACGGTGATAATCGAGACAAAGAATTCGCAGATGCATTAACAAGGCATGGTATTCCATATAGAACAACTGGTGAGGGGGGGATCTTTGATCGCCCATATGCATGCGTAGTGCAGGAAGCCATGGAACTTTTACGCTCTTCTGGCTTAACACGGGAGAAAGCTATCGAGTTTTTTGATGTGAAGGTACTTCCTGTTTTTCCGAATGCCGATAAAAAAGCTTTTATTGCAGCGCTAAACAGTTGGAACCAAAACATCCATGCCCCTACGTCTGGCGCTCGTAGAAAGGTTTATCCCCAAGCATTTTTGCATGATCTGATTGATGCATTAAATGTAAGATTTCTTTCAGACGAAACAGCGCTTCGGGATCTTGGCTTATTCAGTAAAATAATATTGGATGTAGAAAAGACCTATACAAGTATTGACTCTGCGGCTCGATATGCAGAAATGCTAAACTTTATTGGTAATATTGCCAAAAACAGCTATGAACTCGATAGTCTAGATTATCTATCTAAAGAAAATGCGGTTGATATTTCTACAATTCATAGGGTAAAAGGATTAGAATATCCCGTAGTATTTGTTGTTGATCTGATTGCAAGTCGATTTCCACATCGAAAAGAAGCATATAATGGAGAACTACCAGTAGAGTTAATGTCTAGTGCAATTAGCCGTGGAGCGTATGGAACAAGGACGGAAGATGAGGCACGACTGTTTTATACTGCCATTACTCGCGCAGAGCGTTGCCTATATCTTACAGGGAGCGCGATTCAACCAGGGCTAAAGCGAGCTGCAAAACCGTCAAGCTTTTTTACTAATTTTACACCTTCTGAGCTAAGAGAAGATGATGCTTGTGATTTATTGGATTCCAAGATGCCGTCGCAGCCAAGATTTGATGAAAGTTCTTTCCCAACAAATTATTCGTCTGTTAAAAGCTATCTTACTTGTCCATATGCTTATAAACTTTCTACTGTATATGGATACAACGCTACGGTTCCCGAATTGTTCGGCTTTGGGAAAACAAGCCACACAATATTAGAGCGCTTACATCAAATTTTTAGGGACCGCGCGCCTACAGAGACAGAAGTTCTTGAAATTGTCGACTCTACTTTTATGTTAAAGCATGTATTTCCAAGTAATGATCCAATTAATCGTCCTGGTTCCTATGAAAGAGCAAAAACGCTTGTTACACGTATTTTGACAGAGTATTCAAAGATGTACGCCTCGGACTTTGGCCGTTTGCGCCAAGATGAAGCGCGGTTTGAAATATCTGTAAAAGATGCTTTGATCACAGGCGCAATAGATTTGCTTCTTTTTGAAGATCCGTTGCATGGCATAACCGAAGCCGATGTGATTGACTTTAAAACTATGGAATCGCCAGAAGATGTAATGGATTATGATTGGAGGGATATGTCGCTCCAAGTACAGTTATATTCTCGGGCTGCAAAAGAAGTGCTTGGTGAAAATGTTGAAACTGGACATATACATACGCTAAAGGATAACAAAAGAACCGCTATTCCGGTCGATGAACAATCCGTGCAAAATGCCATAAATGTTATTGAATGGGCTGTGCAAGGAATCCTTAGGGGCGAGTTCCCGAAACGAGCATGTCCTCGAAGCTGTTCTGTTTGCGATTTTAAGGCAATGTGTTCGCAACAAAGGCAAGCATTTCAAGATGAAACTCCTCCGCCAGCAATTAACACCCCCGCAGGTTCAAAATTAATTGCTGCATTTGATTCTGATGAGGGGGGGATGTAATGAGATTTTCGTATGATGCCATCGATCTATTTTCTGGTTGTGGTGGAGTGTCTTGTGGACTTACACTGTCAGGCTTTACAGTAAAAGCTGCGGTAGAAATCGAACAAAAGGCTATTGACATTTATACTGCATATGAACCGCTTTCAAAAGTCAAGGTGCTTCACAAAGATATCTGTACAGTATCTGGCGAAGAGCTACTAAAGGCAGGAAAGATTCGAAAAGACAGCGTTTATTTGTTAGCAGGGTGCCCACCATGCCAAAACTTTTCACGTCAAAACCCAAAAAACAAAGAAAAAACGGATGAGGAACGAAAGAAACTTCTATTTGAGTTTCTGCGTATCATTAAAGAATTGAAACCTCCATTTATTTTGATGGAAAATGTCCCTGGAATAAAAGATGACTATAACAAAGCAATACTGGATGAGTTCTTAGAAAATCTCACAGAATCTTATGATGTCATTGAGTCTATTCTTAACGCGGCAGACTACGGAGTTCCTCAGTTACGGAAGCGCTTTGTTCTTCATGCGGTTCGTAAAGATATAAAGCAAGAACTTGACCAAGAACATTTTGAGTTTTCGTTGCCCCAACCGACACATGCAAAGGAGCCTAGCGGAAATCTTCTTCCCTGGAGAACAGTCAAGGATGCGATTGGCGATTTGCCGAAAATAAAGGCTGGAGAAACATATATAGATCCCAATAATAAAATATTTAATCATAAGTGTGCAAACTTGAGAAGTGAAACAATCGAGAGAATGCAAATAATTCGTGAAAATGGTGGATCTCGTTCTGCGCTCCCCGAGGACAAAGTATTAGATTGCCACAAGAAGAAAAACGACAAAGGAGAGACTTTTAGTGGACATGGGGATGTATATGGGATTATGGCCCCGGACAAACCTTCCCCGACAATGACTGGTGGCTGCCTTTTCTATTCAAAAGGAAGATATGGACACTATGCGCAAAATCGAGCCATATCAATTAGAGAAGCCGCAAGATTACAGACGTTTCCAGACGATTTTTTGTTTGGAAATTCTCTTTCGGACTCAGCCCTTCAAATTGGCAATGCTGTCCCGGTGGATTTAGTGAAAGCCAGTGGAAGAGTTCTTAAAAAGGCGATGTATGTAATTAAAAAGAAAAGGCAAATGGAAAAAGCAGCTAAAGGCTGTGTGACGGGCTAAATGCCTAATTATCGCACCCGATACACAAATTAGGACTACCTCACATTAAAGAGGGCCACCTGCCACAGGTGGCCCTCTTTAATTGTTTATTACAATGCTCTATACTAGAATAAACTTATAAATTCTGTAGGGTCTGGTTTGTCTCTTGTGTTGGCGTCGGGAGATCGCGACCATATTTTGTCGGGAGTATTTAACCAATTTT
>ERZ1090867.584-NODE-586-length-14811-cov-5.533952_pt1 | contig 14811 bp, 11 predicted proteins | sample MGYA00478476_ERZ1090867 | MGnify/ENA primary metagenome ERZ1090867 (study PRJEB33644, sample SAMEA5815742) | chicken gut metagenome | biome: Chicken; feature: Gastrointestinal Tract; material: Caecum | place: Ireland | collected 2019-01-01 | study: A study of the... | reverse complement strand
GTTTGATACACAGGGCGTCGTGGAATCCGGCAGCACGGAAACCTTCACCGCGGCAAGCGGCGTTCGCGTCATGAGCGTGGACGTAAAAGTCGGCGACCATGTAACCGCCGGGCAGCAGCTTGCAACCTTTGACGTTTCAACGCTCAACACCCAGCTCGCCGCGTATAAATCGGCTTACGATAAGGCGAAAAGTTCTTACGACAAGTCCGCGAAAAGCGTTTCCGACGCGAAAACCAATTTGAGCTCCGTCAACAGCGAAATCGCTGCGGTTGAAAAAGAAGTGGCACAGCTTCAAAAGGAAGTTGACGCGGCCGAAAACGCGCAGGTGTCTTTGCCCGAAACGCCGGAACTTACCGAAGCGCAAATTCAGCAAATTATGCAGCAGTTAGCCTCCGGCGGCATGACACAGGAACAGATTTCAGAAATCATTGCCGAACTGCGTGCGCAGACGGGCAATGTCGATATAACCGAAGCCTTGCAAAATTCCGCAGCGGCAAAAAAACTGCAGCTTACCCAAAAACAGGCGCAGTTAACCGCGCTCGAAACCCAGCGCACATTATATGAAACCCAGCAGGATACCACCATCACCGATTTGTATAAATCCGTTATGGACCAAAAGTCCAAAGAATACGAAAGCTATAAAGCGCTTGTCGATTCGCTGAAAACCGGCTGGAAAGCCACGGCGGACGGCATCGTCACCGAAGTCAATCTCACGGCTGGCGAAGTGTTTACACCCAAAACCGAAACCAACAACAATTTGGATTTGTCCTCGATTATGTCTATGGCGTCCGGCAACAGCGATGTTGCAAGCGTCCTTTCGGACATCTTCTCCACCACCGCGGGGAGCAACACCGGCACAGGCACCGGGATCATCGTTGAAAATTACGGCGATTTTTACGCCAGTTTCACTGTCGGGAAATATGATTTCCAGGATTTAAAGGTCGGTCAAAAAGCGACGGTCATTTCACTCGACAAAACCTATGACGCGGTCGTGACGTATGTCAGCGCAACGGCAAATTCGACCTCCGGCTTTGACATAAGCTCCATTACCTCATCGCTGACGGGCGGTTCGTCCTCGTCCTCGACCAACAGCGCGCCGGTCAAAGTAAAAATTATCAACCCTGATGAAAAAATCGTGCTCGGCTTTGACGTCGACGTGAAAATCGACACCGAAAAGCTTGAAAACGTCGTGCGGATTCCGGTGGAAGCTGTGACCTCCTCCGAAGGCGAAAACTGTGTATTCGTTTATGACCCGGAGGAAAAAACCGTTGTGAAACGCACCGTGGAACTCGGGATTGGTTCCGACACCTATTATGAAGTGACAAGCGGCGTTTCCCTCGGTGAACAGGTTGTGCTCAATCCGAAAACCGCTTTGCAGGACGGCGACAAAATCGCGGTCAAATCGTAAGGCGGTGGCGCGTTGAATATCCGAGAAAATATACGCATTGCCATTTTCAGTATCCGCACGAACTTAATGCGGTCTCTGCTTACCATGCTCGGCATTATCATCGGCGTCGCGTCGGTCATTGCCGTTATTACGGTCGGTAACGGCGGGCGGGATTACATCGTCGGCATGATTCGTGAAATGGGCAGCAATGCGATTAACATTACCGTGGATATGACCAAGGCCCAGCCGTCGGATTATATCACCACGGAAGACATTGCAGCCATTAAAGAACTCGACACGGTGGATTATGTTTCGCCGGTCACCATGACCATGGGCACAATTGCAACCGAAGAAAAGAACGCCATAGGCATGATTGTCGGCGGCAACAGCGATTTGCGCTATGTCATGAGCGGCGACTGCATTTACGGCCGGTATTTTACCCAGGCGGAATATGAGGCGGGCCGCGCAGTCTGCGTTTTGGACGTCACGAGCGCGCGCCAACTGTTCGGCGAGTCCAACGTGGTCGGGGAATATGTCAATTTTACTTATAACAATGTTGTCACGCGGATTAAAATCATCGGTGTGACCGATATTGCGAGCGCGTTCGGCGCGGATTCCGAAAAAATGATGGAAAGCATGGAATCCCTCGGCGGCAGTCAGGTCTCCAGCGGCATGCTGATGGTGCCGTCTACGCTGACGTCCCAGATTATGGGCTCGCAGGATTCGTTCGACACGATTTACATTATGGCGTCGGACGAAAACGATTTGGACGGCGCGGGCAACAGCGCTTTAAACCGGCTGTATGCACGCCACAACAACGTCGACCGCGAGTGCTACAACGTCACCAATATGGCGACTTACATTGACTTGCTTGATACGGTTATTAACGTGTTCACCATCTTCATCGCGGCGGTCAGCGCTATTTCGTTGGTTGTCGGCGGTATCGGCGTTATGAATATCATGTTGGTTTCCATCACCGAGCGTACCAGGGAAATCGGTATCCGCAAAGCGCTCGGCGCCAAGACTTCAACGATATTGTTCCAGTTTTTAACCGAGTCGATTATCCTTTGCTTAATCGGCGGGCTTATAGGCTTGCTGTTGGGCGTTTTCGGCGCGGCGTTGGTCTCTTATATTATGAACGTTCCCTTGCAGGTTGAACTTTCCACCGTGTTGCTTGCCATTGGCTTCTCCACGGCAATCGGCGTTATCTTCGGCGTTTACCCGGCGCGAAGAGCTGCCAAAATGCCGCCGATTGAAGCGCTCCGGCGTGAATAATCGGCACAATCGCTTTCAAATGCAAACGACTCGCTTCTTTTTTTAGAAGCGGGTCGTTTTATATCTGCCCGAAAGCCTTTTGAATTTTGCCGCGGGCAATGATTTCCGAATTTGCTCCCTCGGCTTTCTGCCGCGTCAAAATAAGTTCGTGTCCCGAAATTCGGGCAATTCCGAAAGCGTCAAGTAAATTCGCGCACCAAATTTTACCTTGCTTAGTGGGCATTAGAAAAAACGGCGGAAAATCGATTTTTTCGTTTTGTTCGGAAAAAGCGAGGCTTGCTTTGAAAACTGTGCCGGGCGCGCAAGGGGGGAGCCCACGCAAATTTACAACTGCCAAAATGCCGCGGTCGCCCGCCGGGAAAAATAAAATCCGCCCGCTTGACTTCGGAAAATCCGCCGTGCCTTTTATGTACGCAACGGCGTAAGGTCGGTGACCGGTAAACAGCTTTGCGAAATCCGCGTTTTCGTGCCGGAACGTATACAAAAAATCACCCCCCCGCACAACATGTATATGCTTTATGAAAGCAAAACTTGTGCGAAGGGGATTTTACAGCGGACGGTTCGCCGGACCGTCCAAAATTTTTCCTTTTTTCGAAAACCGCGAGCCGTGGCAAGGGCAGTCCCAGCTGTGCTCGGCTTTGTTGTAACGCAGCGCACAGCCCAAATGCGAGCAGCGGTGCGGCAGGGGACAAAGCAGATTGCCGACCGACGTAAAGGCGTTTACAAGAATCTGCGCTTTAAATTTTCGTCCGATCGGTGAAAAGACCGCCGCATTCGGGTTTTCCCGCCCGATGATTTTGTCCGTCAAAATCTGCGCCGCCGCCATCGCGGAAGTCATGCCCCACTTGTTAAAGCCGGTCGCTACATAAAAATTCGGAAGCGAGCGCGCATACTCCCCGATATAGGGAATGTCGTCCGGCGTCATGCAGTCTTGTGTCGCCCAGCTTTCACGAATACGGCAGCCGGGATAGTGGGAAGAAGCAAACGCCCAAAGCTCCGCAAACCCGCCGCTTTTCTTGCCGGTTTTGTGCCCGCGCCCCCCTAAAAGTAAGGTGTCGCCCCAGTTGCGAAGCGAAAGCCCGTCGGAAAACGCCGAAATATACATTGCCCCGACGTCCTGCGCGTTTTCCAACGCCAAAACATAAGAACGATATTGATATTGCTTCATGAAATACAACCCGTGGGTGTTGATAAACGGAAAATGCGAAGCGATAATCACTTTCTTTGCAAAAATCCTGCCGTGTTCGGTAAACGCGGTGGTTTTGTCAAATTTTTTGACGCGTGTATGCTCTAAAATCGGCAAATCCTTTGCGATAGCGGCGGCGAATTTCAGCGGGTGAAACTGAGCTTGCCGCGGTAAAACGAGCGCGTCGAGCGTTGGAAAAGGGAGCGCTTCACAGGCGCTTTTTTGCACGGGCATGCCGAGGAGTTTATAGGCGTTTTCTTCGGCTTTCAGTGTCTGCTGTTCCTCTTCGTGATACGCGTAAATCACGGCGTCTTTTTCTTCAAAATCACAGTCTATGCCGGCGCAAATCTGCCGGTAGGCGGCAAGTGCGCTGCGGTTTGCGTTTAAATATTGCTGCGCGCCGGTTTTGCCGTAATCCGCCAGAATTTTTTGATAACAGCAGCCGTGCTGCACGGTAATTTTTGCCGTGGTGTGGCCGGATGTGTGCGCGCAAATCGTGTCGCTTTCCGAAAGCAGACAGTCCACACCGGCGCTTTTCAAAAAATAGGCGCACAAAAGCCCTGTAAGCCCGCCGCCGACAATCAATACATCGGTTTTCAGGTCTTTTTCTTGCTGCGGAAATCGGGGCACTTTAACCGTGTCTTGCCAAAGGGATTGCATGGCGTTTCCTCCGTTTCAATTCCTTACAAAATTCTGCAACTATGTTTTGCATTTTCTTTTTGAAAATCCGAAGTTTTGCTTTGGAAGAAATTGACTTTTTTTCTTAGACACGGTATGATATAAAGGATTTTACATAAACTTTACATTTCAGGAGGGAAAACATGGATTTCAGTGTTTTTTCAAATTTTGACCACGCGGCTTTTCAGTGGATTCAGGAAAATATCTGGTGCGGCTTTCTCGATAAGCTGATGCCGGTCATCACCGTGCTCGGCGAAGGCGGCTGGGTTTGGATTGTCATTGCCGTCATTTGCCTGCTTTCCAAAAAATACCGGAAAGTCGGCGTGACAATGGCGTTTGCTTTAATCGTGATGCTGCTTTGCAATGATGTGATTTTGAAAAACGTGTTCGCGCGCGTGCGCCCGTTTAATTTTGAACCGTTTGCCGATTTGTATTCGAGCTTCGGCGTGGTCGACGGCAAACCCGATTTGCTCGTCAGCCTGCCTTCAAGCTATTCCTTCCCGTCGGGGCACACTTCGTCTTCGTTTGCCGCGGCGATTGCTATACTGCTTAACAAAAAATGGAAAGTCGGTATTCCGGCATTTGTGCTTGCCGTTTTGATTGCATTTTCGAGAAATTATTTGATGGTGCACTACCCGACCGACGTCCTCTTCGGCGCGCTGTTCGGTTTAATTTATGCTTTGCTTGCGTATTTCCTGATTGCAAAATATGTCTATCCGAAATTCGAAAAAGCCGTCGGGCAGAAGTTCGACGCTTGGAAAGAAAAGAAATTCGGAAAAAAGACAAAAGCTGAAGCCAAGAAAGAAAACGCCTAATTGAAAGGGGGATATAAGATGACTGCTCCTTTGGGAAAAGCCGCGGACATGCGCTTTCACAACGGCAAATTCCGCGTCATGCAGGTTGCCGATATTCAAGACACCCAACAAATGTCCTCCGATACGCTGACGTTTTTATCGGCGGCGCTTGACGAGGCAAAGCCGGACTTGGTCGTCTTTACCGGCGACCAGTTTAAAGGCTACGGCGTGACATTCCTTTTGGGCGACCGCGAAAAGAATTATGAAAAGGCGATAAGCCGCATGGTCGCGCCCCTCGAAGAACGCAATATTCCGTTTACGTTCGTTTTCGGTAACCACGATGACCAGGCGTTCGGGATTCCCAAAGAAAAGCAGCTGAAAATGTACCAAAGCCATAAAAACTGCCTTGCCGTTGCCGGCGACCCGGCACTTGCGGGGCTTTGCAATCACTATATTCCCCTAAAAAGCGAAGACGGGCAAAAAACCGAATTTGTGCTCTATTTAATAGATTCGCTTTCCACTTCGCTTGACGGCCGCTGCGCGGCAGTGACAAAAGAACAAATTGCCTGGTACCAAAGCGTGCGCGATGCCTTAAAAGCCGAAAACGGCGATTATGTGCCGGCGATTTTGTTCCAACACATTCCTGTGCCGGAAATGTGGGATTTGTTAAAAGAAGTGCCGAAATCCCAAAAGCCCCACGCCCAAGGCTTCCGCGAGCATTACGGCAAATATTACGACATTGACGAGCGCTTTTTGCAAAAGGGCAACTGCGATTTCCTGTTGGAAACGCCCGCGACACCGGCGGAAAACACCGGCGAACTGGAAGCGTTTTCCGAAAAAGGCGATACGCTTGCCATGTTCTTCGGGCACGACCACAACAACAGCTTTGTCGGCAAATATCAGAATATGCTCCTCGGCTATACGCAGGGCTGCGGCTTCCACGTCTACGGTCCGCGCTTAAACCGCGGCGTGCGGATTATCGATATTGACGAACAGAACCCGCGCGCGTTTACAACGCACACGATTTTATACCGCGATTTGTTTTCACTTCGCGACATTCGCAACAAGCCGAAATATCTGCTTTATTCTTACGCTCCGCCGAGCGTGGAAAGCGTATTGCCAACGCTTAAAAAACTCGGTATTGCCGCCGGCGTTCTGGCAGTCGGTGCCGCCGCATATGCGATTTGGAATCATTTGAAATAACAAAAATCCAATAAAAAACTGCAAAAAATGAACCCCCCGAAACAACTTGTTTCGGGGGTCTTATTTATTCTGATTTTAATGCCGTTCGTCTTCGTTTGCATACATTTCGCAAAACCGCGCCGCAAACGACGGCGGCTCGCCTTTTGCGTACAGGTGGGAAATGTCCCCGAACGAGCTGCAGCGAAACACCGCAATGCCTTTTTCGCGCTCCTCGGTGTAAAGCGTCGTCACGGAAGAGGGCGCCGCGCAAAACCCTTGCCAAAGGCAGACAGGGGAGATGTGCAAAAGATGCGAAAGCATGACGCACTCCACACCGAAATGACAGAAAAACGCGACGGTGTCCATGTTGGGATTTACCGCTTTATAATATTTGCCCTTGCGCTCGTAGCCGTGTGATGCCAGCACTTTGTCAAGGCCCTTGCAAACGCGGTTGTATTCCGCTTTCACCCGAAACCCCGAGCGCATATATTTGGTGTCCGCCCACTTGTTGATGTCGTAAAGGTCGTCCTGCGGGGTGTAAAACGAGGGCATCAAATCCCACGGACCGTGGACTTTTTTGGTGATTTTATCATAAACCGGCGCGTGAAATTCCCGAAGCCAGCCGAGCGTTTTTGCCTTTTGCCCGGTGCGCCGAAGCGTGACTTTTGCCGTGTCCTGTGCGCGGCCGAGCGGCGAAAGATAGCAAGCGTCGATTTTTTCATGCTCCAGTTTATCCGCGAGAAATTCTGCTTCGCGCCAGCCTTTTTCGGTTAAGGAATCTTTGGCATAGTCCGGCTCTGCATGCCGAATAATTAAAATCCGCAAATCAGTTCGCTTCCTTTTCCATATTCGCCTGCCGCGCGTCCACAAACGCGTGCACTTTGTCGGCAAGCTCGCCGTAAAGCTTGTATTTTTTCGAGAACACAAGGAAAGAAATCAATACCAAAATCGGCGGAATGACAAAGGTCATCACGCTGATGGTATTTTGCGAAAGCGCGGTCTGCGTTTCCGCTTCGCCCTCATAGCCCGAAAGCCCGAGACCGGAGAACAGAATAATGGTCTGTAAGGTGTAAGCCATTTTCTGCAAAAAGCCTTTCATCGAGAACGTCGTGCTTTCGCTGCGCTTGCCGGTTTTGTATTCGCCGTAGTCCACAATGTCGGCGAGCATGACCGTCTGGTTGACAAACATCGAGGCAATGCCTATGGAGGCGATAATATAAGCAATATTTAAAAGCATCGTCTGGTGCAATACCGGTCCGCAGAGAATCATGATAAGATACCCGACAATGACCATGATAAGGCAGAAGCGGTAGATTGTGCGGCGGGTGTATTTTTTGCTCATAATCGGAATGACAAAAAGACCTAAGAACGAACCGACCGCGCCGAAAATGGCGAAGGTGCTTTGTTTGGTGATGTCGCCCTCGACATCTTCAAAGTAGTAAGCGCCTACGCCGCTGGTCAAATACCAACCGGCGTTTGAAAGCATCGCAAAAATCATGAATACGACCAGCTGGTCATTGCTTTTGACAACGTCAAACAATTTGCGGAAGCTGAATTTTTCTTTGTTGTAAACCACGTGGCGCTCTTTGGTAACGGAAACGCAAATCACCGCGAACATGACAAGTAAAACCGCGCAGATAATCGCCCAGCGCGAGAACCCCTGTGCGCTGATTTTCTTTTCCGCCTCATTTGCGCCTGTGCCGAGCAGTACCAAAGCGTAGGGGGTGCAAATGGTGATAATGCCCTGACCGATGCCGCTGAAGGTGCGGGCAATGGTCGAAACGGTGTTGCGCTCACTCGGGTCGTTTGTGAAGCTCGGCACCATGCTCCAATAGGGAATGTCCGCCATGGTGTTGGTCATGCCCCAAAGCACATACATCACCGCAACATAAACAAACATGCCGACAGAACCCAAACGGATGCCGGGGTTTGTGAACATCATCGCGAGCACAACGGCGTTACAAAACGTGCCGATTAAAATCCACGGGCGATATTTGCCCATGCGGGTTTTGGTGCTGTCGACAATAACACCCATTATCGGGTCGTTGATGCCGTCCCAAATACGGGCAATGGGGGTTAAAATCAGCAAAAACGCCGCGGGCATCAACAAAACGTCCGTCAGGTATTTCGAAAGATAAGAATAAAACAGACCGTAGCTCAAGTCTAAGCCAACCGCGCCGATGCCGTAACCGATATAGCGGGCAAGCGAATTCCCGTTGTTCTTTTTCAAAGTCTCGTCCTCCGTTTGTCAAAATACTATAATAGTACAATGATACCTTGTTTTTCCGCTTTCGTCAATAAATCCCAGAAAAAAACAGAGCGGTCGATTCCGACCGCTCTGAAAATTACGAACAAATTTTATTTTGCCGCTTTTTTCGCTTTTCTTTCTTCGATTTCTTTGACCAGTTCTCTCTGGCGTTTTTCCGTCAGACGATAGAACAGCATCGGGATAATTGTGCCGACCATGCTCAGCGCACCGGACAGAACAAGCACATTCCAAAGCAGGGTGGGACCCTCTTGCTCCATGCCGGGGATAAAGCCGGAAGAACGTGTCGGATCAATGCCGGCCCAGCTGTAAGAGAACACGCCGATGAATGCGCCGACCGCCATACCGATTTTGTTGATGAAGGTCTGCATGGCGAAGCAGATACCTTCGGCACGCTCGCCGGTTTTCCATTCGAGGTATTCAACAGTGTCGCCGATCATCGCGTAAGTGGCAATGTTGTTGACACCCTGCGGAATGCCGAGCAGCACAAGACCGATTGCGCAGGCAACCAATTTCCAAGGTGCGTCATAGCCGATAAAGTACATGGCGAACATAACGACTGCGCCGAGTACGTGTACGCCGATATAAGCCCATTTTTTGGTGAACTTCTTGGTCATCCACGGCACGAGAATTGAAGCAACCGCGCCGCCGGGCACAACCAAAAGGGTAATCACGCTGTAAATGCCCTCGTTTTTAAGAACATATTTTGCGAAATACAAACCGCCGGTGTATGTATAAACCATTCTTGCGCCGCCGAGAATACCGGAAAGCACAACAAGCAGCAGTTCACGGTTTTTGAAGAGCAGCTTTAAGTTGTGGCCAAGTGAAGGCGGGGTTTCGGTCGAGGTGAATCGTTCTTTGGTGTTTCTGAAACCATAATAGAACATCGGAATGGCAATAACCGTAAAGACAAGCGCACAAATGAAATAGGTCCATTTCAGTGTGCTGGCGTTGCCCATAATAAACTCAGGTTTCACGTTGCCGACCATTGCTTGTGCGGATTCCAAATCCAAATGCAGGGAGGACATAAGCGAGGGAACGTCGTCATCCGTATATTTGTACTTCGCCGTAACAGCGCCCGTAATAATCGGAACGCCGACCGTAACAATGCCCGCGCCGAGTGTGCTCAAAAGACGTGCGACCGTCAAAACATTGCCGCGGATGGTCGTGTTGTTGGTCATACAGGTGGAAAGACCCCAGTAAGGCACGTCCACCACGGTGTAAACCATCGACCAAATGACGTAAACCACGGAAATGATGACAAAGGTAGTGACTGTCTTCGGCTGTAAAAACGGGCAGAAGCACAAAATTGTCATAACGGCAATCGGAATCGGCATCCATTTGAGGTAAGGGCGGCATTTGCCCCACTTCGTACGGGTTCGGTCCACGATAGAGCCCATAATCGGGTCGTTGCACGCGTCATAAATACGGGTGCCGAGCATCAAAAATGCAACCGCCATTGCGCCGGTAACGCCGCCAATCATTACGTCAGAAGCGCCGAATAACAAGGCGTCTGTCATAAAGATTGTCAGGTAAGAGCCGACGATCGTGCAGATAAAGTTCTGACCGAAACCGGCAATGCTGTAAGCAATCGCTTCTTTCGGCTGCAAGTTCCCGTCGCCGGGCGTTGTGCCGAAGATTTTGTGCAAAATCTTCATGTCATTAAGTTTTGCCATTTTTCTTCTCCTCTTTTTTTTTATTTCAACATTCCCATTATAAAGCATAAAATCGGTTTCGTCAATTTATATATTTCCGAATTGACAAATTTTTTGAATCTGTCGATATGAAACAAATTAAAAGCAAAAAAACAAAAGCAAAAACCCGCCGGCAAAAGAGCCGACGGGTTCGATTTATCAAAGGGGGAGAAAGAAAATTATGCGAAATATCTCTTCAAGAGGCCTTCAAATGCTTTGCCGTGACGGGCTTCGTCGCGCGCCATTTCATGAACGGTGTCGTGAATGGCGTCAAGGTTTTCCTCTTTCGCGCGCTTTGCAAGTTCAAACTTGCCCATGGTCGCGCCGTTTTCGGCTTCTACGCGCATTTCAAGGTTTTTCTTGGTGCTGTCGGTAACGACTTCGCCGAGCAGTTCTGCGAATTTCGCAGCGTGCTCTGCTTCTTCATAAGCTGCTTTTTCCCAGTAAAGACCGATTTCGGGGTAGCCCTCTCTGTGGGCAACTCTCGCCATGGCAAGATACATACCGACTTCGGAGCACTCACCGGTGAAGTTTGCGCGAAGACCTTCCAAGATATCTTCCGGAACACCTTTTGCTACGCCGACAACGTGCTCAGCAGCCCAGGTTTTCGCGTTGTCTTCGACAAGCTGGAATTTGGAACCGGGAACGCCGCACTGGGGGCATTTTTCGGGCGGATTTTCACCTTCATAGACATAACCGCAAACGGGGCAAACATATTTTTTCATAATCAATTCCTCCAAAAATAAATTTTCTTTTATTATTTTGTCCGGTTCTGCGCTGTACAATCCGGGCAGACGCCGAAAAAAATCAAACTGTAACCGTGAATTTCGCCGGTGAATTCCGGGAGCGTGGGGGCGTCAAGTTCCGAAAGCGGCGCATAAGGCAAATCGTAAAACCGACCGCAGCAGTCACATTTTAAATGGTAATGCTGTTTGGCGTTCGCGTCGTAATGCTCTTCGCCGCCGACCGATAGACACGCAATCGTGCCGTCTTGACAAAGCCCTTTTAAATTCCGGTAAAGGGTGCCGAGGCTTAAATTCGGCAACTCCTGCCGCACGGAGAGGTAAAGCTCCATTGCGGTTGGGTGGTCATAGCGCGCTTGTAAGTTCGCAAGAATCGCGTCGCGCTGTTTGCTTCTTCGGACCTGTTGCATAAACACCACCTGTTGTCGAAATCAATTATCAATAACGATAATCGTTACTGTTATTATATCTGAAAAATCGAATTTGTCAATAGCTTTTCAAAAATTTTTTTGAAAAACTGGGTTTGTCATAATGCGGACAGGATTTGAATATGTATTTTTAGAAACACATATAGCGAGGAGAGGTTGAAATGGAATTCAATAAAAAGACGACCGCCATGCACGAACGCCGCACATTGTTTGAGGGTACGGCCGAGCAGGCTGTGGATTGCGACATCACCCTGCCCGACTATTTTCCGGACGTCGTGCGGGTGCTCAAATGCACGCTCACCCCGCGCCTTACGGTCGTGCAAGGGGGTGCGGACCGCATCACCGCTGACGGCTCCGGGCTTTTACGCGTGCTATATCTCAGCGAAGGCAACACCGTTCGCTGTTTTGAACAGAATATCCCGTTTTCGAAATCGGCGGAAACCACGCTGCCCCAAAACGCCTGCGTCCACGCGAGTGCTTCGACCGAATATGTCAACTGCCGCGTGGTGTCCCCGCGCAAAATGGACGTCCACGGCAGCATTTCTGTAAGCTTTAAGGCCTATTGCAAAGAACCCGGCGAAATCATTTGCGACTGCGACGGCGCGGGTGTCCAGACCCGCAAAAAGAAATTGACCGTCAGCAGCCTTGCGGGCTGTGCCGAAAAGCTGTTTACGTTGAACGAAACACTTGAAATCGGCAACGCCAAACCCTCTATCGCGCAGCTTGTCCGCAGTGAAGCGACGGCGCAGCTGGAAAGCGTCAAGCTGGTTTCCGGCAAAGCGCTTTTAAAAGGGGAACTGACGCTGCATACCTTATATATCCCCGACGGCGACGACAGCGGTTTGCAAACCATGGAACACTCCATGCCCATAAGCCAAATTATGGAAATCGAGGGCGCCGAAGAGGACTGCACGGCGGATGTCGCGCTTACGGTGTCGGCTTTGGAAATCGCCGCGAAAACCGACGCGAGCGGCGCGCTGCGGCTTTTGGATACTACGGTAACTGTCTGCGCGAGCGTGGAGCTTTATCAGGATTTCGACACCAACGTGATTTTGGATGCCTATTCCACGCAGTATGAAATGCAGGTGCAGCAAAACCCGGTGGAACTGCGCCGCATTTGTGACCGCTTTACCGATACTTACCTTTGCCGTGGCACGCTTGACCTTGCCGGCAGCAATCTGGCGGAAGTGGCCGACGTCCGCTGCACGGGCGTGCAGTATACCGCTTCGACGGCGGAAAACGAAATCCGCGTAAACGGCGAGGTGGCGGTCGCCGTGCTTTATCGCGACCGTGAGGGCGAATGGGGGTTTGCACAGCGCAGCTTTGAGTTTAGCTATTCCCGCACAACGGCAAATACCGGCGGCACGCTCGTTTGCACGCCGCACATCACCGCGACCGGCATCAATTTCTTAATGAACGCCGAAGATAAGCTCGACGTCCGCGTGGAGCTTGATATTCACGCGCTGGTGTTTACGCGTGTGACCGAACAAATTGTGACCGACCTGCGCTTAAACGAGGAAAACCGCAAAACCAAAAAGACCGCGGCGCTGACAATTTATTTTTCACAGGCGGGCGAAAGCGTCTGGGATATTGCCCGGCGCTACAACACGACCGTCGAGGCGATTATGACGGAAAACGGACTTGAGGGCGATGTGGTTTCGGAAAAATGCAAACTGCTGATTCCGCGAGTCTGAGGAGGGAATAAAAATGGAAAACAGCATTTATAAAGATATTGCCGAGCGCACGCAGGGGGACATTTACGTCGGCGTGGTCGGCCCGGTACGTACCGGGAAATCCACTTTCATCAAACGGTTTATGGATACGCTGGTGCTCCCGAACATTGAAAACGACGCGATGCACGACCGCGCCGTTGATGAACTGCCCCAGTCCTCTGCCGGGCGGACGATTATGACGACCGAGCCGAAGTTTATTCCGGAAAACGCCGTCGAAGTTCAGTTGCCCGACAACGCAAGCTTCTCCGTTCGCATGATTGACTGCGTCGGCTATATCGTGCCGAGCTCCTTGGGCTATGTTGAGGGCGACAAGCCGCGTATGGTGCGCACGCCGTGGTTTGACCACGAAATCCCGTTCAATCAGGCGGCGGAAATCGGCACGCGTAAGGTCATTACCGAGCATTCCACAATAGGCCTTGTCGTCACCACAGACGGCAGTATTTCCGACATCCCGCGCGACGAATATGAAGAAGCCGAGGAGCGCGTCATTTCGGAACTGAAAGAACTCAATAAACCGTTTATCGTTTTGCTCAACTGCACTTATCCCCAGTCGGACAGCGCGAAAACCCTCGCCGATACGCTCAGTGAAAAATACACCGTGCCGGTGCTTCCGGTCAACTGCTTGGAGCTTACCGAAACCGATATTAAGGAAATTTTAACGCAGGTGCTGTTTGAATTCCCGATTCGCGAAATCGCGGTCGATTTCCCGTCGTGGCTGGTGTCGCTTCCGGCGGACCACTGGCTGCGCAGCGCGGCTTATGCGGCGGTCAACACCGCGGCGCAGGAAATGAATTTGGTGCGCGATGTCGCCATTTTGACCGAAGAACTCAAAAACTGTGAATACATCACCGACGCGCGCGTCACCGGCATGAAACTCGGGCAGGGGACAGCGTGGATTTCCGTCACGATGAACGGCGACCTGTTCTATAAGGTGCTTTCCGAAAAAACGGGGCTTGAAATCGACGGCGAGCAGGGGCTTATTTCCCGCATGTGCGAGCTTGCGGAAATCCGCCGCCAATACAATAAGCTGAAATCCGCGCTCGACGAGGTTGAGGCGACCGGCTACGGCATTGTGATGCCGACCATCGACGAGTTGACGCTCGATGAGCCGGAAATCGTTAAGCAGGGCGGTCGTTACGGCGTGAAGCTTTCCGCGTCCGCACCGTCGATTCATATGCTCAAAGCCAATATTCAAACCGAGGTCGCGCCCATTGTCGGCAGCGAGAGCCAGTCCGAAGAGCTTGTCAAATACCTGCTCAAAGAGTTTGAGGAAGACCCGAAAAAGATTTGGGATTCCAATATTTTCGGCAAGTCGCTCAATGAACTTGTAAACGAAGGCTTGCGCAATAAACTGTTCCACATGCCCGCCGACGCGCGCATGAAGCTGCAGGAAACGCTCGAACGCGTCATCAACGAGGGCTGCAACGGGTTGATTTGTATTATAT